>Ga0302140_10010571_pt1 | contig 11396 bp, 8 predicted proteins | sample I_Bog_E1_1_FD_202095 | JGI IMG/M metagenome (GOLD analysis project Ga0302140, IMG submission 202095) | Peat permafrost microbial communities from Stordalen Mire near Abisko, Sweden - I_Bog_E1_1 | ecosystem: Environmental > Terrestrial > Soil > Wetlands > Peat | place: Sweden: Abisko, Stordalen...
CGGCCTCGTAGTAGCAACGTGCAATCATGTCACGCTTTGGCCCGCGTGAATTTCCCTGCAAGTAAGTCAAAGCGTCATCGCTCATAGATCGTTTAAGGGGTTGAACTCGTCGATGGCTTTACGAGCGGCTTTGTCGGAGGGGCGGAATACCTTGTTTTTGATGATGGCCGGGTCGGGCACGAGCACCTGCGCGGCGTCCTCGCATTGGGTGAACACCCGATTAAGGAAATGCTCGATCTCGAATCGGCACATCGGATGAATCGAAGGTATCTTTACGGCTTCCGAATAGGTCAGATGCTTTTTCTTTTCCGCGCTGGCGATTTCGATGGCTTGGATGGTGGTCGCCGTCAGGGCCGGTAATTCAAGCACGGGCACCTTGTTCTTTCGGAACAGTCCGGCAAGGACCGAATCGTCAAAGGCGTGGCTGCGTAAGCGGGCTGGGTTTTTCACGAGAAAGTAATCCACCCGCTCACCCAGAGCCCGGTAGGTCTTGGCCATGCTCGCGGTGGCGGTCGGATCGTCTGCCGCAAACATTAGGACGGTCAGGCGTGTTCCTCGGGCCTCAAGTGCATCAAGCACGCGCAAGCTTTCCATGGCGCTGAGCAGGAAGTCGGTGGCCTGGGCCGGGAAGTCGGCGACGGCCAGTGGCACGTCGGGTAATTCCATGATGAGTTGCAAAAACTCGTCCTTGGATCGTGTGGCGTCGACAAACACGGCTTCGGGGAATCGCTTACTGAGGGTTCGGTGCTCGGCGTCGCAATCGACGGCTCCCACGGGGATTCCGGCGAACCTCGCCCAAGTAAGGATACCTTCCAAGCCGGTGGACTTGCCCATGCGTCCGCTCGATTGAAAACAGGTGACTAAACGATGATTTATTTTGATAGAATTTGTCATAATGGTTGGTGTTTTGAAGTTGGAGACACGATGCCCCATTTCTTCTTAGTGCTCAGTGTCAACGGATCGGGGCCGAACTCGCTCTCTGGCGGGAGAGATTCGGTCAATTCAGGTAAATCGAGGGATGGCGTTTGAGGAACGAAACGCCGGACCTTTGGCGTTTCCATCTCCGGTTCCATCCCCATCGGACTAGGCCGGCGACGGTGGCGCTTGAAAAACGCGCAGACGCTTCCCTTGTCGCTCGTGATGCCCAGCGTCTTGAGATGATTAACAATCTCCTGCCAGCTCTGGCGCTTCCGGCGCATCTCCGTGATGAGCGCGAAGTGGGGCGTGAGTTTCGATTGGAATGGTTTTCCGGCCATGATGCCGGAACGTAGGATGAGTTGTGACTGGTAGCAACTCGTTGGCACTTGTTGTGACTTGATGCCGTTTTAACGATTTGTACTCGCAACAAGTGACTACGTTTTCAGCGTGAATCGCTGCCTAAAGCAACGCTTAGGGACATGTGTGGATACTCCTACTTTGATCTGCTTATGCTCTTGTTCAACATGCCACTATTGAGCCGTTTTTAGGCTGAGTTTGATTTGGATCATAAGGTTACAACTTGGAAATTATAGAGGTAAGGAGATGTCGTATTTATGACTCTATAAGTAGGAATAGGTAAAGAGGGTGTGCGGCTTAAAAAAGTGCCTTTTTATGAGGTAAAGTGGGCCATGGTTTCCAAGGCGGTATGTACTTCGGCTCAAGGCGCGATTGATTATTTCAAGAATCATCTCAACGCTGCTGACTACTTTGTCACCAGCGAGAAAATGGATCGAGGCGAGTTTATTGGCAGGGTGGCGGAACAGTTGAATCTCTCGGAAAAAGCCATCACCCGGCATGAGTTTGTCGCTTTCGTGAATTGCGATATGAAAGCCTTGGGAGCCGATTCCTCACGGCCCAGAGTTTCCGAAATCAAGTATATCGAATTCACCTACAGTCCTCCCAAAGCGGTCAGTTTGGTCGCGGCGGTGGATGATCGGGTGAAGGGCGAGCTTTACAGTGCGGTCAAAGACGAACTGAAATGGTTCGAGCAACAGGTCGATGTGCGGGATCGGCGCGGTAATCTGGCCAATGAAGAGATGACCAAGCCGACGGGAAAGATGCTGGCCGCTTTGTTCCAGCATGAAACCAGCCGCACCAACGATCCCGATTTTCATGTCCACGCGCTGATCGGCAATGTGACCTGGGATCAGGGCAGGCAAAAATATCTGGCGGTTCATTACGGCCAAATGCTGGAAATGCGCACGACGCTGGACGCGCGGATTCACAACAATCTGGCGGCGCGTATGGGCAATCTCGGCTATCAGGTTGAAACGGCTCTCGCTGGCTTTGGCTTGAAGGAAGTGACCCCATCTGCCGTGGCCATGTTCAGCGAGCGGGGCAATCAGGTCAAAACGGTGAAGTCACTCCTCCAGCTAGGCTATACCGCCAAACAGATCAGCCGAAATTTGCAGGGTGAAGCGGAGAGTGAAAAACGCCGATTACTGGCCAAGCCTGAACTTCTCAAAGAACGACTAGGTACGCCGGAGGGTAAACCCCTCTTGGCGATGAATCACAAAATCGACCAAATCGCTGTTAAACTGACGCGCCCGGAAAAGGTCCGCATCACCAGTAAGACGCTGAGGGAAGATGTCGGAAAGCGATTGGAGCAGTCGGGCCTTAAGTTGGTTCAGCCGTCCCAATGGGCCGTCAAACCCACCCTGAATCTGCCGCTGGCCATTGAGCAGGGAACCAAGATCGCCTTCGAAAAGGAAAGCGTCGTCCGGCTGGATAAGTTGCAGGGTGAAATCGTCCGACTGGCTCCAGGTCAGGTCGCCAATGACGTGATGACACAACAATTACGGGATGATCGCCAGTTCCTCATCCGGCGAATGGAGGGCCATGAGGTGGTGACGACCCGTCAAATCCTCGGGGAAGAGCGCACGCTGCTTCATTCGGTGACCATGGGCTTCAATCAACGTGAACCTCTGGTAAAGAATTACGTCACGCCTCCCTCGCTGGTCGCCACTCCTGCGCGGGTTGAGGAAATCGTCAAGGACGCCCAGGCGCGGGGCGAGCAACTGAGGCCCGCTCAGGCCGAAAAATGGCTCAACCAATTTGCGGCCATCCATCGGTACGTTTGCACCTCGAAGGATCAATTCCTGAACATTCGCGGCGGCGCGGGGACAGGGAAAACTTTCTCGCTCGAACGGCTCGTTGACCAGAGTCAGCAAAGTGGGCGTCCGGTCTATCTGTGTGCTCCCTACGGCGAGCAGGCCCGAGTCACCCTGCGGGAGGAAGCGTCGCGGATCGAAGCGGGAGGGCGTCATGAGGTTGCCCGCGTCTTTGCGCAGGCCAACACAGTTGATCATCTGTTGCTCAAGGCGGAAAACGATCCCCAGCCGTTTCGGAGAGCCGATATTTACGTCGATGAAGCCGGGTTACTCGATACCCGCAAAGCCCTCGCACTCGTGCGGCTGGCTGAGCGCGTCGAAGCACGGGTGATCTTTCAGGGCGATACGCAGCAAATGGCGGCGGTGGGCCGGGGCCAGCCGATCAAGCTTCTTCAAGATGAACTTAAGCTCGGGATGCATGTGCCCCGCGCTTCCATTTCTAGACGGCAACTCAGCGTGGAAGACAAAAAGCTCTCGAACGACTTGTCTTCGGGAAAGCCGGAGAAATTCGTGGCTTCTGTCCAGACCATGATGGATCGGGGCATGATCCGCGAGACAGTCCCGGACGTGGCCATTGAAAAGGTCGCTCGGGAAATCGTGGACGCGCGTGCGGTCGGCAGGGAGGTGGTGGCCGTTTCGTCGGTGCATCGGATCAGCGAAGCCCTATCCAATCGGGTGCATGACCTCGAAGTCGAGCGCATCGGGCGCAGCGGTCAAGCCGTGCTCGATGTCCATGTCCGGCGAGATTTACAGCCCGCCGAATTGCGCTCGTCGCAATTTTACCGGGAAGGCGACATCGTTGAATTCAAGCGCGATGGCGAAGTCACGCGGGCGGCCGTGACCGCCGTCCGTCCTGACGGCGTGCTGGTTCAAGCTTCCTCCCGCCCTGTGCCTTTCCGCGAAGTGCGGGGTGCCTTCGATCGGGCGACCATCGAACGCGGGCGCGGTGAAAAACTGCTCCTCCAAGAAAAAATTAAGCAGGATGACCGTATCTTTGAAAAAGGATCACGACAGACCATCGCGGAAATCAAGGACGGAACGGTTTATTTTCAGAGCGGTCTCAAGCTCGGCGTTGACGACGGCCGGGTGAGGCAAGGCGATTGCCTGACCGACTACAAGGCGCAAGGGATCAAGGGAGTGGAAGTGCGCTGCATCGAAGACAACCGCTCGGCTGTGGCCATGGCGAACATGGAAGCCTTCCACGTCAAGGGAACGCGCCACGTCCAGAACGTGGTGATCCATATCGAAAATCGAGCCCTCTATCTTGAGGCCATCCACCGCACGAATGAGAAATTTCATGCACTGCATTTGGAACGGTTGCCGGGCTCGCCCGCGCGTCCAGAATTTATCGAACCTCCCTCAGTGGATAAGGGGAGATTACTCTTGGCCGCGCGTGAGTGGGGCAAAGAGTTTGTGGGTCGCGTGAACCTCCAGAAAATGGCGGAAAAGGTTCGCCAGCATCTCTCCCGCGTCGCGGCTCTTCGCCCTCGTGTCGCCGAGGCCATCAAGGAGAGCCCAGCGGCCAAGCTCGCCGTGGCCGAAAAGATCACGCCCTCCGTCGAGGAGATGGCGCAAAAGCTCCGCGAAAAGGTTCGCGAAAGAATTTCACAGAAACAAAAGGCCGCGCCCGCGCCTGCGGTGAAGACTAAAATCGACTGGAGTCCTGTCCAGTCACCTTCCCATCGGCAGGGGAGAGGCATTGGCCTGTAACCCATTTAACCTATGTCACTCAATCTCAAATCTTCCGAAAAGGCTCCTTACGAGAGTGATTCCATGACGATAGCTCAGGGCATCACCTTTCATTTGCCCTCGCGTCGCCGGTTTATTCCCTATTCCTGGCTGCTTCATGCCGAAATGAACGAGGCCGAAACCGAACTCTATTTGCAGTACAACCATTGCGTCGTCACGATCACGGGCACGGAACTTCGCGCCCTGCATGAGGCAATGGAACATTTCCATTTGCATACGGTGCGGGAGCTTCCTTCGTCCGGGAAATCTGTGGCCGTGAGCCGGATCGAGATCGCCGAAAAAGTCTCTGACTAACGAAGCTGGCGTCCGGGCACCTTTAAAATGGCTACAAAGTAGCCTCCAACGGGAGGGGCTTTTCCGTGTCAAAACGGGCATGAGATTTGTCGTGTCCGCGAATGGGAATGACTACCTCCCCACTTTTCCTCACTTTTTCTCACCACCTCGCCAATGCAACCTAACGGCGCAACGAAATTCCCTTCAAGATGTAACCACGAGCATTTTCGGGCAGGTCGGAACCACAATTCGTGAATATGGAACTTAACTCTCCCACTGCTCGCTAACGGAAAATAATTAAACCCTTCATTCTTAAATTTATGAATTCTTTAGCAAACACCGGCATGCTCGGAAATCCCCCGGTTTCCGAGGACGTGAAAACCTCATCCCAGGAAATAGATTCGGAGCTATGGACGACGGAAAGGGTCGCCAAGTATCTCCATGTCAGTCTCAAGACCGTCTTTAATCTGCGGAAGAAAGGATTGCCCTACGTTCAGTTGGGCGGAGCGGTCCGCTTCGTTCCGCAGGAAATCAGGGATTACCTGGTCACGAGTCGTGGCCTGTCATCGCACCGGCTGCGGCAAATCGCTCGAAAAGGTGGTGCCAGATGATTATGCCACGGTACATGCCACCTGATGCCTACTTCGATGATCCGGCGGGGAAGATGGATCCTGCGCCGCGCGATGACGGTCTGGCCTTCGCCCTAGCTGGCGGCGGTATTACCCGTGTCCAGGAGTGGATCACGCGGGGGCGCGGCGGAGCCAAGCAGCGGGGCTTGCGCTCCGATCTCGTCACCCTGTGCATCTGTCCCCATCTATTGCCCTGTAAACGTCCCTCCGCGAGCTGGTGCGCGCGGCAACATGGTGTTTCCCGCCAGCGGGCCTCGCGCCTCCAGCAGGAATTTGCCCGTGAACTAGGCGCTAATATCCAATTTCGCGGTCAGCGCTTTCGTAACCGGGCGAATGCCTGAAACGCGACGGGGCCGGGTGCGGAACACCGGGGCCGCAGCCCGGCCCGGTCGCAAGCGCATAGCCCCGCCTCTAATCGCCGTGGTGCCGCAGGCACGGCGGCGCCTTTATGACCTGCTACTTGCAACCTCAAATCTCTCAAGATCGTTTCTCAGCTCAGGGTTGTTTATTGACAGCATTTTTACCTGCTCGAACAACATGGGCGTTTAGTAGATTCAGATTCCAACGGTGGCCGTTCCCACAGAGGGCCCTCGTATTGTCGTCCAATTAATGCTGTCTGCGGCAACGATCACTTCCCCAATCTCCGAGTCCACCTTCACCGAGCATGAGCTCCTAGGTTAGGCACCTTACTAATTCTGGTGCAAATTATCACCCAAGGAAATGCGCACCATTCGTGCGAAAGATATGTTGAGGCCCGTGCCGATCGCTTGAAGTCGTCAGCAATGAAATGCTCCCAACCAAATTTCTTCACAGGTACTTGAAAATATTCATTCAGAGTTCTTTTGTGGCCACACCTTGTATGACCGACGAGCGGACAGGGCCCATCTTGCTGGGCAATGGCGTGTTTAACGTCCGCGACGTCCGAGACTTGCTCTGGCGAGCGAGAGAGGTGTGTCAAATTGGTCGAAGTGCGCTACTGTGTCCACCTATGGGCGATTCAAATCCGAAGAACAAACAAAAGCAACAGGCTCAACACAGCGCAAAGAAGGCTAGTAATCAAAAGAAACCCGCTGTGTCGGCGGTTCCGGCATCGGGCAAAAAGAAGTAGCCTAAGAAATAGAGCAGTAGCTCTATTCCTCCCCAGCCAGATTAGATATTCGGACGAAGGTCGCTAACGGAGATCACGCTCTCCAGTATCGACGCGAGGTGCAGAATCGTCGACTCGGCGAGCCACGATCCCACGACCTGCATGTTGATTGGCAACCCTTCCTTGCTCGTGCCAAACCGTATCGACAGCCCAGGCAAGCCAGTGATATTGAGCGGCACAGTCGCGTCCTGGAGGTAAGTGGCGTCCACTTTCTGCGCATTGATGACGAATTCCGCGACGCCATGCTTATGGGCCGGGATCGGCAATACCGGTGTGATTAGCGCATCGTACCTTTTGAACTACCAACCAGTTTCGGCTTATTTCCCGGCCGACACAGCCATTTTTCTTCTGGATGCCTCTTCCCCAATCGGCGCGATAATCAGTTCAGGATGTTTCGAGAATAACGCCCGGCACCACGACTCGAATCCGTTGACCAAGGAATAGGTTACCGGCACGACTAAAAGACTAAGAGCCGTGGACGTGATCAGTCCTCCAATAACGGCAATCGCCATGGGCTGGCGAAAACTGGCGTCGCCCCCAAGTCCTAGAGCGATGGGCATCATCCCGGCAATCATCGCGATGGAAGTCATAATGATGGGACGTGCGCGCTTATGGCACGCATCAAGGATGGCTGCTTCGCAGCTCAGGTGGCGGTCCCGCATGCCGACGACGGTATATTCGACCAGTAGGATCGAGTTTTTGGTGACAATACCAATCAACATGATCATGCCGATCAGGCTAGGAATTCCCATTTGTTCATGGGTCAGTAGCAACGCGAGGATCGCACCGCCGATGGAGAGCGGCAGAGCGCAAAGAATGGTTATGGGTTGAAAGAAATCATTGAACAACAACACCAGGACGCAAAAAACGCAGAAGACACTCGTCAGCATCGCCAAACCGAATCCGGAGAAAATTTCGGCCATCATTTCGGCATCACCGCTATCGATTAGGCGAACGGGTGAGGGCAGATTTTTGATCGCGGGTAATGCTTTGGTAGCAGCCAAGGCTTGGCCCAAAGGCTCGCCGCCGAGATCAGCGTTAACGGTCACGTAGCGCTGGCGATCATAGCGATCAATTTCTGAGGGGCCTGTTCCATTCGTAATATCGGCTATGGTCGCTAGCGAGGTCAGTCCTCCCAAGGTTGGTATGCGTAGCGAGGAGATGGTATTGATATCCTGCCGGGCGCTATCGGGAAAACTGACGCGGATATAAATCTGTCGATTATCGAGATCCAAGCGAGAAAGTTGTGGGTCGAAGTCTCCTGCGGTGGCTATGCGTACAGTGTCGCCAATAGTCTGCGTTGTCACTCCCAGCTCGGCAGCGCGCTCCAGGTCAGGCCGGATAATGATTTCCGGCTTCTGCAGGCTGGCGGTGGAACTGATATTACCCAATCCGGTGATCCCGTGCATTTCACGGACTACTTCCTGGGTGGACGAAGTCAACGCGGTCTCGTTGTCGCTGGCAAGGATAACGACTAGTTGTTCACCTGGGCCGCCGCTGCTCAACGTAAAGCGGGCGCCAGGTATGTTAGCGAGACAGCTGCGAATCGAGTTCACGAGTTCTGTTGCACCGGGGCGACTGCCTCGCGGCAGGAACGAAAGCGTCAGGGTACCCTTACGCACCTCTCCCGCTTGAGTAGCATCGATACCTGCCTTTTGCGCGTCCCCCACCAGGGTGAACGTGTGAGCTATGCCAGGGAGGTCAGCAAACGAAAGTCGGGCTGCTTCTGCCGTTGCCAGGGAATCGTGCAGGGAACTACCGGGCGGTAACTCGAAACTAATGACCGTATAGCCCCGATCTGATGCGGGAATAAATGCCAGGGGAATCAGCTTGGCTAAATAGATTGACCCGACAAAGAATGCAACCGCTGGCAAAAGCGTGAGGACGCGGTGTTTCAGACACCATTGGACCACATCCAGATACACCTCCATCGCCCATCCATCCGTTCCCTCAGGCCGTTCGTCGCTTTTCAGGAAATAGACCGCTAGCACGGGAGTAAGCAATCGGGCCACCACCAGCGAAACTAATACTGAGATTACGATTGTCCACCCGAACTCCCGGAAAATCATCCCTGGGATACCGCCCATTAAGGAGGTTGGTAGAAAGACGACGACCAACGTCAGAGTCGTGGCCATGACGGCCAGAGCGATTTCGTTGACCGCTTCTTCCGCTGCTTCCCGGATCGATTTACCCATCCGTTTGTGCCGAACAATATTCTCAATCTCGACGATGGCGTCATCGACTAGAATTCCAACGACTACGGCCAATGCGAGTAACGTTAGCGTGTTCAGCGAGTAATCCAGCCAATGCATCATTGCAAACGTGGGAATAATCGAGAGAGGCAATGCGGTCGCCGCGATCAGTGTCGCGCGCCAATCTCGCAAGAAGACCCAAACCACGATCACGGCCAGCAAGGCACCCTCATACAGCATATCCATCGAACCATGATATTGGTCCAGGGTGTAATCGACCGTGTTATTGACCAATGTGATGGTCAAATCGGGATGCGCTACCCGCAACGCATCCAGGACTTTCTGCGCGCCTGCAGCAATCTTGGTCTCGTCGAAGCCTTTTGTTCTATAAAAGCGGAAACCGACCGTCGGTTTGCCATCGAGAAGCCCCGCCTGCGTGCGCTCGGCGTAACCATCGGTCACCGTTGCGACTTGGTCGAGACGGACCTTCCTTCCGCTGGCCGTGGCGATGGGCATGGCGTCCAGCTCAGAGGCCTGCTTGACCGTGCCCACGGTCCGCACAGATTGTTCACTCTGACCGATTTGGGCTCTTCCGCCGGAAGATTCCACCTGGTTAAGCTGGAGCGCCTGGGAAATGTCGAGCGCGGTCACCCCTAGCCCGGCCAAGTTCACCGGATCGACATTCACCCGCACCTCCCGGTTAACGCCCCCTAAGCGCTCGAAGCGTCCAAGGCCTGGAACAACCAACAAAGCCTTGCTTATGGTGTCATCGACAAACCACGACAGTTCTCCTTCATTCATGTGTTGCGACGTGATGGCATAGGTGACGAGTGGGTCACCCCCCGTGCGCGCTGCGCTAACCGACGGAGGATAGATGGCGGCTGGCAAATCCGATTTGATTCCGTCAACTGCATCCTTGGTTTCAATCAATGCATCAGAAAGCGGCTTTTCCAGCTCAAACTCAACCGTGATGGTAACTAAGCCCTCGGTGATAGATGTGCGAATGTGTCTGACACTGGCGAGCGTCGCTATGGTGTTTTCCACCTTGCGGGCCACTTCAGTCTCTAGCTGGGAGGGCACGGCACCGGGCAGAGTTATTGCGACGGTAACCGTCGGCAAGTCCATGTCAGGAAAGCTCTGGATCCCGAGGTTCTTAAATCCCATCCACCCCGCCAGAGTCATAAGGATGAAAAGCAGGATGGACGGGACTGGATTGCGGATCGACCAGGTGGCGAAGTTCATGGATTATTTTCCTTTTGGTCCACCACTCGGACTCGGTCTCCGTCATTGAGAAATCCAGCGCCTTGCGCGACCATCTGGTCACCTTCCTGAAGGCCTGTGATGATCTCGACGTCCTTTCCTCGATGGATTCCAGTCGTCACTTCCTGTATCGCCACCTCTGTCACGGAAGCTTTATCACCGAGTTTGAAGACATAATTCCGGCCGTCGCGGAGGACGACACTTACAGCGGGCAAAATCAGAACTTTTTTGATTCCAAGTGCGATCAGTCCCGAAGCATACATTCCCGCTCGGGCGTGACTTGCGGGAACAATGTCGGCATAGACGGTCACCAAGCGGGACTGGACATCAAGGGAAGGGGCCAGAATGCGAACAGATGCGGCGGCTGTCTCTCCGTCGGGCAAAGTCAGGTTTATCCCCTGGCCAGGGGTAACCCGCGTCATCTGCGACGCATTCAATTGACCGCGCCATTCCAGTCGGTTGTTTAGAATCAACCTGAACAACTCACCCCCCGTGCTCATCGTTGCACCCAGAGTAGCGGTTCGCGAACTGATGACTCCATCGGCAGGAGCCGTCACCGTGGCGTAAGCCAGTTGAATGTTCTGTTCGTTGAGCTTGGCCTCAGCAACCGCTGCGGTATCGCGGTAGCTTTCGACCTGCTGATCGCTGGTTCCACCGATCTTTTGCAAGCTTAGCCCCCGTTGAAGATCCGATTCATCTTTGACAGCATCCGCCTGAAGCTCGGCCTGCTGTGCGCCCAATGTATCCGTGTTGAAACGAGCCAAAACCTGTCCTTTTTTGACCTGATCCCCGACATCGACGCAGACCTCGGTCAAATGTTGTCCGGATAACTCCGAACTTATAATCGCCTCCTGCCACGCCGCAATTGGTCCAGAGGCTTCCGTTGTCTCAGGCCACTGCACCTTGGTGGCAACAGCCTTCGTGACCGTCATCGCAACGGCTGGGACCGTTGGTTGCACCGGCGGAGGTTTTGTCAGGGTTATCGTAAGGGCAGCGATCACTGCGATGAACCCTAGGATACCGAGTGACACGGCGACGACGGGCACACGGTTTCTAG
>Ga0302140_10010572_pt1 | contig 11396 bp, 12 predicted proteins | sample I_Bog_E1_1_FD_202095 | JGI IMG/M metagenome (GOLD analysis project Ga0302140, IMG submission 202095) | Peat permafrost microbial communities from Stordalen Mire near Abisko, Sweden - I_Bog_E1_1 | ecosystem: Environmental > Terrestrial > Soil > Wetlands > Peat | place: Sweden: Abisko, Stordalen...
GTTATGAGTCTGGAGGTCGGGCCTTACGATTTTGCCATCGAGATAGTGTTCTTTCACCATCACGATGTTGACTGTCCGAGCATCCTTGAAAGTCAGGAAGCCGAAGCCTCTTGATCGACCAGAAGCCCCATCTCTCATCACGGTACACTCCAGAACCTCGCCGAATTGTGAGAAGTATTCCTTGAGGGATTCTACAGTTTCCCTAGTTAGCTTTGCTTGAAAATGGGCCTCGAGCTTCACGTACGATCGGTAGTCTCCCAATTCAGTCCACCAATAAACATCTTCCTGTTGAGACATGACCAGTCAGCAAATGACCTTTGATATTACATGACGGCAACGCAGCATTTCTGCTACCAAGGCGAGAGAACAATTCAGCTGCTCCCCAAACATGGCTTCAAGTTTGGTTGCGCCGGATCTAGTTTCGTAGCTCCTGGGAATGCTTCGCTTGGGATAGCCTTGTCTGCACCACCCAACCACTCAACACATCGACAAAAAACATCAGAGCAGACTGCTAGCGTATGTGTAGATATCATATCTTTGATGTTGCAGCAGGTGGTATTTGGAGTATTTTCGGATTCGCAATGTTCGGAATTGAGTTTCCAAGTGTCCACGCATAACCTCCAAGACCAGCATGGCAATTGGAACCCGACAGGAGTCATGCAATGAAGGATGACACCACAAAGATATCCAGGAACAATGGTTGTCTTTGCTATCGTCTTGCTAGGTACTGGCGTCGTGCGCTATGCGCTGCCCTTCTGCTAAGCCTATCTGTGGCCTCCTTGATGCTCTATGAAGATTATCTCGACAATAGGCTATGTAGTAGTAGGCTTGACTATGGCCGCTGTTGTTGGCGAGTGTATAGAGTCGAAATCCCAGCCTCCTGTCCTTTCTCAAGACTGCCTGTCCATTTGCCAATTCGTCTGTTCAAGCTCCCATCCTCAGGTATTTGACGCATTTGCTTCTAGCTCTCCATGGCCTATTGAGCTATCTTCGAATCCGTAAATAATTGAACGGCTGCCAGCAATGTTCCGCATCTTGCCCCCCAGTTGTCGCTTGGGTCCCCAGCCAATAGCTTTGGGGGCATTAGTTCCTTGCCATCCCAGCCAGCGGAGCATTTCGCTTCCTCCACTTCCCCATCCCGCCATGAAAAGAGCAGCTGTCCATGCTGTCCGAGATGACAGCCCCTGTCTATCCCACTATTGTTGGAGGTGAGGCAGGAGAAGAAATGCCTTCGATATCTGCTGATACGTAGGAATATTTGCACGATAAAAACGAAGAAAATGTTTTATATCTTACCCGTCCTCTTTGATACCAGGTCCATGGGATTCATGGGTGGCTGGAGCATCATAATTGTTGCCATTTCCACCAAGATTAAAATCAATGTCCTCATCATCCACATCGTCTTCACCATTGTACATTTGCTCATCGGCTCCGCCGTTCTGTTCTGCATGCTCATTTGAACCTTCACCATTTGTCTCAGCTGCTGCGGCCGGTTCAACTATGGTTTCGACCTCTGGAGCTGCGGGCTTTGTAGGTTCTTCGTCGGCGTACCTGGGGGTGGTTCAGCATGTTGTCACCAAATGAGACAGTCACAGAAGTAAGGAGAACACGAGCATGAAGTATGTTGGCTATGTCAATCCTGCGTAAGGAAGCGAAGACCCAGTGACGACCGACGGCAGTTTTCCAGGGAAGCTCAACTCACAGATCGGCAAAGAGATCCTCTTCAAAATTGTCGGGTTCTGTCATTTTGAAGGTATGCTAAAGGTCAGATTATCTGTCACGGTTCCCAGTGCACGACAAGAAGACTCGTCAAAGGGACGTTGGTTGGTAGCCTGCCAGCTCAAGAGGCCGAGGAGTGTCGTCGCAGGTAGCTTTGAAAGAGGCCTCTGGATGTAGACTGGAAGGAGAATACTTCTGGAGTTGTGGTCACTAACAGTGCTTGATGGCCAAGCGTTGGAGTGAACAGAGGCTGAAAGGGAAAAGAAGCTGTTATGTTGCGATCGAGGGCTAACACCGGGGTTGTGGGCGACTAGCGCTAGCCGTATTGGGACGTGGGTAACAACGACCTGAGGCGTTCAATTCTAGCTGCTAGGAATGAAGCACAAGACCAAGAATTAAAGGGTGTGCAAAGATGTTTTCTTCCTCGAATGGCAGCAAGAAACCAGTGCAACAGGTTGGTTCCAAATGATCCACTTCTAACACAAAGACAAAGCTGATCAGAGCTTCTTGAGTGCAGGAGATGGTTCAGGTTGGTTAGTACTTCCCACCAGAAGCAGTCAGAGAGAGTGCCTGGCTCGAGTTTCCAAGGAAATTGCATTTGAATACGACTAACTTGAAGCTCTGTCTCTAGAAAGATCCGAGTATGCCACAATTTTTTATGCGCAACAAGATTGAGTTTAGTGGGGAGGTTAACAAGTGGGCAACTCGCTGACCAGGAGCTTTCAGATCTGCATCTCCATTCTGGAGGGGCCGACCATCAGATGGACGACGTGACTCTTCTCCAAAGAGACAGGCTCGAGAACCTGGCTTGGTCGTGGGCGCTTCGTATTCGCACGCGGACATGTTGAAGTTTGACAACCTGTATGTTTCACCCTCTCACAGCCACTCAAGTGTGCTAATTATGTTATCAAGTTCTCTTTCCTCGAGCTCGGCACGGCCGAGAACTCCCCCTTCATCCTCTCATAAGAACGATACTCCCCCATTCCACCGGGGGCCCTCTGGGCTAGCTTCTCCACCGCGAAGGACATACACGGACTTCTTGTCAACTACAAACAATGATTGGAATGCTGATGATGAAGGTGATGAGGAAGATGAATATGGTTACGATAATGACGATGGAGATGACTTTGGACTGCCAAGCATGTCGAGCATGAAAAGGAAAACGAAGAAGGCCACGGACCAGAGTAAAACAGATCCCGGAGCGGGAAACCTCTCGCCATTTGGACACGGTTTACAAGGTGGATTTGGTGGATTTGGTACCCGGAGACTATCAAATAGTGCCGACATTGCTATAGAGCGCCCGGCTCCTAGTTATCCGGTGGCAAAGAAGAGTGAAGGCAAGATCTTGAGGCCACAATATAAAGAGATTCTCAGGGATCCTGCAAACTCCTTACACCTCATCCACCACCCATCCATCTCGGCGGATGCTTCCCCAAAACAAGCCGATATCCATTCGGCTCGAATCACGAGAATAAATAAGTTTAAGAAGATACTGCAAGCTACCTCAATCAACCTTACGGACCTGAGAGCAGCGGCATGGTCTGGGATTCCAGAAGAGGTTAGGGCAATGACATGGCAACTCTTGCTTGGATATCTCCCAACAAGTAGCGAACGTCGAGTTGGAACATTGGAACGAAAAAGAAAAGAGTACCTCGACGGAGTTCGGCAAGCATTTGAGAGAGGTGGAAGTACTTCTGCCTCGGCAGGCAAAGCCCGAGGACTAGATGAAGGAATATGGCATCAAATCAGCATTGACGTCCCACGAACCAATCCGCATCTGGAACTGTACGGCTACGAAGCTACCCAGCGATCTTTAGAGAGAATTTTATATGTCTGGGCTGTGCGACATCCGGCGAGTGGATATGTCCAAGGCATAAATGACCTGGTGACGCCTTTCTGGCAGGTTTTCCTTGCAAGTTACATTACAGACTCGGATGTCGAAAGTGGCATGGATCCTGGCCAACTTCCTAGACCTGTGTTGGATGCTGTCGAAGCAGATTCCTTCTGGTGTCTAACAAAACTATTAGATGGAATCCAGGATAACTACATTACTGCTCAACCTGGAATCCAACGACAAGTGGCAGCGCTTCACGATCTTACCGCTAGGATAGACGAGCCCTTAGCGAAACATCTGGAAAAGGAACAGGTTGAATTCATTCAATTCAGCTTTCGATGGATGAATTGTCTCTTGATGCGTGAAATCAGTGTTAAGAACACCATCAGGATGTGGGATACATATTTGGTAAGTCAGTCCTCTTGGTGGTCCTGTTAATAGAAGCTAAAGTCGTCGAAGGCTGAAGAACAAGGCTTCTCGGAGTTCCACCTTTATGTTTGTGTAGCTTTTTTGGTCAAATGGTCCGACAAATTAAGGAAAATGGATTTTCAGGAAGTCATGATGTTTCTCCAAGCTTTACCTACGAGAGACTGGACGGAGAAGGACATTGAGTTGCTTCTCAGCGAAGCCTTCATATGGCAGTCCTTATTTAAAGGCTCTTCATCGCACCTCAAAGGCGGATCGAGCACTACGCCATCATCAATTGCTGCTGGGTAATAGTCCGCCTTATTACAACACCTACGTCAACTTTTCAGAGACAATGGGTACAAAGTATAGTTCTACATCAATGTTCGGGATGGAACGGATTACTGTTAGGGAGAAAGGGGTCAATTCAAAGGCCTTTCCGAAGGCCTCCGAACACCATCGGGTTACGGCGAGTACAGCCAATTGGCGACAGCCAAACGCCACCGCTTTGAGTGGGTAGATCGAAATGTGGTAGCGATGGGCAGTTGAACTTCGCTGGCATATTCTCGCCAAGGAGCAAATGCTAAGCTCTCAGACCGAACGACTTGATAGACACGAATCTAAAACGGCAGACGTCTTCTCAGTAACTGGACACATACATTGAAGAAGACAAGTCAAAAGTCAAAAGTAAATGCATTAGTGCAAGCCATATCGTATCCCATATGCAATGTGCAAACCCAGCAACCTTGAGACTAATTTGCCCCCCTTGGTATCCTGTAACAAACGCCGTGTGCTATTTTCCGAACCGCCTTCCCATCTAGAGAGAAAGAAAACTACCTCAGGATATCAACAGCTCTTACTCATCAGCAGCATCCTCTATCATCGGCTGCTTGTTGTCATTGATATCCTGTGCACCATTCAGAGGTACTTCATTGACCTTCAGCTTCTTGCTGTCGCTCTCCTCTGCGTCATCTTCGGCCTTACGCTTTCCGTTAGTACCGTTGGTGCTTGGATTTGGCTCAGGAGTAGCGGTATCTGGTTTAGGCTTCTTGCGGCGGATGAGACCAGTTAAATCAGTTGCAGTCTTCTTGGCCTCCTCGATTCTGGCTGCAGCTTCAGCTGGCGACTCGCCTAACGTAGCTCCAAGAATACCGCCAGTAGGATTGACATCCAAGGCACCTGTTGGTCCATACAAAGCGTCCTTGACGTCGACCGGAGGAGCTTTCAGTTCAGCAAGCTGGAGCCTCGTGTTAACTGGTGGTCTAATAGTAGTGATGTTTAGATGACTTACGCGACCCTCCATCTCAGCAACGATCTCCTTTACCTCCGCAATCTGTGCTCGCGTGACCTCGTTATCATCTGGGGACGAGGTTGAAGCAAGCTCTACTTCCTTGTTTTGCAGCTTGAGCTTCGTGCTGTTGATTGCAGCCTCCAGCTCCTTGACAGCCTCATCTCTCATGCCTTGATCAACATGAGCCTCTGCTTCCGTAACATCTGCTCCATCCTCGCCATCATCCTTGGTCCTCGTGATGGAAGCAAACTCTAAAGCAAGTGATAATTTAAAGTGAGCCTCGGCAACGATCTCCGATTCCTCCGGGTACAACTCTTGCTTATAGACTAGAGCAGCTCTGAAATCGACAACAGCACCTGGGAATCTAGATTTTGTCAGAAACATACCGCCGAAGGCTACTTCAGTCCGCTTTACCTCTCATTCTCAAGGGAGATCTCCGCCAAAAGGTCATGAGTATCTGCCAAGCGCTCTTTAATGTGCTTTGCCATTAAAGAGTCGCCAACATCTTTGCCTTTGCCTGCATCCTCTTCTGGCTCCTCCAATTTCTTTGTGAATAGGACCCGTGCGAGATCAAGCACCTCGAAGGAAGCAGCAAGATCATCGTCCTCCTCCTCTGCTTCTCCTTCGCCATATTCCTCCTGAGAAGCATTAGAATTTGTGACAATTGTGCTGAGATTACGTCCAAACTGACCTCTGCATCATCATCAGAATCCTCGAAATTCTCATCGCCGGTAAATTGGAATAATGGCTTCTTTGCATCGACACCCTCCTCAGACTTGGCTTCACTTCCATTCTGCGCCGCAATGATTGCAACGCCTTTCTCAGCAATCTTTTCGCCCTCGCTCTTGAGCTCTTGTTTCGGCGCCTCTTTCTTCACCTTCGCAGCACCATTCGGCTTCTTCTTTTCGGCACCAGCCTTGCCCCCTAGGACATCGCTCTTGCTTTGTCCAACCTTGAAGAGCGATCGACCGTAAAGGAACAAGATTTCCGCATTGTCAGGAGACATCTCGCCATTGAGCTCAGCTTGCAGCTCTGAAGCTCGCGCATACAAATCTGACGCCTCTTCGTAGTTCTTGTGTGCATATTGAGCGGTACCCTTGGCGCATAGATCTGCGAGTGATACTTTGACCGAATTGTAGACCTCCATCGCGGCTGATGACTCTTCTGAGAGAGTGACGGGTGGTTCAATGGGTTCAGCCATGTTCGTTGCGTCGATATGATGAAGTGAGTTGGGGGAAAGAGGTTAATTGAAGGAGTGCGGCCTGGGCGGCAGGTGAATCGCTTATGATGTAGGAGGAATCGTTCAATGGACGGACATCAAATGAGAGTTATTGAAAGTGAAAAGTTGACAAGTGAGGTGATGCGATGCTGGGGTGGGCAGGTTCAATTGAATCAGGCTCGTGTTCTCCGAACAAGGATGTATTGACGCGAAAAAGCCACTCAAGTAGACGCGTTCCAGCGCGTCTCCCTTCTGAGGCGACTGAGATGAGATACTACCGCTCTGCAACACAACCATAACAGACAGTATGTCGCGACCGAATCAAGCAGAAAGAGCTCGAGCGGCTCCTATGTTCAAACCCCCTCCTACGCCTGCGCCCTTGAACCCAATTCCTTCCTCGTCCCCCGCCTATGGAACCCCAGCCTATCCCATCAAACAATTCAATCCGGTTGCAGCACCTGTAAAAGCCAGTATACTCCCAATTCTCCTTCCTCCGGCGACCTTACGACCTCTGGCCTTCAGAACATTTACCAAGAAGCACAGCTTGACCCTGACGTCTTCTGCACTGCAAATTTTAGCAACGTTCGTAGGGAGACATTGCGGCACAGAATGGAGAGAAGAAGGCCTCGCAGAACGCGTACTTGAGGAGGTTGCTAAGAGCTGGAAGAATCGAAATGGAGGTGTTATTGTTGATGGAGATGGCAACGACTTGAAGGATATTATGAAAAATCTTGAGGGGAGTATGAGCGGAGGTAGGATTGTGATCAGCAGAGAACTCAGCCGGCAAAACAGCTTAGTCCTCGGATCATCACAAAATGGAGAGGTGTCTCATACGCGGCTTGGGATACGGCCGGGTGTCCTGGGGAGAGAAGACAGTCAGTCCAGTCTGGGGATGTCAACACTAGATGTCGAGGACGAGGAAGATGAAAACGACCTCCGGAATCCCAGAAAGTGGTTGAAGGTCATTAATGCTTTCGAGCAGCCTCGATTGATGTACAATGTTGCAAAAAAACACTTCGACAGGTCAGTTTTGTCTTCCCTTCCCGAGTCTGTGCTAATTAATGCTGCAGAGAGACCGCAAAACCTTCCCTACTCCCACCAGCTTCACACAAAACACAAGTTTTCCGAAATCGGTACAACTTGATCCACCAACGACTACTAAGAAATGAATCTTTTCAAACACCAACCTTCGAAGCACAAAAGCTTTCACTAAAGCGATCATCATCCAGTCTAGCTACAGCTCAGCAGTCGTACAAGCTCACCCCAATTGCAAACCTTCTAGGGCGCAATGGGACTAGTCATATGATCCTTGGACTGTTGACCATCTCTCCCACCGGGACATTAGCAATCAATGACTTGACTGGAAGTATCGCTCTGGATCTCACACATGCCAAGCCGATTCCCGAGGATGGAGCCTGGTTCGCTCCGGGTATGATAGTTTTAGTTGACGGAACTTATGAAGAGGAAGACAGTAACGCTGGTGGAGGACTCGGAGGAAGTGGCGGCGTGGGAGGAACTATAGGTGGAAAATTCATAGGCTTTTTCATTGGTGGGCCACCCTGTGAACGGAGAAAGGTCACATTGGGTCTCACTGGTTCTGACGACGGTGGCGTGACTGCTGGAGGTGGTTTTGGATGGGTCGATTTTCTAGGGGTGGGCAGTGAGCGCGCTGTGGGTTCTAAGATGCGAAAGTTGGAGCAGCGATTCCTTCGGCCAGGATCTGGAGATGAGGACTTGGGCGGCAGGGGTCGAATGGTGGTTTTAGGTGAGGTCAATCTTGACCAGCCTAGAACACTACAAGCACTGAAGAAAGTGCTCGGGCTATATGCTGCAGAGCCGGAGGAAGATACTCCTATGACCTTCGTGCTGATGGGTAACTTCGCCCAGCATGCCATAATGGCTCGTGGAGGTAGTGGTGGAAGCATCGAGTACAAAGAGTATTTCGACAGTCTGGCATCAGTACTATCCGAGTATCCTACGATTCTCCAATCCGCAACATTCGTTTTTGTCCCAGGGGACAACGATGGCTGGACATCGTCTTTTTCGGCAGGGGCAGCAACACCTTTGCCAAGGAAGGGAGTTCCAGAGATATTCACTTCGAGGATAAAGCGCGCATTCGCAGCAGCAAATTCCGAAGCAGAGAAAGAACGAGGGAAGAAAACTGACGGTGAAGCAATCTGGACTAGCAATCCATCTCGTCTCTCGCTTTTTGGCCCAACACACGAGATTATTCTTCTGAGAGATAGCATTTCTGGACGTCTCCGTCGAACGGCCATCAAGTTTTCATCCTCAGAGTCCTATGAACAAGACGAGGATGTAAACATGGCTAGCACGCCTGGACCCGTTCCAGAGCGAGGGCGAGAGCCAGAGCAACAATCATTAGAAATGGAAGTTGACGCTGAAGTTCAGGCGGCCGAGTCTCACGAAGCGGAACCCACTGCTAATGACACCCTGTCCAGTGATCTACATGCCGCGAGAAAATTGGTGAAGACGATCTTAGATCAGGGATACTTGTCACCGTTCGGAATGGCTATTCGACCTGTGCTTTGGGACTATGCTAGTTCTCTGCAAGTCTATCCTCTGCCTACTGCGATGGTGCTTGCAGATACCGAAGTACCAGCGTTTTGTGTCACGTATGAGGGTTGCCATGTCATGAATCCGGGGAGTATAGTTGCTCCCGGGAGGAGAGGAGTAGCGAAATGGGTGGAATATGATATCCTGAATAAGGTCGGGAAGGTTAGAGAAGCGCTGTTCTGAGTTATGATCATGATGTGGCGCTAGGTTTTGGTTGGGCATCCGCTGAACTCATGTGGAACTAGGGTTTGCATGCAGTGTAGAGGCACTGGTTAATTATGATATATACGATCGTCAAATAATGTGGAAACCGACTCATAATATCTATTTGGCCGTTTTCATTGCAGCATGAGCATGTCCTCATCTAGGACTCCGAAGAGTTCTTCAACTTCCCTCTCCACTTTCCTGATCTCCTCTGCTAATTGGCCAGTAACCAGCGTATAAGCATATAGCATCTCGTAGTCTTCGTCCTTAGCAACCACGATGCCTTCTTGTCCGTGGCCGCTAGCGGCATTTTTTCGGTACTGGAAGATCTTTGCAAGTAATCTGTCTCTGGAGTTCGAGGTACTGGGCAGTGTGTCATTGAGGGGAAATTCTAATTTGAGGGAACTAGCGAGGACTGTGTTGTTAGCTGGTTGTCCCACGGAGACAAGAAACAATATCTACCTTGGAACAAATGGCTGATTCTGGAGCAAAGATCTGCTCGTTCTTCTGCGGTATACCTCAAAAGTAAGGACTCCCCCTCACTAGCGTGAGGATCCTTTTGTATGACTACATTCATTGCATGGAAGGCATCTAGCATTTTGTTCGTCGATTCCATAATGCGTCCATACTGTTTGGAGGGAAAAGGCCCTCGTAATTCAAACTCGCTTGAGGCTGCACTGCGGAGAGTATCGAGCTGAAGGACTGCAATCACAGGTTAACATCCTCATGAGCAAGTATAGCAAGAATGTGCACATACCATAACGCTGCAGGGCAAATTCCTCCCGCAAATCCATATAAGCATGCTGGGATTCCCCTTCCAACAGTGCCGATAGTGGATCGCGCTTCCAAATCAACCCCATCCGTAGCCAAAGAAGAGACAAGCCGTCCTTAAACTTCTGTCTTGCAGAAATCGGCCAGATAACTCGTGTGATGATCATGCCCCATATGACACCCGCAAGAACCGCCACCACTCTATGCAGAACAATCTCCGTGATAATTGGAGTAACACCGCCTTCGTCGTCGTCATCTTCTCCGTCTCTAATGGACAAGCTGTACGCATATAGACAAGACAGATTGTAGGTCAGCATGATGAAGCGTCCAAATGGTCCTTTGCCTTTGGCAATAATGATATAGAAGCAAGGTAGGCTGACAATCCATCCCAAAAATGCTAGAGCCCACGGATTACCTTGACAGATTATCCAAACTATGACGGCGATCACAGCACCAATGAAAGTGCCGATAAATCTCGCCCAGCCTGTGGTGTTCGAGGCACCAATTGTCATGGCACAAACCAACATGTAGGACAAGAGTCCCCATTCCCCACGCCAATGCTGGTAGAACGGTCTGGTGTATGGTATAAATGCAAACAAAGCGTAGATAGATGCACCTATCCCAACTTTCACAGCAAAACGGACTGCCTTCAAGTCAGTGATAGATTCGTTCACCAAGAATGATGACCATAACTTACCATCATCTCGTTCCAGGATGCGTACGATATGCAGCAATCTGTGGTAGAAATCGCCAGTCGAGTCGTGTCCTTGCTCTGCAGCCCTCCATTTCCTGCCATTCCCACTCTCTAGAACAAGCTCGGGCATATCCTTGGGTACTTCTGGGCCTTCTTGCTGATCTATCAGACGTTCTTGTTCGGGATCCTCAGCCGGAGGTTGAGTCAATCGACTCTTTGGTGTTTTCCAGAATCGCAACCAGTTCCATGAACGGCCTTGCTTTTCCATTACTTCCTTTAATGCCTCCAATATAGACAAGTATGTCTGCATCTCGTTGGCGAAGTCTTGGAGAGAAAAACTAAAGTGGCCGCAACTGGCAGCAACCTCTTCAAAATCCGCCTCGATATTTTCCGGCCTGTCCTTGTCTAGTTCCTTGCTTTTGTACAATTCCTTGAGAGCTTCCGCTCGCGCATTGCTATAGAGTTTCCTGTACGTTTGTGAGCATATATCAAACATCAACTTCCATGAAACGTACACCGCGTCAGTGAGACTTGACTTAAAGTGATCATTGATCTTGATATGATATTCCGGTCCATCGCCGAACGGTAACTCCTGAAGAATCTTGGAGAGCGTATACGCAAGCGATTTCATCGAAGGACCAAGATACATGATAAATCGCGAGAAAATTTCCGCTGGAGTCCTGGC
>Ga0302140_10010579_pt1 | contig 11388 bp, 11 predicted proteins | sample I_Bog_E1_1_FD_202095 | JGI IMG/M metagenome (GOLD analysis project Ga0302140, IMG submission 202095) | Peat permafrost microbial communities from Stordalen Mire near Abisko, Sweden - I_Bog_E1_1 | ecosystem: Environmental > Terrestrial > Soil > Wetlands > Peat | place: Sweden: Abisko, Stordalen...
GTTCAGAATTGACGACAACTCACTCCCCGCCAACTCAGCCCTGCAAAAATGGGCCCAACTAATGCTCGAAGGCTGCGCAAAAGCTGGACGTCCCATTGACGTTGCGCATACTTTCAAGCAGCAGCTTGAAGACACAGGCTTTACTGACGTTGTCGAGACCGTATATAAGTGGCCTGGAAATCGGTGGCCGAAGGACAGCAAGTACAAAGAACTTGGTATGTACTGTACACTTCTACGAGTCCTTCTAGATTCCCATCTTCCTCGCCCCCTTTGCACGTTGGGGGGGTGAGAACAGGCGAACTTTGCTTGTCGGAAAACTCTAAAAAGTTTGAGTTTGAAGTACTGATGTAAGGAACAGGAATGTGGACGCTTGAGAATGCGTATCCGCAACTTGAGGGCATTAGTATGGCGATCTTCACGCGATTCCATGGGTGGACGAAAGAGGAAGTGGAGGTATTTGTAGTAGATGTTCGGAAAGAAATGAAAGACACGAAAATACACATCTACTGGCCAATGTAAGACTCTTCCCTTCCCTTAGTAATCGATATTAATGCAACTCTTAGATACGTAATCTACGGCAAGAAGCCAGCATAGAATAAAGTATTATTTTGCCTAGCGTATATGTTCATTCTCAGGGATGCCCATGCTCAGAAGATCTAGAACGTCTTGTCCTGAAGAGTCTGCATGGTTGAATGCTATCTCGGGTCGATTTCTTTTCTGATTGGTGGAGGTATCAATAAGGGGAAATTCTCAAGAATATCGTCATACTCTGGGAAATTGTCGAATTTGACATAGGTTGCTTGTTCCTGCACTCTTTCTAAAAGTATTCTGACCCCATGGGCCTCGATCCTAGCATCCTAAGACACTAAGTGTCGAGCCGGCAATAAATCATCCTCATCCCCTATTCGAACTGGAGCGGTTTTCAAGCCTGGACCTTTTTTCTTCTCACTCTTCGAAGTCCGGAATGCAAGCAAACCGGTATCTGGCAACGGTTCGATAGTAACTCCTAGCAACCATTTCACCATTCGATGAGCTAGCGACTTTGCCCGAAACTTGGCTTCCTTATTCAGCGCACGAAATTATCCGTTCTTTGTATCATAAATCGATTCCCTGAGGAACGGGTTGCGGGGCCCGTCGTGCCCCGTGTCACATACCTTGTGACTTCCCACGCCGAACATAATCCTCGTCCAAGATTCTCCGGTCTTCTCGCATACCTCTATCGCACCCTCAACATCCTCACACGGCTCATTTATACAGGTCTTTTGCACAAGCGTTGTCAAGCAACGGTCCGAAGTATCGGGTCTTGTCTCGAAGAGTCTTTTCCCGCCCACGCTCACCTCTATCGTACCCTGAAAGTGAGCCAGGAGTCATGAAAGAATCCCTGCTTGGAATCTCTCGCAGTAAAGAAGAATTTCGTGCTTAGACCGCGTTATCTTTATAACAGCGTCTGAGAAGTGGACGGGTTGCAATGGTGTAAGCACATAGATGCTAGTTCAGGGGTACTTCTCCTGCACTGCGGCCTGGATTGATCACATGGAGTGCAATGCTCTCGCAAACCTTCCGCAACACACCCTTTAATCTACTCTGTTGAATGTCGTATCCTCGCTCTCTCGTGGGCCTCGGTAACATCATTTGACTCAACGAGTCCACCGCGTAATTCAGGTACTTATATCTGGCAATCGAAGCGACTGTTGTGACAAGATAGCTATGGTCTTCGCTAAATGCTATCCACCTTCCAATTGAAGCTGATCGTATCAGCTGCATGCCACCGGCCTTCGAAATTTTTGCTTCTGATCGTCTAATTTAGTCCTGGATAAGCAAGCCTTGTTCGTTCGGGTGAGCTAAGGCCCTGGACTTCTCCAAAGAGTAGAGATAATCGGCTTTGGTTATGCGTTCACGTCCAAGCCATTCGATAATCTCAGATCCCGCTCGAGAAATTGCATTCGGCGTGCTGACAAGCTCAATCACTGCTCAATTAAATGGGGGATTAACTAAAGAGCAACCTGATTAAAAGCATGGGCTACTCTGCCTGCTAAAATTAGCAATATTGCTATGGCCTATACTCAAGTTCAAATCTGCGACTATTTGGAATTACCAAATGCAATCACGCTATCACTTGTCACCTGTATTGCTGACGGGTTTCTCGACGAGCTTTCTGCAACGCGTTGACATCATGAGATAAATTGAAAATTCTGCAATTCTCTTCTAGCTATTAAAAGATTCTCACTCTCATTCCAGGTCCGCCCAAATCAATCCAACTGCCCGGGAAAGCACCAACTCCTACTCTTTCATATATCTCGTCATCTGCAGAATTGTTCCGTTTTGCGGCTACGATAAGAACGTAGTGTTCTAGCTTTGCCGCCACATCCATATTGCTTTCGGGCTTCTCTGTTCCAACGACAACACATTTCACTATTCGATCTAGCTTAGGTTGAGTGCCACGGTCATAGACAATCCTCCTGTCACTTCGCGCTGCGGCGAAGTTGACAAAATCTCTTGCTGGCATCATCAAGCTGGCATCTTCGCTGAAATCTCCAGTGTGCCAAGCAGGGCTAGACGACGATTGCAGTGAAGACGAATTGCTTTTATTATGAGCCCTCCATTGCCATTGGATTCCTTTTCCTTCTCCATCGTATTGTTCCCATTGAACTCGGGCGAATGGCAAATTCATAAAAGTGATGGCTCCTTCGTATGCCATCCAGGACCACGTAGGCACACGGTACTGTGCCATGAACGGAAAATAGATTTTCTTGAGGCCACCTTTCTCCACACTGACATCCCGTTGCCACAACAAGCTTCGGCCAAAGAAATTGCCTTCGAAGATGCCATATCCCCCGTTGGTATTGAAAGCGCGCACAAGTCGCTGCTCCAGACCAGCAATAGCAATAGGTCTGTCAGATGCTTTTGTGAATTGAAGTCTGGAGTATTGTTTATACAATGACTCGTAGAGAAGGATCTTGGCGCCTTTGCTAGACTTGGTTGCTAACTCTGGAAAGTTTGCGTCGCCGATAAATGCGGCTTGGTTGCTTTCAAGACTGTTAGCAGGGGCATCTCTTGCCAAATGGTAGGACGACACTTACTTTTTCATCCTTGTCAAGGTTTCGCAGCGAACTCCCTCGCCACACTCCCAGTAAGTCTGATTCTGAGTAAAGTAGATGGTACGCCGGGCAAGTGCTCGTTCTTGCAAGACCCAGCCTCGCTTGTTCAGATGCCCATCTATAACATCGTTTTGGAAGTCATCAATAGCCTCGCAGACATAGAAGGCCTGTCCTGGAGACTTTGCTTCAAATTTAACAAACTTTCGATTTTGCCGCTCATTCAAAAAACCGCTAGACGTTCCTTTAGCACGGCTTGCCGCAATCACACAGTAAGCAGAGCTGAAGACAGTTTCCATGTGTTTAGCTTCGGAGGCGAAGTCGCCGTCGTCGCCCTGAATGATGCAAAGAGAGTCGATCCAAAGATGCTGCAGACCAAGCGCTCGAGTGACTTGGACAGCGTGCTTGAAGGTGCTTGGAAGTTGGTCCACAGAGATACCTTTGGAGAGACGCTCGGCAATGTTTGCGGTGGTGGTGCAGAAGTGATCATTCTCTTTCCCACTTCCCCATGGATGTGACAGTGCAACGTAGCGTATGGCTTTGCTTTGTTCGTCTGTCCATTCGCCTGTCATTGAGAGACACACATTTTCCGCTGGTCTGCCTCCTTGGCCGACATCGATGAGTCTCGTTGGAATTCTCCTAGGACTGGAGTGACGAGAACAGCCGGGGTGTTCTAAATCACAGTTGCGGAGCCATTGAGAGAGAATCTCAAAATAGGTCGGACCTTGGATTTGAGGTAAAAGAGGAAATCCAATCTGGATGTAGTCGCGTGGATCACGGCGGCCTACTGAATTGGTAGTTGCTTCTAGCAGACTTCAGTCAATCTGCTGATATGGAACAGCTTCAATGGCTTGAGTTTTGACACATACCTGGCGTCCTGCAAATCGACAACACAGCCTTATCTATACCTTCCACCATCAGGCTTGACTCAATCCTACGCATTTCAATGGTTGCCGACTCATTGGTGTCCAGATTATCTTTCTGTGAAGCACAGGCTTGGAGAAGAATGGTGTGGAAATCGCATATCTGGGAAGTCTTCTCCAAATTGGCCCAAGTGTCTCTGATGACGAAATTCTGAGCCCACACGTCTAGCTGTTTACAGCTCTCGCACAATCTGGAGGACTTTTGGGGAAAGACACTGGAGGTGTTGATGTCTTTGTCGCGCAGGACTTCTAGGGCGAAAGAATTATCTTGCACAGATACCCATGCCTCTTCTAACTATAAAAACACTTATCAGTCTCGCTTCTCATAGCAGGAAATGTAGAGGGTATATAACGCATACGCACAGTCTAGATGCATGCAATAGCGGTTAATGAGGCAGCTCTCATATTTGAATATTTTCTTGGATTTTTGATACTCACATGCTACAAGTCGGAACGACAGATTAGCGAAGTTGTAGATATAATGCTAGGCTGGTCAGGCGGGGTACTAGTATGAAGGGAACTTACACTCTATGACAGTAGGGCAGTCTCATCAGTCTAGGTCTCTCCATAATTAGTGGCTCTAATAGATTACTTACATACTAGGAAGATTGATTAGCGACCTGATAAAAGCGTCATGCACTAGGTTCAGCTCACTGTCTTTAATATATGTCATCCCAGGTCAGCAATCGAAATCCAGGACTCTTCAATTCCCAAGATGCGGTCCACGTACCTCCTAGAGAAAAGATTAGCTACGCTCTTCAAGGGTTTTGTGATGCAGTTCACTGTACCAGATTCTTCGTCGATCCACCCGATGGACGCTTTCGACCGGTCTTCGTTGATAAAAGGCCTCCCTCCCCCCGCCGTCGATTACGTAGCTGAGGAGGCTTGATACCTGTTCGATCCGATGCGGAGAAAAGATAGCGACCGCCAACGGCTTCATCATCGCGAGCTTTTCTCCAAATCCTGCTCAAAGCTGTTTCAAGATCACCAGCAGTAGCCCGACACTGTTCGAAATCCTCTTCGGTCATGCCTTCCTCAGGTAATGCAACTACAAGCAATCTTTCCTTGACAAATCTGACGAGATCTTCAACAGCGCTGCCTGAAGGATTGTTGCACTCAGGATCGTTTTCCAGGATGTATTCTATCCAGCTTTTTGCGTAATTGCTGACTTCAGCCGTTCCAGTGGTTTTGTCTGCGAGGAAATAAAGCGTCTCGGTTAATTGATCAATATGCTCCTTCTCGTCGTAGAAGTTTCGGAGCCCTTCCCAGCCGTAGAGAAGCCAAATCACATATTCGAGAATGATGCAACCCATAGACCATATATCGTAGCGTCGAGATCTCGGTTTCTTTGATCTCAGGTTGGTTATTGCCTCTGGCGCTTCATATTGCAACGTGGAGTACTTCTGTTGAGTGGCCTCGACTCTAAGAGATGTGGCTAATAAGTGTTGCTTGGCAAGGCCGAGATCACCAATCTTCAGAGTTCCAAGTTTATTGGATCCTTTCATTTTGAAGCGGAGAATGTTGTCAGGCTTCAAGTCGCCGTGGCGCCAGTTTTTATCGTTATCTTGATTGCTGACATCGTCGCTCGTGTAGTAGCCATCATCAGAGGTGTCTTGTGGCAACTGCAATTCAGGTACACGAAGAGAATTAGCACCCTGGGGAACAGGGTCGTCGAATGCCTTGAACTTTCTATTCGACTCAGGTTTGGTCCTAGTAGCCAATGCGTTTTTCACGGAGCTCACAATTCCGGCAGTCTGGGTGTTGGTATTGGTATTGTGAAGCTTACTGAGAGCTCCAGCCAGACCAGACAACTGCTCCAAAGCATCCATGATGCGGTCTCCATCTAGATCCATGCCAGTGGTATCAGACCTCTCCCAGAACTTTCGCAGATTTCCTCCGTCCGCCCATTCCAGCATGATGAAGTGCTCACTTCCCCGTCTGAACGCAGCAACAAGACGAATCAAGTGCATATGTCGAAGCTTACCTATTTGATTGAGCGCTGAGACCTCGCGTTTCCATGCTGTCTCAACCTTATATCCTCCCTCTGAAAGGTGCAACAACTTCTTGGCGGCAACCCGAATTCCTTTGATGTTTTCTCCATACTCGTTCGTCACCGTCGTCGAGGCCCAGCCACCTAGGCAATGATCCGGGTGAACAATGGCCTCGCGCACTTCACTGAAATGCCCACCTTCTTTTATGCCGCTGACCCAGATGAAAGGAAGAACGCAATACGTATCCAGTTTTAGCTGCGAATTGCGGTCGAACACTGGTGATTGGAAAGTCCATTGGTCTTTGAAGAAGTCCTTTACCTCAGATTGTTCCCAATCGTCGTGGAAAAAGTTCAAAACTTCATCGTGGGTACATCGTCCCTCGGGACTCTCGTTGAATAACTGGCAAGTACCATTTCTTGCCGCTATATTGTCGATCGGTAAGTGATCATCTGTCATGCCGGACTCTTTGCAGCTCTCCATAAGAGTTCCCAAGTTGTCATAGTCCTTGCGGCGCATCACAATGATCAAGAAGACTCTTCTCAAATCCTGACATATGGCGTCAATCAAAGATCGAGAGGCGCCCAGTAGTATCAATTTGACTTCGTCTTCATTGACGAGCTTGGAAAATTGATCCTCAGGTAGAAATTCCTTGTGTATATCGAGTTTGCTGTCGACTTGTAGGTTACTGATCTCCTTTCGAAGAGCTTTCACCCTCTTTCCATCGACTTTGACGGCTGCCATTTATTTGTATTCACATTAGAGTTTGAACATGTTTTAGATTGGATACAAGGCGATACCCTCGAGGGGCCATTGATTCCCCTTTGTATTGCCTTCATCCCACTCTTCGTGAGGCTTAGTAAGCTTTTCTCAAAGCCTTGGTCATTTTTGTGTGGCCTGATCTCGAGTGAGTTGTCAATCGCACGCGATGCAGTAAATCTCACGCCGAGTAGAGGTGTGAGGGCGTTTGCTGCGAGCTGCACCAATCAACAGTATAAGCGACCACCCCTTCTCACAAGTTCCTGTATCGAAATCCAAACTGTGCGATAATTTGTCGCAGCATATTCCGAAGGAGTGCAGCTGGGCAAGCAATTAATATAGGAATACTTTCACAAACAAGCTCAAATTTGCAGTATGATCTTCGCATCAGCTTACCCGTCGCTCAGGAGTAGACTCAGGTTGGTCTGAGATGTGCTAGTCATGCTGATTTGTACGGAGACAGAAAGGCTGGAAATAGGTCATCTGCTGATAGGGAAGGCTGCGTGCGGGGTCTCCGATCTCATGCACATGCAAAGTGCTCAATTGCATTGGGATTCATATCACACTCTCTCCATTGGCGGGAGACCCTTTACTGGCCTCCAATCAGATGTATGCTTCCCGTCCGCGGGATGAATAGCCATCCTGCCCAGATACCAGATACCAGATAACAGAGCCTTATGGTTTGCGTGGTTCGCATTTTCAAGTACATATTTAGGGCAACTGGTGGCTGCTCCATGTTATGGGTTTGGTTTCTCGTCGTCCTTTCCAAATCTCAACGTGTAAAGACAATTAATGATCCCTTAATTTTGACACTCATGTATTATAACAAATTCATGCCACTATGACTCTATACGACGAACTTGAAGAGCGCGTGGTCGAATGTTGTATTGATGGCGAGCATCCCGATTCTGGATTTCTACCTTTGAGCGATTTGAATGACAAGATCACGATAGACAGCATCCGAACTGAGCTATCGAGTACTCTGAGAGATGATTATTTACCCGAGAGGATTCTGCGCCAAGCAAAGAAAGTGTTCGCGATTCTTGTGCTGATCGAGGAGCCCGAAGCCATTAAGGATCTTGTCGAGAAAGATAAAATCATGGATGAGGACCTTCCTCTCTCTCGGATGGCTGATTCCAAGAGACACAAGGACTACAATACTCTACTTAGTGCGGATGGCAACAAAGTATTCAGCTCGTTTACGTCGTGGCCCAAACGAGAAAGTGTGAAACAGTTTCTCAAAAGACAATGGGAAGTCCAAGCACCTGTACTGGAATCCATAGGCCAACATCTGACAATTGAGTCTCAATGTCCCTTCCCATTCACGGAGATTATACGCCGGAATGCAGGATATAGCGGCTTTGTATATCAAAGCAAACTCCATCCAGCTCACCAGCAAGTCTTCAAGGCATGTCCTCTCCTACTCGATCAAAAAAATCGACGCTAACATGTTTCCAAGACGGGTAGGATACCATATGTTGCCCTCAAGGAGGTCAAATCGGAACTCGGCTTCCAAAAGGAGAAAGAAAATTTGGAGAGGGTCCAAAGTCTCCAGAATAAGCACCTTATCAAACTTATCGCCACTTGCACCAAGAAGCCACTATTTTACTTCATATTTCCTTGGGCAGATGGTGGCAACCTCAAGGAGCTTTGGAGGCGCGAGGACTCTAAAACTCGAACCCCGGAGCTTATTTTGTGGTCTCTCCAGCAAATGCTCGGTCTTGTCGATGGTCTAAAGGCTCTCCACGGACCGAATATTCGCCACGGCGATCTCAAACCACAAAACATTCTTCACTTCAAGAAGAGTGACATTGAAACCATTCAGACTGGAGGGGAGAGTACGCTAGTCATCACGGACGTTGGAGTGTCAAAATTTCACAAAGAAATGACGATATTGAGACACGATGGAACAGCTGAAAAGGCAGCCACAGTCTCGTACGAAGCCCCTGAGGCTGAGCCCGACCGCCTTAAAGGCCTACCAAGGTCTCGCAAGTACGATATGTGGTCTATGGGCTGCATATTTCTCGAGTTCACTATTTGGATTGTGTATAGTTACAACGCCGTGAGACGTTTTCGAGGACGGAGGTCAGCCAATGTTCCTACGACAACAGCAGGGACATTTTTCAGACACAACGAGAGAGGTGCAGCAGAGATTCACGCCTCAGTCGCCATGGCTATAGAGACTTTGCTTCAGGACACACGATGCAAGGATACAGCTCTGGAAGACTTGATCATGCTCATAAAGGATTATCTCCTCCAAGTCGTCGTACGTCAGCGCGCCGATGCCACCGACCTATATGAGAGGCTTGCAAAGATCGTCCGCGCTGCAGAAAATAATTCAGCGTATCTATGCAAGACAATTGCCTCACCACCGCTGACCCCAAAGTTTTTCAGATCACGCAGAGATTCGAACTCTTCTGGTACATCTTCTTCGGATATGAGCCCGAGTCAAGACGACTCCTCGGACCGCTCAGCTAGCAGCCCAAATGCGAGTTCTTTTGATAAGTAATGAGTTGGGTTGTTATTCTTGTATTTTTCTATAGGTATTGTAAGACTTGATTCACATAAGTAAGGATTTCAGGGAAGGGTGTAATATGAGGATGTGTACTGTATGTACATGGTTTGAAAGTGCGTGGCCTTTTTTCGGGGCCGCGATCAAGGAAATATTGTCGCTGTAGGAGACGGTTTATCGGACAGCCAACCTAATGGAGAAAGTTTTATTTTATGGGATGCGTCGTCTCCTACGGAAAATATTGGATAGAATTCTCCTTACCTCAGAGGTTTTTTGATTTTATGGTGAGCACAAGTTGTGTGTTTAATTGAATCAGATAGCCATGATCGTACAGTTTAATAGTTAGTAGAATTTATTCCTCACACTATTTTGCTTGCTGGCATGTCTTAATACGGGGTTCATTTCTTGATTCGGCTAAAAAAGGGGTCCCAAACTTATAAGTCCGCGAAATGATCGCTTCTTTCCTCGTCCGAGCATCTTTAACTTGACTTGAGTTCCACTCAACGCTTTCCAATTCTCAAACTTCAGCATTCTCATTCGAACTCTATCTTGACGACCTTTCACAATGGCTGCCATCAACAACGTGGAATGCATGCCGCCTCCTCTCATCTCATTCCTCATCTGTCTCGGAGCGGCACTATTAATTACCGCTATATATTTCGCAGCACGCTATCTCATAGTTGAATACTATGGCCAAACCGGTCTTCAGGGTGTTTACTATGCCTCAGACCTCTACCAAGTGAGCATGTTGATCAAAAACTTTACTCACTATGCCGATACTCACCCTGAATATGTCTGCAAGCGGGAAATTTCTGATAGGCTTAGAAAAATTAATCTATCCTCTAAACTTCAGTCATGACTTTATATGCTCCTGATTGAAAGGACGACCCTCCTGCATTAGTCTTTAAAACAGCGCTGTTCTGATCTCTCTGCTCGCTACCATTCTCCAAATTAACGAGTTGTGACTAGGAGATTAATTTCAATGCTACAGTTCGCAAGTATTTAGTCTATTCTGTTTTCCATTGAATTATAGAGGAAGGATTACGAGACAGCGAAAAGTGTAGTAAGGTGGGGAGAAGAAAGTGGTAAGAGGTTCGTGTGGCGTCCAGCTGCATAAAACCATCGCCGATCCCCTGGCCCCTCGGACTTCTTGCCAAACGGGCCACGTGCAGCGACACGTCACACATCAATAATGCTTGAGTGAACTTCATGATTTGGGTAGTGCCTAAAATTCGATCTGCACCTTTGCTGACGACCCTGCACCCTAGCAAGTGAAGACTGAATTGGTTGTTCTCGAAGCCAGAGAGATGACAAAGCCTGATTCAGCTAAGTCAGGCCCAGGAGAGCCTCCTGGGCATGGTGAGACTCATGCTTGGGGAACGGGGGATAGTCCACCTAAGCCGACAATCGATCCTGATCGCCATCTTGTAAGTCTTACTGGAGGACTCCTGTTCTCATAGATATCAAGGTTGATAGTAATATTGCAGAATGCTGCGGATTCTGCTATTGACTTTTTCACTGAGTGGTTCGTTCCCTCCCTCCAGTGGTCTTGAAGGCCAGCATACTGTCCACTGTCATCACCCAATGGAAAGGGCCTAATCCTCAATCAGGAACGCCGAGGACAATGTTAAGTTCGTCGAGGAAAATGGTCGCACGTACCATAAATTCAACGCAGGCAGTATAGAAGCCTCCCTTTTGTCGCATACCAGATTCTGATCCACTCCTAGAGTATACTTTGCCAAATGACCAGGTGATTTGCACGGCCATCACGAATTGGTCTCAATCAACACTGATTTCATATATCTCATAGCCAGAGAGGCAAAGACTTGGCAAATCATCTCCCAGCCGACATTATATTGAGCTAACATAAAGCAGACCTTCAACATGCACTGTTCGACATCACCCTAGACGGAAAGCTTTACCTAGCGCCCATCAGACCAGACGTACAAAATATCCTAGACATCGCAACCGGTACCGTCCCTCACCAATCTCGAGGCCCTCTTAACTCTCACCAGGCACGGGGATATGGGCAATTGAAATTGGTCAGCCTTTTCCTACTACCTCAATACGAGCTAACAGCACATAGCAAATGCGTTCCCAAAAGCTCAAAT
>Ga0302140_10010580_pt1 | contig 11387 bp, 12 predicted proteins | sample I_Bog_E1_1_FD_202095 | JGI IMG/M metagenome (GOLD analysis project Ga0302140, IMG submission 202095) | Peat permafrost microbial communities from Stordalen Mire near Abisko, Sweden - I_Bog_E1_1 | ecosystem: Environmental > Terrestrial > Soil > Wetlands > Peat | place: Sweden: Abisko, Stordalen...
CAATCATATCAGCCTTAACCTACCAGGTTTTAAATGATATCGACCGCGTTTCGCCGCTTTTGTCGTTACTTGGCCTTCATGCCGGGGATAACACCTCCATACTTATACAATTTAGCATTGATAACGCCCGGGATGGGGCCTGGTGCTTTGCAGAAGATTTGGTGAACAAAAAAGGAGCCGATTACGACACATGTATTACGGAACGCGACAGAACAATTTGCCAACTGGGAAGCGGATTGATAAAAACCAGCGGTTTTTTGCGCTTTACCATCTGGCTGATCCATTTGTTCGAATGGAAAAATCCGGCAAAGGTCATCAAACTGCTGGACGAGGGTACCAAAGCAAAGATTGTTGTGAATGCGGTCAATTGAGCCCATCAACTTTGTTTAATTTTATAGCAATTCATACATTCGCCGGATGACTGTTCGCCGCGCAACAAATGCTGATGTCGTTGAGATCATGGCACTTATCAACGAAGTAGTGCCTGCTATGAATGCTGCAGGCAATTTTCAATGGGACAATTCCTATCCCAACGCTCACGTGTTTGAAGAAGATATTGAACGTAAAGAGCTTTGGGTAGCCGAAGTGGACGATGAAATAGCCGGGATAGCTGCAATCACTACCGGCCAGGAACCTGAATACGCAGAAGTTGGCTGGGATATTAATGAAATCGCCATCGTGACCCACCGACTGGCGGTTAGCCCCAGGCATCGCGGCAAGGGTATAGCGGCGGCCCTGTTAGCCGAGGCGGAGCAGGAAGCAATGAGGCGGAACATCAAATTGCTGCGTATTGATACCAATACCGCGAATGAAGCCACAAAAAAGCTTTTCCCCAAATTAGGCTACCGGTTTGCCGGCGAAATTGGCTTGAGTTTCAGGCCAAACCTTCGGTTTTACTGCTATCAAAAGGAATTGTAAGCATCAACCCCAACTTTTAATATTCAGCCCCAATGGAAAAGATATAAAGCCGTTCAAAACGGACGCTGTTTACAAGTGAATTATGCAAAAAAATAATTCAAAAAACCGTAACCTGGCCGGTGTAAACAACGTAAGAATGCAAAAGGTCAAAAGTGTTTTGATCTTCTAAATTCAAGTTCTTATGGAATTCTTATTTTTCTTTTCATTAGCGGGTGTAATCATCGTATCGCTTATATTAAAGTTTGATAGAAAGCAAGCCGTGAAAGTAAATGCGGTTCTAAAGGAAACCAGGAGCGTTCCGCCCCTGTTTATGCTTAAATCGACAGAGCAAAAAATCAGCGTTTTAAAGGCTGCATTACGCTTCGACGATATTCCGCAAAACATGGCCGCTGCCGCATCCCTATCGAATATTTATAGTACACAATCCGAATCTACCCGTTTATCTAAGGTACAAGAGCTGAAATTGCTTTCGTCGAGATATAACAATGGGTTGATTTCAATCGAAGCATACAATGCCAAATTGGATTCACTGCTCGAACAGGTGCAAAGCCAGGGTGGCTCATTTGAACTGGCTTGTTAATTTGTTTTTGAGTTAATAGTTTTCATAGTTTAAGGGTTGTGACTATTGTGGTTACAACCTTTTTCGTTTTTTATACTCATTCTTTTTGTTCTTTGAAAGCGCTTCAACTTAATTGTTATCGCTATTGACTATTCCACTACAATGTTTATTATTGCAGGTAAATGTCCGACGAAGCAATAATAAAACGTTTAAAGGTTATCGTTAAGGAGCACGGCGGCCAGTTGGCATTGGCCGGCGCTATCGGCGTCGACCAGGGCTTTATCAGCAAAGTGATCAACAAAAAGCAGGACATCAGCTATTATCTTATCCGCAAGCTTTGTTTCCAATTAAAGTATTCGCCTGAATGGCTTATATTGGGTACTGGTGACAAAAAAATCAATAAACCTGAATCAGCCAAACTCATTACCGAAATACAAATGATGCGAACGGAGCTGGATATTTTGCACGCCCGTATGCGCGCCTACGAGGTAGAATTGAGGGAACTGAAAGAACACTTGCAGTTGAGTCAGCAAAAAGCAGGCTAATTGATAGTCGTTTGTCATTAGTCATTTGTGCAAAGCGGGCTAATTGATCGACAAATTAACACCTACCTCCCTATCAGTATCGTATTAAAAACGTCTGTCACACTTTTACACTTGTTTACGGAGGTTTCAAGTGAGGATAATATTTCGCGGTATTTAAGTAGTTTGATTGCGTTTTTTTCGTCCGAGAAAAGGTTTGCAAGCGCCTTATAATAAATTGCATCTGCTTCATGCCCATAATTTTTTAGCTGGCAACATATTACTGCGAGCTCCCCGGTCCTTTTTGAGAACAAGAGCGCAATTGCATTTTTTATTTCAATGCAAGCACTTAAAATAATAGCTGTGAGTTGTTTTATTGGCGCAGAAAACTCGTCAATGTGGTAAAGAAACATCCTGCCTGCGGCCTCGCGGATCGCATCGGCGACATCGTCAATACCTGAAGCCAGGGCATGAATGTCGGGCCGGTCCAATGGTGTAAAAACTATTTTATTGAGGTAAAGGTATATTTTATGGGTAATATCGTCGCCGATACTTTCTTTTTTATCGATCTGGTTAAACAGTTGTTCAAACCCCGTTGCGTTTTCAAAGTTGACAGCAGTTTGAAGCACTTTTGCCATTTCAACCAGGTTATTAGCGGCAAGACTGAACTGATCAGAAAACAGCGCCCTGTTTGTTAAAAAATTACTGAAATATCCTGCCATTTTGCTCATATCACGCTTATTTCAAAAATAGGGCGTGAGTATTAACTAATGATTAAGGGAACGCTAAACTACTTAAGACAAGGCATAAATATTGAAGATTTCGTACGAAGAGCCGATGACGAAAAGCCACCAGGATTTGTGACCCTATCATTATGGGTTATAACTTTGTAAAAAAGTCGTCTGCTTATGCCAATTAAGTAAAAAATGCGTTATCATACGTAATCTATAATAGATTAACGTTTAAAAGCACGTACATTTAACTAATTTATTATAGCCTGTAAATCCGGGTGGTTCTGTCGATTCAAAATAAATTCTAATCATATGAAAAGTTTAGTCAAGTATTTCGCGCAAATAGGCATTTTGGCTGGTTTGTGCTTATTTATGGCTGTCCCTGCTATGGCCCAGCACGGTGGTGGCGGAGGCCACTCAGGTGGCGGAGGCCATGTTAGCTCGGGCGGTGGAAGTTCGGGTGGCAGCCGTGCAAGTGGCGGTGGCTATTCGGGCGGCCATATTAGCGCAGCTCCCGCCGGAGCACGCTCAGGCACCTATCGCCCTTCTGCGGGTACGCGCACAGGTGTTAATGGTTCACGGGCTGCTGTGGGTTACCGTGGCGGTGTAAGGGCCGGTGCAACAAGCGCAGCAGGTGTGCGCCCGTATGTACATGGAAATAATGGCGCAGGGGTATATGGCCATGGCGGTGCATATGGCCACTATGGCTGGGGCGCTCATAACGGATGGTTTTATCATGGAGGTTTTTACGGCAGTTTGTATTACCCCTGGCTGGGATTCGGTTATTGGTATTTGCCATTTGGCTGCTATCCATTTTACTGGGGCGATTACCTATATTATTATGGTAATGGTTTTTATTATCAATATGATGGCAGTCAATACACGGTTGTTGAACCGCCTGTGGGCGCCGAAGTAACCAGTTTGCCCGATGATGCCAAAGCGATAATGATAAACGGCGAGCAATACTACGAGTCGAAAGGTGTTTACTACCTGCCGGTTAAAAAGGATGATGGCAGCACTGTTTACCAGGTAGCCGGTAAAGACGGCGAACTGAACACCGGTCAAACCGGCGTTGCTACGGTTATGCCGAAGGTTGGCGATATTGTACCGCAGCTTCCGAACGATTGCAGGAAAGTGCACCTTAACGGCGCAACTTATTATATTTCGGAAGATGGCATATATTACCAGGAGACGGTTGACGCTAACGGTAACAAAGCTTATAAAATTGTTGCGCTTGATTCAGGCGACCAGGGCAACCAATAATAAGTATATCATTTAAAAGTATAAAAGCGGCAGAGAAATTTGCCGCTTTTTTATTGCCCGCCGCGAAACGCTTGAAGGCGGCATCGATACAACCTTTCCAAAAGCGGGACCGATTTTTACCTACTGGAGGTTCCCGGCTGAACAACCTAAACCAATTATTAATCAAAGATTCCTCGCAGCCTGGCTAATGTTAATTTAATGTTATGCCCTAAAGGGCTTTTAATCATTAATTTAATAATCTGTTATACAGGCTATTAAAAAGGGAAAGTACACTGAAAATGCATTTTTGTGCATTAGATTTTTAAAGTTATTATGAAGTTAACATTTACATAATATCATCAAAGGTTAATTTTTTCTTAACATTCAGATAATGGTGGCGATGCACCTTTGACCCAGAAAATTTATTTAATCCTTACTGATTATGAAAAAAACATTTACAAAACTTTTTAGTACCGGCTTACTAATGGGTTTAACGTGCCTGGGCTTTGCAGTGAAAGCGCAAACTACAACGTTAACCAATACCGACGGAACACCGAGTGCTCCGGCAACGGTAACAACGGCTCCGTTTGAGCCTAAAGCTGATAAACCTACTGACAAGGTAACGGGCGAAAAAACCAGCAGCGAGAAAGCCGCAGCCGAAGACACTTCGTGGAAACCACAAAGAAGGGTTTGGGGTTACGCCTTTGGTGATTATTATTATGACGGGCATTCACCCGCACTAACATCTACCCAGGGTAAAGAAAATAGTTTTTACCAGGTGCCGACTTACAGGAACGCTTTCCTGTTCCGTCGTATTTATTTAGGGTATGATTATGAAATCAGCAAAAAGTTCAAGGCAGAAATGCTGTTAGCTTCCGAGCCTACTGCGAATACAAATCCGGTTTCAACTTCAGCTACTGCCCCAGTCGCTATCCAAAACAGCGACAACCTGGTTGACGGCAAGATGAGTTTTTACATCAAAAACATTAATATCAGGATGAGGGACCTTTGGACCGGAACCGATTTTGTTATTGGTGAACTAAGCACCCCTTCTTTTGCCCTTAATGAACCTGGGACCAACGCGCCAACCAGCCTTTCAGAAACAACCTGGGCTTATCGTTCCATCGAAAGAACCATTACCGATTTTCATAAAAACAACTCTTTCGACGTCGGCGCTGCCCTGCAAGGAACTTTTGATCCGGCAACAAAAAACTTCGGTTATGTGCTGATGGTGGGTAACAATAGCCAGGCCAGCTTGTTATCAGCTGCCAGTGCTAATACAGGGTTCTACAAAATAGTATATGGCGACATCTGGGGTAAATTTGCTGATAATCATTTGTATGTTGACGTTTATGCCGACTATGCTAAGACGGCCCCTGCGACCTATGCTATTCCTGGCCAGGACCACAACATGTACAAATTATTTGTTGCTTACCTGTCGAAACCAATTACCATTGGTGTTGAAGCCTATACACAATCTTTTGCAAGCGGTGTTGAGAACAAAGCAACAGGGCAAGCGGAAGATGCAACAGTAAATGCGCTATCGGTTTGGGTGCGCGGCCCGGTTTCGAAAACCCTGAATTATTTTGCACGTTTTGATACTTATAATCCTGATACCAATTTCAATACCGCAGATGCATATTCTGCAAATACCAACTACAGCTCATACGATCCATCGACAAAAGAGCATTTTTATACATTCGGTTTAGATTATAACCCGACTAAAAATGTTCATTTTATGCCAAATATCTGGTTTGTACAATATTTGGATCAGGAGTTGCCAACTGTGAGCGGCTATTTACCTAATAACCATACGCTTGTTTACAGGCTGACATTCTTCTATACTTTCGGTAAATAAGAATTTCAAAAAAGCAACAATATAAATAAACAGACCATGAAACTAGTTAAAAGTTTACAGTTAGCAATCGTAGCCATAGCAGCCAGCTGCTTTGCCTTATCCGCCTCAGCGCAGGACAATACCCTGCTTGGTGCGGGCAGCACCTTTGTGAACCCATTGTTCTCGAAGATATTTGCCGATTATGCAGCAAAAAAAGGTGTAAGGGTAAATTACCAATCCATCGGATCGGGCGGCGGTATTTTGCAATTGACCAATAAAACCGTCGATTTCGGTGGTTCTGACGCCCCGTTAAATGCTGAACAAGCAAAAAAGATAGGTGTCCCGGTTTTACATATTCCTATGGCTTCGGGTGCTGTTGTAATAACTTATAATATTCCGGGCGTAACGGCAGCTTTAAACTTAACAGGGAAGGATATCGCCGATATTTACCTTGGCAAGATCACTAACTGGAACAGCCCGGAAATTGCTGCAACCAACAAGGGTGTTAAATTACCTGACCTTGGAATAGTAGTTGTTCACCGTTCTGACGGTAGTGGGACTTCCTATATCTTCACCGACTTTTTAACCAAAGTAAACCCTGATTGGGCATCAAAAGTTGGTAAAGCCACTGCAGTTAACTGGCCTGCCGGTTTAGGAGGTAAAGGTAACGATGGCGTTTCGGCGCTTGTTAAACAAACTCCCGGCGCTATCGGTTATGTTGAGTTGATCTATGCCCTGCAAAATAAAATGGGTTTCGCCAATATCCAGAATAAATCAGGCAAATTTATTACTGCTTCTCTTGCGTCCACAACTGCAGCGAGCAATGTTGACCTGCCGCCGAATGCTGAGGTTTCATTGACTAATACAGACGCGCCAAAGGGTTATCCCATCAGCAGCTTTACCTGGGCGTTAATCTATAAAGAGCAAAATTATAGCGGCCGCTCCGCAGACCGGGCAAAAACACTTTTAACTTTACTTTGGTATAATATTCATGACGGCCAGAAGGAATGCGAGCCTTTAAATTATGCGCCGCTCTCAAAATCCGCAGTAAAAGTTGCCGAGACCATTTTAAAATCAGCTACATATGGCGGCAAGCCGATATTGTAAGAATTATTGACTTACTGAGTTGTTGATTTATTCTATCAATAAATTAGCAACGATCAAAAACACACAATTACCAGTTCCCCTATAAAAAAGGGACTGGTAATTGTTTTGTATATCAAACCCCATGAGCGAGAAGAACAAAAGATTAGACCTCTCATACAGCCAGATGAAATGGGAAACCGTTTTTAGGCGCATTTTAATTGTTATGAGTTCAATTATGGTGTTGCTGGTTATTGGCACCCTCATAACGCTAATTGTAAAATCATGGCCCACTATTAAATCACTGGGGATAGGTTATTTGTGGGGCAAAGTATGGGACCCCGTTAGCGACGTGTACGGAGCGCGCCCTTTTTTGATGGGCACTTTGCTTACTTCGTTTACGGCTCTTATTATTTCAATACCGTTCTCCTATTCCGTTGCAATTTACCTGGGCGAGTACAATACCAAAGGATGGCTATCTAATCTTTTAAAAAATACAGTTGAACTTATTGCAGCGGTACCCTCGATTATTTACGGTTTTTGGGCGCTGTTTGTATTGGTGCCGCAGGTACGTAAGCTGGAAACATTACTTCATATGCCGGCTGTCGGGGTAGGCGCTTTTGCTGCCTCGCTGGTATTGGCGGTCATGATCATTCCATATGCAGCTTCGCTGGGTACATCTTTAATCAGGATGGTACCATCGCCGTTAAAAGAAGGTGCCTATGCTTTGGGTGCAACCCGTTTTGAAGTGATACGCAGTGTAATTTTGCCCTTTACCCGCTCGGGTTTATTTGCCGGTATCCTGCTTTCACTTGGCCGTGCACTGGGCGAAACGATGGCTGTTACTATCCTTATCGGTAATACAAGCGCCATTGGCAATACTTTTAAAGACGTATTTTTCGGCCCGGGAAATACCATGGCGAGTGTTATTGCCAATGAATTCAGCGAGGCAGACCACGACCTGTATTATTCCGCCCTTATCGAGCTGGGTTTAGTATTGTTTTTTGTTACAGTGATCATCAACCTGATCGGCAAACGGATAATTACAAAATATACCAATAAATAACTCTATGGACGCAAGGATAAAAATAAGAAATACCAAGAGTATTTTATTTAAATCGCTGATCATATTTTTGGCATTCATTATCACCCTACCTTTAATTATAGTTTTACTTTATATTATAAAAATGGGTGTTGTGCAGGTGAACTGGGGCTTTTTGGTTCATGCGCCTACGCCCGAAGGTGTGGCAGGCGGTGGCATCGCCAATGCGCTGATCGGCAGTTTGATCATGGTTGGCATGTCGGCTATAGTTGCAATTCCGGTCGGTTTGTCTGCCGGGATTTACCTGAGTGAAAACCCCGGTACCCGTCTGGCTTACTACAGCGGTTTGTGTGTGGACATATTACAGGGAGTTCCATCAATCGTTGTGGGTATAGTAATTTATTTCTGGATAGTAAAACCATTTGGCTTCTCAGCCATATCCGGTAGTATTGCCCTGGCTATTATGATGTTGCCGATCGTTGTCCGTTCAACCGAGCAAACACTGCTGTTATTGCCTGCCTCGCTAAAAGAAGCGGCACTGTCATTGGGCGTTCCCTATCACAGAGTAATGCTGAAAGTGATAGTGCCCTGCGGTTTTGCGGGTATACTATCGGGCATTATTTTGTCGATAGCGCGCATTATCGGCGAAACGGCGCCTTTGCTGTTTACCGCATTAGGCAATGTTTATATTTCTACTAAAGTTACCGGGCCGATGGATAGTTTGCCCCACCTAATCTATATCGATGCTAAAAGCTCCTACCAGGACCAAATTGACCAGGCCTGGGGCGCATCGTTTATTTTATTAATGTTTGTTTTAATATTGAACATAACTACAAAACTGATAACAAGAAAATGGAACATACAGTTGTAAGCGCTACGAAATTCAATGCTTGGTTTGGCGATAACCACGTGGTAAAAGACGTGTCTATCAGCATCGAACGAAACCAGTGCGTAGCCGTTATGGGCCCTTCGGGTTGCGGTAAAACCACCTTTCTGCGCTGCATAAACCGTATGCACGAGTTGATTCCGGGTGCTACAGCTAAGGGTTCGCTGAAGTTATATGCGGATGAAGTATATAGCATGAACCCCATTTATGTGCGCTATAAAATAGGCATGGTGTTTCAACGGCCTAACCCGTTTCCCAATTTAAGTATTTACGATAACGTGATTGCCGGTTACAAGCTTAATGGCTTGTCGATGCCCAAAGCTGAATTAGATAGAATCGTTGAGAAATCATTAACTTCGGCAGCGCTGTGGAATGAGGTTAAAGATTCACTGCATAAAAAGGGCACTTTCCTCTCTGGCGGGCAGCAGCAACGCCTTTGCATAGCGCGTGCGATCGCTATGGAGCCGGAAGTGATCCTGTTTGATGAGCCGACTTCGGCGCTCGACCCGATCTCAACCGCCAGCGTGGAGCAGTTGTTCCACGAACTCAAGGAAAACTATACGCTGATTATTGTGACGCACAACATGCAGCAGGCTGCCCGCGTGAGCGACAAGACAGCCTTTTTTTACGTGGGCGAACTGGTTGAATTTGATGACACCAAACAAATGTTCACGGCGCCAAAGGACACAAGGACGCAAAACTATATTACGGGCAGGTTTAGTTAATTTTAGTTGGAAAAGTTGTAGATGTTGTAAAAGTTGTAGTAGTTAACCTTTGCAACCCTTACAACCTTTACAACCTTTACAACTTCTAAAACTTTAAAAGGAAACACAATGACACAATTAGAAAACGAAATCGCCGGGGTAAAAAGAGAGCTGGTTAACATGTGGATACTGGTTCAATCACAATTGAACAAGGCAAAGGAAGCTATGGTTCAGTTTGACAAGGACCTTGCGCGGGAAGTGCTGATCAAAGAAAAAAGAGTAAACTCATACGAGTTGAAAATTGACCGGGATTGCGAAAATATTTTTGCGCTGTATTGCCCAGTAGCCATCGACTTGCGTTTTTTGCTTGCTGCGTTGAAAATAAATACCAACCTGGAACGTATAGGCGATATTGCAGCAGGAGTCGCGTTGCATGTGGTTGAGTCATCAGATAATTTTGATGTTAAAGCGCTGGAGAGCTCGTCGCTTTTGCGCATGTATGATGAGGCGATCAATATTTTTATCGATACACGTACCGCGTTTGAAAAAGAAGATACCGCGCTGGCCCGCAGCATTTTTAAGAGGGACGATGTTTTGGATGCGATCAATGAAAATGCCGTAGAAACGATCGGAGACCTTATCCGCGCCGACATTAATGGCTTGAACGAGGCACTCTACATACTGTCGATCATCCGGAAACTGGAACGCGTTGGCGACCAGTCAAAAAATATTGCCGAGGAGATCATATTTTACGTCGAGGCAAAGATATTGAAGCACCTGGAGAGCAGCCAGCGCAAGTTGGAAGGGGAGGAGTAAGAGGATTTTTCGCTGAGCTCAAGAGATAGTTTCGGATTTCGGATTTTCGATTTCGGATTTGGAAAGAGAATTTAAGATTTTTAAAATAATTATTTAACGTGAGTTCGGGTTAAGCAGCTAAAAGTAATTGATTGTCGTTGTTTTCAAAAACGATATTGAGGGAAGGTTTTTTAGGGAAGAAAGCATAAGCAGCCAAAGCGCCCAGTATATTGAGTAAGAAGTTGGCAACAGAACGATGGCGTGTATGTTGCAGTTTGCAGATATTTTTTAGTTCATCGTTCACACACTCGATAATCGCTCTTTTCCTGAGCATGATTTTGTCTTCCTGGCTTAGATTTACATTTTTCATATTCTTTTTGGGTTTAGCGACCATTTGAATGCCATTTCCCCAAAGCAGATCTGCAAGTGCCTTTGAAACATAGCCTTTATCGCCGAAGACTTTGCCGAAAATGGTTTTAGTCATATCTGAAAAATGTTTCCAGTCGCGGTCATCTACATTGCCTTTGGTGAGATAGAAAGACAATATTTCACCCTGATCATTGATAATCAGGTGTAATTTGAAACCATAGAACCAGCCAATGGAACATTGTCCTCTTTCGGCCTGTTCTTTAAAGACTTTATGCTGATGTATCCTTCGGTTATGACATACTTTTAAATGGGTCGAATCGATAAAGCTTAACCCCCGGCATTGACCTAAGCAATTCATTTTAACATAAACCATAAACAATACTGCTGATCTGGGCTGAAGTTCGACAAAGCGGTTATAAGATACCAAACCTGGAAATAAATCATTCAGATGCGGCCGGGCAAAGTAAACGTAAAAAGACTTCAGGTTTGTGAACTGACCATAATGAAAAGCGATCATCAAGGTAATCACTTCACTATCGCACAATCCAGCTTTTCTATTGCGTTTACCTAAGGAACGGTCTTCGATAAGTTGTTTTTCGAGTTCAGGCGCTATTTCCTTGCAAAAGTCATCAACATTTACAAAAATTTCTATAATTTTATCTCTGAGCATAGGGTTTTGATTGTTGTTAATAAATTGATT
>Ga0302140_10010583_pt1 | contig 11387 bp, 8 predicted proteins | sample I_Bog_E1_1_FD_202095 | JGI IMG/M metagenome (GOLD analysis project Ga0302140, IMG submission 202095) | Peat permafrost microbial communities from Stordalen Mire near Abisko, Sweden - I_Bog_E1_1 | ecosystem: Environmental > Terrestrial > Soil > Wetlands > Peat | place: Sweden: Abisko, Stordalen...
CCAGGTGAAACAGATACGGGCTATAATTCTGTATCGCTCATGGCGGCTCCCAGGATGAGGCGCTCGGCAACGCGCGGGCGCCAATGCAACTCTGGCTCGATACTGCCAAAGAATTTGGTGATCCTGTGCCGGAACCGAAAGGGCGTCTGAGCCCGGATATACACCCCGAGTCGGTGTCACTGTATCACGCGGCGAATACCTGCAACCACGGGCGATTGACGCCTGTATCCACTCTATACACCACGTCTTGGTGGTTAGCGGCCCTGAAACAATTGTGCGGCCAGACACTTGCAATCCACCCGACAAACCCGTTATAGTAGTGCTTCATGAACCGCGCACCTGCCGGCTACTTTAGCTTCTGGTATTGGAGCCCCACTTCATAGTGGCGTTGGTTTAGTCCGTTTCCCAGCAGTTTGCTGAACCAACCCACTCGAAAGAGTGGGTTTTTTATTTTGCGAGAAAGGTTTTCCGGTAATGATTATTTCGATGCGATTGCATGCCACGAAGCAGGAGATTAACCATGTCTGTGAACGTATTGCCGATTTCGGATTCCGCGTCCACTCAATCGAAGGCGAGGAGAGAGTTGTGATCGGCGTTGTCGGCGCCGGCGGCGACGTCACCGCCTGCCTCGAATCCCTCGAAGCCACCCCCGGCGTCGAGCGCGCCGTCCGCATCTCCGCCCCCTACAAGTTCGTCAGCAAGGAATTCCGCAAGGACCGTACCGTCATCCGCGTCGGCAAAGCCGATATTGGTGGCGACGAGTTCGTCACCATGGCCGGCCCCTGCTCGGTCGAAAGCGAAAAGCAGATCATGGAAACGGCCTATGCGGTAGCGGCCGCCGGAGCCAAGATCCTGCGCGGCGGAGCCTTCAAGCCCCGCACATCGCCCTACGATTTCCAGGGCATGGAAGGCGAAGGGCTCAAGCTGCTCGCCAAAGCCCGCGAAGCCACCGGCCTCGCCATCGTCACCGAAGTCATGAGCGACCGCGACGTCGAGCTCGTTGCCGATTACGCTGACATTATGCAGGTGGGCGCGCGCAACATGCAGAACTTCGCGCTGCTCAAGGTCCTCGGCCGCTGCGGCCGTCCCGTCATGCTCAAGCGCGGCCTCAGTTCCACCATCAAGGAACTGCTCATGTCCGCCGAATATATCGTCGCGCACGGCAATCCCCAGGTCATGCTCTGCGAGCGCGGCATCCGCACCTTCGAAACCGCCACGCGCAACACCTGCGACATCACGGCCGTCCCGGTGCTCAACGAACTCACGCACCTCCCTGTCATCCTCGACCCCAGCCACGCCACCGGCAAACGCAGCCTCGTGCCCGCGCTCGCCAAAGCCGCGGTCGCGATCGGAGCCGACGGCATGATCGTCGAAGTACACCCCTGTCCCGAAAAAGCGGTCAGCGACGGCGCGCAGTCGCTCACCCTCGACGGCTTCCGCAAGATGATGCAGGACCTTTCGGGCTACATTGAATTGTGGACGAAAGAGCGGGTCACCGAATTAGTCGCGGCGTAAGGTGGGGCTGGCGGTTGCGCCTGCCCGCTCTTGTTCTGCTTGCCATCGCCATCTCAGCAGGGGCCTGGATCGTTCACCGCAACACCCAGGCCTTCTTCGAACCCGCCGCCCTGCTTTCCCGTTTCCCCGCCGACGACGGCACCGCCCTCAACATTGATTTCAAAACCCTCCGCGCCGCCGGACTCCTCGCCGCCCCCAATTCCGCCCCCGAACCCGAATACAAACAATTTGTCGACGGTACCGGCCTCGATTACCGCCGCGACCTTGACCTCGTCGTTGCGTCATTCTCCCCATCCGGCAACTACTTCATCGCCCGTGGCCGCTTCGACTGGAACAAGCTCCGCGACTACGCTACCCGCCAGGGCGGCTCCTGCTACCAGGACCTCTGCCGCATGCAGGGCAGCACGCCCGAGCGCCACATCTCATTCCTGCCACTCCGCCACGACGCCATCGCGGTCGCCGTCGGCACCGACGACCTGGCCGCCGCACGGCTGACCCACACCGGACCGCCCGTTGCCCTCCACCTGCCCGCCGCCCCGGTCTGGCTCTCGGTCCCCGGCACGGTTCTGCAGCAGCGCAACGCCCTGCCGCCCGGCCTGCGTCTCGTGCTCTCGTCGCTCGTTAAGGCCGACCGCGTCGTCATCACCGTCGCCCCCGGCGGTGCCTCCATCGAAGCGCATCTGGACGCCAGTTGCCGCACGGCTGACGACGCCCGCACCCTCGCCAGCCAGCTTCGCTCTACCACCGGCATGCTCAAAGAGGCGCTGCTCACCAACAAGGAAGCCAGTCAGGACGACCTCGCGCGCACGCTCGCAGCCGGGACTTTCGACTCCACCGGGCCGCACGTAACCGGTAAATGGCCGGTCGGCAAAAATCTGATCGAAAGCCTGACCGCCGGAATCTGAATGCCCGTCGTCGTCTGCGGAAACACGGTATATGACATCCTCGCAAGGCCGGTCGAAGAAATCCGCTGGGGTGCCACCACCATCGTTGAAAGCGTGGAGCGCCAACTCGGAGGCAACGCCGGCAGCACGTCTTACACGCTCGCGAAACTGGGAACTCCGGTCTCCATCGTCACGCTTGTGGGCCGCGACGCGACCGCCGAAACCGTGCTGGGCCATCTCAGCGCGGCCGGCGTGGACCTCAGCCTCGTGCAGTACGTCGACGCCCCCACCTCGATTGCGATCTCCCTCATCCGCGGGAACGGCGAACGCGCGCTGCTCTACCAGCTCGGCGCGGCTTCCGAAGATTTCCGCGATTTCACTCTCCCGCCCGGCACCACGCACTTCCACATCGCCGCCGTCTACCGCATGCGTCATCTGCGCACCGCCGCACCGGCGTTTCTGAAGCGCGCCCGCGACGCCGGCATCCGAACTTCACTCGATACCCAATGGGACACGCTGGGCGAATGGATGAAGGTCCTCGCGCCCAGCCTGCCCTTCGCCGATTACACACTGCTCAACGAGGATGAAGCCCGCATGCTGACCGGCTTCACCGACCCGCCCTCCGCCGCTCAGGCCCTTCGCGACCACGGCGCGAAGCATGTCGTGATCAAATTGGGACCACGTGGCTGCTGGGCGGATGGCGTTTACATACCGGGCCACAGCGTGGAAGCCCTCGACACCACCGGGGCAGGGGACTGCTTCTCCGGCGGCTTCATCGCGGCGCTCGAGCATGGCATGTCCGTCGAAGACGCCGCAGGATTTGCCAACGCCGTCGGAGCGCTGGCGGTTCAGAAGCTGGGAGCCACCGCGGGCGTCCTCGACTGGGACTCCACCCAGGCTCTGATCTTGTAGCGTAGTGGGAGCTATGAAACCCGGTTTCACAGCACGGCATGAAAATGGAACTCCTCTGAGGCGCCCACCAGGGGCGGTCACAAAAATCTCCAACCTCGATTTCCCGCATTATCCATCACTTACAAAAACTACATAAATAGTATCGCAGTCCCCTCCGCTACCCTTTACCCGGAAACTCGGCCCTCAACCGCCTTTCCGGAAAGCGAACGCAAACGATGCCAAACGACCCGACCGCTGACGCAACCAACGCCACCCGCACCCAACCCACCGGCTCCGCCGCTAACGCAATCAAACACGGCCTCTTCACCGCCCACGACTTCATTCGCGAAGGCGAAGAAGACGAATACGCCCGCACCGTGAAATCTCTCTGGAGCGAACTCTCTCCCGATGGCACTCTCGAAGAAGTCTTCACCACGGAGGTCATCGGAGCCACATGGCGACTCCGACGCTGCCGTCTCGTGGAAGAGGCCTTCGGCGCAATCGACGACCTCGACTTCGATCCCATGATGGACGAGCGCACCGAAAAGCAGCAGCGCTCCGTAGACCGTGCCCGCGCCCAGTCGCACCTCATCCTGCGCCGCAGCATCGCCGAACTCACCAAACTCCAGAAGGTCCGGTTCAACAGCGCTCAGCAAATGCCCGAACAGACGTCCGAGGAACGGACCGAACAACTCCGGGCCATGGCCAAAGCCGATTTCCAGGCCATGGTCGACCAGGCGCTCGCGAAAAATCCCGCCGCCGCGGCCCGCAGTTCGTTTTGTAAAACGCCCCCGACGGCTGTGGGGCAGGTTTCCGACCTGCCCTCTTCTACCACTCCGAAGTTTGCTTCAGGTCTTATCCATGACCAAACCGCTCCGCAGACGAAAGACCAATGGTCAACCACTTCGTTTTGTAAAACACCGAAAGATGCACCCCGAAACGCCCCCTGCCCCTGCAACTCGGGCCTGAAATACAAACGATGCTGCGGAAATCCGGTCAAGGCGACCTGTCTTAGCCGGACGAGCTAGCCCCAACGGGATGGTTCCCTTGGTCAAAGCCGACCGAGCCCTTTTCGCACCTCGAAAATCTCCCGCACGACCATGCCGACGCCACAACTGCGCCCCGGAAGGTGCGAGGATGGTGGGCGCTGACCGGTTCGGAGAAGGTCTGATCATAAAATCCATCCTCACTTTCCTCGTCCTGTTCGCAAACCAAGCCACGGCGCGGAAGCCATCGACACCAACGGGGCAGGAAAGGAGCAACCGCCGCGTCCTCGCCTGGGACTCTACGACAATTCGAGACGGGACGCCGCTCAGCGCGCCGGGTCGGCTGCGAGAGAAACGGTCGCCAACCGGATCGTGCACGGCGAACCGACGGCGGACTCCGACGCTCGTTCTGCAACCTATAAACCCTGGAGCCCGCCGATTGGTAGGAAGTGAGTTACTTCCTCCTAAAGGATTCCGGCCCGACTGCCGATATGTCTAGTGATGTCCTCAGTCACTTCGGTTAGCGCGGGCGTTGCGGATCTTTTCCAGACCTTTGCGCCTGCTGCCGGATCGCCGTTGTCGTCGGCATCTCTGCAGTCGACGCTCGAAAACGCATCGCCCCGCGATGTCGTGCAACTCAGCCGGCAGGCGCTCCGGTTACAGGAATCCGGCAGTTTATTCGGCACGGCGACGACAACTCAGACCGCGACCGATCCAGCCGCGCTGCTCCTGCAGGCTGTCACCAGTTCCCTGACCGGGACGCCGGGTACCAGTGGCTGACCGGGGATGTCCGGCGATCTCGCTCTGCATGATCGTCCGCAACGAGGAACGGAACCTGCCTCGCTGCCTCGATTCAGTGCGCGGCCTGGCCGACCAACTAATCGTCGTGGATACCGGTTCCACTGACGCCACGCCCCGAATCGCGGCGGATCGGGGAGCCACCGTGCTTCCGTTCGATTTTTCGTACGTGGATTTCGCGGCGGCCCGCAACTATGCCCTGGCCCAGGCGAACGGCCATTGGATACTGATGCTCGATGCCGACGAAACGCTCGGTTCAGGAGGCGCGCGCGCAATCATGGAGTTGGCAGCGCGGAACGAGAATACCGGCTACTACCTGGAGCGCCACAACCATACGTCCGGTCGCGACACCGCTGTCACAGATTACCTGGTACGATTGTTCCCCGCCTGCGTTGCTTATCGCTTCCACGGCCGGGTTCACGAAACGATTGACAACTCAATTCTCGGTGCCGGGGGAACCTTGCGGAAAACGGATATCCGCATCGATCACAGTTTTTCAGCTGACCCGGAGGCGCGCCGCCGCCGTAACCTCTGGTATATCGAAATCCTCAAAGAGGAGATCGCAGCCGACCCGTCCGACACCACCCGCCTCGACTTTCTGGCCGCCGAGTATCATCAGCTCGGCATGTTCAACGAAGCGACGAAAGTCGCGGAACGCATCGTCCAGCTCAGGCCTCGCGACTATCGCGCGCACCTTTTCGCCGGCATCTACCACCTGCAATACAAAGGTGAGGCCGCCCTCGCGCGGTGCGATTTCGAACGCGCACTGGAGCTCTGTCCGGATAGCGCGGAAGCCGGGTCTTTCCTCGAACTGACCCGGCACTGAGGCCCCAACGAAAGTGAGGCTGTAACAATAGTGTCCTCCTTCACGCCCCAATATTGTGCAAACCCGGCTCCGGACGAAGTATGATACCCCAACGCAAGTTTTTGAAATAACAGGGGAAAAATCGTTTCCGACCCGCGATACCGCGCACTACTTGTGGACTTACGCCAAAAGGCGCAATCCTCGGAGCAGACCACGCCACCGAAACGGTTGACATCGATTAAGACACCCAAATATGGTTAATGCCGAAAAAACCGCGCTCCGTAAGCGCTCATTGCTCCGTTCCCTGTGGCTCGTAGTCCCTGTTGCCGCAGCCATTGTGCCGCTCGCGACCGGCCAGCCGCAGGCCGCACCTTCTCAGGAAGGCGCAGCCCAGGGCGCACTGGTGAAACAGTACTGCGCCGGGTGCCATAACGATAAATTAAAGACGGCCAGCCTCTCGCTCCAGGGTCTCGATCTTTCGAAAGTTTCGGGCGACGCGGACATATGGGAAAAAGTTCTCCGGAAAGTCAGCGCCAATCAGATGCCTCCGGCGGGCCTGCCCCATCCCACTCCGGAAGCCAAAAAGGCATTCACCACCTACCTCGAAACCGAACTCGACCGCGCAGCGGCCGCCCATCCGAATCCGGGCCGGCCCACGATTCATCGCCTGAACCGCTCCGAATACAGCAACGCCATCCGCGATCTTCTCGCCCTCGACATCAAACCCGGCTCGAGTCTGCCGCCCGACGACAGCGGCTACGGCTTCGACAATATCGGCGACGTCCTTTCGCTTTCGCCTGTCCTGATTGAGCGCTATATGTCGGTGAGCCGCAATATTGCCCGCCTCGCGGTCGGCGACACCGACATCAAACCTCAGATCGACGTTTTCACGCCCGTCCGGGAAGTGCGCGCCGCTTCAAAAGGTGGCCCGAAAATCCCGCGCAATGAACGGATCAGCGACGATTTGCCCTTCGATTCGGCGGGCGGACTATCGTTCGCCTATACCTTCCCGGTCGATGCCGAATACGACTTTAAGATCAAACTTCCAGCCCCCCAGGCTGGTTTCGGCGAAACTGCCGCCCCTGAGGGAAAGGCTCTGGACCTCCGGATTCCCGTCAGGGCGGGCGTTCATCAGGTGGGATTAACCTTTATGCGCTCCAGCGCAGTGCCCGAAATCCTACCAACCCTTGGTGGCCGTGGTGGTGGTGGCGGCGCGGGCGGACGGGGAGCGGCGGCTCCGGCCCCGCAGACCGCACATCTCGACCTGCGCCTCGACGGCGCGCGCCTGAAGCTTTACGACGTTGCGGAGACCGGCAACAACGCTAGTTTCAACGAACTGGCCATCGGGGGACCCTATAACATTCTCGGAGCGGGCGATTCCCCCAGCCGCCAGAAGATTTTCGTCTGCAAACCAGCCTCGGAGAAAGAGGGTGACGCCTGCGCACACAAGATCCTCGCGAATCTTGGACGTCATGCTTATCGCCGTCCCGTCACCGAAACTGACCTGAAACCGCTCATAGGCTTTTATGCCTCGGCGCGCAAAGAAGGTGGCTCCTTCGATAACGGCATCGAAATGGCCCTCCGCGCCATGCTGGTATCGCCCGACTTCCTGTTCCGCGTTGAGCGCGATCCGGCCGGCGCGGCACCCGGTTCTGTTCACAAAGTCAACAACTATGAGATGGCTTCGCGCCTCTCCTTCTTCCTCTGGAGCAGCATTCCGGACGACGAGCTTTTGAAACTCGCCGACGAAGGCAAACTCCAGAACGAAAAGGTCATCGAGCAGCAGGTGGCCCGTATGCTCGACGACCCGAAATCCAAAGCATTCACATCCAACTTCGCCGGACAGTACTTGTATCTGCGCAATCTTGCTTCGATGAAGCCGGACCCCGATGAATACCCTGAGTTCGACAACAACCTCCGCAAGGCGTTCGAAACCGAAACGCAGATGTTCTTCAATTCCATCGTGCGCGAGAACCGCCCCGTCACCGAACTTCTGGACGCCAAATACACATTCGTCAATCAGCGCCTCGCTGAGTTTTACGGCATTCCGGACGTCTACGGCCCGCAGTTCCGCCGTGTCGATCTGACCGACCCGAATCGTGGCGGCGTTCTGGGGCAGGGAAGCCTGCTCACCGTGACTTCGTATCCGAACCGCACGTCGGTCGTGCAGCGCGGCAAGTGGGTTCTCGAAAATCTGCTCGGTACTCCGCCGCCGCCTCCTCCTCCGAACGTCCCGTCGCTCGACCCGCACGGCAAAGACGGCAAGATGTCGATGCGCCAGGCGATGGAAATGCACCGCGCCAACCCGGTTTGCGCCTCCTGCCACTCGCGCATGGATCCCATCGGCTTCGCGCTGGAGAATTTCGACGGCGTCGGCGAATGGCGTGACAAGGACAGCGGCAGCGGCACGCCGATCGACGCTTCCGGAAAACTTCCGGACGGCACTGCCTTCAGCGGCGCAGCCGGTTTGAAGAACCTGCTGCTCACTCAGCATCGTGACGAATTTATCAGTACTTTTACTGAGAAACTGATGACTTATGCCCTCGGCCGGGGACTTGAGTCTTATGACCGGCCGGCCGTTCGCGCCATCATGCGGGACGCTGCAAAGCAGAACGACACGATCCCGGCGCTCATTCAGTCAATCGTAAAAAGCCCGCAATTTCAGATGAGGAAGACCAAAGAATCATGATTATCACGAAGAAAGCCCTTGCCCGCCGTACGTTCCTCCGTGGAGTAGGAACCGCTCTGGCTCTGCCACTGCTCGATTCTATGATTCCCGCCATGGCGGCGACCCGTCTGAGCCCGGCCACGCCCGGCATTCGCCTGGGTTTCTGCTACGTCCCGAACGGCATCATCCAGAAGGACTGGAGGCCGGCTGCCGACGGCGTCGGCTTCGAATTCATGCCCACCATGAAGTCGCTCGAACCGTTCCGCGACAAACTTCTGGTGCTCAGCAATCTGGCCCAGATCAACGGCCGCGCTCTCGGCGACGGCGCGGGAGACCATGCGCGCGCCGGAGCCACGTGGCTCACCGGCGTCCACCCGAAGAAGACTGAAACCGATATTCGTGCCGGCATCTCGGCCGACCAGATCGCGGCCAGGGAACTCTCAAAGGTCACGCAGTTCGGTTCGCTTGAAATCGGTCTGGAAGAACCCTACCTCGCCGGCGGCTGCGATTCCGGTTATAGCTGCGCCTACACCAATACGATCTCCTGGCGCGGTCCGGTCAGCCCGAACCCTGTCGAGATCAGCCCCCGTGCCATCTTCGAGCGCCTCTTCGGCGACGGCGAATCGACCGACCCGGTTGCCCGCCTGAAGATGATGAAGCAGGACACGAGCATTCTCGACTACGTCCGCGGCGACGTGGCCCGTCTCGAACCCGGCCTCGGCTCGCGCGACAAGACGAAGCTCGACGAATACCTCGAAGCGATCCGCGACATCGAACGCCGCATCCAGAAGGCCGAAGAGCAGAGCGCGACCATGAAGATTCCCGTCATGGAACGCCCGGTCGGCATTCCCGAGACCTTCGAAGAGCACGCCAAACTGATGGCCGACCTCATGGTCATCGCATGGCAGACCGATATGACCCGCGTGATCACGTTCATGATGGCGCGCGAAGGCTCCAACCGCAGCTACCGTGAAATCGGAGTTCCGGACGGACACCACTCGGTGACGCACCACCAGAACGATCCGGTCAAGATCGCCAAAACACAAAAAATCGACGAACATCATGTGAAGTCGTTCGCCTACCTCGTCAAACGCCTGAACGAAACTCAGGACGGCGACGGTACCCTGCTCGACCACACTCTGCTCCTCTACGGCAGCAGTATCCGCGACGGCAACGTCCACGACCACCACGACCTTCCGCTGGTTCTGGTGGGCGGTAAAGGCGCCGATGTGAAGGGTGGCCGCCACCTGGTTTACAAGCCCGAAACGCCCATGAACAACCTGTTGCTCACGATGCTCGACAAGGCCGGTGTTAAAGCCGAAACCCTCGGTGACGCGACAGGCCAGATCGATCAACTCTCCGGAGTCTAGTGTGAAGAAAGTCTTCCTTCCATTTCTATTGATAACCGCGCTGGCTTCGGCCGCCGAACTTCGTCTCGTGGACGCGATCAGGGACCAGAACCGTAAGGCGGTTCTGCAACTGATTGCGGCTCACGCCGACGTGAATGCGGCTCTGCCCGACGGTTCCACACCCCTTGCCTGGGCCGCCTATGAAGACGACTCCGAAATCGTGGGTGCACTGCTTAAGGCCGGAGCCAAGGTCTCGACCGTCGATCAGTACGGCGAAACTCCGCTCACGCTGTCTTGCGCGAACGGGAACGCTACCGTCGTCGAGGAGTTCCTCAAGGCCGGAGCGGATCCGAACGCCGCCCGGTGGAGCGGCGAAACCGCTCTGATGATCGCGGCCGGCTCGGGAAGTCCGAAAGTCGTTCAGATGCTGATCGATAAGGGCGCGAAGGTGGACGCCGTGGAATCCCGCAAAGGCCAGAACGCCCTCATGTGGGCCACGGCCAACGGGCACGACGCCGCCGTCAACGTTCTGCTCAAGGCCGGAGCCGATCCGAACAAAGCTTCCCTGGGTGGTTTCACGCCCCTCGTTTTCGCCGCAGGGCGCGGTGACACAAAATCCGCAGCCAATCTGATTGCGGCTGGAGCCAACGTCAACTTTGAGCTTCCCGGCGGCCTTAATCCGCTGCTCGTGGCCGTCACCGGAAAACATGGCGAGGTGGCCTCGCTGCTGGTCTCGAAAGGCGCAAGCGTCGCGTCGAAGGATCGCACCGGCAACACGCCGCTGCTCATCGCCGCCCAGTTGGGCGACCTGAGCCTGGTGCAGGGCTTGATCGCCAAAGGCGCGGATGTCAACGCCAAAACCAACGCGACTCCGGCCGGTGGCCGGGGCGGACGCGGCGGGGGCGGAGGCGGATTCTTCCGCGGTCCCTCCGGTGAGCAGACCGCGCTCATGCTGGCGGCACGCGCCGATCATCTCGACGTCATGAAGGCGCTGGTCGCAGCGGGCGAAGATGCCAAGGCGCGCGCTCAGGACGGCAGCACCCTCCTGATGGCCGCCGCGAACAGCGGGCATCTGGATGTGGTTCAGTACGCCTGGGAACTCGATCCCGAAGCCGTCAAAGCCGCCACGCAGACCAAGGCCGAAGTGATGCATGCCGCTGTAACCGGCTCCATGCAGTTATCTACGCAGCCCGAAATCTGCAAGGTAGTCCGGTTCCTTGCCGACAAAGGCGCGACGCTCGACCCGGTGGACGCCAATGGCCGAACGCCGATTATCATTGCCGATGTTCTGCCGATCGATATGGCGGTTGAACTTCTGACCAAACTGATCACCGCCACGGGCGCCACACCGCACGTAGCCACCAAGCGCTGACCGGTTTATCCTCTTTGCATTGCGCCCTGACTGAAGTATCGTTAGCCAGGGCTTTTTCATCAGAAGACAGGAGTTCCGCATGTCCCGGCGGAGGTACGCCACCGTGTAGCGATTCGGCA
>Ga0302140_10010586_pt1 | contig 11385 bp, 13 predicted proteins | sample I_Bog_E1_1_FD_202095 | JGI IMG/M metagenome (GOLD analysis project Ga0302140, IMG submission 202095) | Peat permafrost microbial communities from Stordalen Mire near Abisko, Sweden - I_Bog_E1_1 | ecosystem: Environmental > Terrestrial > Soil > Wetlands > Peat | place: Sweden: Abisko, Stordalen...
GCGATGAGTTTCTTGAAGGAAACCATTTTGTCGGTAAATATGCTTCCTAAAAGATATGAGTGAGGATGAAGCTGTTGGATCTAGGCTGAAATGAGTTGAGTTGAAAGCGAGATTTCCAAAGTTTCTGGTAGGAAATGGGCTGGATTAAATAAAATTCTATGTTATTCATGCTATGTGGCCTCAGGATCTGCCACGGGCATTCTGTCCATCGATGAATTGCGATGGGATGCTTGAGTAGCGTTGTAAGATCCAACTTCATCTGAGCGGCTAACGAATGTTGGGTTCGTCGAGATGATTTGCAGTCAGAACTCACTAGAACTTCCTTGCGCATCAACAGGAATTCAGATGCCAACAGTTGACGACAGAATCCTTTGCCATTTTCTTGGTGTTGCGGCCTGCTCTAAGGCGTAAAAGGATTGTGCCAACTATTGTTGAGACCACTCCTCCGAACTAAGCGCCAACCTTCAATATGCTCTACATCGTGTCAGCCAGTATGCAAGGGGAGAAAGCTGGCCAGCTCGATCCCAAAAGTTAGAGAGGAATCTAAAATAGCTTTCCATTCCGCACTAGCTTGAAATAAGAAGGCACGATAGTATCGAAAAGCTAGAATGGGAACGATTCGCAATTCTTAACTGCCTTGTGACTTAGAAGTCCAACGTATTCTGCCTCATGGCTATGCTTCACCAAATGCTTTCATATGGATCCTGCGGTCCAAAGGAATTCAGCCGATACCAAGCATCATCGGAAGGTTCTCGTAGAAGAATAGTATTAGAGGCTACTCTTATGTTCTAACAATCCTTCCTTTTCTGACTCAATTCCAACATGACTATGTGGCCTTTGTTATATATTTGGTACTATACCACTCACTTGAGGTCTATTTAAGTAGCAGAGCTCTCCAGTTCCAGGACTTGGGAGAATCAAAACAATTTCTATCTCTAATCTTTCAATATCACTTGATACAACCCTTGAGTAATTATTCAAACTCGACTTCATTGACCAAAATGCTTGCCAATACCCTCTTAACTACCTTCCTCTTCTCAGCCATGGTAACTGCTACGCCAGTGCCTGGCCAGAACGTACCAATCACTGACGCTGAATGGGCAGCACTGAAGGCGAACGGTCTCAGTACTCGTGGTCAGAATGTGCCGATCACTGATGCCGAATGGGCAGCCCTAAAGGCAAACGGTCTCAGCCAACGTAACGCTGGTCTCCAGGCTCGCGACAAGGTGTTGAACTGCGGAATGGATGTTACTGGCGATGTTTCCATTGGCGGGCACGGTGTCGGGTGGGTGCCAGTGGATATCTTCAACGCTTCTGCCCAAAACTTTTGTAAGTTTTCTTTCACTTTCACTTCTAACTTCCTAAGGTAGTCATGCTAATCACAGAGAATAGGCGCTTCTTATACCGGTACGGACATTAGCCTTAATCATCAGACCTCAGACACCTACGGAGTGACTTTGACAAACCAAGCCGACCCGACCCTACCTGGAGCAGCGGGTAATGTCGTATTTGCCATCTACAACACAGCGAGGAGCCCTACCTATGCCGTTAGCCAAGATTCATGTACCACTGCCATGCTAGCCCCGTTGGTTGCTTACCTCAACAAAGGCCACAAGAATGGGAAGGGGGATGTATGCTATGGTAGCAAGAATAAAGATTATGAGGGCAGTTATTATTTTGTTGACGGGGTTGGTGCTTTTGGGAGCGAGGTAACTAAAGCCCCATAAAGTTGACACGATAGGATGGAAAGGAATCAGAGGACGAACGAGAACCTATCATTATAGCATGTGTTTTATATGGAATTTTCCTAAGATTGTTCTCTCTTTTTGAGTTTCAGATCAGACCTTTATTTAGTCAAAATCAAGCAAATTTCGTTACGTACATCTAACTACTTATAGAGCTCGTCATGGGTGCCCGCGGATCAGGGCGAGTGGGCTAAAAGACCGAGCCCTTAGTACGTGCTTAAAATCTTTGAAACAAAATACATTTGTCGACGTCGGTACTGGGATTAGGGCGCACCAGTTGAAGAAGAAGGAAGAAAAGGAAAGCTCAACCGAATTGTACGTAGTGCCCCAAACCTAGCCTCGATCCAATTCCTCAACGTCGCTTATAGATGGTACGTCTCCGGTTGTGTAACATCCTGTTCTGGGCCCCTGGTACCGTGGTTTTGCAGCGTAGGGTGGGGTGACTTCTCCCTTGTCTCCTTCTCCCCCTTCCCCTCTTTCTCCTCCTTGGCCCGTAACAAGTCGGCCCTAATTTCCAACATCGGATAAACATACTTTGCGATATTGTTCTGATGGTCCGCCCAAGTCCACCCAGGGCCCATAGCTTCCTCCAACCTGAAATATTTTGGCATACCGACTCCGGTCATTAGCTCCTGCATCTTGAGTGGAACAGGGCCACCCAATGCGAACGCCACGGTTATCCACTCTACATCATCTTCCTCGCCCTTACGAGTGCCGAACCCAAAGAGCAGCGTGCAGCGACGCAAGCACGGGAAGGCGGCCAAGGTTCGGGGCAGCTGGAGGAAACCTGTCGGGGAAGACTCTTTGGCGTTGACAATAACAAGGTCGCGGATGTAGGAAAGCGCCAGTGCCTGGTCGTTTGGCCACATGCGCTTGATACCTTTGAAATCGTTGCGCTGAAGGCGTGCCGGGAGCTCTGCTTGCATGGCGATTGTCTTAATCTTGAAGAATGACAACTTGCCAAGGCTACGAATTCTGCGGTTCGTACTATTGATAGCAATCCAATCAGTCTGGTGAATAGACTGAGGCGCATGTTGATGCACGGGGATGTCGCCCTGACGGCCAATGTACAGAGGATCTTTCGCGCCAGTAGAGGATTCGAAGACAACACGAGGAAGAATTTTTTTGCGGCGTAATTTTCGAGTCGGGCCTCGAAAAGGATCGTCTATATAGAATGGAGAGTCTCGTGCCATAGCGAAGTCGAGGATATGTTGCAGAATCTCATCAGCTAGACGATCGAGAAGTGAGACTTGTCCTTGTGGCTCAACAGCCATTGTTGGTTCGTAATTCGTTTGTAGAGACTTTCCAGATGGTTATACTCCAAGAAATAGATTGGCTTCGAGTAATGGTAGTAGGAAGCTGATTCTCTTTCACAGTAGTGCCGTAAAGATAGTCGCGCAACGCGGCCTGAGACGCGTGTCACAATTGTGTATGCGCCACATTAACGCAGGTGTATAATAGCAGGAATCCTTCTCACTCTTCACTCGTCTGGATTCAGAGCGCCACTTGTACTCAAGTAGGCCCAGTGGGACGCAGTTGTTGTATGTTGGTCAGGCTGCGTTGATAGTAATGTGCAGCCTGTTTTGATGCACCGTGTGAAGCGCGAGATTTCCCAGGTATTCCGGTGCTGCACCCTACCAAGCACATTTAGTATGAGAGCTCTCAATCAATTTGAGCTACTTGCCTTGCAATTTGAAGTTGTGGTAGTGAGAAAGGAAGCCTAAACGTAATATGACGATCTGTGTGGTCGTCAAGAAGGCTGTTTCGGAAACAGCTCGTCCGGCGGTTAGAAAACCGAGCACGTAAGCGAGCCTCTCTCGCGGAAGACCACCACGTGACACACGTCATCCTTCAAAGTTTTAGTGGGTAAGCATCAGCGGCCGAGGGGCTTGGACTCGGTCTCTGATTATTCTTATCTTACTATGATATGGGTTATATAAAAGTATCGGAGAAGTAGAGTCTTAGGAGAGCAGTGTTTAGCAAATAGTGGCAGGGGAGATAGAAGCTAGTGAAAATCGCCCGTACTACTTAATAATAGCGGATTTTCAAACCAGAGTAAATACTCTAGAAAGGCTATTAACGCAAACCAAGAGCATGTCAGATTTTACCGAGATTTGAAAGAATAAAGATTGAATAGAAGGATACTTGGTGTGGGGGCTTTTAGGAGGCAATGTAAATTCCACATTATCAAACCCTACTCAAGTAACGAAGAAGCGCGAAAACCGCATATTAATTCTCTAAAATGATCTTGTCAAGTCAAGATGGACTCAGTAATTGGCTGTTAACGACAGGAGTTGCAATAGCTATATAATGAGTGTAAAGAACAAAGGGCACTGAATCGTGCAAATGAGTGGCGTGAGAATGCAACAATGCGTGCATAATCACATAATACAACACTGAGAACCAAACTAAGTAAGAGACTGAGGCTCATCCAACACGGCCAGAGATACACCAGATCAACCATTCGTTCCACGGCCCAAGGCTTTTTATTCAGGTCTGCTCCACCAAGAACCCAAATTTGCCAGCACTTCCAGCTAACTGCAAATATACGAGTAGCAGTATATTGCAAAACTCCAATCGCAGCTTGAAGCCCCCCAGTCACAAGATTGGTCTCCATGGCCCGGGTAACAAGTTGCAACTTGTTCGCCGTCTCCACCGTCGATGTATCCAGCGTAGCCGCCGCCACCGTCCGAATACAGATTGATCGCCCCTATACCACACATTGATCCAATCTGGACAAACTCCGAAGGTGCGTTGCAACCCAGAGCACCACCAAAACTTCCGGTATTGATTTGAGCTGACCAGCCAGCGCCGGGCCCACCCAAGTTACCACAGTTGATTGCGTTCTGGGCAATAGCCACTGAGTCGGGATAGCAACCATCACTAAAATCTCCACCCTCATCGCAACATGGACCGCATGCCAACTGGAAGTCTGCATTGACTCTTCCCATGAGTAATGCGCCGATGCTCAAGGTCACAAATGACTTTAGAAGATACATTGTAGACGTGATTTTGTTCGGTGAAGGAGTACTTGGTTAAGTGCGACTTATTTGAGGTTGTTCCGTTATGAATGGGGACGAGGGACAGTGGCAACAACGTGGACAATAACGGCGACGATGTCGTTGGAGGATCAGACTTGATCGATATAAGGCAATCAAGGAACTGTAGGGTGATTCAGTGCGTTGAGTTGAACCAAGTAGAAAGTTGGATAATACATGGGCTGCTGTTCTATCTTATATATCTTAGACCTCCAAAGATGAAATGAGCAGACGAGAAGAAGCGGAATAGGAGAAGTCAGCGCTAACCACCCTTAATACACGAAGGCTGACAATCCCACTGAGGAAATGTGCTGCCGACACATCATCCGCGGCCTGAGTACCCGAGCGGCCGACATATCATGTAGCATAAAGCCAAGCTACTCTGTTAATTAAACAAGCACAGTAGAGAAATTACGAACTCTGAAAGTCCATTGGCAAAAGATTGATGCCGATAAATCATTTGTGGCTTGAGAATCCCGGACTATAGCTCACACTCGCGGCCGACGTACTCTTGATCAGTAAGACCGATATTCCTATTCCGAGCGAACGATAACTTCTGAATACGATTTGCTACGGAAGTTATACGGGGTCGAATTATGAAATGTCACTTGACTATGAAGCTGATTTCAAATATTCACTGTCATATTCCAAAACAAGAATTAATTATTGTTTAAATCTCTTTTCATGCCCCTTTCACTTTTTGGCGACTTTCCTGACGCCCTAGCAGAGGCAATACCATGGCTGCTTACAACCCTAGATAAAGAGCAGGGGACGCTGTACCAAGTGGGTTACCCTTCAAGAGCCCGGACGCTGACTCTAAGAGTCAGGGGATGGCTAGGAAATCAATGATACCCGTGCGTAGACTGGTACGACTTCCTACTGACTCTGGAATAGAGAGCCCTTGCGCCTCGCTCGTCTGTCTTATTACAGCTAGCAAGTCGATCCTAAGACGGAAGCCTACGTTAAGTCCGGATCGCGGACAGGAAGCCGTGCTATGCTTGATTATTCCTTTCAACCTTGTCGACTAATAGTCTAAAAATATCATCTAAATATTAGCTGTTTGGCGAGCAGTACAAAATCGTCATTACAAGTTCCAGAAATAGAGAGTTCTGGTTACTATGTATCTTTCCAGACAACTACCACCAACCCAAGAAGGAACGCAGTTCGGCACAAATTAGCTCCTGAGATAAGTCTCCTATTAAGGGTCATCTCTCAGAGCTTAGGGCTGACCTAGCTGATTGATCAGGCTCCTCAAGATCCACGGCTCGGCTTATGTTAGAGCGAGCGACGGCTCGGGTCCAAAGACGGAAGTGAACTTTGCTGGGCTCAACTATCGTCTGAGATTGTGGTGGTAATAAGCCACGACACTTTTGCGGATTCCCTTCACACGGACTTAGTCACCATCGCTGCTCTGCTTAGGCGTTACTTCGTACTCACCCTCGCCACGCTCTCTGCTTAGTTTACTGACTCAAGTTCTTGCACTCGCTTCTAGTAACTAATCATATTTGTCCTGACCTTGACTAGAGATCCGCAAAACCATAACTACTTTCTCGTGATCTATCGCACACTCTTTACCTCAAGACTTCTAATGAAAGCCTTAAGTGTCTGAATATTTTTGCCGGAGCTTTGCCTGTCACCTCCGCCCATGTCTGATATGGTGCATTTAGCTGTAGAGTTTTGTAGGGTTATTTATATCTCACACGGAGAGAAGTTTCTCCACAAAGAGCCTCGTGCAACACATCGCTTACTTGCATACCTCGATCAGGAGGTATTTTAATTCTGGTAGCAAGTCCCATGATCTACTTAACTTTAATGAAGTATATTATCGGAAGGATTTGGTCGACAGCCTTCGTGTATACACTCCAAAGGTGAGATTGGTCGCACTGAAGCTAAGAGATCTTGTAAGAGAGATGCGCTCAAGATTTGTGAGCGAGGAGGGCGAGCAAGAGAAGAACAGAAGCATTTCAAGCATCCAATACTTAACTGGAAAGAAATCATGCACTTCTCCCGCTTTTCTAAAGTTCTCTTTCAGCCAATCATTCTTTCGACTCTCACCGTAGCTGCCTCCTTCTGCGACATATGCGGAGACGACCTTTGGATATTCTATGCACAGCGACGCTTAATGAAGGCAATTAACTCGATTTCGGGGAGATACAAGGTTGCTCGAATAATGGAGGGTATTGTCCGCACATAATGATCGTTGATCCTTACACGTGGAAAATTTAGGTGGATATTGCGGGTGCAGGCCGTAGTCAAGAGTTTCCTGTGCAGAATAACTAGCATTTGTGGCTATGGTGTGGAAGAGGGTCTTATGTTTTAGGCGATGCTTGTTGAGGAAGTAAAAGTGGATTTAATATATTCGAACTATAGTTCTTTATTCGTTCTAGTATCTTACTAGACTTAAAGCTTTTTTTTTATAAACAAAACTTGTTAAGATCACAATTACAGATAGTTTACTGTATTTTATGTTCTTCGCAAAGAGACTCCCTCGCTTAAAAATGCGATTCAGGCGATGATTAGTCATATCGCTATAATTAGTAGCATTGTGCAGTCTCAAGCACCAACATCCAACATACCTTTGTACCTCAACAACCTACAACTATCAACCACAAAGACCTCTACTCAGCCCTTACTCCGTATGCTAGCCAGTGCATCATCTATCGCACGAAGATGAGCATGCACGTAAGCTCTCCTTGATTTTCACACACCTGGAGTCCAGCTCACAGCTGCTAATCCACCAAATAGTCCACGGTTCTCTATCAGCAGGGACAACCGAATATCTCGGCCCCTTGCAGACAAACATCGTTCCTTGGTCTGCCCATCGAGCTCCGAACTGCAATCTACGAACACCTTATTCCCAACGATGATATGCCAGGCTATTGGTTCGTGAGCAAGTTCGGAGGACCTCCCGATAACCGTCCTGTCCGACACGACAAGCAGCCCTGCTGTCCAGCCCTCCTACGCATAAACCGGCAGATCCACGACGAAGTAATCGGCATGTTTTATGGTACCGCAAACTTTAGAATATTCGTAACAGGATGCTGGTGTTACTTTCTCGGCGTTAAGTTCTGCACACAAGATCTGGGTAATGCAACTGCCAACAAATTGCCGCTAGGCTTCCGTTTCATCCGCTCATTGCACATCAGCTTAAGGATGGATTGGCCCTGGAACCCGGGCGAGCAACTACCTCTAGACTTGGCACGTGCCCGGTTACCGCCGGGACAACCTTGATTGCAGATTGCCTCTCCAAGGATCCATACGAGCTCCGCCAAGTCACTCTTCACGAGGTCGTACCTTTTAAGAAACAGATGCGCGCGGTAATCGATTCCGCGATTGAGGACCGCGGCGAGCTATTCAGAGCGGTTTTGAAGCGGTACTTGGCTCCTCTGCGGATCCTGCGTGGGGTTGATCTCAAGCTTGTTAACCTCGAAAAAATCGGAGGCCGAAAACAATATCGTCAGCATATTATTGACGATTCTGACCGATCCAGGGAGGAAGTGTTGCCCGTCTTTTTGAGATTAGAACAGATTAAGATTCGTTTTTAAAAGAAGTTAATCGAGCAAGTATCGCAACATGCTTAATAAGAGATTTCGAGATGAATGGCATTCTATCCGCAATAGGTACACGCTGAGCTTGGCTTCCATATATAACCTATCTTAGAATCGTTCTAAACCCGTAAGTACACTCCCGTCCAAATGCAGGAGAAATTGTTACAATTTCACATCCTCTATGCCGTTACGAAACCACCTGACTAATTGAGATAAGGAAAAGACCACTTAAAAAATTGATGACTTGGTTCGTCTTGTTGACTCAACAAGCGCCCGCACTTCCTAGCTCCATCACCATCGCACCATATTTATTTACCACATCACCTGGCATCTTTGCCCAAGTGTAGATAGTCGTCACGCCCTTGCACTTCATGTCATCAACATGATCCGTTGCCATAAATACGGCCAGTCGTCCATTCCTAGTGCCTATAAGTCTCCTGAAGACATCCCCATCATCAGCAGTCCAGGTGCCCATGTCCGTTGGCGCGAGGTTCTTCGATTGGTGCGCAGCTGCCAATATCGCCAGGGTACCTTTCTGTGAGATTGCGTGCCTTATAATGAAGCGTGTGTCGGCTACCGCGCTGCCACTTGCTGCTGCAAAAGCTGGAAAATCAACTCGGAATTTGGAAGTTTAGCAGCCCCGAGGTTGGCAGCCTCAGGGATATCGTTTTCGATGCTGTTGGAATAGGTCACAATAATACTTTTCTGAGACTGTGAACCGTAGGTGACAATTGTTGCATGACCCTCATCATCGATGCGAGTGTCCGGTATTGGCTGGCCTTTGGCGGTGAGCATTCGAAATGTCCAGTCATTTGCCCTCAGATTTATGCCGATCTAGGGAGGGGTTATGATAAGCTCTATGTATAGTACAGCAGGCAACTCCCAATCAGGATTCTCCAGATCGTCAGGATCGGGATCGAGGGGAGAAGGCGGTTCACTTCTCAGCCTTTATCTGTCGTTGAAGCTGGCGTATGTCGGTCGTTCTGTCTTTCCGTCGATCGCTTGCATCATGTTGTCGAAGTACCCTTGGCCTTTTGTTGTGTATTCTTCCATAGTCAGAACTTCCTGACTTTCCGGGCTCTTCTCCTGCGCCGAATCATCAATCCCGATCTCAGAGCTTGAGCGGTCTGGGAGGGACCCATCCGAACCGGCAAGGTAATCAGACGGCTCGCTCGGGGAATCCAGAGGAGGTATGTCGGGGCCTTCGGAGCCTTCGGACTGTGGGTTGCTTGGTGATTCTCCCTGGGCCCCCTCTCCTTCAGCCCCTCCTTGAGCTCCTCCTTGAGCTCCTCCTCCTTGAGCCCCTCCTCCTTGAGCCCCTTCCCCATGAGCCCCTCCCTGAACTCCTTCTCCCGCTGCTCCCTCCCCGGCAGCTCCCTCTCCTGCTGCTCCCTCTCCTGCTGCTCCCTCTCCGCTGCCTCGTGTCCAGATTAGCGAAGCTAAGTCTCCGCGATTAGAACTTTCCTCATATAACCTGCGACAACCGTGGATATCATTGCAATGAGTGACTTCTAATTACCAGTTAACGCTTAGCATCACAGGAATACTATACGGCATACCCTTTGAGACATCTCGCTTTACATCTCTCTGAGAAACTTCCACAGGTTTACCATGAGCGAGAAGACAGCGTGCGCCTAGTATGGCTCCAATGTAGAAGATAATGCGGTGTGACTTCATGTTGCTAAGCAACTAAATATGGTTTTTGATAGAAATACAGGGTTTAACGATACCTTTACATGCTGAAAACAGAAGAAGGCTGCTTGTGTTGTCTTGTGATTGAACGAAACATTCTGGCACATATTTGTACTCGAGTGGACTTTCACTTTTTGTTTTGAACACGTTTTGCGATTGTTTCTTGGAAGGACTTGGGGGTAGATTGTGTTGCTCGATACTCAGCCTTCCAACGCGTTTGGAGGTCTCTCATCCTCCGACCTTCGCAACTTATTTTATGGTCTCTCATCCTTCGACCTTCGCAACTTGTTTTATGGTCTATCATCCTTCGACCCTTCTCAACCTGCCTTTTGGATTCTCTTCCTTCGGCCTCGTTGGTGGCCTTGCTTAGACTTTCTATATTATTACTAGGTAGCTTCGCTTCGCCTCATCCTTTCGCAACTTGGTTTCCGGGTCTCTTATTCTTCGACCTTTCGCAACGTGTTGTTTTCAGTCATACTAAATGCTGGTCGCCTTGCTCAGAATTTCTCTATTGGATAGATTGAGTGTTGATTCTGCCTCTCGGGTTTCCGCTAGCCGCTCTACTGTTTTATTAGAAGCCTGACTGCTCGATATCTGCCCTGCCATGCTCAGCCTTCGCAATCCTCTAGCAAAGGATTCACTGATTTCCTGGTTGATAATGATCGCTATTATTTCTTTTAGTTGTACTGGCAGTGGCTCGTGTTGACCAGTATTGCGGAACTGCTCCGTCGAGCGGATTGAACGCTGGCCTTCTAGTTTAGCCTTGCCCAACTCATTGACCCATGTTGGAGGAATGGCGGCTGTGCTCATGGCTATGCTCACGAATGTTGGTATGGGTGAACGTTGGGTTACCTCGCCGGAGTGGAATTTGTGAACCACGGAAGTTGATTGCTTTGCTAGGTTATTAACTATTATATAAATACTAGGCGTTTTCCGGTGTTATAAACCATCAATCATCTAGTTTCTACGCTCAAGACAGCATACAAGAAGCTTTGTCCTCAACTAGATCTCGCGGCCCTACCTTAACAGCATCTTCTTTATACTCCATCTTTATACCATCTGGCTGTTCAATCCTTCGTTGCTTACCACCTTTCGACCCTTCTCTAAAATGGCGCAATTGGCTTTCAGCGTCCTTTCTACTGGGATTTTCATGTACCCGCTCATATCTAGCATGATCAAACCAAATCCAGCCTTGGCAACGGTAGTTTCTGTCACGGTTGGATCCACTGGTCTTAAAAATGATACCGCCAATATGGCAGGAAATGTCCCTAATATTGCTGTCTACGCGGAAGATGGCACTGAAATTGGCCGTGCCTACGGCTCCAATAAAAAAGTCTGGCCAGCCGGTGGAACCCAGTTTGT
>Ga0302140_10010594_pt1 | contig 11378 bp, 9 predicted proteins | sample I_Bog_E1_1_FD_202095 | JGI IMG/M metagenome (GOLD analysis project Ga0302140, IMG submission 202095) | Peat permafrost microbial communities from Stordalen Mire near Abisko, Sweden - I_Bog_E1_1 | ecosystem: Environmental > Terrestrial > Soil > Wetlands > Peat | place: Sweden: Abisko, Stordalen...
GGTTTTCACTCCGGTCGAAACCGGGTCACTCGTGCCCTCCACCGTCATACCAAAGAGCTCTAACCCATCGGAGGCGCGTGATCGCGAGAAATCCGGATCTTCCCAGAAGTAGAGCGTGTCGTTTATTATGCTAAGATTTGCGAAAAAGATCCCTGTATACGGTAACTGCAGACGTAGTTCGGGAGGGGTTCTCGAACTTAGCGCGGACCGCAGAAGGAGCCCCGACGAAGGCAGATCGGTACCCAGATTGACTGCCACAGACACCAGAATACTCTTGCTGTCTATGGTTCCGATGACATCAAGCACGATTTGTTTTGGTCCCGCGGAGAAGACTACTTCTTGAGTCCAGTGATCCTCTTCGCGGAGAAGGAACACTGTCGATCTACTCCAGACTAAGAGCTCAACCTCTCCTACTAACCACTTCATGCCCAATAAATCCTGGCCAATGATGACGCAATTGACCTTCCTATCACCCATAGAAGCTAGGCAGACATTCTGGTCATGCAGAAACGCCAGTTGCGCGCCGTCGCGCGAGAAGAGCGGGCGATGATTCGCTCCGTCGGAAGTTAAGCGCTGCGGTCTTCCGAAAGCGCTCTTTACCCAAACATCACCATGTTCTATGTAAGCAAGCCTGTAGCTGCGAGTTTGGGCAACTTGACTATTCGCGGGCAAGCTATAGGAGCATATTAAGGCAATGCTCGCGACTAGCCGTATGCAGATCATAGATGACCCTACCTTTAGCTGGGAGAATGGTAGAACCAAGCACGTGTAACTACAACTCGCCCATCCGGCTGCAGGCATCCGACGACACTGATGTGCCGGCCTACTTCCGCTTTGCAGCCTTCGGCAAACCATATAACAGTCTTTGTATTTTTATGGTTCAAAAGAACAGTGCGCGCCGGCTTAGTATTCGCACCATCAGAATTGCGGCTTTGAGGCAACACCTCCAGGATTGCCCCATTGGCACCCACTATCTGTCCACTAAGATTGAGTATGTTCGCATACATCCTATGGACTATATAGTCCCCGTAGGTATTTTTTGTTACAAACGCATCCACAAAGTCACCAACGCACAGGACTTCTTCGCCAAGGTCATGACGGCCCTTCCAGATATCCGTAAGAGGGGTGAAATTGACATTGACGATCTCTTCAGAAGAGGTGCGGATGCTCGCTAAGCTTGGGAGCAGCAAAATGATCTGTCCCGAGATGAGCTGTCGATTCTTGGGAAGAATCACTTTGACGGCGCCAGCAGCCCCGCCGGCTACGCCAGCGGTTATCTGTTTAGCTTCAGGGCAAGTAGGGCAGGGCAACGGAGATGCTTCCATTCGATAACTCCCTATGTTACGCGATCATATCAACAAGTATCTTCCCCAGCGAGAGAGGGGCGAGCTGCTCGAAAGCGGCGATAGACAGATCTAACACGACCGGCTTCGTTTCCTTCGAGCACGTCGGAGTTATCCCGGGACACCCCTGCGGCAGGCCATTGTCAGCAATCTTAACTATGATGGTCGCTCCGGATATCTGGCAGCACGGACCATTCTTACATCCTCCTTTTATAGATGTGACTGTAATCGAATCTCCGCAGTTCTTGATTGGAATGGAAATGCAAGGCGTCAGGTTGATGCCAGAGTTGCCGAAGTTCCCCTGCATATAGGGATATGCGGTAAATAGGCCCGCATTCGAGAAGTTTCCGCAAGTCCCCGGTCCATTTATTGTGCCTTCGTTTGAAGCTACAACTCTATACGTAGTCCCCATAGAGCTCCTTTTCTACATGATGGTATGTACTAAGCTATAACACCTGTCAGCCATGGACTGTGCTCTCCTGGCCATCTACATCCGAGGAGTCCTGATGAGCCCGCTTCTCGTCAATGTCAATGCGATATTTCTCACTAGATATCTGTACCTCGAACATTTTCACTAGCCAACTCACCATTCGCTCAACTACCGTATGTGATGTTTCGGGCTGCGCCCCTATATACTCGCACCATAATGAGTAAAGCTCAGGTGAGTCTTCCTGCGAATCAGCGACCATTTGAGGGAAGGCCCCGGTCCATCTCCGATGCGCTTTTGCGTCCAGGAAGAATATTCTCGTGACAACCTGATCCAATCGCATTACACGTAGCCTCCTTCTCTCAGCGGACAACGAGCAGAATTCGTGTCTATGCGCCTTGGAACTGAAGTACATCGTCTGTATTGCGCGAGTTGCCCTTTTCATAGCTTCAGCGCTCATCGCGGGCGGTCCTTCGCGCCATCTCGCGGCAGCGCGATCCATCACCAGATTTGCCGCGCCGGCCTCGTCGGCTAATACAAAGGCAGAGTGGAGTGCTTTTACCCAAAAATTGTCGTTCCATTCATTCTCTTTGTTTATTCGCTCGAGAAGTGATCGGTGACTATAAATTGTCACATCTAGAGAAATGTCGGACTGATGATGGATGATGCTACCCAGATTTGCTGCTCCGACTACAAGAATGTCAACGTCGCTATTGGGCTTCTCCTCACATCTGGCAAAAGATCCGAACAATATTATTCCATCCCATTCGCATACTTGTGGAAGCCGACGAGTCAAACGCAAAGCTCGTTGCACCGTGGGATTACTACTTGCGCGCAGACCCATGGCCAATGGAAGAGCCGCTTCCTCCGTAGTCAGACGGGACTCGGTTATTGTTGCCGTATCTACTTCAGCCAACATGGTATCAATAGCCATAATACTGGTCTACACTGCTTCCCAGACTCTCATCGCTGCCGCTGCTTGAACTTGAACTGCTCGAACTCGAGCTACTTGACGAAATACTAGAGACGCTGCTTGAACTAGAACTACTACTACTGCAGCTACTGCCGCTGGTGCTAGCGCAGCTGCAGCTTCCGCTTTGGCTGCTTGTGCTGCTATCATCGTCATCTAGTGACACAGCTTTGGAGACCGAGGATACAGCCGCTTCGAACTCCACATGACCGCGGATACCCTCTTCAATAATCAAACTCCCAGATTCGTCATGCCACATCGCAAAGCTCCTTTTTATCGATAAATGCACTGGTCTCCCGCATGGGTAGAATCCCGTCTTTGGCAGCCAATAGTTCCCAAGGAGCAGGCTCAGGGAAGAGCTCCTGTAGGCGCCTTACGACGTGACCATTCCGCAAAGCCTCATTGTTAATACCGATGAAGTGACACTTTGTCAGGCTGTTTTCAATCTCTCGTTCGGAAATATCCTTTTTCCCAAGCCAAGCCCGGAGTGATCGCGAATCCGCTCTTTCACCGATTTCGGGGGAGCAATTGAGGATTGTTGTATGAACACACATTCCGGGACTCGTGACAAAATCGAATCGAAGAGCTTCGCGAATCCATCCCTTATAGAGCTTATAGGGTATGTGCCCCTCGAAGTGAAATGCAGAGAATCCAGCTTCCCTCAACCGCTGTCCTGTGTTGACTACTCGTTTTTCCCATTTGTTCATTTTCTTATTGGGTTCTGGTGCGATCTCGCCCAGGTGCCACAGTTTGAACTGTTCCGGTTCCATTGACTTATTAAGCAACTGGTCGTCGCTACAGAACAGGAAGGGATCTGACAATCTTGGCTCCATTGCCATTCGGAGAGCTTTGTGAATTAGATTCGCATCCTTACAATGGCTATAGGGGTTTGGGCAAGCGACGCAGTTCACCTGTTCAATGTCAACCCATTTAGGTATATGGCCGATTATCCAGAAATTTGCGGAGGCGTGGTAGTTCTTGACAAACGAACGCATCGACATTCGCAACTCCCAGTCGTCGACACGACTGCCGTTCCCAACTTTCCAGACAACATCCATAGCAGCGCTCTTTCGTTAAGCCTTGTCCACGATCCCAGTCACGCCGTCCGCACGCGCGGCTTCTGGGTAGCGTTTACCTTTGTGATCAACCGCTTCGTGGATTTGAACGAATACATCTTCGCATGCCGCAGCAGTTTGCTCGCGTAGGCCTTCCGTGTACTCCAGTAGAGGCGCTGGTTTCCGGTCAAATTATCGAGAGGACGCAATTTATGTTTGCGTAGGACTTCCAATAACTCCTGCTTCGTTGTGGTAGATTTACGGAGCCGCCGAACGGAATACGCCTCATCATGCTCGGCGTTTCGTATCACGCGATATCGTTCCGCTATCTTTGAGATCCCATCCGTGATCGCTTTGTGTTCTTTTGTCACAATGCCGCATATTTGTGCCGGGACGATGGTCTGCTGCGGTACTGCGCCGATGCTGTTCCACGTGCGTTCGCGCCCTTCTACACTTGCCGTTAGATAACGGACCAATCGACTACGCTTGGCGGCGAGCTTTGCATATTGTTTCTTGGAAATGAGGAAGAATGGAGACGCAAGCGCAACGTCGTTTGCGCTTAGCACCGGTGTCATTCCTGTCTGTCGTCGGTACCGCAATTGTTGCGAGGCGGAATTCACAAAAAAACTTCCGGTCCGTGGCAGGTTATTGACATAACGATTAGCGTTCCAACGCATATGCACCGCTCTGATCCTCGACGACGTGGTGTTCCTCAGGATTACGAGATATGGCAATAGCGCTGTGAACTCATCCGCGTACACGAGCAAAGGAAAGTCGGCGTGCAGAATCGTCAGGAAGTCCGGGCTGTCCGATGGAATGACTTCCAACTGAGCCAGATGCTCTAAGGACTGCGGCTTGGATGTTTGCGACGGTGCCTTCTCCTGGGCTTTTGTGCTCTGAGTCGGCTGTGCGAGTGCCCTGGCTAGAGGGGACAATGCGAGGGTGGATGCGAGACCCGTCTTGATCACCTCGCGTCGAGACATTCCGGTAGAGTCGGAGTTTTTCACCATCGTGATATCTTTCTCCTCACTTTTCGAGCCTTATGAGCCAAAACAACTACGGTGCTTTTGTATACGGGAAAGCTGTACTAATGCGCATGAGTGGTTTGGTACTGTTTTGATGCCGCTTGTTGTCGAGTCATAGTTGATGTTCTGTTATGCGGTCTGGACGAGTCGTGCGGTTACGCTGAGAGCGGTCGAAAGAACACATAGGCATCAATGAAACATCGGGGGAGCGCCTTATTGCGGTTAGCCTGCGGGCGTTAAAGCATCATGGTCTTCCTCCGCATTGTTTTCATGAAATTCTGTGCACCCGGCAGTTGAGCGCCACATGGATTGTCATCACGGGTTTACACGATTCACCCGAGAGTCCGTAGTTGTCAGAGGAGCAAAGATTGTGGGGAGTGGGAGTGTCGACTGGATGTTCGACGTTTATTTCGACGAAGCAGAAGGCCACTCTGTGCTACCCCGTTGTTTGAAAAACCTACTAGCGGTCCAGCGTAAACTAAGGTGATGGCGATCACTGCACAATATGCATGGAACGATTTAAATATCGGGGTTTTGGGACAAGCCACGTGTGTAGCATCTTCAGTCATTGTGACTACAGTCGCGATCTGTGTGTGATCAGGTGCCATCACAGCGGCTACCTGTACCTGCACCGCAAACGTCCGACCGTACTTGTGGCGTAGTGTGTCAGCAGACTGGAAACCTGCCGCGCTGGGTAGGGCGCCTACTCAACCTGTCGGTCTCGCTTGCGCTGACCAGAATGCGTTTCAGGCTAGCCTTCTCCGTTTTGGGCTGCCTATGCTGCCTTTCGCCAAAAAAGCCGACTCATACCACGCGACGCGGGCCTTTCAATGCAACTTACCCTGGGCTTGCAGCTTTGTGCAGCTTGGGCAGCGAAAGTCACCTGGGCGCCGGAAGCACCAGGTCGCGATCGACACACCCGGGGGGCATGTCAGTCGTTGGAAGTGAATAATTGTTGCGCCTACTGAGCAAATTGACCCCCTACTGGGCAATTGTTGTGCCTACTGTGGCCACGGGCCGTCTCGCCTTTCGAGGACAAAGAGTTTAGAGAAGCCTGGAACTCTAGATAGATCCGCGTACGACCGGCAGACATATCCGTCCCTTGGGTAAGGAAGGCCGTTGATAATAGGCGTCGGCGTCGACGCTAAGTTTGGGATCGGCCTTATTTATGGTGTCGTAGGTTCCGCTCCCACAACACCGTGGGCGGATTTTCGGAAGGGCGCGCGGTCGGAGACGGTAGCGACCACCACACCCTAAGCGTCTACTCGCATCCTGCGACACGGGCGGCTGGGTGGGATACGACGCGGGATGAACAGCTCAATGCAAGACCAAGAACATTGACCGGGAAATAACGGCAAACATTGCCGCACTCGCCCAAACACTTGTACAAGAAGACCAAATGAGTGGGAAGCCAAATGATAGAAAAGGCCGCGTATGCCGTCCAAGAAGTTGCGACCTTGACCCGCTGGTCCCGGCAGACCGTCACGCGGCTCTTTGAGAATGAGCGGGGCGTCCCGGCTCGCTTAATAAGCGGAGCTACCGCAGCATGCATTCCGCTTGCCGAAAATAAACCCCGTGATCGCTAGATTGACCGTCAAGTGACTGCCCGACTTGTGGAAATGGATTCGTCCATTGTTCGCCTATACTGATCAGCAAGGGCGAGATGAAACGGGCGAACGCATACGAGGGAGACCGGCGCACGCGCGACCGTTTTGCCTCCACGCTCATCATCGCCACCGCCATCATTGCCGCCGTCCGACTAGCGCGGGATAAAAACATAAGCCGGCCATCCCCGCGTTTAGCAACGGTCATTTCAGATTGCGTGGGCCTGGCCCGAATGATCTTGGGGCGAGTCTCCGTTAGGAGCCTCCCGTGTGGTCCAATATCCTTAACAGCTTCTTCAACAGGGAGTTAACCCTCCGAACTTGCGCGAAGTTGCTTCCTTCTGGTTGTGAGTGCGCGGAGGCATAGACAAATGCGATTACTGCTTGTGCAGTTGAGTGATATCCATTTTCGAGCGACTTCCAATCCGGTTGCAGCGAGGGTACCCAGTCTCGCTGCTGCAATTCGATCAACTGGCGCAACCCCGGACGCATGTCTGATCTTGGTCACTGGGGATATCGCTTGGTCCGCGCATGACGCAGAATATGCGACGGCGAGCGCCTTCTTTAGCGGGCTTCGTGCGGAACTAGACCACGATTTTCCGGGGACACCTATTGAGTTCTTTGTTATACCGGGGAACCACGACTGTTTCCTGCCTACTGAAAAGATCGAACTCCGAAAAGTTGTCGTAGCCGCCGCAGCAGAACTCGCCCCGGGTGCCGCGCCAGACCCCGGAATTTCGTCTGATCTGTTATCTGCTCAGGATGGATTTTTCAATTTTCTTCCAGCTCTCGCGCAGCCGCCATCGAACTGGAAAGAGAAACTTTGTTCCCATCGATTGTTCTCCCATGGTGGAAAAACTATTCGCTTCAATTTGTTTAACACGGCATTTCTCTCACAACGACAGGAGCAACCGGCGCTCTCTATTCCCTTGGCTTTGCTTGAGTCTTCTATCCTCCCTGACTCTTCAGCCGACTTGACTATAGCTCTTCATCACCATACGGAAGGGTGGCTAGACCCTGTCTTCAAGCGATCATTTAGAAAGTTGATTGAAACGACCTCTGACATCGTGTTCACCGGCCACGAGCACCAGAGTGACTACCACCTTACACAGAATATCGACGGCAATAATATAACTTATGTCGAAGGTGATGCTCTTCAGGAGATAGATCACCCAGCCCGGAGCGGCTTCAACTGTTTGCTCATAGACTTCTCGAACCACAAGCAGTCTTACTTTCTCTTTCGCTGGAAAACAGACCGATATACAGCCATTGTCGATGGGGCAGAACATCCATTACGGATCATCCCGAAAGGGGGCTCCTATTTTCGTTTCAACGAACGATATCTGAAACGCTTGGTAGAAGATGATTTTGGGTTTCGGCACGCGCATAAAGAGCTTCTCTTATTGGATGACATCTTTGTATACCCTTCCGTTACACACTCCGTGGCCGATGGGAAGCAAGAGGTTATTCTCGGAGACACCCTGCAAGACCGAGTTCTCAGAGATAGGTGCGTTCTTTTCTACGGACCGGATCTATCTGGAAAGACTGCTCTGCTTAAAGTTCTTCAGAAGGAGATTTTTTCTTCCACTGCAATAGTCCCCGTCAAGATTGAAGGTGCGGAGATTAGCGCCCAAAGTGAGGATGCGTTTCTGAAGAAAGTATGGTCCGGCGTGACGGATCAATATAGCTCAGAGTGCCTGGAAGGCTTTCGTCAACTTCCCCGAGAAAGACGCGCTCTGCTAATTGACAACCTCGATGACTCCCGGCTCCCACTAGATAAGCTGCTTCTTTTATTGGAGTCCGCCAAGAAACATTTTTCGGTCATCGTCGCGAGCGTTCGCACGATCTTGGGAACAGTGGACCTTTACGCTCCGCGAAAAGGTAACGAAGCCGACGGTGGTCCTCTATTTCAGTTGTTCATCATTGGCGAGATGCGTCCGTCAGGCAGGGGAAAGCTAATCAAGAAATGGTTGTGCCTAGAGAATGATCTTGCTTCAGATCCACAAGCATTAAGTAAGGCTATCGAGACGGAAGAAAGCACAATCGACTTCTTAATAGGTAAAAAAGTTCTCCCTTCGCTTCCTTACTTAGTTGTGGGTATCCTGCAGGCTAGGCAGCGCGGACAGGACAGTTTGGCGGATCCCGGATCGTTCGGCTATATCGTCCAGAGAATCGTTATTGACGCGCTCAGCGCAACAAAAGGGCGTAAGTCAATGATAGAGCGTAAAGATTACTTACTACGGACAGTAGCATTTTATTTGTTTCAGCATGATCAGTCCCAACTGTCCGAGCGTGAGTTTGAGACGGTCGTCGCCGACTTCGCTAAAAGGAAAATGATCAACGCTAAGAGCAAAGAGCTGCTGGACGATCTACTGTATGGACGAATCTTAGATTTGGTGGATGGTCAAATCCAGTTCAAGTATGAACATTTCCGGTATTACTTCTTAGCACTCTATTTTATTGACGAAATTGATGGCGACGATGCCACAAACATTCGAGGATACCTCAATAATATGGCTGGCCGGCCTCTGGTCAGACCCAATAGGCTCACACTGATCTTCTTCCTATTTTTCAAGAAGAAAGATCCGGTTATCGATAGGCTCATCGAACAAGCTAATGCAACATTCGCTGACCGTTCGGAGGCGGAGTTGCTTGCTCGCGAACCAGATGCCCCAGATGACGCCCTAGCGTTCGTGGAAGCGTCAATAGACGAAAGCATCGATGTAAGTGTGGAAAGGGAGCGGCGGTGGTCTGAACAAGACCAGGCAGAGCAACGAGCGGCAGAAATTCAGGGGAATGACGGAGCAGGCGGGGACAGCACGGCGGTAGTAGCGTCTCTCGATATGACGTACGAGGACGCGACGTCAGACGAGCAGCGTTGGGGTTTCGCTGAGGCGCGCCTCGCTCTCCTAGGACAGATCGTCCGAAATTTTCCCGACTCTCTCGAAGGGCCACGGAAGGTTCAGATACTAGAGGCAGCGATCAGGCTGGGACTGCGGAGCCTTCAGACAGGCCTGGATCTCATTCATGATTGGGACGGCCGAATTGAGGGTGCGATCCGACACGCGGTTGAGTCAGAGGGCATTGACGCGGATAATATCCTGAAGGCGTGGCGAACCCTTATCGGCGTATTAGTTCGGCTTGGCTGCAATATCTCCATATTGGAGATATCTGGCGCGGTAGGGGTTCAGGACTTGGAGGATGCATATTCAACTGCCATAGTAAAAATAGGTGAAACTCCAGCAACAAGATTGGTCGAATTAGCGATCTTGCTGGATCATAGTAAGACATTTCCTTTCGTTGAGGCACAGAGGTTAGATAGATTTTTGCCGGTAAACGCGCATCTGGCTCGCGCGGTAATGTCCGATCTGATTGTTAGAAATACAAGAAGGTTTGATCATAGTAAAGAGGCTTTGCGTCGAATTGCAGGCCTAATCAAAGTCAAGCCAACATCTCTTTTGTCCGGCAAGACGGAAGACTAGCCACCGGCTAATTTGCGGCGCGTCCGCGCTCAGGCCATATCCATCTATAACGGCGCGCGCGCAGACATGGAGGCGCAGCTTCGCGAGCTGACGGTGGTTGGCAAAAATGACAATGATTACGGATATTCTTGCCTATTCCAGCCACCACGCCAAAGAATAGGGTGGTCACGTAGTCTAAGAACGTGACCACCTCATCACCGCATGATTGGAGATCGACGATGAGGAAACGCAAGCTGTTCGACCGATTCAAGCTGATCCGCACAAGTGCACGCTCGCCACAGTGGGTCAACCACCAACATCCAAGGTGGTAGCCGATAAGCGTAACCAGATACGTGCGCGGTTAGAGAAGAGAGAGACGGCCGAGTTGGGCCGGCGCGAAGAGGAGTGAGATGTCAGTTCAATCCCGTAAGCTCGCCCGAGCAAAGCGGAAGTTGCTGGATGCTGAAAAGAAGCTTAAGAGCGCTGAACGGAGCGTCTTGAGTTGGCGTCGCAAAGTCGCCGATCTCACGTTTGAGCAGAGATCAGTTGCCCAGGTGTTGCTTTGGTCTGAAACCCCGCAACCTTCCAATGACCCCGTGACACCGGCAGAGATTGCACATCTGTGACCGCGTTCACACCTGGTAGGTTATGTTGGTGACTATACTAGTGCCACTATGTGGACCAACGGTTTGGTAGCTGCTGCCGGCGCGGCAGGCGCCTTCTACTGGAAGTGAATGGCTGAAATCATCCAGACCGGGCTCTGACCGTCCTCAACGCGGCTGTCAGTAAGCCGGACCGGTGTGCCGTTGCCAGGAAGCTCCTTAGCACTTTGAATCTAAACCAAGCACTCGATTCACAGAACCAAATTCGCCATTCGGCGCCATAAAGGATATGAACATGACTTCCACGACCACTGCAGGATTCACTCTCGAACCGGTTTTCACTGCCCCCGGTGCTCACGGCTTTGATGGCGTCGAATTCACGCTACGTGACGCTCTGATTCAGTCGGGCTCCGGCAAGACTGTCTTCGAGCAGAATGACTGCGAAGTTCCCACATCATGGTCTCAAACCGCGATCAACATCGCGGCGAGCAAGTATTTCCATGGGGCGCTTGGTACCCCGGAACGTGAACACAGCGTCAAGCAGCTCATCAACCGCGTTGTCGACACGATTACAGCGGCAGCAATCGACGCTGGCTACTTCGACGGTCAGGACAGCGCAACTGCCTTCCAGAATGACCTCAAGTTCTTGCTGGTCAATCAGAAAGTGGCATTCAACTCGCCAGTCTGGTTCAATGTCGGCTGTATGACATTGGAGCCAGAAAACACCGGCGGCAATTGGCATTGGAACAAGGAGACGAAGACTGTCGAGTACGGACACTCCGGGTACAACAACCCCCAGTGCTCCGCGTGTTTCATCAACTCGGTGCAAGACTCGATGTCCTCGATTCTTGACCTGGCGAAGACCGAGGGCATGCTGTTCAAATGGGGATC
>Ga0302140_10010599_pt1 | contig 11376 bp, 9 predicted proteins | sample I_Bog_E1_1_FD_202095 | JGI IMG/M metagenome (GOLD analysis project Ga0302140, IMG submission 202095) | Peat permafrost microbial communities from Stordalen Mire near Abisko, Sweden - I_Bog_E1_1 | ecosystem: Environmental > Terrestrial > Soil > Wetlands > Peat | place: Sweden: Abisko, Stordalen...
TGGGCGGCTATGTCCTTGTCGACTGCGACGCTGGGATCCAACCCGACATCATCCTGATCGCGACGGGTTCTGAAGTGCATCTCGCCCTGGAGAGTCGTGATCGTCTAGCGACTGAGAACATTCAGGTGAGAGTGGTGAGCGTGCCCAGCACAAACATCTTCTCCGCCCAATCAGACGAATATCGAGACAAGGTTCTTACTCCCGGCGTTCGGCTTCTGGTGATCGAAGCTGGCGTCTCACTCGGCTGGAGGTCGTATGTAGGATCCCAGATCGCCGTGATCGCCGTCGACACCTTCGGCGCCTCGGCTCCTGGTCCGGTCGTGATGGAGCACTATGGCTTCACCGTGGATAACATCTGCAGCCGGGTGCGTCCCCTGGTCCTTGAAACCCAGATGAAATCATGATGCGGGTGGGCATTGCGGCAGACCACGGGGCCTTTGCCCTCAAGGGGCAGTTGGAGGAGTTTCTGCGCAACTCTAGGTACGAGATCGTCGATTGCGGCGCGCACCAACTGAATCCTGCGGATGACTACCCGGACTTCATCATCCCTCTGGGAAAGGCAGTTGGCGCAGGAGAAGTTGAGCGTGGGATCGCGCTCTGTGGCAACGGCATTGGCGCTTCGATTGCCGCGAACAAGGTTTCCGGTGTCCGCGCAGGACTAATCAATGATGTATTCTCCGCCCGTCAAGGCGTTGAAGACGACGACATGAATGTTCTTTTGTCTGGGTGGGAAAGTCATTGGGTCGGCGCTCGCCTGGGAACTGGTCGAGACTTTCCTGGCCGCGCACTTCAGCAACGCCGCACGCCGCCGGCGTCGAGTGGAAAAAGTGCAAGCGCTTGAACAGCAGAACTAAATGAGAAGGTGTCCCATGGAGTTGTCGCACGATTGGATTGAGGAAGGCGCGGCTGGCAAGTCAGGCATAGAGTGCGCCGACTCGTCGGGCCAGATCGAACGATTCGAGTTTCACACGAACGACGCACGTACTGTCCAGGAGAAAAATGATTAAAGCGACCAAGAAACTATACGAATTGGGCCAAAGCCTTTGGCTCGACAACATCACCCGCGGACTGCTGGTGAGCGGAACGCTGCATCGCTATATTCAGGAATTCTCGGTCACAGGGCTCACCTCGAACCCCACCATCTTCGATCACGCCATCAAGAACAGTCGTGATTATGACGCTCCTATCAGCCAGAAGGTGAAGGAAGGCAAGTCAGGCGAAGCGTTGTTTTTCGAACTGGCCATTGAGGACCTTAGGCAAGCCGCCGACCTCTTTCGTCCGATCCACGACCAGACCAATGGCGTGGACGGCTGGGTGTCCCTCGAGGTTTCTCCTCTGCTGGCTCACGACACGTCTTCCACTCTTGCGGCAGCCAAGGATCTTCATGCTCGAGCCGGAAGGCCCAATCTCTTCATCAAGATTCCTGGAACCAGGGAGGGACTGTCCGCCATCGAGGAGGCGATCTTCGCAGGCGTCCCGGTCAACGTGACCCTCCTGTTTTCCTCCGTGCAGTATGTCGCGGCCGCCGAGGCTTACCTGCGCGGCATCGAGCGGCGCATCTCAGCCGGACTGAATCCCGACGTCGGCTCTGTTGCTTCGCTCTTTGTCAGCCGCTGGGACGTTGCGATAGCGGACGAGGTTCCCGAAGACCTGCGGAACCAGCTTGGCATCGCCGTCGCTGGACAAGTTTATGAGAGTTATCGCTTGACGCTCGACTCGCCGCGCTGGCAGTGCATCTTCAACGCCGGCGCCCGTGCCCAGCGCCTTCTTTTTGCCAGTACCGGAACCAAGGATCCCAAAGCGTCAGACACACTATATATCCAGGCGCTCGCCGCACCCTTCACCGTCAATACCATGCCCGAGACCACGTTGAAAGCCCTCGCTGACCATGGGACGATTGGCGAAATCTTGCCCACTCATGCCGGTGGTTTGGAAAGATTCGCCAAGGCGGGCATTGACACCGACGCTCTGGGGTCGCAACTACAAGACGAAGGGGCTGCATCATTCGTCAAGTCCTGGAAGGACCTGATGGAGTGCCTTGCGTCGAAGAGCAAGACACTTAAAGCTGCTTGAGCCTGAAAGCGGAGAGAGAACGAAGATGACAATCTGCCGCACTCCTCCTTCGTCCTTGCAAAATAAGTCGAGCACCGCCTTTCTGTCTATGGTCGACAATGAGCAAACGAAACTGACGCTTGCTCCTGCTGAAGCCGATACTACATCCAGTGCGGGGACAAACGCGCTCAGGCGCAGAGGGTTGTCCTTCATCGCGAAACAGGACGGCCTTCACAGGCTCTGAGATCTTCACCACCATGCTTTGTTTTTCCGATTCGGAGACGGCCGCCCGCCGAAGTAATCAACTGTCGCCGCCCGAAGAGGCAATGCAGATGACTGACAGCAAAAACCAAAATTGACCCCATCGACTTCTTAGCGAAGGCAGCGGTCGGACAAAAAATCGTCCGAGTGAAGGCCAGCATGCCTTGCTTAGCAAGGCGATCCAGCCTACGCGGTGTTCTATCCTAAGACACTCAGCCTCAAGTGTTTCGTTCGCAATAAGCAGCCGACTCAGGCTCTGCCGTCGCGTGGCTCTATGCGTCCGGGATGGTAAGTCAGCGCTCTCTGTGGAGGGATATCGAGTGTGCTGCTGAGTTTGTGGAGTCCTCTTTGAACGTCGGAGAGTTGTCTATTCCGCCGATCGAGAAACTCTTCGTTGCCAGCTTTAGCTAGGGCTTTCGTTACAGCGTCGACGGCATCTTCAACCGCCCAAAGATCGCGAGTAGCTGATTCCATCTGACCTTGCATCGCGAGGGAATTTCCCCGAGCGAGTGCTGCCAGGCAGAATTTCAGGTCCTCATCCACAGTCTGGTCTCCTCGCGTCTCATTGTGATCCATCGTCTGTGTGATTTCCATGTTAGACACCCCATTCGGCAAAGTTAGCCTCAAGCATTTCCGAAGTCTGATCACTTTTGCACGTGAGCAAGGAAGTTGTCTATTGCTTCGATGAGCCACATGCAGCCCATCGAGTGACGAGCCTCTATCATCCCACCCTACCGGGGCCCCAGATCATTCGCCCCATCTCGATCTAGCAATTTAGCTGTTATGGCAAACGGGGGTCATCCCCCCAACTGGGGTTCGCATCGAGCCAGGAAAAAAGAGTGCGAATGCTGCCGGTGGCCAGCGCCATGCAGGAGTCGCCAGCGCCATAGTAAAGATTGATTGTGTCCCCATCCGCTCCAATCGTCTGCCCGCAAGGAAAGACGACTTCGGGCACGTCTCCACTTCGCTCGTATGGTGCCTCCGGGCTGAACATCCAGCAGTCTCCACGTTGCAGGCACACATCCGGCTTCTCAAGATCGAAGAGTGCAAGCCCGAGACGGTAGATGCTACCAGCGGCGGTCTGGCGCACGCCATGATAGATCGCCAGCCAGCCTTTCTTGGTCTCAATGAGCGGAGAGCAAAGCCCGATCTTATTGGCATCCCACCATCCGCCACGACGAGCTTCGAGCATCACTTTATGGCCGCCCCAGTGCCTAAGATCCGGCGAGTACGAGATCCACATATGAGCGCCTAATGAGGTCATCGGCCGGTGGACCAACGCCCACAAACCTCCGATCCTGCGTGGCAGCAGGGCGGCATCTTTATCTTCCGGCGTCATGATGACCCCATAGCGCTCGAAAGTCTTGAAGTCTTTCGTCAAGGCCAGCGACACTCCAGGACCTCCTCTGGAAAATGATGTATATGCGACTGCATATTGCTGTAACTCCGGAACATAAGTAATACGGGGGTCTTCAATGCCCCAGATTTCCTCGGGATATTCGCGCGGATTGGCCGCAAACGTCGGCTGCGGATCGATACGCCAGCCATCGATTCCGTTCGTGGATCGGGCCGCGCAAAGGTGCGACAAGCCGCGCCGGTCTTCGACCCGGCAAAGCAACAGCGTGTCACCGTCATCCAGACGAACGGCTCCGGCGTTGAAAACGCTGTTGACCGGATACGGCCAATCCTTACCGCTGAGAATTGGGTTGGAAGGATGGCGGAGGAAGAGCGAGTCCTGGCCATGAAACCGCGTGTGTTCAGCGTCGGTTTTGGCCGGATCAGATAAGGGATGTGACAGTGTAATTGTGCTCAAACGGACACGCTCGTTTCTTGCTTCTGTTGTGGGGCGGTGTGGCTTTCCAGGCTTTGCATGTCAAGAAGTGCCAGCAGGAACGAAAGCGTTGATTCGGCCCCCTGGTTTTCGTTCACGCGGTCGGGATGAAGTCCGTCTTTGCATCCGCCGGTAGCCGCATCGTAAAGCGGGATCTGAAGATCGTTGTCGCCGAGAAACCATCGAAAGGCGGACCATGCCTCATCGCACCATCGCTGTTTACCGGTCACGCGGTAGGCGAGCAAACAAGCAGAAATAGTCGCGCAGGCCTCGACTGGCTGTTGATCGAATCGGGCCTTTTCACCGCCTTCGGCAAAGAATCCCATCGAACCGATCGGCACGAAGACATCGGGATCTTCGCGGTGCTGCTCGGCGACAAGCCACTCCAGAGACTCGCAACCGGCCGCAACCATTCTCTGATTCCCGCTCGCATGACCCGTCAATAGCAGCGCCTGTGAAAGCCGGGCGTTCGAATACGAAAGACTCTTTTCAAACCAATGCCAGGTTCGTGAGTGGGTGCGCTCATAGATGTCCAGGAGTTTGTTTGCCAGCAAATTGCGTGCGCACTGGACAACTCTGTCACCCGGGAACCAGTCTAGGTAGCATTGCATCCCCAGTATGGAGAATGCCCAGGCCCGAGGGCTGGTAAAGGTGGAAACCATCGGAAAGGCCTTCTCAAACAACCTGCCCGCTGCGCCTCTAAGCCCCGCGTCTTTCGTATTGCCGAGGACCGTCCCCACCGACCACACCGCTCGACCGTGACTATCTTCCGATCCCGACTCTTCCAGCCATGTACGGTCATAACTCAGGAAGTTCCTGAAGCGACCTGTCTTGTCATTGAAAGCATGCCAGAGAAATGTCATATAGCGTCGCGATAATCCAGCATGGCTGGAACCATTCATCAAAATAGCCACAATCAGTGCACGCGCGTTGTCATCGGTGGTATAGCCTTCCAGGCAGTTTGGCAGCGAAAAGATAGCATGCTGCAAAATGCCTGTATCGTCCGTCATGCTGAGAAGGTGTTGCGTGTTCAACGCCGGCAGACCGTCCAAATTGCCGATGCCGATGGCATCGTGAGTCGGGTGGGGCCGGTACATCCTTTCGACGCGCGCTTGTTGAAAACTTGCCATGTAGGCAACGGCAACTCTTGGCCATGTTGTCTCACGAGAATGAAGGTAGGCGCGCTTGCGCATGGCATGCCGAACCGCCTCATCATCCAGCAAGGCTACGGTAGCCTTCGCGATCGAAGTCGGTTCATCGAATGGAACAATGACTCCACGGCCGTCAGCAAGCAACTCTTTCGCGTGCCAGTAAGGAGTCGAAATAATCGCTTTGCCTGCCCCCAGGGCAATCGCGAGGGTGCCGGACACGACTTGAGCCTCCTGTCGATATGGGGTGATGTAGATGTCCGCTGCACCAACTTGTTCAACTAATTCCTCGGCGTTGACAAAACGGTTGTTGAACTTAACATGGGAAGAGACACCAATACTCTCCGCTAATGCCTTCAACGAATCCCTATACCGCTCTCCCTCGCGCTTTAGGATGTGCGGATGCGTCGCTCCAGAGACGATGTAAACCACGCCTGGATGGCTCTCCAGTATTTCCGGCAATGCAAGAATCACATTTTCGATTCCCTTATTTGGGGACAACAATCCAAACGTCAACAAGACCGATTGCCCCTCGGTGCCGAACTGATCCTTGAAGTAATTGGGATCCATGAAAGGAAGGTCTGGCACGCCGTGCGGAATCACATCGATCTTGCTTCTCGGAATGGCATAGACATCGCGCAAAAGACGGGCCGCGTGTTCACTCATCACGATGAGGCGGTCCGAAAGTTCGGCAGTCTCCTCCAACACCGATCGCTGGTTCGCGTCGGGCTCGCGCAGCACTGTGTGCAGCGTCGTCACCAGCGGCATTTTCAGCTTTCGCAGCAGGCTAAGAATGTGGCTCCCTGCGGAGCCTCCGAAAATCCCATATTCAAACTGCAGGCATACCAGGTCGTTGCCATTAAAGTTGAGAAAGTCGGCGGCCCTCTCATACGACGAGCGGTCCTCCTGATCAAGTTCCAGTCTGACAGCATCCGGATACTGGTAGCTGGAACCAGGATCGTTGACGGGGATCGCAAACAGCCTGCCGGCGCCATATGCCACGCCGACTGCGGTGCACAAGTCGGTAGTAAATGTGGCGATGCCACATCGCCGGGGAAGATAGTTGCCGATGAAAGCAATACGTGTCGGTAGTGAAATCTCGGGACGCAGCGGAGAAGGCATGTCTTGTCGTTGTTCTGGAACGAGCGAGATGCCTTGGTGTTCTTCGTCAAGCGATATCGCTGGTAGTGCCATCGTCGTCCTGCTTTCCTGTCCTGCTGAAGGGGGTGCAGTCCATCGAATTCATTTTGCGCCCTTCATTACTATGTGGGAGAAAGACTAGCGATACTGGTCACTTATGCTCAGCGACGGATCCAGCATGCCGTCTAGATTCAGAACGTATGGAGTGGCTAACGCGGGGCGCGTTGTCCCGATTATCTCGGCGAGCGCCTTCTGGGTGATCTCGGCGATGAGCAGTTCAGGTTCGCCCGCGCGAGTGGCCGTGAAGCGGAGAATTGGCATCTGATCAGGCTATGTATAGGATTGAGTCGCCGGAGGACGGTGGCAGGGCGCCGAATGGGCCGAATTTTCTGCTGATTGTGGTACTCTTCGGGGTGACCATCCTGGTGTGCCTTGGGCTGGCGTATTTATTCATTCCGGAGCTTGGTCATTTCATCCATTCTGTGAAGCCTGACCACCACTGAACATCACAGACAGTGTCCGGTCGCGCCGATCATTGTTTGGCTTAGCGGGCTTTGGCGAGCGGAGCGCGCGCGCCTCGGTTATTTCAACGAGAGCGAGATTGATTGTTCCTCGCTTTGTCAAGCGCAGACACGATCGTGCTACTCGAGCGCGGATGCGGAAGAGATTAGCCCCATGGGCAGTTCAATACCCTCAGAGGTTAGCTCTTGCCTATTGTCCCCGCCAGACGCTCTGCGATTCTTAGGTGCGCAGCGATGACCGGCTCGCCTTTCGTAGCTGACACCCTGACTGCGGCATCCTGTCCGTTGGTTTCCTCATTTTTATACAACTGCACACCCTGCTTATGGCCAGACACCATGGCATTGACAAATGTCATGTCAAATGCGGCGCCAGACTCTCCCTGGAGCTTAGTCAGCAGCGCTTGATCGTCGGGCGCGAGTTCTGCGGGCGGCGTCACTCCAATCTTGGCCGCAATCGGCTTCATCTCATCTTCCAGTCGGGTGTGGTCGCTGACGAGCCTTTGCCCGAATCTCTTCACACCGTCGGTGGCGCCCTTCTGCGCGGCGAGCTGACCAACCTGAATCTCTGCCAGGTTCACCTCCATCGCCGTCTGGACAAACGTCTTGTCTGTCTGAGTTTGACCGAACGCCGTGGCGGCAAGCAACATCGCCGCCACCGATAAGCACATCGACTTTTTATTGGTTCGCGGTATTGGCATCGCAGTAACTCCTTCATCAATTGGGGTTCGTTCTAGCGTATCTATGGCTTTTAGGTGAATTGCACGAGGGTTTGGTTGTCCGCGCGCCCCGGCCTTCTGCCAAGACGTGGGCTCTGCCCGGTCGAGAACGCTCAACTACGTCGAAGGATACGCAACTCTATTGGGAATTCCTCTATCCGCTCATCCCGCAGGTATTACCACACTTCAACCAGGCAACTAATGAAGACTCGGGTCGGAAGAGCCGAATCCTGCTGACTCCCGGAGTCTTCCTGCGCCTTGGATCGAATAGTGCTCTTGAATTAGTGTCACGGGATCTGACGCATAGGGAGATCTCGCTAGTCCACAGAAGGCTTGGAGTCGACCAAATCCTTTAAGGGAGGGACATTCTGATTTCGATCAGGAATGAACTCAGACCCAACTGCGAATATCTAGATTGCGGATGTAGGTGTTGCCAGGTGAGTTTTTATAAACTGCCGGCATTTCTCAACATGCCGCCATCGATAAAGTGAGTACTGCCGGTAACATAGGCAGCGTCATCGGACGCGAGGTAGACAGCAAGCTGGGCGACCTCTTCGGGCTTGCCCCAACGTCCCATGGGAATTTCGGCCAGAATCTGATCATTCAGTTTGGCATCCATCTCGACATCTCTATCGATCGGCGTGTAGATAGCGCCAGGACCGATGTTATTCACGGTAATTTGATGAGGAGCAAGCTCAACTGCGATGGTGCGCATCAGCATCCGCAATCCGCCCTTGGTCGCGCAGTAGGGAGCATTTTCAGTCATCGGAAGGTCCTCATGGATCGAGGAAATGTTGATGATCCGGCCGCCGTTGCCTTGCTGAATCATCTGCTTGGCAGCAGCCTGCGAGCAAAGAAACGGACCGGTAAGGTTCACAGCCAAAATCTTCTGCCATTCCTCGATCGGATAATCCACAAAAGGAATCTTCTTCTCGATACCTGCGTTGTTCACCAAGATATTAATCTTGCCAAACGCCGCAATTGCTTTCTGGATCAGGCTGTTGACATCATCTGGAAGAGAGATGTCCGCGTCTATTCCCAGGGCCTTTCCTCCCATCGCGCTGATCGTCTTGATCGTGTCCTCGGAGACGTTGGCGTTGCCGACATAGTCCACGACAACCGCGGCTCCTTCCCGGGCGAACGCCACAGCAGTGGCTTGACCGATTCCGGTTCCAGCTCCCGTCACGATGGCAACCTTATCCTGAAGTCTCATGAAGCACCTCTCCCAAGCGTTGGATGCGCCCTCCGCGAGGAACGAGCTTACGCGCATATGCGCAATTCATTTCAGACACTGCGATCTGTCATCGCTGAAGAGACCGGCTGAGTTCAGACAGTCACCGCCTCAGGAATCCACCAGCCCATGTTGAGACCGCTGGCGGCGCTAAAGCCGGCATCATAACTAAACGTACGGGGGGGAATAATAATGCAGAAAGTTGTTGGTAAGGAAGCTTTCGGCAAGCCAGGTATTAGGCCGCGCTGGACACATAGCAACAAAGCCGGCGTAGGTACCGCATATTCCGCCTCCAGCCATCTTTGGTTCACGATCTGGAATGGCATTATCACTGAGGCCTATTACCCTACCGTGGATCGTCCTCAACTCCGCGATCTCCAGTATCTCGTTACCGACGGAAAGACTTTCTTCCATGAAGAGAAGCGCGATCTTACCGTAAAGATGGAGCGCATATCCGACCACGGGCTCGGCTATCGCTGCACCAACGCAGACGTTGACGGCCGCTATACCATCACCAAGGACATCATTGGTGATCCCCACATACCGTGCTTACTTCAACGCACCACGATCACCGGTAAAGATAGAACGTTTCTACGGAACCTCAAGCTATTCGTTCTGTGCGCCCCACATCTCGAAGTCGGCGGCGCCGGCAACAACGGCTATATCGCCTTCGCCAGCGGCCAACGCATCCTGATGGCGCAGAAGGGCAGCAAGTGGATGGCATTGGGAGCGACCGTTCCTTTTTCCCACCTCTCCTGCGGCTACGTGGGTGCAAGCGATGGCTGGACCGACCTTCACGATAACTTCAGGATGGACTGGGAATTTGACTACGCGGCCGATGGAAACATCGCGCTGACCGGAGAGTTGGACCTTAGCAAGGTTCAGGAATTTACACTTGGGCTCGCATTCGGAGATAGCGAGCATCGCGCCGTCGCCAATCTTCTCCAGTCTCTTGGAACGCCGTTCGACGAGCACCTGGCGAGATACAAGATGCAATGGGATGAGGCAGCTTCGCACCTGAGGCCACTCAAGAGTGCATCTTTCGACAAGGGGAATCTCTACAGCAGCAGCTACAGTCTTCTGCTTGCGCACGAGGACAAATCCTTCGCCGGCGCCCTCATTGCGGCGCTCTCTATTCCATGGGGGGAGGCCAAGGGCGACCACGATGAGGGCGGCTACCACCTCGTCTGGACCCGCGACATGGTCAATAGCGCAACCGCTCTGCTTGCTGCGGGTGATACGGCCACCCCGCTCCGCGCGCTCATCTATTTGGCCGTCGCCCAGCACGCAGATGGCGGCTTCCCGCAAAACTTCTGGGTTAACGGAGATGCCTACTGGTGCGGCATCCAACTCGACGAGGTCGCTTTTCCTATCTTGCTGGCATGGCGTCTTCACTGTGAGCAAGGACTGGCCGAGTTCGATCCTTTCAATCTGGTCAGCAAGGGAGCGGCTTATCTCATCCGCAATGGTCCGGTTACCCAACAGGAGCGATGGGAGGAGGCCTCCGGCTACTCTCCTTCAACACTAGCCTCGAATATTGCAGCTCTCATCTGCGCTGCACTTTTCTTCCGGAAGCGCGGCGATCCGGAAACCGCCGTTTTCGTCGAGGAATATGCCGATTACCTCGAATCCCACGTAGAAGACTGGACGGTGACGACGACGGGCTCGCTCGCCGGGACCAAGTCCCCATACTACATGCGGATCTTGCCCGAGCAGGTCGGCCAGGAGCATCCGTCCGAAGACAAGGAATCTCGCATCCTGCATATCGCCAATCATTCGTCCAGTGAGCAGAGCGATTATCCTGCCCGCGACATCGTCGATGGTGGCTTTCTGGAGTTGGTTCGCTACGGTATGCGCCGACCGGACGACCCTACCGTGGTCGCCAGCCTCAAAGTGATCGACGATGTGCTCAAGACAGACACACCGGTCGGACCAGGCTGGCACCGATACAACCACGATGGGTATGGCCAGCAACAGAACGGCGGTCCCTTTACGCAGCATGGAGGGGCCGGATTTGGCCGTTGCTTAGTGGCGAACGCGGTCACTTCGAGCTTGCTGCGGGCCGGAGCACAGAGGTGTACATCCGTGCCATGGAGGGTTTTGCTTCTGATACAGGCTTGCTTCCTGAGCAATCGTGGGATGAGTCCGACAGGCCCGAGATCTACATGTGGCGCGGGCGGCCCACCGGCTCGGCAATGCCGCTCATGTGGGCTCATGCAGAGTACATCAAGCTGCTTCGTTCCACTGCGGACGGCAAGGTTTACGACGCGATTCCGGAGGTTGCCGAGCGTTACTTAGGCGAGCGTGGCACGCGAAAGCGACTCGAAGTCTGGAAGCAGAAACGCCAAGTGCGCTTTATGCAACCCGGAGAGATCCTTCGCGTGCAGGGCGACGCTCCTTTTACACTTCACTGGTCAGGTGACAACTGGAAATCCGCGCAGGATACCCAGTCAGCGCAAAACGCGCTCCAGATCGA
>Ga0302140_10010600_pt1 | contig 11375 bp, 6 predicted proteins | sample I_Bog_E1_1_FD_202095 | JGI IMG/M metagenome (GOLD analysis project Ga0302140, IMG submission 202095) | Peat permafrost microbial communities from Stordalen Mire near Abisko, Sweden - I_Bog_E1_1 | ecosystem: Environmental > Terrestrial > Soil > Wetlands > Peat | place: Sweden: Abisko, Stordalen...
GGCCGCCATAGCTCTTGTAATCGCTCACAAACGTGCGTGCGTTCCCACTCATCGAAGGCGCGTTAACCAGGCTTGTTACCCCGCTCGAACTGCCGGAAGTCGCGGCGTCATTTTGTGCAACCCAGCTGCTCATGACCTGCAAATTGCGAACTGTGGCTGCATCCGAAGGAAATTCGAGAATACGAGCGGCGGGATCGACTGTGATGGCAACATCGGTGACGCATGAGGAACCCGCATCACCCCATGCCTTGACATGGAGGGTGTGCGCTCCAAGTCCAGAAACGACCTCAGCTTCCACGGATGTCCCCGTCACAACGGTTGTAGCCGAGCTGCTGTCAAGCGAGTAGCCCATGGAGGAAGTGTTTTGAGACGAGCAATTGGCTGCACTGGCCGAAAGGGTAAATGGCGATGTGACTTGGGCGCCGATGGCTGGTGCGCTGACGGTGACACTTGCAAAAGCAGGCGCCGCGAATGTGACAAGAAGCAATGTTGAATAGCAGAGAGACTTCATCGGTATATCCTCAGGACGTTACATCCATTTCTGTTTTTGGCCGCGAATAAAGAGAAACGGGCTCTTCACCGCGGGTCATTACGTCGTATATTGAATTCAGGCGTCGTTGCACACAGCTTTCCTGTGCTTCCACTGGTCAGTGTGGAAGGCGACAACGAAGGCATTGTTCAATGTGCAAGAGATCAAGGGCGCATGACAGAGGCAAGTTTGCCTTGAGTCCCGTCAACGGGAATGAACAGAATGTTCAAACCCGAGGCATCAGGTGTCACACGCACAACAGAAACATGAAAGCTCTGATTTGCCTCCCTGGGCAGCTGCAGAACTTACATCTCGGGCAGACTCCGAGGCGAGATTCAACTCTTTTGCTCGGATGAACGCCTGCGGGCGCTAATGCGCATGCAAACTGGGGCCGCTGGCTTCCACTCGACGTCTCCACTCAGGTCCAGAATCTTCGACCTTCAAGCAGATGGTGTAAAGAGTGTCTGTATAAAACAATACGCTCTTTCTGTATAAAAAGATACACTTCTTGCCGCCGCAAGATGATTATGGCTCCCTTTTTGAGGTAACCGGCTCAGGCTCAACATCCATTAAATCGAGAATTGCGCCATCGAATTGTCACGCAGGAAGTTCTTCAGGGAGTTCAAGCAGGTCAAGGTTCAACAGGTTTTTGAAAACGTAACTTACGAGCCACTCACAGCGGAAGACGAAGAAGCGGATATAGGAACCGAATGCGAGCAGGGAGTATTTCCATATCGGTATCGAAGTGGAGAAACAGTTCGGACAGCAGTGGATGGAGTAAATAGCGGGGGGTGCGGGCGAGCAGATATTCTGGCACACGAATCTGGGTGGCGCCGAAGCGGCGGTCCTATAGTTCTTCCGCGGAGTTGCCAGCAGTCATCGCCGAATACGCCGTCCGCACCAGGCCGTGAACCGCCCAGCCGCTGCCCAGCATTTGCGGAGGGAGCGGCGTATCCCAAAAGCGAGAGCCCCTGGGCCGACGCCAGGGTGTTCACCTCGTCAATCTGTAAATTATTGAAAAGAATGGCCGGGGAGAGAGGATTTGTACCTCCGACCCTCTGGTCACGAGCTGAAAATGTCTTTTAGAATCAACAACTTGTTAATCGCAATCGTGGTGCTTCAATCGCATAAAGCTCATTTAATCTTGCAGATCACTTTCAGTCATTTTCTTTTGGGGACCCTAGTGCGGGAACCATACCTTTCAGAATGCCAGCCTGACCGATGCGAAATCCTTAGGCGGCGAATATCCAGGAAACAGCCATAAGGGCGCAGTTTAGATCTTCGAAGGCGCGGTGTGAAAGCGTCATTGCAAGGCAGAAGGCGTCTCGGTCTCGCCAAATATTTGTTACGTTGACGCACGACTGGACTCGAACCAGCGACCTCTTCCGTGTCAAATGGAAGAGGAATCGTAATCCATTGATTCTAAAGCGCACTGATGGCTCAGAAAGCGCACAAAAGCACCCAAAATGAGGCTTCAGCACCCTAATCGAACCCTGAATTTCTGAAGAAAGAAGAGGTCAAACGGGGAAGAGGTCATGGCGCACATGGCGGCTTCTGCACGAGTTGATGCGATAGAAGCTGGTATGGAGAAAGCATCGAAAGACACGCGGGAAGATGTATCAGCCAGAGCAGATCGTGAGCTTGCTTCGACAGGTTAAAGTGGCAGTTGCGAATGGGAAGGTAAAGCCTACTGCCGGGAGCGCCGTCGCGCAGGGAGGTTCTGATCTGCCCAAATGTGATACAACATAGTGCGATGAATCGGCGCTCGATTGCCGGTTTTATGCATTTCTTCCGAGCGAAGAGGCGAATCCCTCATGAAGCGATCCAGCATTCCTGTCTTTCTGATGGCAGCCTGCTGTGCAGTTGCAATGGCCCAGTCTGAATCGACAGTCACCTGCGCAAGTCTCGCCAGTTTCAAGATCGATGGAGTCGAGATTACCAAGGCAGCCCCCGTTTTCGTGGGCACAACGATTCCTCCGATGTATCCCGGCGCCCCGACTCTGGGCCCATTGCCCGCGCATTGCCGCGTGGACGGCGTCATCCATCGGCGGAAAGGGACAGACGGCGAGGAGTTCGGAATCGGCTTCGCGCTCGCTCTGCCGGAAAAGAACGCCTGGAATGGCGACTTCATGATGCAGGGCGGCGGCGGCGGCAACGGCGTGGTGTCCTACCCTTTGGGGGCATCGTACTCTGGCGACAAGACCGCCCTGGTCCGCGGCTTTGCAGTAGCCAGCACGGATACGGGACACAAGGCGAAGACGGGCCCATTCGACTTCTCATTTATGCGCGATCAGCAGGCGTATCTTGATTTCGCATATCTGGCAAATGCCGAGCTGGCTGGAGTGGCGAAGATGATCGTCGAGCAATACTACTCCCGGCCTGCGGCCTACTCCTACTTTGTGGGCTGCTCGACCGGCGGACGCGAAGGCATGATCCTGTCGCAAAGGTATCCCAGCGTTTTCAACGGCATCGTCTCCGGCGATCCGGCAATGCGAACCGGCCTCTCCAATCTCGCCATCGGCAAATGGATTCCGGTGGCCTACAACCAGGCCGTTCCCAAAGATGCCTCGGGAAAACCGCAACTCGAGAAGTTCCTCACCGCCGCCGATCGCAAGCTCTTCATGGACGCACTTATGAGTCGATGCGATGCGAAGGATGGCGTGGCCGACGGGATGATCTCCGACCCCATGGGCTGCGATTTCGACCCCGCCGTGCTGGCCTGCAAGAACGGTCAGAGCGATGGCTGCATTGCACCGGAAAAGGTCTCGGCCATCAAGAAGGCCTTTGCGGGCCCGAAAAACTCCCATGGAACCCAGGTGTACCTGGGGTTTCTGTATGACGCTGGTATTGCGGGCAGCACTGGTATCCCGGGGCTCCTCGCCCTGGGCACGCACGGACTATTTGGTCCGTACCCGACCGCAACCGAGATCGATGTCGACAAGGAGGCGCTGCATGCCTCCGATCCACTGGTCGAGCCGGCGTCGACCAATCTATCCACGTTCTCCGCGGGCGGCGGCAAGCTCCTTTTTTTCCATGGAGACAGCGACCCGTGGTTTTCGCCTCTGGATACGCTGGACTACTATAAGTCCCTCGCCCCCGCGAATGGCGGGGCTGAAAAGGTGGCCGAATGGAGCCGGATGTTTTTGGTCCCGGGGATGGGCCACTGCGGCGGCGGGCCTGCACTTGACCAGTTCGACATGCTCGACGCGGTGGTGAACTGGGTAGAGAAAGGCTCTGCGCCGGAGTCCGTAATCGCGACAGGCCGGGCATTTCCTGGCCGAAGCAGACCACTGTGCGCATATCCCAAACACGCTCAGTACACAGGGGACGGAGACACGAACGACGCTAGAAACTTCAGTTGCCAGTAACGTTGGCCGATTTTACCCGTCCCGAAATGCTTCAAGCTACTTGCAGCCGGACTCGAAGCAGAGACTCTTGCTGAAGAATGGCAGCACGTGGTTCTGAAAACGGTCAGCCACGGCGCTGGTGTGCGTGCCCGGATAGATCTCAAAACTGTTCACGATGCTGTAGCTGTCCAGAATGTCATGCAGCTTCGCGGCATCAAAACGTAACCCATCCTGGTCGCCGACGTCCATTGCGATGGCGCGGTACTGCTTGAGATTCCCAATGTACTGGTGGACGAAGATCAGTGGTGCATTGGCCGCGAATTTCGCCTGTACCTCCGGCACCGGAACCCCGTCCTTCGTTGGCAGGTCGAAATACAGGGGTGGGTTCTTTGGGTCGGGCGCCCATGCCGCCGCCGTTGCGAATTGTGCGACGCCAAAGCCCGGCGCCTGGGCCGCCAGTTCGGCCGGCGACTTTGCCGCGGCAACTTTCTTCTCGTTGGCGATTCCCATCTCTTTCATTCGATCAGACGGACCAGGGCCGCCGCCGCTCATTGGCGACATGCAGCACGGGCTCATGATGTAGAGCGCTCCAAAGACATCGGAATGCTTCATCCCTATGCGCGAAGCTCCGTAGCCGCCCATGGAGTGACCAACGAGGCCGCGGCTGGTGCGGTTGGGTATGGTGCGGTAATGCGCATCCATGTAGGCCACGACGTCACGAGCGATGTAATTCTCGAAGTCCCCCGTGGTCATGGAACTGGAGTACATGGAGCCGTTATAGATGGTCTTGGAATCCGGCAGGACGACGATCATCTCCCGCGCGCCTTGGGCGAATGCGCCTTCAATGGTCTGTGGAACGTGAATTTCATGTGTCCACTGCTCTGCGCCAATGAAGAAGCCGTGGAGTGCGTAGATGACTGGATATCGGCGATGCTTTTCCTTCTTGTAGCTCGGTGGCAGGAAGACGATCACATCGCGATCGACAGCGTCTCCCTCAAGGTTGCCTTCCAGAGCCGTGCCGTGGATTTTGATGTGCTCCACTGCAACCGGCTTCGCGCCGAGAAGAACGTCGGGAACGTTCGTCTGCACCTGGGCCGCGAGCCATGATCCGGGCGCGATAACCAATGTGATTGCGCACAAAATGAACAGCTTCTTTGGTTTCATCTGGATCCTCTCGAAAACTCGGTTACTGCACGGGATACGAATAGATGTTCACGCTAAAGGGGCGCACTGTAATGGTCCCAGCCAATGTGCCCAGCGTCTGTTCCTCGACTTGAACTTCGGGCTTCTTGTCAACCTGCACAGTTGCGTCGATGGAATCGGGAGCCATGCGCCACAGCCTGCCTGCGCTGGCGAGCTTCGTTCCGTTGATCGCGATCCTTATGCTCTGTTCGGAGTCGGACGGATTGAGCACGGCAATGGCTAGTGTTTTGCGATCTTCGCTCAACGCGGCGCTCACATCGACCGGATACGTAGGGCTGCCGGGATTGATCGCAGGCTGATCGCCACCGGCCGGAAATGTCGGCTTCGGTTGGGGCGAGTCGCCAGAGACTTCCACCGGAATGGTGCCAAAGTGATCGCGGTACATTTTAAAGAGCAGGCCAGTGGGATTGAGGATGGCTTCGGTGCGGTTGGAACTCATCATCGCAGTGGCGAAGGTGAATGCGCCCATCTGGAAGACATCGGAGTGGCGGAACATTTCGTGGAAGGCCCATGCGTAGGCGGGAACGGTTTTGTAGGAGTTCGGTCGACCACCGAAGTAAGCCCACTCGTCGATGGCAATGGGAACGGGCTTGGCGCGGAGAGCAGGAATGCGCTTGAGGTACTCTTGGTAGTGCTCATATTTTGCCCGGACCTGGACAGCCGGCGCGCGCTCCCATTCGATCAGTGACAGAGGAGGATCGATCGGCACTTTTTTCTGTAGCTTCATGTCGGTGTGCTGAGTGCCGGAAGCGTAGTAATGCTCGCTGACCATGTCGATGTTGTCGAGGCAATTGAGGAGCATCTCACCGGTCCAGTCGGCTGCCGAAAGATAGTCCGGAACATATTGACCGTTGATGCGTCTGGCCTGGTCCGCACCCTCCATCACGTCGGGCATCGCGCCGCCTGCGATGAGCTTGATGGACGGATCGACCTTACGCATTTCCTTCGCGAAGAGGTTGTGCTTCAACTCGAATTGCGGAAATGACATGGCGCCCATCTGGTAATCGCCCCAGGGCTCATTGCCAACGCCCCAGAACTTTACGTGGTACGGCTGGGTATGGCCATTCTCGGCGCGCCATTTGCCCATGGGCGTGGCGGCAGCGCCGTTGGTGTATTCGACCAGTTCGCGCGCAGACCAGGCATCTCCGAAGCCTGCGTTGACAGTGATGTAGGGATCGACGCCGAGCAGTCGACAAAGAGTTAGGAATTCATCGGTGCCCACGTCGTTAGGCAGCACGGCGTGCCAGACGGGGTCGAAGATGGGCGGGCGCTTATCTATGTCGCCGACACCATCGCGCCACTCATACGAGGAGACGAAATTGCCGCCAGGAAAGCGGAGTACACCAAAGAGCAACTGCTTGAGCGCGGCGACGACTTCGGGGCGGAAGCCCTGCATGTTGCCGGCGGGCATGAGTGAGACCGTGCCGACATGAAAGGAGCCGGGGCCAGTGCCGGTGATCTCGAAGGTTGCGTTATCGGTGTCGGCTGCGGCGGTGTAGCGAAGCGGGAACTTGCGGTAAGCGGCGCCAAGCGTCCCGAAGGTGACGGTCTGACGGTCCGCTGCCTCCTTGCCCCAAATGAGCGTGACCTTTACCACCGCGCCGGGAGAGCCAGCGAGCACAATGCGTCCTGTGTAGGAGCTGCCTTTGCGAACCGCGATACCGGATTGCTTGAAGCCGTGCGGTTCTTTCTCATTGAGCTTGACCAGAGGCGTCTGTTCTCCGGTATAGGGCGACTTGGTGTCCATGGTAACGACGACGTCGCCACCGATGGGAACCCACCAGCGTGTAGGAGCGCGGCTAAAGCGCGGGTTCCCTGCCGCATTGCCCATGACCGGCGGCGGTGTGGGAGGGCTGGCGGCGACCGGGTAGAAGAACTTGCGATCGACGAGCATCTCAGACCAAATGCCGGTGTTGACGATGTCGCCGCCGTGCTCGAGGAACTGTCCATAGATGTACTTCGAGATCGGCGCGCCCGTCTTCGACGCATCGATGGTCACATTGACCGATGGCGTTTGCGCCACAGAGATGACCGAGAGAAACATGGCCGCCAATAGCAATGCCGGCCCCTTCACTACAGATGTTCTAATTGTCGATTTCATCATGCATCGCTCCCTGGAAGAGCGGCGACGACGTCCTTTCGGATCCCGCGCGTATTCGGGATTGGAGAGTCCGGCCCAACCCAGATGCCCTCGTAAAGCCCGTGTCCGAGGTTCTCGGCGAACTGTCCGAAGAGGTTGCGATCGATCGTGGCCGCAGCCTTGGAAGGATCGATGGATAGATGGACGTTCTCCGCTGCAATGACCTGCAAAGGCAGAATTGCAGACACGAGACCCAAACCGAACAAAATCTTACCCTTCACGAGTTCCTCTCAGGATCAGAACTGCCATTGGCTCAAAGCTGAAGGACGTCGTGACGCACTCCAGGCCATGAAGCATACCCACCAGTGTTTAAGTCCACTTCTGGAACTCCTTGACGTTACAGACTGAACGCAAGATGCGACAAGTCAAATAAATCGCCTTATTCAGATCGCTTTCGTCCCGCGAGACCATGTGCTTTCGGAGTTTAGTTCCGACCCAAGCAATTGGCTTGGGTCGGTCTGGATCATCGTGAACTACTTCGTATAGTAAGCCTCGCAGCGATATGACTACGAGAAAGAAGCAGATGCGATGGCCGACAAGACGATTCTTCTACTGTCGAAGGATCTTGAGGCAAACGGCTCACTGAATGAGTACTGCCATCCCGACAACTGGGCAGCACTGAGTCACAAGGGATTCATTGACTGGAATCTTCTCGTCCTGGAGATGATCTGAAGGGTAGGTTCGTTTGAGAGCAATCAACTCCTTTTTGACCGGTTGAACGCATTCGCCTCTTCACGGAATGAGCTTATTGTCCGCATCCAGTGCGATGCGTGGAAGCTTTCGACTAAGATCATTGATGACGTTCGGAAAAAGTGCTTTCCCGAACTTCTACGGTGAAAAGCAGCGAGCAAGCGGGAAACGAAGCCAAAGCAGGAGGCCGAGTGGGCGGTCCTATTGCGATTCGTCCAGAACCTCGATGCCCGAGACTGTCGCGTTGTTTGCAATCGGCTCGAATGTAATGTTCAGCTTGCCTTGCGCGCTGGGCTTCAGGTGGTAAAAGGTCTTGGTCAGGGCGTGAAGACTTCCCGCTTCCTTATAGATGTCGAAGTTATCGAGCAGTGTGTTTCCGTTGCACAGGACGCGAAACGCGCGGCTCCCTTCGCCCCCTGTTCCCGACGCGCCGGATCCGAAGTAAAACTCAGCAAAGTGCAGAATCAGCGTGTAGCGATCACGCGTGTCAACCGGGATGGCGTACGTGAAGTGCCCATACCGCTCGGCTGCGAACAGGTCGGGGTCGGAGGTTCCCTTGATTTGAAGGCTGTTCTTCGAGGTATAACCGTCCAGGAAGTAATCATCGGCGTGCCAAAACTGGTCGCTGTGGTCGGTGAAGGCTCTCGGCTGCGTAACCAGGCGGATGGGAAGCTGCAGGTGCGGTGTCCCGGGAAGAATTTCGATCGCACTCAGGGTTGCCGGAGAGAGCTCGCTGGTGAACCCCAGGTGTAAGATTCCGTTGCTTGCCGGGCTGACATCGCGGAAGACGCGCTCGTCCGCGTTATTTGCACCCAGGGCGTCAGTGCGGACGTCGAAGCTCGACAGAACTTTGTCTCCATTGACGTCAACATTGAAGGTGGAAAGCTCGACCGAAAACGGATCCGCGGCAACGAAGTAAAGATGCAGTTCGTAGAGGCCACGCCGCAGCGGAATGTCGTAGAAAAAGTCTCCATTTCGCCGGTGCTTGAACAGCATCGGGTCGCTTGTTTGCGCTCCGACCTTGTCAGGACGATCCGCCGCCCCACCATAATGGAAATACTGGTCGGGCTGCCAGATGTTGCCGGCGATGTCGATCTGCGGTTTTCCGCTGTAGCCAGCGAGAATGCGTAATGGGACTTCGGCGTAGGGTCCGCCGCTCGATGGTGCGGCTTGCTTCCCATTAGAAGGCGCGGCGCCAACGGTGTCTTTCTTGGTGCTGTAAGCCCGAAAGAGCAGATATCCGCAGAGAATCGTCAAGGCGAACGCTGCGAGTGCGGCCACATAAGGCCAACTCCGCTTGCCCGGCAGCGTGAAGGTTGCTTCGCTCTCTACCTTTTCCGGACCAGAAGGCGGGTGAGTGAAGACGGGCACGTAGGCGCCCGCTGGAATCGAAATATGAATTGGGTGATCTTTCCCCTCGCCCGCGTAGTACTCCATCAGCCGTTTTCGCAGGCGGTGTGCCTCTACGCGCACAATCGCATCCTCGCCCGCATTGAATGTTTCTTTTGAGCGCCCGAACACTTCGGTTGCAATGTCGTATTCGTGCAGATTGTCAGATTCACCCTGGAAGTATTTTTCCCCGATATAGGTGATTAGCCGAAGCAGGCGCGATGAATTCCCCAACGCCGCCGATACAGCCTCCAGTTCTCGGCGCTCCTCCTCCATCAAGGGGGATGGAGTGAGATTCGATGCGGTCTGGTTTTTACTAAACAACGCCTGTCTCCCGTGGAATGTCATGATAGCTATCCAAGTACGCTATTGCAACACCATCCAGGAGCAATCCAGAGGTTCCCTTGCTATCTCTTTTATTGTCATAGCTGTACGCACTATGTAACCGTTTCCATCATGAGCATGTACACGAATGTTCAGGTTTAACGTTTACTTGCGTTACAGCGAAACCTGATTATTCTCGCGGCTTGAAATTGAGCCTATCACGCGAACGCAAGCCCACGGAGAGGGTCCGGAATCGTGGTACCCATCATTACTCGGAGTTTGGAATGCACTCACATCGAATGAAGCCGGCATTTTCCAACAGTGCCGGAAAACCAATGAGTTAGAGGAACCGGGCAACCTGGCCTCACAGAACCCTGGAGGCACATCTTGTCAGGGCCACATTCAGGAGGCAACACGTTTATGAACACCGCTCAAAGGGTAGTATCGAGTCAAACCTCGATGCACAACTGGATTCGACGGATTCCATGGCTGCTCATACCAGTCCTGGCTCTGTCCTTTTCCATCGCCAAAGCTCAACAAATCACCGGTACCTTAAGTGGTATCGCAAGTGACCAGACCGACGCCCGCATTCCGGGCGCTGCTGTCCTCTTCGTAAACGAGGCCAGCGGCGACAAGCGCGACTCCAAGACGGACAACGCTGGGTTCTTCTCTGTAACCGCTTTGCCGCCAGGCACTTACACTGTAACCATTACGGCAAAAGGCTTCTCCAAGTGGGAGGAAACCGGGGTTCTGCTGAACCAGGGCGAATCTCGTACCATCGCCAACATCCATCTCAAGGTCAGTTCCGATGTCAACTCGGTCACCGTTATTTCCGGCCAGGATGCGGAAGTGCCGGTGGATAACTCCGAAATCAGCGCAACGCTCAACAACGAACTGGTAGATTCTGCCGTGCTGACCGGGCGCGACGCGGCCGAATTGATGAAGATGATGCCGGGCGTCACGTTTAACAACGGCGGCGGCGCGGGCTCGGGCTTCAATAGCCAGACCACCGGAACCAACAATGGTCCGGCCGGAAACTTCTCGGCCAACGGCACCCAGCCCTACGGCGCAATGGCTTTGATGCTCGACGGTGCCTTGCTCCTCGATCCAGGTAACGCCGGAACCCAGGTTGCCAATATCAACCAGGACATGACTGACAGCGTCAAGTATCTGTCGGCCTCCTATGGCGCGGAGTACGCCAAGGGACCTGCGGTTCTTCAGGCCTTCAGCAAGAGCGGCGGCCAGAAGTTTCACGGCGAAGGCTATCTATACGCCCGCAACACGGCTGTAGGATACGCCAACGACTGGTTCAACAAGTCTACCCAGGAAGCGACGGCAGCTTCAAACGGCCTCTCACCCGCCGGAATTGCGGCATCGAACAAACTCACGGCGCAGGAATACTACTACGTCGGCGGCAACGTCGGTGGCCCCATTTCGATTCCGAAAATCGGATTCAATCGCAACCGGGATAAGCTGTTCTTCTGGGTTGGCTACGAGAAAATGATCCAGCATCCCTATAACTCGCCTGTGGAAATGAACGTTCCCACGGCTGCCCAGTTAAGCGGCGACTTCACCAATCCGGGCGTCCCGGCCGGCGTCTATAACCCGGCCACCCAGGGCGGCACCTATCCCGCCGCCTACATCCTGCCATGCAATACCAACGATGGATGGCAAGGTTGCAGCGCCGCCGACTCACCCTGGGGTGGGTACGGTTCCGGAACTCCTCCGAACCTGAAGCAATACTTCGACCCCA
>Ga0302140_10010601_pt1 | contig 11374 bp, 9 predicted proteins | sample I_Bog_E1_1_FD_202095 | JGI IMG/M metagenome (GOLD analysis project Ga0302140, IMG submission 202095) | Peat permafrost microbial communities from Stordalen Mire near Abisko, Sweden - I_Bog_E1_1 | ecosystem: Environmental > Terrestrial > Soil > Wetlands > Peat | place: Sweden: Abisko, Stordalen...
TCTTCAGCGGAACGGCCCGGGAACCCCGTCCCCCTTTTTCACATTATCGTCTCGATACGCAATTAAGAAGAAGCTTCCTCCCTACAATGTTACTCAAGACTCTTCCATCAAACCAGAGCATACAAGTTCGAGTATGCTTCCACAAATCCCAAGGAGAAGAGTTATTGCAGCACCTGAACTTTGAAAGAGAAGAAAAGCGAAGCCCACATCAAAATCTGACACTCATAATCGTGGAAGCTTGATCTGCAGAGTTCAGCATTGCTCATTTATGACATATCTGTGTACCTCGCTCAGCTCATCATCTATACAAATCCAGCCTGCTATGTATAGAGCTACTCAATTAAAAGCTCTTCTGCAGCTTTTGCACCACCAGCGTCTATTTCCTCTATTACTAGTAACGACATCGTCATTATCGTGGCAGCCTGGACAGATACCACGACTGTAAGCAGATAGGGCCGTCCTGGAAAAGGTGAACACGCTCGAACCTGTAGAGGAGGCGACTGTTGCTGTACTGGCTGGAGACGCCTGTGAAGAGAGATAGCTGCGAAAAACTGCCAGCCCGAGGTCTGCCTTCTCTCTCCACAGCTCAATAAATTCTCCTCTGTCCATGAGCTCCTTGGCTTTCTTACCAGCCCAGCCAATTGCCAATGCCATAGCAAGTGGTCGGTCTCTGGAGTCTCCTCGTATATTCGTCTCAAGCTGTCACAGAATGCTGCACTGTTCCATCCATTTGGCAGAGCTTTCTCGTACTTCTCTGTCGCCAGTGCTTTCAACTTAGGAATGTCTTTCTCCTCAGCAAAAATGTAGACTGCGGTGTGTACCAGGAGCTCTTGGGCAGTATCCGGTTCCACATTGTCGACAGGACCGGTTGTAATAACACTGGCTGTCATACTGTCAAAGATACTACCTGACAAGGTTTCGGATGTAAGAGGCTCCTCGGGTGGGCTGTCTGGCTTGGCTGCTGGTTGTGGTGGGGGAACGATATAATCGCCAGAGTATATGAAGTCAATCATATGGCCAACAATGTCGGGGTCATGATCCTCAAATGTAGAAGTACAGGTCAGTATCTTCTTCAGCTAGAATGCCTCGAACACAGGGTCGACCGATAAAGGGAGGCTAATATTCTTACTTGATAACACCTGTTCTTGCCTCCTAGAATCCATCCGCGTTAGCTACTCTACCAGGTAGGGATGCATACTGAATGGAATTGCTTACCTCAAAATCACCACTGATTGCCGCAGCAATTGGTTTCGAGTGCAGGCCAACTATGTTACGATGAACCTTCCAGACGCGACCTTTACACTCGATAACGAGGTCGGACCAACGCCCAGACTCCAGCAAGCTGAGCCACAAGTCAGCATCTGATTAGAGTCGTAGTTTGTCGGAGATACTGACCATCCTGTGGGTTGTGGCGTGACCTTGCTGTCACTCTGCATCTCATCAAATGTACGTTTCGACTGGGGCACAGTCAGCATCGAAGGTTCGGAAGTGGAAGAGCAGAATGCGAAGATGCGATTCCATACCATGGCTCACGATGTTGATCGTACGCTACGAGTGTGTGCTGCAGTTTTGGTGGATGAAGCGGATGCGATGAAGTTTGTTCGAAGGTGGACGTGTAGATGTTTTGTAGCGATTTCTTGAAATTTAGCGAGGCGATCTCAAGGTGAATTGAGAGACTCTCGCAGTGGCCAAACTAGCGGCACTGATCATCAATGATTTTAGTCATGCTAGACATCAGAGAAAGTCGATCTCAAGTGTTCGGGAGCTTCATGGATAATCGAAGAAGCAAATCTTGAATGTAAGGGAGAACTTTCTGAAGTGGAAGTATCTGGAAGGAAAGTTGAAATGGTCACTTCCGCTTCTCCTTCGCGTTTGGAAGGCAAGGGGTGCACCTTCATGATAGCGGCTTCGAATTGAACGATACTCTGGTTTTAGATTGGAAAATAGACATTGATTGATGACCTCGATCAAGCGGGAGATCGAATAAAATGGAGATTCAGAAATTCAGAGCTTCACACACAATAGATGGAGCGGCAGGCCTTGAATCTTTATGATGAAGCAGTCCCAGAACTGAACTAGCTGGAATGTTCTAAGGAGGCGGGACATCGATCCTATGCTTCCTTCATCGGTCAACAAGGACTCTGATTATGACGGAGTGTCTCTTTACATCTGACGGGGGAACACCAACTCATGCGAGAGAATGATGCGGTGACAAGTGATAGCATCAAGACTACAGCAGTTAAAATTTCACGGGCACAAAGGCCCAGACCATAAATGCGAAAAAAACACTGAGGAGAACTTGTTGGTGTTGTAGAAGATTGAGACTACAGCTTCATCAACAGACCCTAGCCAAAGGCAGACATACGGCTAAATCATTTGATTGATACACTGGCCGCAGAAATAGGCACCGTCATCCCGATGCCAAAAGCGACCGAGACCAGTATTGCCACAAGACAAACAAGTTTTTGGCATGCTGCTGAGCTCATGTGGAGCAGCTCCTGGAACCGACGAGAGGAAACAGGCTTTCAGGACATCAACTCCAATTTCTCCGTTTTTCTGGCATAAGTCCACAAATTCCGGGCTCTTAACAAGCTCATTCCCATAACTTGCAGCTGCCTTCATAGCAATATCTTTGAGAACTCGGTCTGTTTCGGGGGTTTCAGCATACAAGAGCTTCAAGCTAGTAGTAAAAGAGGCACAGTTCCAGGCGGCAGATACAGCGCTTTCGTATTTCTCTTTTGCTAGAGTCTTCAAGGCTGGAACACTGGAAGGAAGTTAGCAGAGCTCACGTAATTACCCTTGGTGACCTGGAATTGACGTATGGGAAACCATGAGATAGTCCAGGTCTAGAAAGAGTCTGCCCAGATACATACTCGTATTTCTCGCCGGCTATGTATAGAGCAGTGTTGGTGTGTAAGGCTTCAGCCGCCGCAATAGTCAACTGGCCTGTACTTGCGGACGTATTCGCTCTATCTTTCTTACGTCCAGACTTCTTGGGCAGATTATCAATGACACCTTGACCGTCATCGTATTGTTGTGTGTAGAGAAAATGGATGAACTTTTCGATGATGGCAGGATTGTCGTCCTCGAGATCGATAACACCGGTCTTTGCCTCCTAGAGAATTATCAGAATCGCACCAACAAGGTGTGGTATACAGGGCACCAGTGCAAAATTCCAAGTGACGACGAAGGTGGCAGACATGAAAGAGATTTTTCTCACCTTGAAGTCACCATCAATTGCGGCAGCAAGAGGCTTGGACTGAACTGCGACGATGTTGCGATGAACCTTGAAAACCTTTCCGTGACACTTGATGGTGAGGTCCGAGTAGCGTCCAGACTTGAGTATCCTACTAAACATGAGACGGAGGCCTATCAGGGCGTGTCAAGACTTACGAGGCATTCAGAGAAGCTAGACCTTGAGCAGGATCGCGACTTCTGCCTTGGGCAGGGAGTTGATGAGCCATGTTGATTGAGTGTTCTTGAAGGTGGTTTGGAACGGGAGTAGACCCGAAAGGTGGATATTTATATCCCTTTGGCGTCCGTGAGGGCAGGCCAAGCGCTAAATAGTCCCAGAAATTTACTCTTTCGCATCAATACTTCGGTAAAAATCTTGGCCAGCTTCGTGTTTGTACTGAGGCCTTCACGACCTTTTGTGTTGCATCCACCGAAATCTTCGAACTTTAGTTCCAACAAGAGTCAATCCTCTACTTGCAGCACGTTTCAGCCAGTGCGATCGACTCCTTTCCCCTTTCTGTCAAAGTCTGTCGTTTTCAAGAGCTCTCTCAGGCTGCCTTCCGCGTGAGAGGCACTCCTGGTTCGGCTTCCAAAGCTGGTTTCTCCTTGCGAAGGGCGTGCCCATGGCAACCACGAGCCTAGACTACCGAAGATCGACGGTCTGGAGTCTGGATCTGGTCTGAGTGTGGAAGACATAGATTCGTGGCGAAGTAGTCCCAGTCTTGGCGACATGAATGAGTACAGTGTCGGAGATCTTTCTTCTGTTTCATCAAAAATTGGCATCGTGTCGAGGTCCATCTCTGTCGATGTCTGAGGTCGGGCTGGCTCGCTGATCAGGGACATTGATGGAATCGAGTTCGAGGATCCGTCGTTCTTGAAGCCTTGAGCGTTGTCGATGATCATCGATGCAAGTGTTGCAGATCTCGATCGAACATGTTTTGGTGGCACTTGCTCGGCGGTTCCATCTTCGACAGCACCACTACCATTGTTTTCTATCATCGAAGCTTTGAGTTCTTTCCTTGCCGCTCTTCCACGTACTTCCTCAGCCAGGACGGCAGCGGGTTTCTTCTTCGACTTGTCTTCATCGGACGATCTGGAAGATGACATTATTGTTTCCAATGTTCCATATGCAACCGACTTTGTCCGCCTTCCACCTCTTGATCCGCGCCCCGTATGCCGTGTTTGTTCATCGTCTGAGCCGATTGCTTGCAGAGTTGGGCCAACCAAATGTGTCTGCGAGCTTACGCCAAGTCCTACCCGCTGCAGAATAGGTTCTCCACGTCCATGAGGTGGCATGTGCACTTCGTACTGGTTGCTGAGACTGTATTTACTTCTGGCGCATATCTCGGCAATTCTTTCCAAATCTTCTGCAACGCCGTGCCTTATCTCATCCATGATTCCTTTGAAACTAAAAGCTTCAACTGGTGGCAATTTCAGCTCCATCTTTCCATTGGCAATTGCCGAGAGACCCTTTTCCTTCTTCACAGTTATAACGTCTCGCTGCTCAGAACGCGGCCGAGCAGCCCCAGAATAAGTCCTCACGATCACCGGCTGATTGAAGGTGCTGCTTCGAGCTCCTGTGGATTTTGCATATCGATGTCGTGAACGTGTCGCACCATTGAGCTGTCGCAGGGCTGATATCCTGTGGGCAACTGTCGCCTCGTCCAGAATGTGCTCGCCGCGCGCTGCCTCTTCAGATTCCACCAAACTTGCACTCGAGGTATTGGCACTCCAGAGACCTGGAGGGAGGAAGTGTAGAGGGAGGGAATGCCGACGATGGGAGTCTGGTACAGATTGTGCGTGATTCGGCGAGGGCAGGGTGGGGTGATCGAACATGGGCAGCGCGTTTGGCACTGAATCGTTAAGGCCTTCGGCGGATGCCATTTTATGGAACTCAAGATAAAGGTCGAGACATTGTTTGTGATTGTCGAGGCAATTGTGCGATGAATGGGGCGTGTTTAACTCGGTCGAGATCTTTTCGCCCGCGATCATGCAGAGTGAAGTGTCAACGAGTGCGGCTATGGAGTCGTTCAATTTCCCCGCATTCAGTCTAACCAAAAGAATCACTAGTGGCTTCCCGAATTGGAGGCATAAGGCTGGCTGTTGAAAGTACCATAACTCATGGAACATTAGCAAATCGACAAACCAATATTCCTCAGATTGTTCTTCAGATCAGGGGACAAGCGACGAAGCAGAATGGAAGTCAGGAAATGAATGTTCCTCGAGCTATAGTACATTTGAAGCTAACACTGCGTCGCGAATTTTGACAACCACTGGTGAATCTTATTGAGATATTAGTCAGCTCCCCCTCCAGAACCACTTAACGTCAAAGCTTACCCCTCGAGTTCAACAACTCCAATCTTCGAACCCTAAGACCCCAGATACAGCATGTGAGATGGCTTCATCTTCTGATCCGGAGAAGGACTCCGACAAATCTCAACCGAAATCCGATAACCCGTTCATCAAATTTCGACAGTTCGCAGACGAACAGATCAGCTCACTCCTTCAAGGCATTATCGGCCTCCCCTCCGCCTTCTCGGGCAAACCCTCGGAAAACCAGCGCTGGGCAATCTTCGATGAAGATCTTCGAAGACGCGACGAGCTGCAAGCACGCCAGCAGGAATTGAGGGAGTCAGAAGCTCGGAGGGTGGACAAACATGCCACTGAGGCTGACGAGGACTTGCCCGTGAGGACAATGGCAAATTGGGGAGCTTTCACACGCTGGCTGAAGGAAGCTCCCCCTGGCGATCACGACAATGATGGAATGCGAGATGTTCCTTTATATTCGCCCGTCACCAAGTCACTGTTTGCTCACCTGCGCCAATCCGTTGACGGTGATGAGGATTGGACGAACTCGGACGACTGTGCAAGCAATTGGCCGCAGACAAATGTATGGCTGGTGAAGCCATACGAACGATCTTCCAATCCTCTTATAACGGCTCAATATATGATTCGCAACGACCTCAACTTTTCGAGCATGTTCCGATCGAACTATTCCTTGTTGCCTTACATGTTGTTCTCGCCATACTCCCCACTTCGATTGATGGAGGGCGCGTGCAATACACAACCAGAGAGACGCGATATGTTCCCATATATTGACGCGTTTGAAGACCTGATCCGGACAACTCAGCCTGGTCAGCAGCCTTTATTAGTCTCCAGACTCTTCGGTAATGGCTTTCGTGTACGAAATCCAGAATCCGAGGGAGACACACGTATGCCCGATTCAGACCTTTTTCTGATGGATCCCGCTACCAAAGCACATCTTTACCGTGCTCAGCTTCATTGGATGCATCGCAAGGACATTCTTCAAGAAAGAAGGATCGCTCATCTTCCTCAATTCAAGTCTCCTCCCTCCACTATGTCACAGGATCGAGAATCAGATAGGATGTTGATCCCCAAGGAGGCGCAGACCGAACAAGAAATGTATGAGTACTTCCTGCGATGGGCGTCGCAAACCAATCAAAACCTCGAACCAATGTTCGCCAAAGCAAAGGCCGCATTTGAGAAGGAGTTGGAAGCAGGTAAAGCTGCTAATGCTGATCCCTTACAAGTCTTCGCCAAACTTCTGGAATCAACAAGTTTGAAAGACCTGGCCCACAAATTCCAGGAAGATTTGATAAAATCGGTACTGGACATTGAGAAGCCACGTCACGCTACACAAAAAGCTGAGTCCGAGAACTCGTCCGAGGACCCGTCCAGGGTAGTCTCAGAAAGTACTACCACCCAACGAGTGAAGCAAGTCGATGGATCAGTACGGACCTATGTCCATCATCGAAAAGTCTTTGCAAATGGATGCGAAGAAGAGACGACCTCGAGTCATATTGAAGAAGACCGCGATGAGAATGACCACCTGAGGCCAATGGTGTCGATGGAAGAACAATCAAAAGTGGAGGAAAAAAGAATAGACGATACCAAGAAGGCACCGAAGAAAGGATGGTTCTGGAATTGAGTACGATTATACGGCGTGGGATTTTGGCGCGGCGTCGGACGGGATGAAATGGATATGATTGATATGTGGCGAATTTGGATGGGATTCGGTAACGTCGTAACGCTTGCACTCACCTCAAAAATACCAAAGGAGTCTTTGTGTTTGGGTCTGGTCGTCTGAGTTAGCATGCTCGTGATTTATTGCCTCTGAATTTGCTTCTTAGAAGAGACTCATCGCCACCTCCGAAACTGCTCTATACAAATTAGCTTCCAAGTGGAAGATTCTGCTCAACGCTTTCCATCACAACGCTATATCAACCAAAAGAACGCCCCAGTCAAAGCCATCCTACTCCGTGGTCACGGTGAGCTATCACCCACGTGGACTTTGCGCATACAAAGGCTTTGGTACTCCACTTCGATCACAACTCGCAAACTTCCAATATCCCTGATGCCGCAACGTAAAGCCATGCATAATAGCCCATCTTGCGGGACTCGGAACCGGAGGCCAATTCTTCCACAAACTATCTTCATGCGTCCTATCTAGATTAAGGAAGAAGAACGGAAGGACGCCGGATTTGAACATCGCCGTCTGATATAATCAGCCCAAAAAAAAACTTGGATATTTTGGTGGTTGGACTTACAACAGCGTGCTTCCCTTCTTTAGCCCATAGATCCTCAATGGGGAGCTTAGTGCCGTATTTGCTGAGTGCTACCAGATCTTCGATCTCAGATTCAAGGTGACTGCATAACGCCGGCGCGAACGAGGAGATGATTTTGTTGAGATGAGCGGCGTCGAAAGTAGATTCTTTTCCGGACAAGCCCTCTAGGTAGTGCTTGAATTCCTCTAGACCTGCTTGGAAGGATCCTGATTCACAATGTCAGTCATGCACGATCGCTTGAGAAGCCAAGATGTCTAGCATGAAAGAGCTTTGATTAAGAGATTATCTTGCTTACTGTGTTGTTGGACATTGCCATCCATCAGTCCCTTCTCGCCAACCGCCGCTTCAATGTCCGGGAAAAACTGCTCCTCCTCGCTGGTGTGATGGTCGTCGATGACGGAATGCCAACATAAGCCGTAGCCAATGAAATCCGCATAATCGGCAGCTTGGATGTTTGGTCCTTGCAGGTAGATGCTGTTGAGGCCACGCTGAAACGCATAAGCAACTGTTTTGGGGGAAGAGCGACAGCCGGGGTGAAACGCCGAGCTGGCCAGTAGAAATGGGAGTTTAACATAAGGCATAAAGAGAATTGTTGCTTACGAGGACGACGTTGTGCACCACTGCCATTGTGCTCGCGGACTCCACGTACGGATCGGACCGATCGGCGGATCCGGTCTACGGCGCAGTTAGTCGTGACATTCGGATCGAGTGGTGGAATCTGGAAATTATGTTTACCTTTCTGGCTTTGTATCTTGGAGTTTCGATCAACGGGTACGGAGCGTCGGCCCACTTCCCTAGTACTACGGGATTGGAGGTGCTCATGATGAGTCGATGTGAGTCCGTGACTAGAGCGACGAAAGGGTTCAGTGTCGTCAGCAGAGCAGTTTCGAAAGCCAATTGAGTTAAAGGATTAGAGGATGAAATAATGAGCAGCGAGATTGTTGCATTGACATAGAAGCTAGATCAGTTGTGGGGATAGCCTTAATTATATACAGAAAGTCGGCGCTCAAAGGGGGAGACAATCACGTGATATTTGGCATCCTTCTGCACCCTTCACTTCGACTTGGCTAAGAAGACTCGCGCTCCGTTGCTACCGAATTATTCGTAAGCATAGCGGAAACTTGATTCCTCCATAATATCGAGACTACGAATTATTCAAGCAGACTTCGGCACCTCGCTGCCATCAACTCGGTAGCAAGTTGCTACCGAGTTTTCGCTAAGGATCGGATCATGGCGAAGGTCCGATCTAGCTAGCGTGGCAGGCGAGCAAGCCCATCTCAAGACCATATATAAAGGGTTGTCTGCTCGAGTCTTCAGCTAGTTATCAAAAACAAGAATCCCATTGTGAACAACAATTACAAACCGCACTTTTCTACGATTTCAAAATCTCAATCACGATGAAAGTCCTCTTACTCGGCGTCACTGGCAATGTTGGCTCTCGCCTACTGCCGGCTCTTCTCGCTCACAAACACCAAGTAGTTGCATATGTCCGCAGCCCCACCAAAATTCCTGAGGAAGCCAAATCAAAACTTGAGAACCTTGTCGTCGGCTCTGCTACCGATAGCGCCGCCATTAAAGATGCAATTCTATCAAACAATTGCGATGCGGTCGTCAATGCAGCTGGCGTGGCTGGTATGACAAAGTGGAGTAACCAAGGCGACTTCCCGGCCATTTTTGCGGCGGTAGTCAAGGCGATTGTGGAGGCGGGCCGAGAACGTGGCGGAGCGCCGATCAGATGTTGGCTTATGAGTGGTTTTGGCATTCTGGATAGTCTAAAGAAGCCGTATATGCTCGTTGACTAGTAAGTTTCGCTATGGATCCAATTTCTTCCTTCTCCAGGTGTCTGCAATTGGTGGAAGCTTGTAAATTGATTGAAACTGACGTAATTATCTAGCATGCCCCTCTTCCCAGCACACAGACCAAACTACCAACTCATCAAATCACAACCGACGGAGTATTTCGCCTGGTCGTTGTTCTGTGCGACCCAGATGACTCCGAAGTACGACCCGCCACAATATCCCCCTCCTGCTGACGTTGGTGTCAACAACCTTGTATTGAAAGCTGACGCGCCACCGGCTTGGTCTGAGACATTCCGACGCATACCCTTGATAGGGAATTTGCTGAATGTTGCGTCGCAAGGGCAATCCTATTTTGCTGTGCTGGAGGATTGCGTAGATGTCATCGCCGCTGATCTGGAGAAGGGACTCAAGAGCGAATATATAGGGAAGAGAGTGGGTGCTAAGGAGAAGAGTAAGGTTCATTAATGCAGCTTTTTAGTCTTTTGTTGGAACACTGTACTACTATCTCTGTCAAATAGAATGTTCATTACCGTTAAGCTTTTTTTTATAGGTATACATTTCAAACTCGGCCCCGGTGTCGTAAATCCGACCAATTCTGTTAAATCCGATTCGACATCTGGAGATCTGAGACAACCCCCTCTCACCTTTTCGCAATCTTGATGACTATGCTAAAGCTAGACTGCAGTTCTACTTATCATTTTCACATTTCCTTGTACTTTTATGGTCGAGACCCCGGGAGTTGAAGTATAAGTTAGGTACCTCAACGTCGTGAGGCTTGCAGGGGTACAAGGCTAGGCTTTGTGGGGTTAGTCACTTCGGCACATCTGTCTCGGGTTGTCAGCCTTCCCTTACCGATACCGTGGTCTTCTCGAATTCTGTGCCGTAACCTCCTATGCACTCTTCGTACCCCTTTCTTGCGCGCTTCAAGTCCTTCACCCCTCAATTGAGAGTACGCTGTGCGCGCTCTCTGTTGACCGAATATGGATGATCCAAATGTCGTCTCGTCCGAAGATTTGGCGACGCCTCCAACTACTACCTCAAAGCCATTATCATGGTCGCGGAGCCTCCGAACATCATGTGATGCGTGCAAACAGATGAAGGCATGTTCTCGAGCATCCGAGACTCGACCGACACTCACGGGATTGTGCACCACTGCTAACTGGCCTCGGTGAAATGCAGATAAAATGCCAAAGAAGCGAAAATGGAAGTTGCACACGATGCATTGCACGAAAACGCCCTTGTACAACCACGCCGGTGGAGAGGAAGAGGCAAAAGGTGAACAGGTATCTAGAAATTCAGTTTCATTTATAGCAAGGAGGAGGCTAATTTGACCAAAGTGTGAAAGATGCGTACTTTGATGCAATGGAACAGCGAATCAAGCGCATGGAATCAGCTATCGTTGCTTCTGGCCGACAAAGCTCCGCAGAGTTAGCGTCAGGAGAGGAAGAAGAGAAGAGTTCTTCTGAAAAACTTGAAAGCCAGGCCGGGCTTGTGGATCACCTCTCGAATCTAGTCGTCGACCCCAAAGGGTCTCCGAATTTCATCGGTGGGCAGTGAATCCTCTTCCAATCGCGTCCATGTTCGCGCTGACACTCTGTATAGGCTCGGCCTCTGGGTTCTCACTGCTTTCTCCGCAAGGACTTGCGTGGATCTCGAAGAAAGTAGGTGACAAAGACGAGCTAACCCAACTCTTTCGCAAATTGTCGAGAGATGAATATGGTGTTTGGGGTCGTGCAGCTGCCGATCTCTGGCACC
>Ga0302140_10010606_pt1 | contig 11372 bp, 7 predicted proteins | sample I_Bog_E1_1_FD_202095 | JGI IMG/M metagenome (GOLD analysis project Ga0302140, IMG submission 202095) | Peat permafrost microbial communities from Stordalen Mire near Abisko, Sweden - I_Bog_E1_1 | ecosystem: Environmental > Terrestrial > Soil > Wetlands > Peat | place: Sweden: Abisko, Stordalen...
GAGGGAGACCACATCGGAAGCAAATCAGAAGTTGAACTTCAGCGCTCCCTGCAGAATTCGGGGAGACGCCGCGCTGATCGCATTGCCGAATGTCGAGCTGCCGATGTTGCCATCCACCGAACCCGGTCCGTTGAATTGCGTGTGGTTGAACACGTTGAAGCCCTCGACACGGAACAGCAGCGACTTTGACTCCGTCAGCGATAACTTCTTCGCGAGCGCCATGTCGTAGTTCTCCGCGCCGGGACCGTAGAAGAACCGACGCCTGGACGTGCCCGGCGTTCCCAGAGCATTCGTGCTGAAATCCGCGGCATTGAAGTAGTTGTTCCCCCTGGTGCGAGGATTGCGATTCAGGTGCAGCGGCGCGCCAATGTAGTTCGGTTCGTCAATGCCGCTGTTATTCACGCCGTTCGGGTTGGTCCCAATCAGCGAGTTATCTCCGTTGTCGATCATGGAGACGGGGAAGCCGGTCGAGAAGCGTGTAATTCCTGAGAGCGACCAGCCGCGCGTCAACTGGCTCGCACGCAGATAGCGATCAACCGGAAGCTGATACTCGTAGCTGAATACGAAGTTCTGCTTTACGTCGAACGAGGAGAGAGCATAACTGAGCGCGGGGTTGAATGGATTGACTTCTTCGCCGATGTTGGAAGACTGATCCAGCGACTTGCCAAAGGTATATGCGCCGGAAAACTCCAGCCGTCCGCTGGTATGGCGGGCGCTGAGCTCAAGGGCGTTGTAATTGGCGCGGCCTGTATTGGACTGCAGTGCATTGCTGCCGAATTTCGGCCCCAGCGGCGAGCGCGTCCCGTCCACCTGCCCGCCGCCAATCGGATAATAGACCGTGTCCTCGCCATATGCGCCGCAGGTCAGAGTTCCCGGCTGCACCTGGTTGGGCTGGGAAAGGCTAAGGCAAAGCGTCGGATCGCCCGGATTTGCTTCGACCAGAACTCGCTGGCGATGGCTTGCCGTGCCTACATAGCTCGCGCTCAGGACCGTGTTCGGCCCAGCTTGGCGCTCAATTGAGAGCATCCACTCCTCGGTATACGGTGTACGGTTGCGAACGTCATACCCTGGAATGCCGCTGATCGGCTGAAAGCTGCTCCAGTCGAAGCTGCCGTCTGGATGGCTGCGCGAAGAATTCAACGGGGCGAACGTGTAGGGAAACGGCTGGCCATGATTCGTGCCATCCGCCGCCGATATAAAGGGCGTTGCAAACAACGGTGGAGCGGGGCTGGTGTATGTGGTGCCGTAAGGCGCATTCGCGGCCAGCACGCTGATGGAAAGCGCGTCGATTGCTGTATAGAAATTGCCAAAGCTGGTGCGGATGCTGGTGGTTCCCGGTGCGCCCAGAACCTTCTCCACCCAGCTTCCCGGCGCAGCTTCGGGAGACCACGCAAGGCCCACACGCGGCGCCAGGTTCAGTTCGCCGATCGGCGCCAGCGTATTGGGAACTCCGGGGTCTCCCGGATAGAGGATGCCCGCCGGCGCTGCTGGGAAGACCTGCGACTGCGCACCCGCTTCAAAGGTGGAAATCTGGTTGTACCTTTCCGACCAGGGCGCGACGCGATCCCAGCGAAGGCCGTAGTTGAGTGTCAGGTTGGGCCGAACATGCCAGCTATCCTGTGCGAACGCACCGACATATTTGTTCCGCGCGTAAAACGGATTGAGCTGGCTCTGGTTGTATTGGCTTGGGGTCCCGATCAGGAAGTCGGCAAAATCCACGCCGGTTTCCGTGCCCGAAAACACAAAGCCACCGTTGAACTGGGCGATTGCGTGGGCGTTGACCTGGTCGGCATGGAACTCCGCGCCGAACTTGAGGGTGTGATTGCCCATTACCTTCGAGAAGCTATCGGTAATCTGATAGGTGTTATTGGTCTGGATGAGTTGATTGGCCGCCGCGCCGGTCGAGAAGCCGTTGAAATTCAGGTTCTCGACGCTCTGCCCGTTCGGGTCGAGCGCAACAATACTGGGGCTGCCATCCGCATTCTGAAAGCCCTGCGAAACCAGGCTCACGTTTCGGCCGCCCTGAGGCTGGCCAAGGTTGGTGAAGTCGCGCAGATAGCTCAGGTGAAGTTCATTGACGGCGGTTGCTGTCAACGTTTTGGTATCGCCCAAAGCCACCAACTGCGCGCGGCCTGTGGTTTCCGCGTCGAATCCGGGAACGCTTGCGCCGCTCTGCGCAACAGGATACGGGTTGTCCACTGTGAAGCCGTCCATGAAGTAGTAAGCCGAGAGCAATCCCCAGCGGGTATTCGCATCCAGGCGCAGGGCTTCTTTGTCGTCGCTTACAGTTTGGTTATAAGCAGACGTGGCAAATCCATTGGCAGTGTTCGGAGCCGGTATGTATTCGAGTAGCCTCTGCGCCGGTACTGACCAGGCTTTCAAAGGAATCGTTCCATCGGGGAAGACCGCCGGCCTGCCTGGCGTGCATCCGGTTGACTGAGGAGAATAAGGATCGTCGGCTGCAACATTCGATCCCATGTCCGCCGCGAGCAGCCCTGCAAGATAAGGTCCGCTCACGCATCCTGTAAGCCGGCTTGCGCCCGTGGACGGATCGTTGAAGTTGCCCCCGCGCTCGGCAACTGTGGGAACGGAGATCTCGCCGGTATCGATGCCCTGGGTCTGCCCTGTCCCCTGGTAATCGGCGAAGAAGAAGACCTTGTTGCGGCGAAGCGGGCCGCCAAATGTACCGCCAAACTGGTTCTGGCGGAATGCGCCGCGCGATGGAGAAAAGTAATTGCGCGCGTCCAGATCCGTGTTGCGCAGGAAGTCGAACGCGCTGCCGTGGAATCGGTTGCTGCCGGACTTGGTGATCACGCTGATCTGTCCACCGGAAAACTCTCCATATTCAGCATCGAAGTTGCTGGTGACGATGCGGAATTCGGCAATCGAGTCCAGGTTGGGAATGACCGCGGTGCCCGCGTTCACATCCTCCTCCACATCGCTTCCATTTACGCCGAAGTAGTTGGCAAACTCCCGCTGCCCGTTGACTGAAATCGTGCCCGGATTCAGCGTTCCCGATGGCGAAAGAGTGGTCGCACCCACGTCCTGCACGGTGCTGGAGGTAATCGTTGTTGCCGGCGCCACGCCCGGTTGCAGCGATAGCAGATCGGTGAAGCTGCGGCCATTCAGAGGAACGGCCATCATCTGCCGGCCGGTAATCACCTGGCCAAGTTGCGTCTCAACGGTCTCAACATGCAGCGCGCTGTCGCTCACGCTCACCGTTGTGGCAGCACTGCCCACATGGAGCAAAGCGTTCAGCGTCAGCGCGGCATTGGTGTCGAGCAAAATGTCCTTGAGTTGATAGCTTTGAAAACCCGGTACCTGCACATCCAACTCATAATGGCCGACGGGGAGAACCGGCAGCGTGTAGTATCCCTTGCTGTCAGTAAGTGTGCGGTAAGCGAGCCCGGTGTTGACCTCCCGCACTGTGACACTGGCACTGGGAACGACACTTCCGGTCTGGTCGGTTACCGTGCCTGAGATGCTTCCGGCAACCGCCCCCCACGCTGCGGCTGCAAAGAACAGGAGAAAGCAGCTAAAGAGAAAATGAAAGCGAAGATTATTTCTGGACGAACGCACGCAAAATTCCTTCAATTGTGGGATGCCTTGCGGAGGGATCAAGAGCTGAATCTCACCGCGCAGGCAATGAAGTACGACTAATTCGGTCTTCATTTAATATACGACAAATTAAGTCCGATATCTTTGCAGTGATTTAGATCACACCAGATCGTGGGAAAAGCGCGTGTGCAGCCGCGAAATGGACGCAGATAGCTCTATCCCCAGGAAGCAGGAATTCTGGTGTCCGGGAGAAGTGGCCTTGCTGCCCTGCGAGTATAGTAGGACGAGGGTTCGGGTTAGCTGAGGGAGGAGATCAATGCAATCCAGACTGCTCAAAAAGCTGGGTGCAACGGTGCCGGTCTTGAACAAACCGAGCGGTCAGATGTCCTATGAAGAAGCTCTTGCCAACCTGAGCGGTGGGAGATCCTATGAAGAAGTCGTTGCCGATCTGTTCTGCACGGAAGAAGAAGACGATGCGGCGATTCAAACGATCCTGAGGGATGATCCGGAAGGCGAGAAGGGCAAACCGTATGAACAGGCGAAAGCAGAGTTGGACAGTCAGCTTGAAGCGTTGGTAGCGGCGGCCAAGAGACGCCTTCGAAATCGATGATCGAGGTTATACTCACCCAGCGAGCTGAGCAGCATAAAGCTAGAATAGCTTTTTACCGCTGGGAAAACCTTCCCAGTGGCACCGATGACGAAATCGAGGCTGCGTTTCGCATTGTCCAAGCTGAACTAGCCAAGGTGGATCGGGCGGTTAACCAGCTACGGCGGCTTCCTGAGAGCGGGCCAGTCAAGGCTGGAGCGATCCGCAAGATCACAATACCGGACTCCCGATATACCATGGCCTACCGGATCACAAAGAACTTCAAGCGTGTAACCGTGCTCAGCATTCGAGGAGCACAGAAGCCGATCAAATGGTAGGGATCTAAGTATTTAATACCCATAGCTTAAGGCTGGAACCCAAATGGCTCCGCCGGCACGAACCCTGTCAGAGCACCTCGGCCATCTCCCGCAGAATTGCGTCCGCAGCTTCGGCCGGATCGAGCGCCTGTGTAATGGGCCTACCAACTACAAGGTAGCTGGCGCCCTGGCGAAGTGCTTCGGCGGGCGTGGCTATGCGTCTCTGATCCGAAGTTCCAGCGCCGGCCGGCCGAATGCCCGGAACCACCAGCACACCTTCAGAACCCGTGAGTTCGCGCAGCGCGGCAACTTCAAGAGACGAGCAAACGAACCCGCGAATCCCGGCGGCCATGCTCATGCGGGCGAGCAAAGCCACCTGCTCGGCGGCCGAGCGCTCCAGACCGGTGGCGCTCATCTGCGCGGCGTCCATGCTGGTAAGCATGGTCACGGCCAGCAGTTGGGGGGGATCGGCCAGCCCGGGCAACTCGTCTAGAGCGGCGCGGGCGGCTGCCAGCATGGCCGGGCCTCCCGCGGCATGGACGTTCAACATGCTCACGCCCAGTGCCGCGGCGGAGCGAACCGCTCCAGCCACCGTGTTGGGAATGTCGTGGAACTTCAGGTCAAGAAAGATTCGATAGCCGCGTTTGAGCATCGGCTCCAGAACGGCGGGACCCTCGGCTGTAAATAGCTCCATGCCCACCTTGAACCACAGGCAGGCACCCTCAAGTTTATCCGCAATGCGGGTGGCCGCATCCGCGCTGGGAGCATCGAGGGCCACGATCAGTCTGCGCCGTGCCTCCTCCAACGCAACTGAGCGGAGAAGCGCAGGCGACTGCGCGGAAACAAACGTGGGGTTGTGCCGCTCGGGGATGGGCATACTCAAATCCTAAAGCATTCGGGGCAATCGCATGAACGTCGTCTCAGTGACAAATTCGCCGTTTGCGCCGCCCCTACGGGGCTGACTGACATTTGCTTTCCCCTCTCCCCACGCTGAAGCGCTGGGCTAACAAACGCTGCGCCTCCGGCGCGGGAGAGATCGGAACCAATTTGGCTAACAAAACCGATTCATGCGATTGCCCTAGTACCCTGACCGCAAAGATTGGTGGTTTCCCAGGTCTCAAAATCGAGACCTGGGGCACCCAGATTCGTGGGTACGATTACAAAATCACTCGGTCATGGCCCTAGACCGCAATGCCAGGGCATCTTTGAATGCCGAAGAAACGTAACTGATAAAAACATTCCCATGCCGCAAGTTATTGGTTGCGATTAAGACGGAAAGGGATATGATTCGGAGTTACTAAGTCTAGAGGCTCGCAGAATGGGGCCTGGACGAGAAAGAGGTCGATCATGGCAAATCCCCCAAGGAAGTCATCGTCAGGCGCCAAAGCTCCGCGATTTGCAGAGCAGGCGCGCATTGTTCTGGCCGGGAGCGAAAAGGCGGCCGCTCCGGATGCAGTTCACGTAAAGGCTACGCCGCCAAAAACGAATTTGACTGTTTCAGTGATTGTGAAGCGGAAGGAACCACTGAAGGTGAAGAAGCGGAACGGGCGGGCAAGTGAGCCGGTTCGCGTGACGCGGGCGCATTATCTGAAGCACCACTCGGCCGATCCGGCGGCCATCAAGCTGGTTAAGGCGTTTGCGAAGGAATTCAACCTGAATGTGGAAGACGACAAGACGCAGGCGGCCAGGCGCACGGTTCAATTGACGGGCACGGCCGCGGACATCCAGAAGGCATTTGGAGTGGAGCTGAATCAGAAGACGATTGGCGGCCAGGAATACCGCGTGCGCGAAGGCGGGATTCAACTACCGGCGAGTTTGACCGGGTCAGTGTTGGCGGTGCTGGGACTGGACAACCGCCCGCAGGCAACGCCGCATTTCAGGGTGCACGCGGCGGCTGGCGGAACCGCGGCTGCGCCGAGCAGCTACACTCCGCCGCAGGTAGCCCAGGCATACCAATGGCCCGCGAAAGCCAGTGGAGCGGGGCAGACGATTGGGATTATCGAATTAGGCGGAGGTTACAGACAGACAGATCTGACTGCCTACTTCAAAACGCTGGGGCTGGCCGCGCCGGGAATCACAGCCGTGAGCGTGGACAAAGGAAAGAACAAGCCATCCAATGCCAACAGCGCCGACGGAGAGGTGATGCTGGACATTGAAGTGGCCGGGAGCGTGGCTCCGGGAGCAAAGCTGGCCGTGTACTTTACGCCGAACACCGACCAGGGATTCATTGACGCCATCACCACGGCGGTACACGACACCAAGAACAAGCCGAGCGTGATTTCGATCAGCTGGGGCGGTCCGGAATCCAGTTGGACGGCGCAGAGCACGACGGCGCTGGACGCGGCTTGCCAAAGCGCGGCGGCGCTTGGCGTGACGATTACCGTCGCAGCCGGGGACAACGGCTCGTCGGACGGAGGGACCGGGAACAATGTGGATTTTCCGGCGTCGAGTCCGCACGTGCTGGGTTGCGGAGGGACCAAGCTGGATGCGAATGGGGCGACGATCGTTTCCGAAGTGGTGTGGAACGAGCTGGCGAACAACGAGGGTGCTACCGGCGGCGGGGTGAGCAATGTATTTGCGCTGCCGCCGTGGCAAGACAACTCGAATGTACCAAAGCCGAGCGGAACGACCGGAGGCCGCGGTGTTCCGGACGTGACCGGCGACGCGGATCCCACCACGGGGTACACCATTCGCGTGGACGGCAAGACAATGCCGATCGGCGGGACAAGCGCGGTTGCGCCGCTTTGGGCAGGACTGGTGGCTGTGGCCAATGCGCAGTTGGGGACGCAGGTGGGATTCATCCAGCCGGCAATCTACGCGGCCAAGGCTGCGTCTGCGTTCAACGACATTACCGTGGGCAATAATCCGGCGTTCTCGGCGGGGCCGGGATGGGACGCTTGCAGCGGGCTCGGGTCGCCGATCGCGGGCAAGTTGATTCCTCTGCTGGCACCGGCGGGGATCACCATCAAGGCTTCCTCTTCCAAGGCGGGCAAAGCGGCGAAGAAGGCTGCGAAGAAGCCCCTCAAAAAGGCTGCGAAAAAGAAGGCGCCGGTGAAGAAGGCTGCTGGAAGGCGAGCGAAATAGGTTTATCGCAGCATGGTCAACCCCAGAAACACAACACCGAACCCCACCTTTGCGATTTTTCCTGTCGCAAAGGTGGGACCGCACCTAGCCCACCGTCCGCTTCGACCCTCGCTTCTTGTCAGGAATTTCAGCGTTCTGACTTCCCAACACCCATGCAAATGCGTCAAACAATAGCTCTGGCGAGTATGCTGAATTTCCGCTTTCAGTTTGACATTCTCATAGAGTTGCCGAGAATAACGGCAGGGGTTGAATCCTGTGTTCCGTGTGCTGAATCGTTTTCAAATTCCCAAGTTGACGTGGCTTGCCTGGGTGATTGGCACGGCGGGGACGTTGTGCGTCGCGCCGGTTTGCGCCGCGCAGGACGCGCCGAAGGTTTATGAGGTGAAGGGCGTTGTGCTGAACAGCGTAACGCACCAACCCATAGCGCGGGCGCTGGTGGATGGGCAGCAAGATGCGGTTTTGACCGACAATGACGGCCGATTCGAGCTCCATCTTGCCGAAGGAGGCACGCAGATAGTCGTGCGCCGTCCGGGATACAGTCAGAAGTCGGGGATTGGGCATTTTGTGGCGGTGGGCGCAAATATGCCGGAATTCACCTTCTATCTGATTCCGCAGGCGAGCATCACTGGCCGCGCTACGCTTTCAACCGGCGAGGCCGCGGACGAAGTCCGGTTTACGGAGTACCGGAAATGGAACATCAACGGGCACGCGAGGTGGATTCTGCAGGGAATGTTCACCACTAACAGCGAGGGCGTCTTCCACATGACGGACCTGGAGGCGCCGGATTCCTACATTATTTGCAGCAATTCCTCGCAGGAGGGAGCCGCCGGCGCCGTTCCGGGCAAGATTCGTTACGGCTATCCGCCGGTGTGTTATCCGGGAAGTGCCGACCCCTCCTCGGCAAGCGCGCTTTCGGTCAGGCCCGGCCAGCAGGCGGATGCCGAGTTCACGCTTACGCGGCAGCCGTTTTACCCGGTATCGATTACGGCAGCAAAGTCGGAAAAAGGGCAGCCGATGGGGATCCAGATTCACAACCAGAGCGGGCGGGGGCAGGGCTACCCGGCGCAATGGAGAGAGCAGCAGGGCGCGTATGAGGCATACCTCCCGAACGGGCGCTACTATGCTGAATCGCAGTCGCGAGGCGAGTCCCCGGCTTATGGGCGCATCGACTTCACCGTTGCGGACGCTCCGGTTACGGGGCTCACCCTGACGACACTGCCGCTCCATCCTATTCCAGTTCAGATACACAAGGAGTTCACCGAAGATAGTTCAGGAGGCGGGCCAAGGAACTTCGCCGGGGCAGTGCCAATTGGATCTGGCAGCCAGCAGGGCGAGCCACAGCCAGGGCTGATGCTCACGCTTTCTTCCGACGATGCAACCATGGGAAATATGGGCGCCGCGCTCAGGCACGCACGCGGCTCACAAGATCCCGATGCCTTTGAGCTTCCGGAACAAACGCCCGGTCGCTACTGGCTGCGAACCTATGCGTTTCAGGGCTACGTGAGCTCGATTACCAGCGGCGGAGTGGACCTGGCAGGGGAACCGCTGGTGATTGGCCCCGGCGGCACCGCTGCTCCGATCGAGATTACGCTGCGCAACGACGGAGGGCGGATCAACGGGACCCTCGGGTCTGCCTCATCCGGTAGTTCCACATCCGGGTCGACAGTGGGGGAAATCAACGCTTTCATCTGCGCGATTCCGCTGTTTCCCACGTCTTCGCAAATTCCGGTGGCGGGGGTGTACGGAGGCAACGGCACGTTTACGATGATGAATGTTCCTCCCGGATCTTATCGAATTGTGGCGTCAGACAAGCCCCAGGAGATCGACACCGGCGACCCGCAGGAAATGGCGCGGGTTACCGCCAATGGGCAGACCGTTACGGTTGAAGCCGGAGGCACGGTGAATGTGCAAGTCGATGCGGTCCAGCAGAGCACAGGGGATACGAACCAATGAGGCGCAAAGTGAAGCTCGCCGCGGTCCTGATGGCCCTGGCTGCATGGTGCGGTTGCGCGGCACTCTCTCGCGGGCAATCGGCGGCGACGGCCGCAGCCACAACTTCCGCCTCATCTGGCCACGCCATAAGCGGAACTTTAGTGAACGCAAAATCGGGTTTGCCCATTGCTGACGCTGACGTTTATCTGAGCGACACGCGGGAGAACAAGCGTGCGGCGGAAACCAAGACAGATAGCGAAGGCCGGTTTTCGTTTTCGGATTTGCGGGACGGAAAATACGGACTGCGCGCCTCGCATCGCGGTTTTGTCGCCGCATATTTTCAGGAGCATCAGGGATTCTGGACCGGCATAGTGACTGGCGACGGCCTGGAAACGACCGGCCTCAAAATGACGCTTGATCCGCAGGGAATTCTCTACGGGACGGTGACGGACGAGTCCGGCGACCCGGTTCCGCAGGCCCGCATCTCGCTCTACCGTCCAGATCCAAACAGCGGTACAGGGAAGATGCAGCGAGCCGGATCGGCCAGTTCCGATGGGCTGGGTAACTTCGAGTTTCCACGGCTTTCGCCTGGAAGTTACTATTTGTCGGTGGTGGGCAAGCCCTGGTACTCCACCCATCCGCAGCCCAGGTTGGATGCGGACGGTAGCCTGATCGACGACGCACACCACTATCCGCTGGACGTTGCGTATCCAACGACTTACTATCCCGATGTTACCGAGGCAGGCAGCGCAGCGACCATTCCGGTAACTGCCGGCGATCGTATTCCTGTCAACCTGGTGCTGCATCCGGTGCCGGCGGTTCACGTCAGCATGAAGGTGCCGAATCCTGGGCTCAATCAACCCATGGCGACGCCGCAGTTCCGCGAGGATGTTTTTGGGTTTTCCGAAGTTGCGCAAGGCAATGTGCGCTATTACCAGTCGCACCTGGATCAGCAAGGAGGCACCACAACCGTCCAGATCGACGGGCTGGCTCCCGGCACGTACGACCTTGAGCTGAGGACGTTTTCGGGATCGAACGATGCGGGGAGCCGGATGACAACGGTAGATGCGACGACGGATCGCATTTCGGTGGATGTTTCTTCAGCGCAGCCGATGGCGGACGTCTCAGGGAAGCTTGCGATGGCCGGCTCAGCGGCTTTGCCATCGGGTTTGTCGGCTATGCTGAGTTCGCAGCAGGGCGAAGAGCGCATGGGCCAGCAAGTTGGCGCGGATGGAACCTTTCATTTTCAGTCCATGCGTCCCGGCACTTACGAACTTACCGTTCGCGCTTCGGGTAAGTCCCTGGCAGTAACTCAACTCACTGCGTCCGGCGCAACAGTTACCGGTCACTTAGTGAAGATTGGCAGCGAATCGGTGGAATTAAACGCGGTGCTGGCGGAAGTCAGCGGATCGGTAAGTGGATTCGCAACGCTGGATGGAAAACCCGCGCCCGGTGTTTTCGTTTTGTTGGTTCCGGCCGATCCAAACGCGGGGACGGAGGCTTATCGGCCCGACCAGAGCGACTCTGACGGAAGTTTCGAGTACAAGCGCGTGATTGCCGGGCAATATACGGTGGTTGCCATCGAGGATGGATGGACGCTGGAATGGGCACGCCCTGAAGTTATGGCTAAGTATCTGGCTAAGGGTGTCAAGGTAACTGTGCCGCGCCGTTCAGCGGATATTGCACTTAAGGATGCGGTGGAAATGCAGGCGAAGTAAAACTGACGAAGAGTACACGCAGGTCCTTCGACTGCGCTTGGCGCACAGAACGCGCCAAACTCCGCTCCCTATGAACACGGGCCATTTCACCGCGCCCCTACAGGGCGCGAGGCTGATTTTGGGCTTGTACCCAGGACTGCGCTTCGCTTGTCCTGGGCTATTATCCTTCGGCCCCTC
>Ga0302140_10010607_pt1 | contig 11372 bp, 7 predicted proteins | sample I_Bog_E1_1_FD_202095 | JGI IMG/M metagenome (GOLD analysis project Ga0302140, IMG submission 202095) | Peat permafrost microbial communities from Stordalen Mire near Abisko, Sweden - I_Bog_E1_1 | ecosystem: Environmental > Terrestrial > Soil > Wetlands > Peat | place: Sweden: Abisko, Stordalen...
CGGTCCTATGCTGATTCGCTGACTTGCTACCCCGGCGAAGCCGCCGCTGACTTGCTGAATTTGTTCGACCCAATTTCTTGATCACGATGAGACGGACTTTTCGCCGATTCCCACTTCGCGGGATTCATTCCTCACGCGCCCGCCCACGGCTCAACCCATAACTCCTGTAGTTGGGCCGCTCCGGTGTGAATTTAAGGTTGCAATGCTGGGTGAGGCAGCTCCCAGCCAAGCTGTTGCATTGACGCGGGAAAGCTCGGGTTGCTACACTCGTGAGCGTAGCTTGCTGTGCCGATTCCAGCAGCGAGTTGCGGCCGCCCTCCAGCAAGCCATTGCCTGCCGGGTGTAATCCCAAGGAGAACAGTCGCGTATCGATCCAGCGCATCTTGCTGGGGGGACTGTCTTTGCGATTACTCTTTCGACGCAGTCACATGATTTGAAGGGAGAATCGGTCAAATGGTTTCTTCGCCCTCGCATTCTGGGTTGAGAGCCGATTCCTACGGCAGAACCGATCCGTCGCAGGAGCTAGGAATTCCGGAGCCGCAACCATGCCAAACGTCCTCAATCCCGAACCCGAGAGCATAACCCTGAACACCGAATTGGAAACACCCACGCTAGAGCCTGCGACCGAACTGGATTCTTACCAGTCGTCGCCTGAATCCACGTCCAACCCTGAGACCGCTGAAGTCGTAACAGCAGATGATTTGGCCGCAATGGACGCCGATGCCCCAACCGAGCCTATAGTCGAGCTCGCGCATCCCGTAGTTGAAGTCGCGGACTTGGTTGAAACCCCGCAAGGGACCACCACAGTCGAAGCCCCGCTTGCTGAAGAGCTTCAAACCGAAGTTGCCGCCGATTCCTCTGCCACATTGGCCGAGCCAGCCGCGGAAGCGACTGAAGTTGCCGTGCAAACCGCGCCCCAAATCGCTCCCCTTGCCAAGGCTGTGCCCGCAACTCCGGCGCATGCCCACGATTCGCACGGTTCCGAGGGCATGGATGACTTTTCCGCTGCTCTTGCGGCGTTTGAGCGTGAGCAGGCCGCCGAAGCCGCAGCCGTAGAAGCATACGGCGACAAGATTGTCTCCGGAACAGTGATCAAGCAGACCGAGAAGCACCTGGTGGTCGACGTAGGCCTGAAGTCCGAAGGTCTGGTGCCCCTGGAGCAGGTTCTGGATCACACCGGCGCAGTGAAGTTTCATGCGGGTGACGTGATCGAAGTGGTCATCGAGGGAGAAGAGCCGGAAGGCGGCTACCTCGTCAACTACGAGCGTGCACAAAAGTTGCGCGTCTGGGACGTGATCGAGAAGGCCGCGAACGAAAAGACCCCTGTGATCGGCACAGTCGTAAGCCGCGTCAAGGGTGGTTTGACAGTCGACATCGGCCTCAAGGCATTCCTGCCCGGTTCGCAGCTTGAGATTCGCCCGGTTCGCAATCTGGATGGCTACCTTGGCCAGCAGATTGAAGTCCGCGTCATCAAGCTGAACAAGAAGCGTGGCAATGTTGTCGTCAGCCGCAAGGAAATCCTGGAAGAAGAGCAGAACGAAAAGCGCTCCGGCACCCTCGAGCAATTGGGCGAAGGCGCAGTGCTCACCGGCACAGTCAAGAACCTCACCGACTACGGTGCGTTTGTTGACCTCGGCGGCATTGACGGCTTGCTGCACATCACTGACATGAGCTGGGGCCGTCTCACCCACCCCCGCGACCTCGTCAATGTAGGCGACGAGATCCAGGTCAAGGTGCTCAAGTTCGACAAGGATAAGCAGCGCGTTTCGCTCGGCTTCAAGCAGCTCACACCTGATCCGTGGCTCGATGCCACTGAGCGCTACCCCGTGGGCGCACGCGTCCATGGCCGCGTTCTCTCGGTTACTGACTACGGTGCGTTCGTTGAGCTCGAGCAGGGCATTGAAGGCCTCGTCCATCTCTCTGAGATGACCTGGTCCAAGCGCCTCAAGCACCCCTCCAAGCTCGTCAAGCCCGGTGATGAAGTTGAGACCGTCGTTCTCAGCGTCAATCCGGCCGACCGCCGCATCTCGCTGGGCATGAAGCAGCTTCTCGACAACCCCTGGGAAAACCTGACCGAGCGGTATCCGGCAGGCACAGTGGTTGAGGGCCGCGTGCGCAACCTTACCGACTTTGGCGCCTTCATTGAAATTGAAGACGGCATCGACGGCCTGGTGCACGTCTCCAACCTAAGCTGGACCAAGCGCGTCAAGCATCCTTCTGAAGTTGTGAAGAAGGGCGAAAAGGTCAAGGCTGTTGTTCTCGGCGTCGAACCGCAGAATCGCCGTCTTTCCCTGGGAATCAAGCAGTTGCAGCCCGATGTCTGGGAGAGCTTCTTCGCCGCGCACCGCGTTGGCGACCTGGTTCACGGCAAGGTGCTGCGTACGGCGCAGTTCGGCGCATTCGTTGAGATTGCCGAGGGTGTGGAAGGTCTTTGCCACATCTCAGAGGCAGGCGACGAAAGCGGCGGGCCGAGCAAGCTTGAAACCGGCCTGGAGCACGACTTCAAGATCATCAAGATCAACGTGGAAGAGAAGAAGGTAGGCTTGAGCCTGCGCGCGGTCAGCGGTCACGAAGCCAGCCGTGCAGAAGTTCAGGACTACAAGGCGGAGCGCGAGCCCCGCGGCGGTGGCCACAAGGCCCCTGTCTCCTCGTCCACCACCACTCTTGGCGACCTCATCAACTGGAAGAGCGAGCGCGAAAGCTAGTTCGCCCGAACGCATCAAGCCACAACGGCCACCCGCAAGGGTGGCCGTTGTGCGTGTGGTCGTCAATCCTTAGCATCAAGCGCTCATGTATCCTGGCAGCGCGCAGTCGGACTCAAAGCTGTGTCCGATCTTTCCACACCTCTGCCCACGCCGCAAACTCGCTAGGCCTGATCTGGTAGCGCGCAAAGTTTCCTTCATGCAGGTTCAGGAGCTCTGTTTCGGTCATCTCTCGGAAACGGTCACGCTCCACTGCATCAATATTCTGATCCGCCCATGAGGCAATGTAGACGCTCGCTTCCGGTCGAGTCATTCGCCTGACAACAACCTCGGAGACGACCCTGCGCCGAGCCGTTTCGTGCTTCACCCGAAATGGGTCGGGCTCGCCGAGAGACTGTCTGACCGCCGCGTATTGCTCCGCAGACCGTTTGTATGTCCAAAGAAATACGTCCTTCAGCAGTTCGACCTGGGTCAGTTCGTAGACCCCGAGAATCGCATTTGTGTAGAGCAATCTTGGAACATCAGTGAAGGAAAGCGGTATCAGGTTGTGCTGGATAAAAGGGATGTTGGCCGCAAGGCGGGAGACACGTTTATTGACATCGTCGAAAGGCTGCAGATAGGGCAACTGAACCATGATGAAGAATGCCTGCTCGAACGGATCTTCGATAGCGGCCGCCGTCGCCAGCATCTGGTTAAAGCACTCTTCGATGAGTTGCGGAACGGCGAGTGGGTGGAATGTGGATTTTTCAATGCCAACCTCAATTCGACGCAATCGCCCTGCCGCTCCCTCATCCTGCAGCAGGTTATGGGCGAGAATTCCGTGAAGGTTCAGGATCGTATAGCGGTTAAATCCAATCTCGTCCGCCGAGCCGACAAGGAAACTGATTGCGTCCTTATGGTTCACAATCATCTGGGCTTCCAACTGGTTGCGTCCTTGTGCCTGCTGCCCGAACTCAATCAGGCGCCTGGTATCGAGCAGCGAGTACGTATTTCCCTCAAGGCGGCTGGAGTTCCATGACAAATCGATCAGGAGCCTGCTGAAAATCTGTTTTGCGTATGTGCCTGCGCCTTCTACAGCAAGGCCGGGAGTGCCAATTCTTGCGAGTTCAAGCCGCTCTGCCGCTGAGAGGTAGAAGCTGACATTTGGCCGGTATTGGTCGAGGAAGTCCCGGCGGTAGCCAGCTGGCTTTCTTGCACCCGAAGTCTGATTAACGTAGCGACGAATCTCCGTGCCTGCCGGTGAGAGAGGGAAATGCTCGCCGTCATTAATGCGGACTGGCGCGGCTGGGCGGGACTCGGTTGCTTCTGCCACTTCGGCCGGCAATTTGTAACGGACCCAGCGCCTCCCGTTTCCCTCTTTGACGAGAAGACCCGCATTGACCAGGTAATTGAGCCGATACTTCAGCGTTCTCTCTGGAATCTTTGGTGTCATTCTGCTCGCCACCTCGCCCAAGCTTGCTCCACTGCCGCAGCCTCGGACGGCAGACAGAATCGCGGCGATTTCCGCTTCTGGTAGATGACGGGCCATATTGCCTCTCCGGTAGTTGCCCTTATACTTCTATGGGCAAGTATAAACTATATAGGCAACTATATCTCCATATAGGCAACTAAATTTTTCTATAGACGACTAATTCTACACTATAGGCAACTATCATTTTCCTTGGGTAGCTCAAACTACGACCAAACGACTTCGGCCGCCCCGCCTGCGGTCATTCCCACCGAAACACCTTAGCCGACAGCGCAGTAAAAATCAAAAACAAAATCGTAAGCGCCGCCACATCGCCCATGTGCGGCAGCCACCCATCGCCATCCCATATCCCCTTCAACAGGTTCACGGCATAGGTAATCGGCAGCACCCGCGCCACGGCCTGCAGCACCGGCGGCAGAAACGCAACCGGCACAAAGAGTCCCGACAGCGCAATCATGGGATAAAGAATAATCGCGCCCACCGGTTGCGCAAACCGCGCCGTCGGAACCATGCTGGCAATCAAAAAACCGATCGACAGAATGCTCCACGTGCTGATCAACAGCGCAATCGTGTACGAGATCCACGGAACATGAGACCCCGGCGGAAAATAGCGCTTGCCCGCCAGGAACATCAGGCCCAGCGTCACCCCCGTAAGAATCAGCTTCACCATCACATGCGCCGAAAGAATAGTCTGCGGCCGCAGCGGTGTCGCGCGCAGCCGTTTCAAGATCCCGCCCTCCCGATAAATCGAGATGATCGTCACCAGCGAAAGCACAGCGCTGATCGAAATAAGAATCGAAACAAGCACCGGCACGCCCGCGCTCGGCACGCCGCCCGGAACCAGCGCCGGCATCCCAATTCTGAGGTTCGGAATCCGAGCCAACGCGACAAAGATCAGCACAGGAACCGCGATGGTCCCGATCGCCCCCATCGGTTCGCGCAGAAACACCTTAATCTCAATCCAGGTCAGTTTCCAAAGCCCACGCAGCATCGTTTCCCCGTCCTGTTCGCAACCAGTCCTATTCCTGGCCTGTCCTATTCGCGACCTCTTTTATTCGCGTATCGACCGCCCAGTCAGCTTGAGAAAAACATCCTCAAGGGTTGGAAGAACCGTTCGAAAATCCGTAACCCTAATCCCATTCTCTGACAGACAATGAATCACCTCGGTCACCAAATCCTCGCCTCGCCCGCGAATCGTAAACCGCTTCTCGACCCGGCTTACAGACTCAATCCCCGCAATCCTCTCAAACAGCTCCGCCGCCCCCGCAGCGTCCGTATCCAGCACAACCGTTCGTTCCGGGCAATGCCGCCGCACAAGGCTTTCCGGCGTGTCGATATCAATAATCCGCCCGTGTTCCATAATCGCCACGCGGTCGCACAACCGCTCCGCCTCCTCCATCAAATGCGTTGTCAGAAACACCGTCTTTCCGCGTTCGCGAATCCCCCGCACCAAGTCCCAAATCGCATGCCGCGCCTGCGGATCAAGCCCCGTAGTCAGCTCATCAAGAAACACCACCTCAGGATCGTTGATCAACGCAAGCGCGATAAACAGCCTCTGTTTCTGCCCTCCGGAAAGGTTCATAAACCACGCATTGCGCTTGTCCGTCAGCCCAAGTTGCTCCAGCAAATGCGCAGCATCCACCGACTTCTTCTCGTAAAGCGATGCCCACAGATCCACCGCCTCCCACACCTTGATCCGCTTCTGCAACTGCGCCTGCTGAAGCTGCACCCCAATCCGGTTCTGCAGCTTATAAACCTGCCGATAAGGATCGAGCCCCAGCACAGCAATGGTCCCACGGTCAGGCTTGCGCAGCCCCTCAATGCACTCCATCGTCGTAGTTTTTCCCGCGCCGTTCGGGCCAATCAGTCCAAAAATCTCACCTTCATTTACCGCAAAAGAAGCCTCTTCAACCGCAACAGTCTTGCCATACGTCTTGCGAACTCCGGAGACTTCAATGACTGTGCGCATGATAGCTTTCTCAAATATTGCGAGATCAAAGGGCCTGATGCGGAGTGTATATCACCGGCCAGCGCCGAATTTCGAGTGCCAGGATTCAAGCCATCCACAGGTATCATGAAGTCAAAGGCTCAGGAGGACGGTGCATGCAGAAACTGGCAGTATTGGCTGGATTTGTTTTGATGGCGATGGGCGCATTCGGGCAGCAAACAGCACCTTCAACCCCTCCCACCAAGGCCTGGATCGCCAAAAGCGACAGCTACACAAACCAACTGCTTGACATCCAGCTCAAGCACGGCCCCGAAGGCGGCTCCGCCCAGGGGCTTGCGCAGTTCGACCCGCTCATCAGCAATCCAACGCTGGCCGATGATAAGGCGCAGCGCCGCGAGCTCGAAGCGGTTCTGGCCAAGCTCAAGACCGCCGAGACCACAGAGAAAGACGAAAATGTAGCAGAAGATCTGGTAATCCTGCGCAAGGCTTTCGACCTTCAATTTCGCCAGGACGACTACAGCGAACAGCACGATGTCCCGTTCATCAACGCCAGCGAAAACATCTTCGGCGGTCTTCGCGTATTGCTCGACGACCAGGTCACCGCCGACCGTCGCCCCGCTGCCCTCATCCGCCTGCGCAAATATGTGGGCACAGAGCCCGGCTACAAGCCATTCACCGACATTCTCAAGCAGCGCATGATGGAGCAGATGGCCAAGCCCGACGTTCTCTATCCATCCAAAGGCGAAATCGAGACCGAGCTCGGCCGCGATCAGAACTACGTCGACGGCCTGTCTGCCCTCTTTACCAAATACAAACTCACCGGCTGGGAGTCTGACTTCGCCAAGCTGAAGGTTCAGCTCACCGATTACGATGCGTGGGTTCGCGCCAATGTTCTACCCAAGGCCCGCACCGACTTCCGTCTTCCGCCGGCCGAATACAATTTGGCATTCGAGTCCTACGGCATCAACATTCCGCCCGCGCAAATTGCCACAATGGCCCATGCGGCCTTTACGCAATATCAATCGGAGATGGCGCCTCTCGCCGCCCAAATCGCGAAGGCCCACGGCTGGCCTTCCTCCAACTACCGCGACGTAATTCACGAGCTCAAGAAAAACCAGATTACCGGCGAAGCGATTCTGCCCTTTTACCAAGCCCGCCTCAAAGCGATTGAAGAAATCATCGCGGCGCAGCACCTGGTCACGCTGCCCAATCGTCCCGCCATCATTCGCATTGCCACCGCCGCGGAAACCGCCGCCCAGCCCGCTCCCCACATGCAGCCGCCGGCCTTCCTGCACAACACCGGCGAACGCGGCGAATTCATACTCCCCCTCAACATCCCCGGCGCCAATGGCGCCGCCGACGACAAGTACGACGACTTCAACTACAACGCAGTTTCATGGACGCTCACCGCGCATGAGGCGCGCCCAGGCCATGAGCTTCAGTTCGATTCAATGCTCGAGCACGGCGTCTCATTGGCGCGCGCGCTCTTCGCATTCAACTCCACCAACGTTGAAGGATGGGGTCTCTACTCGGAATACATCATGCAGCCCTATGAGCCGGCAGAAGGCCAACTGCTTACACTGCAGCTTCGTTTGCTGCGAGCCGCACGCGCCTTTACTGACCCCGAATTGCAGTCGGGCAAAATGACTCCAGCGGACGCGTACAACCTGCTTGAGAAGGATGTTTGTCTAAGCCATGCTTTCGCGAAAGAGGAAGTGGAGCGCTTCACCTACCGCTCACCCGGCCAGGCCAACAGCTATTTCTATGGCTACACCCGGCTGCTTGAACTGCGGAAAGATACGGAAGCCGCCCTCGGCACGAAATTCAACGCGCTCAAATTCCATGACTTCATCCTGGCGCAGGGCCTGCTCCCGCCAGACTTAATCCGCAAAGCAGTCATGGAAGACTTTGTTCCTTCGCAGCGGTAAACTGCTTGAGCAGAATCACGATGGCCAGAGAACTTAGCACGCTGATCAAGGCGAAAAGAAACACGCTGGAGTAGCCATACACCCCAATCACCGCGCCTGCCAGAGGGCCTGTCAGGAAAAAGGAAACGTCCGCGAAAGCCGTGTAGACGCCAAGCGCGGTTCCGCGATTGTTTGCCGACACGCGCTTCACGGCTTCCACACCCAGTGAGGGAAACACCAAAGAGAATCCGAATCCTGCCAGGGCCGCGCCGCCCAGAGCGAACCACGGAGAGGGCGCTTGCCACAGCATCACTTCTCCAACGGACTCAACAGCCAGGCAAGTCATGGCGACGCGGAACCCGCCAAACCGGTCAATCGTCCGAATAAACAGCAGGCGGGCAAGAATAAACGCCAGGCCAAACGCCGTCAGGCAAAGGGCCGCGCCGTCCCAATGCCGGCTCACATAAAACAGGGTGACAAATGTCGCCAGCACGCTATAGCCAACGCCGCCCGCGGCCAACGCCATGCCGTGCGGAGCCACGCGGCCAAAAACATGTGCGAAGGGAAGATGCTCTCCCGGAGCTACTGGAACAGGGCTCTTTCGAAATGCAAATGCCAGGCTGAATGCCCCCACAAGAATCGTAAGTATGCCGATCGAGGAAAGGCCCCAGCGTTGATCCATCACTACACCCAGCGGAGCGCCCAGTGCCATTGCGCCATAGGTGCTGATGCCGTTATACGAAATCACCTTGGCCGTATGCTCTGACCCTGCGCTGGTTATCGCCCAGAGCGTTGATCCGGTAGACCCGAGACTTTCTCCAACCCCCAGAACCAGTCGGCTCAGGATCAGAATGCCAAGGCTCATCACAGGCGTGCTGTGCATAACCTCCGCGCCCACCAGCAGTGCGCCGCTTCCGGTACACGCTGCCATCCCCCACAACACTGAAACCTTTGCCCCTGCGCGATCTGAAATGCGCCCTGCCCATGGGCGGCTCGCCAGGGTGGCAATGTACTGGATGCTGATCACCAGTCCAGCCAGCGCCGCGCTGAATCCCATTTTGAAGTGCACAAACGGCGGCAGCACAGCCAGCGGCAATCCAATGGAGAGATAACAGACAAACGTGAAATATACGAATCCAACAATATGCCGTGTGCTGCCCTTGCCGGGTATGGCGGTGGTGGATGAATCTGTGGCTGCAGTATTTGGCATGGATGAAATGAGAGTGCTGAGCGGCAAAAGAACCAGCTTTTAGTATAACGAACGCGCTGAGCAGGAAGACCGCCTGGGGGCCGCTGATCTTCGCGCCGAATTGAAACTAAACTTGAATTATGCCGGGTTTTCACGTGGAGCATTTCGGTTGCGGGGCAGCCCGCCGGCGCGGAGAGGCAATGAGCGAAAGACTGCGCGCGGCAAGCCATTGCGTCGATCGGCCAGCAAAGTCGAGGTGGACATTGTCAACACGCGCTGCGTGACGGCAAAGGCAGATCGGCTCGCGCGAGCGTTATTTGCAGGGCCCATCGGTTGAAAGACCACCCTGAACGCTCTTGAACCGCATCCGACAGCTGTTCGAACCGCCAGCGTCGTAAAGCCTGCATTCAACAGGGCCGGGCCAATGCTATACTCAGTGTGCGTTCGTGTTCCTGCGGCGATTCCGGAAGACCCCGGAGGCAGGCACAAGCGACTTTTGGAGGAGCACCATCGCACTCGATAAACGTTCGGCTAAGTCCTTTATTCGCATCAACGATAGAATTCGCGCGCGCGAAATCCGCGTCATCGACGAAAACGGTGAGCAACTCGGTATCCTGGCGCCCTTTGAAGCGCTCAGAATGGCCCGCGAACGCGGACTGGATCTCGTGGAGGTGTCGCCCAACGCGGTGCCCCCCGTTTGCCGCATCCAGGATTACGGCCGCTTCCTCTACGAGAAGGATAAGAGTGAGCGTGCTGCCCGGAAGAAGCAGAAGATAATCGTCGTCAAGGAAGTCAAGTTCTCAGTGACCGTCGACGAGCACGACTACCAGACCAAGAAGAATCAGGCAGTCCGCTTCCTTGTCGACGGCGACAAAGTGAAGGCCAGCCTGCGCTTCCGTGGCCGGCAAATGGCTCACCGCGAACTTGGCTACGCCATCATCAACAAACTGATCCAGGATATTGGCGAAGCCGGTGTAGTGGAGTTCATGCCCCGCATGGAAGGCACAATCCTGCACGCCATCATTGCGCCATCCAAAAAACAGGAAGCCCCCAAGCCCAAACCTCCCGCGCCGCCACCCACCGCCGGTGCATCCGCCCCGCCCCAGTAAAATCCCAGTCAGGCAGTTTCACCAAAGGCCGCCATCCATGGCGGCCTTTAAATCGTTGCCCACGGCGATAGTACCTCTCTGCCCGGAATAAACGCAGAGACGGTCGAAAGATATTGGCGCGGAGGGCCACTAAACAAGCTGTGTTAGACTCCGTCTCGTCATGCGAATCATACGATCCACGTTGCCAATTCTGATGTTGTTTGCAGGCCTCGAATCAGCACTGCTGTCGGCACAGCCCAGTCAGGCCACCACCGCCCCACACCTCGAAAAGCGCGGCGCTGCCACCCAATTGATCGTAGACGGTAAGCCATTCCTCATGCTCTCGGGCGAACTACACAACTCCTCCTCGTCAAGCCTGGAGTACATGAAGCCCATCTGGCCCAAGCTAGCCGCAATGGGCCTGAATTCAGTGGTAACGCCGCTGAGTTGGGAACTCATCGAGCCCACAGAAGGCACCTTCGATTTCACCCTTGTAGACGGACTGCTCGCGCAAGCGCGAAACGAGCACCAGAAGATCGTCTTCCTTTGGCTGGCCTCGTGGAAGAACGGCATGTCGAGCTATCCTCCAGCATGGGTCAAGCGCGATACGCAGCGTTTTCCGCGTGAAGTGGTCCACGGCAGCGAGGCGGAGATACTGAGCCCCATGTCTGCCGCCACACAAGAAGCAGACGCCCGCGCCTTTGCCGCATTAATGCGCCACATCAAGGAAGTCGATGCCCGCGACCACACAGTCCTCATGATGCAGGTGGAAAATGAAGTGGGCGTACTGGGCGACTCGCGCGACCGTTCCGATGCAGCGAACAAGGCCTTCGCTTCCAATGCCCCGGAGGAATTAACGCGCTATTTGAAGTCTCATCGGGAGACGCTCTATCCGGATCTTCACGCCCTTTGGGATGCAAACGGGAGCAAAACCGCAGGCACATGGGCAGAGGTCTTCGGCAACACACCACGGGCCGACGAGATCTTCATGGCCTGGTACTATGCGCGCTTCATTCACGCGGTAACGGCGCGCGGCAAGGCTGAATACGACATTCCCATGTACGTGAACA
>Ga0302140_10010608_pt1 | contig 11371 bp, 10 predicted proteins | sample I_Bog_E1_1_FD_202095 | JGI IMG/M metagenome (GOLD analysis project Ga0302140, IMG submission 202095) | Peat permafrost microbial communities from Stordalen Mire near Abisko, Sweden - I_Bog_E1_1 | ecosystem: Environmental > Terrestrial > Soil > Wetlands > Peat | place: Sweden: Abisko, Stordalen...
ACCCACACGGTCGAGGAGGCGGATTTTCCACCCGAGGGCAGCCGCCGCGAATCGCATCGTCCCCAGCGCATGGCCGACATCGTGTTGGCAGTACCGGAACGCACGCTCGCCATACTTCCAGGCCTCCCGCCAAAAAATGGACGACAGCCCCACGAGGAATGAACCCTCCGGAAACGCTGCCGTCAAGGCCGCCCAGACCGAGGGGTCAAAGTCCGCTCGCAGCTCGAGACCGTGCGCCTTCGATGCATAGTGATATACACCGGGACGGTTGTTGATAGTGTCCAAAGACGGCAAGAGCACGTATCCCTCCGTCGGGTGGAGATTCCCGCTAGACGGATTGGCACGCAGAGGCCATGTGGTTCCCTCGAACTGTTTCCAAGCTGTGAGCGAGAGTGCGTATCGCAAGAAGAGTGAAATGGAGTCGGCCGAAAGCGGAGCCGGCACCGCGTTGTTCGGGACATAGAGCTGCCAGAACGGAAGCTCTCGCCCCTCCTCGGGGAGAGGAAGGCGAACCAGCGGCGCTCCGTCGTAACGGCGGAACGGATCTGGCTGTTTAGCCCAATCCAGGTATCCAAGCGAGGCGGCATAACGGTGGTAGTGGTGCTTCGTTCTTTCGTGGTAAGCTACCACGACTTGTTCGGAAGGAAGGTCGAGGTCGTCCCTATCCGTCTTCAGCGTAAATTCAGGAGGAGTATTTGCTTCCATGACCATCGTTGCCTTCCCGTCACGTGTGGGTAAATGCCTCGTATAGATGAAGGTCGACATCGAATGCCCGAGAGCTCGTGGCGGAGATCTACCGGGCGCTTTGGGATTAAAATCTTAGCAGGATCCAATCCGCCCTCAATGATAGGTCTCCCTCAGTATCTGCATAACAGATTGTAGCGTAACAACAATCGCCGATCTACTGTCAAAGAAACCTATCCTTTACACGAAGGACCGGGATCGGGAAAGCAATTGAGAGGTTTGGTAGTGGTGCAGTTTGAAGCCCCAGAGTTGGTCCTGGAGCCGGCCCGCGCCCTTGCGCCTCTTCTGAGAGCCTTACATCATGAATGGAACAAGATGTCGGAACTCGTACAGATCGGTTTTCAGCCGTCGCAGCCTCCCATGGCTGGTGCTCCGAAGCCGCGCGCTTCAGTGCTTTGGATACAGGGTGTTACGCTGGCATGGATGCTTGCGGAATTCGGCGTCTCCGCATATGCGGCTGTAACGGCTTACAGCCCTGCGATGTTGGCCTTTGGCTCCGACAGCCTGGTAGAGCTCATCTCCGCTACTGTTGTGCTCTTGCAGTGGATTCCGAGCATATCTATCTCGGAACGGAGGGCAAGCCGAACAGCAGGAGTTCTGCTTTTCGTGCTCGCCCTCGTGGTTGCAGCGATTGCTGTTGCGTCATTGGCTCTGCGGTTGCGGCCTGCAACGAGTTACGCGGGCATAGCAATCACCATTGCGGCGCTGATCGCAATGCCTGTTTTAGCCATTCTCAAGCGCCGTGAGGCTCGTCGCAGTAAGAATGCAGCCTTGGCCGCCGATGCAGTGCAATCCGCTACTTGCGCGTATCTTGCGCTGATCGCACTGGCTGGCCTCGCTATCAATGCAGCATTCCATGTCGCGTGGTTCGATTCGGTTGCCGCTCTGGTGGCTGTTCCCATCCTCGTGAAGGAGGGCAGATCGGCTTGGCAAGGTCACGCCTGCGGATGTTGTTGAGAGCCTGATTTTCAAATTGCACCACTACCAGAGGTTTCTGGATGTGTGTTCGGCAATCTGGACATCGAGCCAAGTATCTCAGTTGGTGCAAAATCGCCGGTGCACTCGCCGACGGCCACCTGCCGCCGAGGTAGGCTCCGTGAGTACACAGGGCTGTTGGCGCCAGATGACTTTCTCAGTAGCCATGTTCAGCGAGATCCGACAGCCTCCCAGGTCCGAGAATCCGGACCTGGGGCACCCATATCTTCGTGTGTGGACATAGGCCACCCGCCACTGGTTATGGGCTTGTTGAGGCGGGAAACTGGATTGTGATGGGAGCTACAGCCTCGGCTCCAGTTGACAGTGCGGCGGTCACTTCATCCTGCACGGTCGTGACCGGATTGGCGGTTCCATTCGGATTCTCTGATGGCGCCGTATACCCGCCCGTGGTTGTGATGGTCCCATAGTTTGCAGTCCACGTCACGTCGCCGGATGTAGCGGACTCCGTTGATAGTTGCATGAACTCACCGGGTGCAACGGTGGTCTTGGGCATCAGCACGTAGATACTCGCGTCTGGCTCGAAGATTTCCGCCGTGTTGCTCACGACACCGTAATCGTCAGCGCCCCCCACTATAAATACGCGGCCTGTGGTGAGAGGCGTGATGCCGTAGTTTACACGCTTTTCGACCATATTCCCTGTAACACCGGAAATGTGTGTGGTTTCGTCGAATACAAATTGCGTGTCAATCGCGTACCCATTAGGGTCAGTTCCGCCCGCCTGGAGGCTCTTGCCATTCTGGAGCATGATAGGTGTAAAAACGGATTTCGGCAGTGGCATATCGCCAATCTTACTGGCATTTGCCGCAGAATCGATGCGTTCGATACTGGAAATTCTCTCAGCGTCACCGCTCGTAGGGTCGGCCCAGTAGGCTCCGCCATAGACCTCGACCGAGTTATCAGGGAAAGGAAGGATTCCCGCTAATTGGCGAGCCTGAAGCAACTGTCCCACAGTTGAAAGGCTTTCTGTTTCGGGGTCAAACCACAATATGTCTGCCGTCGACAAATAGTCCATTGGCCCTGCCAAGGGGTCTCCGATCTGGCCACCGACGACCCATACTTTGCCATCCAGAGTTTGCGTCACATTGCTATAAATTGGCCAGGAACTGGCATTCCACTGGAGAGCAAGCGTCTGCCAGGCATTCGTGTCCAACACCATGAGGCCGGCTTGGTCGGAGTAGATGAAGACGCGATTGCCGGAAAGAGGGAAACACTGCGGAGGGGTCGCGCCGGTGCTATCGGGCAGCGGGCCGCTCAGAACCTGAGCGCTGAATGTATTCGTGGTCGGATCGAAAACGTCTACAGTGGGCGGCAGATCCCAGTTCGGTACGGGCCCGACCCAAGACATTGCCCATCCCCCAATCAGGAGAACCCGGTTGTCGGGCAACGTCACCGCGCAATGATTCATCCGTCCCCACGACATTGTGGAGTCCAATAGGCTAAACATTTCGGTCGAAGGATCAAACACTTCTGCAGTGTAGGTTCCTATGGCGTCGACGGAGCCGCCTGCCACCAGGACTCGACCGTCTGCAAGCAACGTGGCCGTTTCAGAAGAGCGAGCATAGGTCATGCTGGAGGTTGGGGCGCTTGTGTCGTCGCGGCGGATCGTGGAAAGCGAATGCGTTGCCGTGACCGACTCCAAGGCGCGAAAGTGCCCGTTAGATGCGGTTGGTGTTGGTGTTGGGGTTGGTGTCGGTGTACTGCTGTTGCCACCGCAGCCGGTCGCTAATAGGAGTACGAAGAACAATGCCAACAGATTGAGCGATTTCTTTGGGAACCTAGTTTGGGCGATCTTCCTGGTCTGGTTGGTGGACGTTGTACAGAGGATGGAAAAACGCCTTTTCTGATCGGCAACCTGGATGTTCATGATGCCTCACTTCCCTGATTGGGTCGTGGAGTTGAAGCTTGGTGGCGGGTGGCCTTGGTCCCATGAGTATCATAACTCAAATCGGGGTGCCCCAGGTCCGGAGTTCCGAGCCTGGGAGGCTGCGGAAAAGCCCTGTTTTCAAACGAATTCGACAAAAAGCATACCGCAGGGGCTAAAGCCTTGTTGATTCTATGAGCTTTATCGGCACGACTAAACAGGCTGCGGAAAAAACCCCGATTCCAGCCCGGTTTCGTCCCCTGAGCCGTTTTTCGCTCTTTCCGGCCAGTTTTTGCCGCTGTTTCCTTCTTTCGTTTTGCCCCTGGAGGCCGTTTTACCGGCCTCCAGACACACCTCGGCCCTAATGGGCCAGCGATTCAATCGGAATCAACCCCCGCATGCGCACCAGGTTATGCGCCACGATGGTCAACCGATAAAACCAATCCACCCGATCCAGGCCGCGCAGCTTCACCTGGCGCAACCCCCGGTCCAGCTTCGACCAGCCGAAAACCCGCTCGATCAGCTTTCGTTTGCGCTGGCTGATCGAGCGGCGCGCATCGCTGCGCTCGGCCTCCGTCAAGCTGTTCTTGCCCATATTGCTGCCCCCTTGCGCGTACTCGCTGACGTGCGGCGCCACTTCCCGATCCCGCAAGGCCTCGATAAACTTCTCTTCCTGATACAACGTGTCGGCGCCGAGCGTGATCTCCAGTTCCAGATCGCGTTCTTGCTTCGGCGCAACCGTGCGGTCCAGCATCGCCAGCGCCGAGGTGCGCTCGGCCGCATTGCCCGCCTCGCTGGCTTCGGCGGCAACCGCCAGCCCGTTACGGTTTTCCATCAACGTGTGCCCCATAGAGGCGGGCACCGACTTGTCGCTCTTGGACTTTTTGTACAGCCGCGCCTCAGCATCGGTGGTCGATTCCACCTTGTCGCGCAACAGCAGCGCGCCTTTGCTGCCCGAACCGGAGCCGGGCGCGGGTGGATCGCTCTTCTCCTTAAAACTGCGCGCCGCCGCCCATGCCTGAATCAGCGTGCCATCCACCGTGAAATGTTCCTCACTCAACAACGCGTGCGCGCGCGCCTCGACCAGCACGGATTCCAATAACTTCTGACTTACCGCGCCTGCGATCAGACGTTCGCGGTTCTTGGTGAACACCGTCACGTCCCACACCGCATCGTCCATCTCCAAACCCACAAACCAGCGGAACAGAAGGTTGTAGTTCATCTGCTCCATCAACTGCCGTTCGCTGCGGATGGAATAAAGAATCATCAGCAGCGTGGCCCGCAAGAGACGCTCCGGGGCGATCGAGGGACGGCCGGTGTCGGAGTACAACTTCTCCAACTCGGCATCCATGCGAGCCAGCGCATGGTCAACCAGCGTGCGAATCTGCCGCGCCGGATGGTCCATCGGAATCCGCTGCGCCAAGGTTAAATAGCTGAACATCGCTTCCTGCTTCTGATCGTTTCCACGCATGGTTCTTTGATAAATCAAATCCTGACAAAAATCAGTGACCGCCATCAGGCCAGAAGTTTTTCCGCAGACTGTGAAGTCGTGCCCTGACACTTCTGGACTCTTTATCGAGTTTTTGCGTAGCCTGTGAAGTCGTGCCGTGACGCTTCTTGCAGCCAGGAATGTTTTTCGCAACCTGTCAAGAAAGGCCTATGGATCGCTCGCTGAGCGCATTGGGCGGCAACTGACCTTTCCTACTATCTTGACCGACAAGAGTCAATAGACTCCCAGGTCTCAAAATCGAGACCTGGGCTACCCGCCGGTCGTACATTCCCTTGGTATGCGATGACACGTTTCCAGGGCGGTGAGCGCGGATGCACCGGCCAGCAGTTCGAGAATGCCACGCCTGGAAATTGTTATCACTTGACTGCCGGGACCGCCTTCTTGTGCTCCACGAAGATGTGTGCTTGATGACAGCTCACACACGTCTTGCCTTTCATGAATGGATCAGACTTCAGTTGTGCCACCTGATCGCTGTGACAGGTGTCGCATGCGCTTAACCCCGGCCTGCCCGCGAAGTCCGGTGCTGTTGTCTCGCCATGGCACACGGTGCATTCGACACCGTTGGAGGCATGCGGGCTGGCTTTCCATTGGTCATACAACGCCTTGTGGCAACTGGAACAGGTATCTCCGGCTGGAAGCAGCCGATGGTGAATATGCGTGGCTTGATCCTGCTGAGCAATGGCAGGTTGGACGGCAATAGCCAAAACGAGAAAAACGAACAGGGTGAGACCGAACATGCGCGCACTGAAACTATTCACGGACAGACCTCCTGAATACGGTCAAGTATCGAACCGGCGATGGCTGCAATCTGTGATACACATCACATCTCACCGGTCAACGGAATTAGATCTGCGCACTGGCTGCGAGGCCTTTTGCCAAAGGAATGTTCACAAACCTCGCTTGATTCCGCTGTCTGTCGCTGCGGTCGTGCAGATTCATGCGCTATGGTGCGCCCTTTCGCTACCGCCTCGGGTGAGGCGTTGCTGTCACCAGAGTCGGCCAACCGCACAACTGGCAGCGGACCGAGCCGTTGAGGAACCCTGTCCGACCCGTTCTACCCTGCGGGCGAACACCCAAAGCCCCAATCGAGCAAATGTGTTGCGATTCTTGGCGAGTCACGCTTTAGGAACATGTGATTTCAGCCCGGACGTTGCTCGCTTTATGCAAAATCGCCAAGTATCAAATCCACGACCAAACGCCCACGGTATTCCGAATCAACGCCACCAGTCGGAGCGGATTTCTTCACCGTGGATCACTTCGGATGGAAGACCGGGTGTTGGGGACCAGAGCTTCAGATCCTTGACGGCAAATACACTTTCAATTGGCTTCGTCCATGGGTGGAGCGCGAGGTCAAACAATCCCCAGTGAATGGGCATGAGCAGGCCGTGGCCGCCAAGGGCTCGAAAGCTGCGGACAACTCCTTCTGGGCCCATGTGAATGTCCGCCCAAAGAGGGTCTGAAGCGCCGATCTCAAGCATGGTGAGATCAAACGGTCCAAACTGCCTGCCAATTTCGACGAAGCCATCCCACTCTCCCGAGTCGGCGCCGTAATAGACGCGATGTTTAGGGCTGACGAAAGCGAAGGAAGCCCACAGAGTCTCGAATCGATTGAAGAGACTGCGGCCAGAGAAATGGCGGGCTGGCAAGGCGGTGATCGTCACTGAGCGAACGTTTACATCCTCGGTCCAGTTCAGGGTGGTGCAGCGCGTGGCATCGACGCCGAGAGTATGCAGAATCTTCTCAACGCCGAGCGGCGTGATCCAGCGGGCGTAGCGAAGCTGCGGCATTGTTGCAAGCCTGCGGATGGTGCCTGTGCCCAGATGATCATAATGATCGTGCGAAATCACAACGGCATCGATGGCCGGCAAATCCTGAAGTGCGAGCGGCGCGGGGAAGAAACGCTTGGGTCCGGCCCATTGCGTGGGGGCCGCGCGTTCATCCCAGACAGGATCGATGAGTAGACGTATCCCGTCGATCTCAACCAGCGAGGTGGAGTGGCCCATCCAGGTAACGCGCAGGCCTGAACGGGGACTCGTCGCAAAGATCCGAGGGTCGGTATGAAAGGGGCCAAGAGAATGTCTTGGTGATCGTGCCGCGGCTCCCAAGAAGAAACGAGGACCGATCTTGAACATCAGCGAAAGCCCACCGACTTTCGCTGGTACGGGATTCAAAAACTTTTTACCATCCCGTTTCGCAGGCATCAGGGTCATGCCTATTGGATGGTTTATCTTGCGCATGGATTCCTTAAAACGTAAGCAGTCATGAGAAGGTGCAGCCGCTCTATTCCTCCGGCAGCAGCGGAGAAAGTGGGCAGACTTCGATCCGTTCGCGCGAGGCGCCCATCGCGATATACAAACCTGAACCAACGATCAGAACTCCCCCCAGAAGCATCGAGATTGTCGGAATTTCGTGCCAAATAAGATATGCGATCAAAGCGCCGGTGAGAAGCTGCGTGTAGTGATATTGAGAGACGCTGGCTGCAGAGGAATGCTTCAAGGCTATATAGAAGCAGCCGCTTCCCAAAGCGCAGAAAAATCCTGTCGCGCCGAGCGCAGCGGTGAGCCGCGCGGTCAGAGGTTCGGCGTGGCCAATCATGCGCCCGAAGCCGTATGCGGCCATCACGATTCCAGAAAAGAAGACGAAGCTCTCTGACTTTTCCGTCTGCGTGATGACGCGCGACCAGACCATGTTGGCCGAAAAGCAGGCGACGCAGACCATGCAGGCGGCAATGCCGATCCAGTCTCCCTGGCGTGCGTATCCAAAGGGATCGACGGCGACAACGACTCCGGCAAAGCCGACCAGAATAGCCAGCGACTTGCGCCAGTCCAACCGCTCCTGCAAAAATAAAGCCGCCAGGATTGCAGTGACCATCGGAGCCATGAAGACAAGAATGTAAAACAACGTCAATGGCAGATGACGCAGGGCAACGACCACGCACAGGTTGTTGGCCAGATCGAGGCAGGAGCGAAAAACCTGGCGCTTTGGCTGCTTGGGCCAAAGAGACTTTACCTGTTTGCGCCACCAACCATGCAACAGCAGAAACGCCACAACGAAGAGGCCAAGAAATGCAACTACCTCATACGCCGGAAGCCGCGAGCTTCCGATCATTTTGATGATGCTGTCGGCCAGCACCCAACAGGTGAAACCAGCCAAAGCAAAACCAATTGCTTCGAATTCGGAATAAGAGGTCTTCATTGTTTAAAGCAGAGCGTTATGGCCACTTTAACAGAAGGACGCACCGCTCCAGGAATCCTCGCTGGCCTGAGGAGAATTGGAAAAACAACTCAATCCGCGTCATCCTCATCGAATTCGCCGTCTTCCGTCTGGCTTGCAGAATAAGCTGCGCGCTACGCTGGACTCTTGTTGACAACAACGTCTATAAAATATGGCTACTGATGTGTGAATCGTTACTGTTATACGGCTACGAAGAGGTTTTCGGCGAATGGCCATTCACCGTCCACCCATTGCGCAACGCACTCGAAACCGGTGCGCCAAGCCATTTCTGAGGGTTCGTTCCTCCTGTATTTATGACAACTCTCAGTCCAAATGGTCTCATCGCATTGCAGCGTGAAACGGGTTCCGTCAATGGTGATAATCTGGGTTTCCATGGAGCGGAGATGCATCTCGACTCGACGCTCGCGGGCGTTGTAAAGGGCAACGTGCTGAAATTGGGATAATTCGAAGTCTCCACCAAGCTCACGGTTAATGCGGGCCAGCAGGTTGCGATTGAAGGCCCCGGTTACACCGAGAGCGTCATCGTAGGCGGGAATGAGTTGAGTCAATGGCTTCTCAAGATCCGTGCCGAGCAGAAGCATGTCGCCAGGCTTGATCGCGTAGCGAATCTTTCGCAGGAACTCATCGGCTGGCCCACGATCGAAGTTGCCAATCGAACTGCCCAGAAACAGCACCACAACGGAATCGCCGGGTTCGCGGCGTGCCACCGCCTTGCCCAAGCCATCAAGATACTCTGTCTCAAAGCCAAGAATGCTGACGTGCGCCAAATCATCGAGTTCACGCTCGCAACGCACAAGTGCCTCGGATGATATTTCAATCGGGCAGTAAGTCATCGACTTATAATGCGCCAGCGCTTCCAGTATCTGGCGCGTCTTTCGGCCGCTCCCGCTTCCAAGTTCAACCACCATGCCATGCGCCATGAGATGTTCGGCGATGTCGTCTGAATGCTCGCGCAGAATTCTCTCCTCAGCGCGCGTCAGCCCGTACTCAGGAAGCCGAGTGATCGCTTCAAACAATGCGCAACCGACGTCATCATAAAGATACTTTGACAGCAACTCCTTCTGCCCCGTCTGCCCCAGCCCATTGCGCACGTCCACGGCGAAAGAGTTGACGGTCTGTGTCTCCTCACTAAAAATCAGCATTCCGGCTCCATTCAGCATTCCACGCAACGGAAAGAGGCGTAAACAAACGGATAATGCGGCTGGAACCAGTTACGGAAGGAACGCCGCAACATCGACGCAGCAGTCCGCGGCGAAGCGCCTTTGACCACGAAATGTTTTCCATCAAAAAAGTCCGCCGAGTAACCGCGGTAAAAGGGAAAGGGCTCAAAGCCTGGGTAGGGAGCGAAGGGAGTAGAGGTCCATTCCCAGCCGTTGCCGACGGCGTCCTCCAACCCGAAGGCGCTCTGCCCATCGGGATAGCTGCCCACCGCGACCGGGTCCCACCGCTCGAAGTTAAAGTTGCCTCGCCCCGCATCAGGAGGCGCGTTGCCCCACGGATACGCGCGCTCCGTGCCTTGCTCGGTCCCGTAAGCGGCGCGATGAAATTGAGCTTCAGTGGGCAAGGCCATGCCGGCAAAACGCGCATAGGCCGCGGCTTCCGCGTGGCTGACGTAGACCGGCCAGTCGAGCGGCAATGGCAGCTCTTCAAACATCGCCCGATAGAACCACTGCTCCTGACGCCGGAACCACAGACGCGGATGGGCGGTTTTTTGATCGTGGATCCAAGCCCAGTCCGCAGTGCTCCAGAGATGGCGATCATCGTATCCGCCTTCGCGCACAAATTGGAGAAACTCTCCGTTCGTGACCTTATATGCGCCAATCGCGAAGGCCAGCACTGCGACGGAATGCTCTTCAAACTCGTTGTCCCAGCCAAAGATATCCCTGCCGCGCGGAATTCCCAGCGTGGCAAATCCTGCCGGGATCTCGATCATCCGGGCGTCGATGGGCGGCGTGGGTCGATGAAAAACTACATTGCGATAACTGTGCGGCACAATCTTCCGATCTGGAGTCAGTTGGTGCAGCATATACGCCAGGGTCTCCGCATGCATTAATCGATGTTCGATCGCGACGTTGAGAATCACTTCTTCGGGATATTGCCAAGGTCTCGCCGAAATCTGCGAGGGTCTCGCGAGAATGTCGTCGAGTCCTTCCCGGACACGCAGGTTATAAGCGTTGATTTCTGAGAGCCGAGGCCAGTCGGATGGGCTGTCCTGCGGCAGGCCGGTCTCCACCGGATCGATGCCAAAAGCGAAGAGGCGATCAAGTTCCTTGTGTGCGGCGCCGAGGCCGAGCGCGTGACTTGCGATCAGATTCCAGTCGAATGCTTCGAGGTGGCCGATGTAAAAAATGATTCGGTGCCGTTCGGGAATGGGCCTGTCGTAGAGCGCGTCCTCGCGCACAACTCGAAATAACTCGTCCGTGACCGACCGCGATTCGGCCAGGCGCAGCAATAGCTGGTTCTGAATCTCTGGCTGGCTCACCGTCGCATTCATCGTGCGCACCGTCCTTTTCGATTTCAACCGACTACGGCTTTTACGAAAACGGTTCAATCATGACTTCGTCAATGAAACACCATCCCCAATCCTCGCCCGGTTCAAGTGATCGCATGATGGGGTGCTTTGTCTTTCCGAAGTGCTTGGTGGCGTGCTTGTTCTTCGACGAATCGCAGCAGCCGACGTGGCCGCAGATCTCGCAAAGGCGCAGATGGACCCACGAATCACCCATCTGCAAGCACTCCTCGCACCCATCGGTCTTAGGGGATGGGTTTTGTATCTGGTTCAAGTGTGAGCAAGTTTCCTGCATCGTCTCCCTCCATTGTTCCGGCAGTTGGATTTTTCGGCTGAGTTAAAGGCAAGTAAACCTGGAAGCGAGTGTCGCCTGGGTGCGAAGAGACTCGTATCTCGCCATGATGATTTCGGATGATGCGGCCCACCGTATCGAGTCCGAGCCCCGTTCCTTCGCCAACTCCTTTGGTGGTGAAAAATGGCTCGAAGATATGGGGCAGAACAGCGGGCGGAATTCCGG
>Ga0302140_10010610_pt1 | contig 11371 bp, 8 predicted proteins | sample I_Bog_E1_1_FD_202095 | JGI IMG/M metagenome (GOLD analysis project Ga0302140, IMG submission 202095) | Peat permafrost microbial communities from Stordalen Mire near Abisko, Sweden - I_Bog_E1_1 | ecosystem: Environmental > Terrestrial > Soil > Wetlands > Peat | place: Sweden: Abisko, Stordalen...
ACTCATCTCGAACGAGAATCGAGCCAGCGGAACGACGTGGGCACATCGACCGAGTGCCCTCCGTCGAAGATTGTCAGGCGGACCGGACCCGCGCGCCGCCGGAACAGTACCGCCTCTTTGCGCCCGGCCTCAGTTTCTTTCTCGGCGGTAAGTTCCGCCGGAACCCGCGACTCGCGCGTAAAGATGTCGATCTGCTCCAGCGAAAGGGCCTTATCCGGAACGCCGTTGGCCCGCGCCAGTTCATTGAACGCAAGCAGGCTTTGACTCAGAGGAACCGCGTTGCCCGCGTGGCCATCCCTCAGGCCCGAATCGATCGCAATCGGAATGCCGGCGGCCTTGCTCAAATAGAACAGGGATGATCGCCGACGGTACTCCGCGGCCCTTTGCGGCGTATCGGGTGGCCCGCCCAGGCACTTGTCCATCATCTGGAAATACTGGCTGCCGGTGGCTTTGGAGAACTCATACCAGGCAGCCAGATCCGTGATCGGAACCCAGACCGAAACGGCCGACCAGAGTTGAGGCGCGCGCGTCGCCATAAGCAGCGACATCTGTCCGCCGCCCGAACTGCCGACAAGGTAGATCCGCTTTTCGTCAACCCGCGCCTGCTTCCGTGCGTAGGCGACGCTGTCGAGAATATCCTGTGTCGCCAGATCGGAAGCGCAAGCCTCGGGCGTCTCGTTCGGACCGCGGAAATTCGGACCTACGAAAATCCAGCCGCGCCGTTTGCTCTCCTCCAACGCCGGTCCCACGGTTTTGTAATCCGTCGACCAGCTATGCAGAAACACAACCAGTGGAACCTTGGGCCCGGCAGCGCCGGCCTCCGCACCCGGCGGTACATAGAAGATCGCCCGCTGGGCCGATGCGTCCTTCGAACTTAGGATCACGATATCAAGCGTCTGGTCGATGGCCGGCTGTTGCGCCGACAGGAATCCGCAGAGAAGCAGCGGGGCGACCAGCAAGCCGCCCCACTTCCAACCCTGCTTACGCCAGATTACGCCAATCAGAAGCTGACCCTCAACGCCACTTGTATCACGCGAGGGCCGCGATCCGCCGTGGCCTCTCCAAACAGCGTATTGATCTGCTGTCCGGCGGCGTTGAATTTTGCCGCCGAATTAATGGTGGACCACTGAGCGTGGTTGAACGCGTTGAAGAACTCAGTGCGGATCTGCAGGCTGGCGCGTTCGCGGACGATGAAGTTCTTGAACGCCGCCAGATCCCACTGATTCTGTCCCGGCCCGCGGTACACATCGCGCGGCGCACTTCCGATATATCCCAGGGCCGGCAGCGAAAACACACCAGTGTTGAAGAACTCGGTGCCGTTGCGTGTGCCATAGGGAAGTTGTGCGTTAGCGGAGATGTTGATTCTCTGACCATCGCCGCCTCCGATCAGATCCGCGCCGCTTACCGTCGTGAAAGTAACGCCCGTGGGAGCGCCGCTTGCAAAAGTCGCAATTCCCGAAACGTTCCAGTGTCCCAGCACCGTGCTGAGAATCGGATTCGTCATGAAGCGGGAGCCGGGGATTTCATAGAGCCACGACAGATTGGTAATGAACGTCCGGTCAAAGGACGATTCGCCGTAGTCGAGCAGCACCGGGCTGGCATAGGTGGCCACCGTCGCGCCGTCCGACGAACCGTAATCCATCGATTTCGACCAGGTAAAGTTAGCTTTGAACTCGAAGCCATGCGAGAACCGGCGGTTCGCCTGAGTCTGCAGTGCGTAGTAGCTCGAATTCCCGGTCGGCTCTCTGAAGGTGACGGTGCCCAGGCCCTGATAGGGCCGCAGGAAGGCGTCGGGGAGTGGTTTGCCTGGAACTGTAGGATCCTGACTGGACGCCAGAAACCTTTCGCCATAAGGCAACTGGTTGAGGTTCTGAGACATCAGCAGGTGACGCCCCAGATTTCCGACCACTGCCACATCGACTACGATCGACTTACCGACGTCCCGTTGACCGCCCAGGCTGAAGCTATAGCTCGAGGCCAGCTTGGTTTCGCTGAGTCCCAGAACGTTGGACGGGAACAGCGTGCCAGCGGAACTTACGAACGAGGCCAGCGTTCCGTAGTAGGTCAAAGGCGTATACGACAGCGGCGGGTTCGACTGATAGCTGCCCGAGCAGCACAGACTGGGTGCGCTGGTGGGCAGGTAGGTGATGCCGAAACCGCCCCGAAGCGCCGTCTTCCCGTCGCCGAAAAGGTCGTATGCAAACCCGAAGCGCGGGCCAAAATCGACGGACGGCGAAGTCGTCAGGCCTTGAGGAACTCCGGGCTGGCCGACTACGATCATTCCATCCGATGGGCTGCCAACTCCTGGCACCAGAGCGCCGATATAGACTGCGGGCAATTGCGCGCCGGTCAGTGGATTCACCGCAACACGCGTGCCTGCGGCGTTGAGCCCCGGGTTATAGAGCACCGATGCCTGCGACGGGTTCCATGCGCCGGGGCTGAAGCCGGACATCTGGCCCAGACGCTGATGCCAGGGAATCCGCGTCGTAAGCCGCATGCCGATTTCGAGCGTCAGTTGCCGGCTGACCCGCCACGAATCCTGCACGTACTCTTCAAAGGCGGCTTCGCGATAATCCGCGCCAATGCGCGCCGAACTCTCCGTATAGGTATCGAAAACGCCCAGCAGCGCGTTCGAATAGCCATAGCCCGTGTCGAGCGGGTTGTTCACATCCTTACCAAACGCGAAGTTACCCGAGTAAGCTGTGCCCGGATTGCCTTTCCACATGCGGGTGCGCACGACATTCACTCCCGCCTTCAACGTGTGCTTGCCGTAAACTTTGGTGAGGTTGTCGGCGATGGTGAAGATGGTGGTCGCGCCGTCGATCGGAGCGCGCGCATCGTAGGAATATCCGGCCGCGCTCGGAACGTCCGAGAAGCTCATAATCGGAATAACATTGTTCGAGTTGTCCGCGGGATACCATTGCCCGAGACCCTGCAGACCATAAGTGGACCGCTGGATCTTGGCATTCTCCGCCTGGCTGATCGGACCGCCCGGCTCGTCCCAGTGATTCACGCCGAAGGTGAATTCATTGATCAGCGTAGGCGAGAACGTATAGGTCAGGCTGATCGACGGAGTTTCAATCCGCGAATTGTAGAAAGCCTTGACCAGACCCCAGTTCGGGCCAGGCGCAGCGCCCACCGCATAGCCTTGCGAGTGATTGTTGATCTGGTTATTTCGGCCGTACATCCGCAGCTTGTCGGTCAGATTGAAGTCCATCCGGTACGTATAGTTGTTGGAGTTGTTGATCGGCGTCTCCTGGAACAGGAAGTTGTAGTTGCCGCCGCTTACCGCTCTGTTATTGAAGTTAGGCTGCGGGTAAATGCTCAGAAGATCCTGCCCATAGGTGCTGATCTGGCTGGGGGGAACAATGTTACCCGGGTAGGGCGTCTTGGTCCCGGATACATTGATCGGAATCAACGCTCCGCCAACCGTCAGACTCTGAGAAAAATTGCCGGCCCTCTCAAGGGCGGTTGGCACCGTGTCTTCAATCAGGGATCCGGGAATGCTCTGGTTGTAATACTGATCGTTGAAGAAGAAGAAGATCTTGTTTTTGGCCGTGTTGAATTTACCCGGTATGTAAACAGGTCCGCCGATGCTGCCGCCGCCGATGACATAGCGATAGCGCGGCTTGGCAACGTTGTTGAGGTTATTGAAATAGTCGTTGGCGTTCAGATCCTCGTTGCGAAGATACGAATAAATATCGCCGTGGAACTGTTTGCTGCCCGACTTGGTCGTAAGATTGATGATCGCGCCGCCGCTCTGGCCGTACTCCGCCTGGAAGTTCGACATCTTGACGTTAACTTCCGACAACGAGTCCGTCGCGGAAGTTGCCATCAACTGCCCCTGGCTGGAGGGGTCTGAAGCACCCACTCCGTCGAGCGTCGGGATCGTCGCACTCCAGCGCGTGCCGTTGATGCTGCCGTACGGTGCGTATGCGCCGCCCGGCGTTGTCGGATCGACCGCTCCCGAAATTCCGGGCAGACCTCTGAGCAGGCCGTCGAACTGCAGGCCGCGCGCGAGCAGCGCGCCGATTTCGTGTGTATCGATATCGCCCGAACGCTCGGCGCTCTCGGTTTGCACGGGGGTTGCGTCGGCCTGTACGGTCACGGAATCCGTAGTGCTTCCGACGGTAAGTGTCAGTGTTCCGACCGACCTTCTTTCGCCCGCCGTCAGCACGATGTCCTTCTGCTCCAGCTTGGAAAAACCGCTGGCCTGAACGGAAATCGAGTAATTGGCAGGCGCCGGAATGGCCTGGAACGAGAAGTTTCCACCAGCGTCGGACTTTTGCGTCTGTACGACAACAGCCGTGTCCTGGTTGGTGAGGTTAAGGGTTGCGCCCGGCACCCCAGCGCCGGACGGGTCGGCGAGAACGCCGGTTATGGTGGCTTCGGTTTGCGCGAATGTCGGCAGTGAACAGCCGATTCCGATGGCCAGCATGACTAATGCGGAAACGATACGACAACCGCTTTTCTTTTCTGAAGCTTTCATGGCGGGGCTCCTGATTGCAGGGAGTCTATCATGTGTAATCGATACAGTCAACGCAAACTGTAGCGGAAAAATTGGGCATTTGGTCTTTACAACCCTGCGGCGGAAGACATAGAATCTGGTGTATTGAGAGGGAACCAGATGCGAATTACACGACGTCAGGCAGTTTCGGCCATGGTCGCGCCTGCGCTTTGTTCAGCCACGAGAGCCTTCGGCCAGGCGACGCTCCCGGAAATCGAGAAAGGTCCGTTCGACGGATCGCTCGAAGGACTGAAGGCTTACCAAATCCCCGAGTGGTTCAAAGACGCCAAGTTCGGCATCTGGGCTCACTGGGGGCCGCAATCGGCGGCGGAAGACGGGGACTGGTACGCGCGTCGCATGTATATCGAAACCGAGCCGCAGTACAAGAATCATCTGGAGCGCTTCGGCCATCCTTCGAAGGTCGGACATAAAGAGATCTGCCGGATGTGGACCGCCGACAAGTTCGATCCGGACCACCTCATCTCGCTCTACAAGAAGGCCGGCGCGAAATACTTCATGAGCATGGGCGTTCACCACGATAACTTCGACCTCTGGAACTCGAAGTACCAGCCGCGCTGGAACGCGGTGGCAACGGGTCCGAAGAAGGACATCGTCGGCATGTGGAAGAAGGCCGCGCAGAAGCAGGGCCTGAAGTTCGGCGTCAGTGAGCACCTGGCCCCCAGCTATAACTGGTTCGCGGTTTCGCATGGCAGCGACAAGACCGGACCGTTAGCCGGCGTTCCTTACGACGGAATCGATCCTGCCTACAAAGACCTTTACCACGAGTTGCCCGAAGGCTACAAAATCAGCTTAACCGGCATGGGCGGCAGCATGACCGATGCGCCGCAATCGTGGAAAAACGAGTACTTCCTGCGCATCAAAGACCTGGTGGATAATTATCAGCCCGACCTGCTGTACACCGACGGCGGCATGTTTTACGGCGATATCGGATCGCGCCTCGTCGCCAATCATTACAACGTGAATGCGAAGCTGCACGGCGGCAAGGTGGAAGCCGTCTACACCAGCAAACGCCGCAATGAATGCGAGCAGGGAACATGCGTTTACGACATCGAGCGCGGTGTGGCGGATGGCGTCATGGCCAACGCATGGCAGACCGATACCTGCGTCGGGAACTGGCACTACAAACGCGACGTGAAATATAAGACACCTAAGACCGTGATCGATATGCTGTGCGACATTGTCAGCCGCAACGGCAATCTGATGCTCAACTTTCCCTTGCCGAACAGCGGCGCGCTCGATGCCGAAGAATTAAGAATTCTGGACGAGATCACCAAATGGACATCGGTCAACGGCGAAGGCATCTTCGCCAGCCGGCCATGGAAGACCTTCGGCGCCGGACCCGCGCTTGTGACATCGCCGGTCGTTGCCAATCAGCGCTTCAACGAAAACAACCGCAAAGATCTGACCGCGGACGATATTCGGTTCACGACGAAGGGCAGCACGCTCTACGCCTTCGCGATGGGATGGCCGGGAAAAGAAGCGTCGATCCCGTCTCTGGCGACCGGTGGCAAGTACGATGTGCCGAAGTTTCACAACGTCGAACTGCTGGGGCACAAGGGAAAACTCAAATGGACTCAGGACGGCGCCGGTCTGAAGGTTGAACTACCCGAACAGAAACCCTCGGACTACGCGGTAACCTTCAAAATCGCCACGGCGTAACGAAAGCCGGACTTCAGTTGTACTGCTGATCCGCATTTCTCACCGCCATTGAGGCCGAAGCCCTCGTGGGGTCAAGGCTTCGGCCTTGCCGCCGGGCTTCCGCCTGGCGCGAAGTGAGTTGCTCCTGAGCTTAGCGAGAGAATTCTGCCTCGGCAGCCCCGGCCCGCACCGGTATCCGGCCCTCCCGAACCCGGCCACAATCGCCGAAACGGCCGCCGCACCTCCGGCGTCTTAACCTCACAGTGCTCCACACCCTCGCCACCGACCTCGACGCCGAACTGATGATTCGCGCCCAGCAGGACGATTCCGAGAGCTTCGGTCGCCTGCTGGACCGCAACCGCAACATGGTCGTGCAGTATCTCGCGCGCATGGTTCAGAACCACGCCATCGCCGAGGAACTGGCGCAGGATGTTTTCATCCGCGTCTACCGTTCACGCCATTCCTATGCCCCGTCCGCCCGTTTTTCCACGTGGCTCTACCGCATCGCAACCAACGTCGCGCTCAACCATATCCGCGACCGTCGCCGCCACCTGCGCGACGTCAGCCTGGATTACCGCGCCACCGCGCAGGTATGTCGGGAAGCGCAGGACAGCGCGCCTCTCATTGAGCACCGCCTGCTGCGGGAGGTCAGTTCCCGCCAGGTGCGCAGCGCCATTCAGGCCTTGCCCGCCAAGCAGCGCGCCGCCGTAATCATGCACAAATATCAGGAGCTGGATTACGCGCAGATCGGCAAAGCCATCGGATGCACTCCCACGGCCGTGAAAGCCCTCATGTTCCGGGCTTATGAAAATCTGCGGATCAGATTAAAGTATCTGGCGGACGCGCGTTGAAACCGGATTCTTCCCGCGGCGGCGGCGCCGAATGCTCGGACAGAGACATGCCGGCCTGAACCTTCTGCCATCGGCTGAACGTAAAAATCTCTTTCCGCCGCCGGAAACTCGCAAAATTCAACCGGCAGTATTCACAGCGCCAACGTTTCGCTCCAAACGTAATCTTCAGACCCATGAAAAATGCTGGCTGATACGTTTTGCCGGTCCATCCGTTCAGATCCATGCGATGGCACCGCGGGCAGCGCGCCCATTTCAGGTCGCTCGGAACAAAAGTCTTTGCGATAAACCGTTCCTGGCAATCCTGGCACCGCAGAGACGATGAGAACCACGGAACCCGCTCACCCGGACGCGGCCGCGACTCTCTTAAAAACCGGCTCCCGCACTTCGGACAGGCTGTCATCTAACGCGACACCAATGCGAGCCTGCGGCCCGCGATATCGCGCGCTACGAACTCCCGAAATGCCAGCACAAGGCGCTCTCGGACGGAAGTCGAGCGGCCCGCCGGCCGCCCGGCGATTTCCCGCACAGGCAGAAGATCGCGCGTCGTGGATGTGATAAAAACCTCGTCGGCATGATACAAATCGTCGAGCGACAGGGTGCGCTGGACGATGCCGATACCATCGACATCGATTTCATTCAGCAGCACTTCGCGTGTAATTCCCGGCAGGCAGCCGTCTGTCAGGGGCGGAGTATAAACATCGTCGCCGAGCACTGCGAAAATGTTCGCCGACGTGCATTCCGCCACCTTGCCGTGTTCATTCAGCAGTATCGTTTCGTCGAATCCCGCCCGATGCGCCCGTTCGGCCCACGTCAGATTCTCCGCCCACGACAAAATTTTGGCCCCCGCGAACTCGTTGGCGGCAAAACGGGCATGAGGCTGGATCGCCAGCCGCACCGATTCGCCCCACTTCTTCGAATCGGCTGTCAGCGCGATCACGTCGCTTGCCCGCGATCCGCCGGGCAGTTGCCCTTCCCACATCCCGCCGCCGTTGCGCACCACCACCAGCCGCAGCGTGCAATCCGGATGGCCGTTGGCCTCGATCAGGCGCAACAATCCGGCTTCGACTTCAGCTGCCGACTCGGGCATCGCAACGTGGACGAGCCTCGCATCCCGCGACATCCGCGCCCAATGGCGTTCCCAGGCGAAAAGCGCGCCATCCGAAACCCGCAGCGTAGTGAACACACCCCACCCTGCCAAAAGCCCCAGTTGGCCTACGCCCAACTCCGGGGTTCCCGCATCGCGGATCGTTCCGTTATGCGAGATGAAAGCATGAATGCCCATGGGAAAGTGTCCTTATTCTAACAACAACGCTACTTGCCCGCTCCACTTAGCTGCGCTTCGCGCTTTGCTTTGAATTCCGTGCCGGGCTTCCATTCCGGATATTTATCGGTCTGAGCCACCCGATATCCCACTTCCGCCAGCAGCCGCAGATCCTCCGCGGCGCCCGAAAGATCCCAATCCGACTTCACCTCGTCCGATGGCTTATGGTAGTCGCGATCGGTATATTCGTCGCGCTTTTTCTGGCCGTAACCATCGGGCTTTCCTATATAGTCGATGCCCGCATCCGGATCGAGCGCGGGAACGCCCTGCTTGGCGAATTCGAAATGATCCGACCGGTAGAAGAACCCTTTTTCCGGCTCAGCATCGCCTTTCACCACGCGCCCATGCTCTTTGAGAACATCCGTCGTTACATCGTCCAGCGTGGAATTTCCCAGCCCCACCAGCACCAGATCTTTCGTTTTTCCCCACGTATTCAGGCCGTCCATATTGATATCCGCCAGCGTCTTGTTCAGTGGATACAGCGGGTTTTCCGCGTAATATTCCGAACCCAGCAGCCCCTGCTCCTCCGCCGTTACGGAAAGGAACAGCATTGTACGCTTCGGCGCGGGCTGTAGTTTCGCATAGGCGCGCGCAATTTCGAGCAGCCCCGCGCTGCCCGACGCATTATCCGCCGCCCCGTTGTAGATCTGATCGCCCTTCAGGCTCGGGTCTTTCCCCAGATGATCCCAGTGCGCTGTATAGATCACGTATTCATTTTTCTGCACCGGGTCGCTGCCGTCGAGCTTCGCAATCACGTTGTGCGAGTCGATCGTTCGCAGGGTGTTTTCGATCTTGAAATTCGCCACCGCACCCGGCAGCGTCACCGGGCTGAAGTCCTTCTTAAGCGCGTCCTTTTTCAACGCCGCCAGATCCAGACCCGCCATCTTGCAAAGCTCGCTCACCTTGTCGTAGACCATCCAGCTCTGCACCGGCGTCGTGCCCATATTGTTATCCGGTCTCTGGATCGTGAAATTCTCACTGCCCCAGCTTCCGGAAACCACTTCAAACGGATACCCCGCCGGACCCGTCTCATGCACGATGATCGCGGCCACCGCGCCCTTCTGCGCCGCGATCTCATATTTGTAAGTCCAGCGTCCGTAATAGGTCATGGCGCGGCCCTTGAACATTTTGTCGTCGAGCTTCGCCGGATCGTTCGGATCCGGTATCTGCGGGTCGTTCACCAGCATCAGAATCGTCTTGCCCCGGACGTCGACGTTCTTGTAATCGTCCCAGCCGTATTCCGGCGCAACCACCCCATATCCCACGAATACAATCGGCGAATCCTTAACTACCACCTCCGGCTGATACCGCTGCGAAACCGCGATGTAGTCCTTCCCGTTTACCAGAGCGAGCTTCTTTCCCTTCACCGTGAGGTCCGCCTGGGGCTTCGAAGTAATCCCTGCCAGCGGCACCTTCTGGATCCACGTGCCGTCCGGGTTGCCCGGCTTCAGCCCCATCTGCTGAAACTGCTGCTGCATGTAGGCGATGGACTTCTCTTCCCCGACAGTGCCCGGCTTGCGGCCCTCGTATTCGTCGGAGGAGAGAACCTTGATTTCGCCCAGCAGGGAATCCGCGTTGATCGAGTCGAAAGTGGGCGCTTGTCGCGCGCAGGAAGCCAGCAGAACCAGCCCAATAACCGGAAGGGATTTCATAACTGTAATTTCAATTTACAGGATCGCCACGGACTGGCGGCCGGCCCGCACCTCAGACGTCCGGAAGCGTGAACCCGATAGCGCGAGACGCCGCGATCACGCAGACCCAAAGAAACAGCGAAACCGCGCCCGCCATCCTGGCTCCGGCGGGACTCGCGCCGTCGGCCCATCGGTCCGCATCCCTGTAGACGCCGGACCGGAAAAACCAGGCATTCAGCGCGATCAGAATTAACAGCCCGATTTTAATAAGAAATGACGGATTTTTGTAGAAACGCGTCGCATCGGACATGAACAGCAGTATCCCCGTCACGGTCAACACCAAAAATCCGATCCACTTCACGACCACCAGCTGAGACGACAATTCCCGAAATTCCGGCCTGCGAATTGCGCCCAGCAATCGCAGATCGTCGACCACCACAGCGCCGCCAAACAACGCCATCCCCGCCAGATGCGCGATCTGCGGAACGCCGTAGCCCCAGTAACCCTCGCGAACCATGCGTCCCGCGGGCGTCTCCTGCAGCCACTGGCAAATCTCCAGAACGGACATCAGAAGATACCGATCCCGCGGCCGCCCGTCACCACGCCGGTCCACAGCAACAGCGACACGCCACCAGCGAAACGCTGTTCCGGCAACCCGGCATTGCTGCCCGCCGCCCTTACCCGCCGCCCCACCAGCAAATCGAACACAATAGTCAGCAGCAGGCACGTCATCTTGAGCCGGAAGTAGAAGTTGCCCACATACCTGTCGGGATCTGTCACGAAAAGCAACGGCCCTGTCAACAGCACTCCCACTATGCCCACCCTGATCCAGGGTGCCAGTTCCGACGCCAGTTCCGCCACTGGCATGCTCGTCAGCCGCCAGCCCAGCAGCCGGAAATCCACGATCGCCGCGGTTCCGACCAGCAGAACGATCGACACCATATGCAGCGTCTCAACAATCGGATAAACCCACACCGACGCAGCCATCGCATGCGCCAGTGGCGAAGTTTCCAGCCAGTTCAGCAGAGAGTCGGAAGTCATGAGGGAATAAAAATCAGTGTGGAATAATCCGCGCCGCCAGTATATACGAAAGAACACTTACTTGTTAGAATCGCGATCAGTGACTCCCGGGAATTTCGTCTTCGATCAGGCCGCATCGCGTGTCGTATTCGGCTTCGGCTCGCTGTCTCAGGTCGGCGAAGAAGTGCGGCGGCTCGGCTGTGCGCGCGCCATCGTCCTGGCAACGCCCGAACAGCGCGACCAGGCCGATGACGTGGCGCAACGCCTCGGAGAACTCGCGGCCGGCGTCTACGCCAAAGCCGTCATGCACGTGCCCATCGAAACCGCCCGCGCCGCCCGCGAGGAAGCCCGACGCCTCGATGCCGATTGCTGCGTGGCAGTC
>Ga0302140_10010612_pt1 | contig 11369 bp, 10 predicted proteins | sample I_Bog_E1_1_FD_202095 | JGI IMG/M metagenome (GOLD analysis project Ga0302140, IMG submission 202095) | Peat permafrost microbial communities from Stordalen Mire near Abisko, Sweden - I_Bog_E1_1 | ecosystem: Environmental > Terrestrial > Soil > Wetlands > Peat | place: Sweden: Abisko, Stordalen...
ATCAACGAATATGAATATGAACTTAATCTTGAAAGCATTCTGAGTCTCCACACAGAGCCAGCTTCTTCAGTGAAATGGGGTAAAATCCACAACGAAAAACCATTTGAGGAAAACAACCTGACCTTATTATCAAGTTCCTTTGATTTTTCTCTTTTGCTTTGGATCAAAGATGAAAAATCTGATGTCTGGATCAATAAATATAGGTTAGGTCAAATGGGGGGTACCAAGAACGCTTTTTTCGGCGCTACTTTCAATGGCACATTTGATAAAATCATGGCTTACACTTACCATGGATGTTTTTATCTATGGACAAAAAAAAATGAAGATTGGATCTCATCGCCTTGCATTTCAGGTCATTTTTCAAGAGTCACAGATTTAGATTGGAATAGTTCGAATGATTATTTAGTCAGTTGTTCCCAAGATCAAACCACCAGGCTTTTTACCAAATGGGTCGAAACTCAAAATTGGTATGAGATTTCCAGAGCTCAAATTCATGGATATGACATAAATTCGGTGAAGAATCTGAAGATAAAATCTGAAGATAAAAAGTTAATTGATATAATAATATGCGGAGCAGATGAAAAAATCGTGAGGTTATTCGAACCCACTGCCATTGTTGCGAATCTGATCAATAAACTATCAAAAAATTGCCTCAGATTATATTTCCCATCAATAGATGAGGAAGAGAAGTATTTAGTCAAAACACAAAATAAGGAGATTGAATATAAGACCTTCACGGAGGGAGGGGCACAGGTTTTGGGACTGATGACAAAAGCTGTGAAGCCGATGAAAGAGAAATATACTAATTATTATGACGAGGAAGATGAGGGGGTGAATTTGGACGAAAATGATAAAAATGATAATGCGAACACTCAAGATTTCAATCAACCACCAAGCGAAGATTATTTGTCGAAACATACTTTGTGGCCTGAAATTAACAAATTATATGGGCATGGTTATGAAATCCAAACTGTTACCTCAAATCATGAAGGGACACTCATTGCAAGTAGTTGCAAAAGCCAAACTCATGAGCATTCAGCGATATTTTTGTGGAACCCAAATAATTATTCAGTTTTAGATAAGCTTTATGTCCACAACTACACCGTTGTTCAAATGGAATTTTCGAAAAATGATGAGTTTTTAGGCTCGGTTTCAAGAGATCGACAGTTTGTTCTGTTCAAAAAAAATACAGAAGACCCAAAAAAACCTTACAAATTGTTTTTTGTTGATAAGAGTCATGCGAGGATTATTTGGAGTCTTTCTTTTAGTCATGATAGCGAATTTTGCATTACAGGATCAAGAGATAAGAAGTTGAAACTTTGGAGAATCGAAGAAAAAGGAGTTGTAATTGCAGGAGAAAAAACTTTTTCTGAGGCAATTATGGCTAATGCTTTTGGGGATAAAGTTATAAAATGTGAGCAAGAAGCAAAAGAGAAGAAGTTTTATTTGGTTGCTGTGGGGTTAGAAAATGGGAATATACTGCTTTTGAGACTCGCAATTAGCCAAGAGAAAAAAGGAGAGTTTAGTGTTGTTGGGATGATCAAAGAGTTTATGGGACATTCGCTGGCGGTGAATAGAATTAAATTTAGACAAATGGAGAGTGAAAATGTTTATCAGATCGCATCGTGTAGTGATGATCATTCAGTGAGGATTTTTGAAATAAGATGTTAAATGGAAAATTAAAAAGAATGAGAAAATTTAAAAAAAAAAAAAAAAAAAAATAATAAATATTTAATTATTGTTTTTTTTTTTTTTTTTTTTTTTTTTTTTTTAAATTCCAAAAAAAATAATTTTGCAAAGTTTTTTATTTTTTTTATCTTTTAAAATTTTTTTTTATATAATTTTATATTTTTTTTTGTTTTCCTTGTTTTTCCTTATTTTTTTTAACTCCCTTAATTGTGAATATTTAAATAAAAAAAAAAATTAAAAAAATGCCTACTTTTGAAATAAAAGCAAATTTTTGTTAATTATTAATAAAAGCATATGCATATTATGGAATAAATAATAATCTAAATTTTAATCAAATTTGAGACAATCCTCAACGAAATTATGGTTCATGATATATTTTCCAATGATGTCATCATGATTTTCCATAAAATTATCGTCCTTGTTTTTAAAGTCGTCGAATTCATTTACATGTTCAATAAAGAATTCATTTAAAGGTTCTCTGAAAAACGAATTGCTTTCATCCATCTCTCCGTTATCTTCAATAGATGAAGGCAATCTGAAGTTGTTTTCAGATTCTTTCTTAAGATTTTGTTGCTCCGCCTGCATTTTTTCTAAGCATTTGCTACTTTCTGAATTGCATTTACTGCTATCTGTTAATTTGTTGCTTAAAGATTCATCCATGGTTTGCATAGATTCATTTTGGCTTTGATGATGATGCCAACCCAATTTTCCATCATTTTGAATTAAAACTGGTGTTTGGACTTCTGAATTTTGAAGATTTTCACCTTTTTTCTTGTAATTTTTCTTCCTTTTGAAAGCATTATCTTGGACTTCACCGTCTTTGAATCTTCTATAAAATTTCTGATGATGGCTTCGGCATTGGCTGGCGGATTTGGTGCCTATGAACTCTGACATAAAGATAAAGATATTGGTGATTCTTTTGTTGCCTGCTTCTTCAAAGATGTAGTTATATTGTTTGATGAACTCTTCATAAAGCTTGGATTCGTCATTTGTCCATCGTTTGATTTTGTCGGTGCTCTTTTTGGTGTACACTCGTTTTTGTTTCTTCATCCTAGAGCTCTCTTTCATAAATAGCTCAAAATAGTCTTTGGGAAAAGCCAATAATTTTTGTTGAGGGTTTTCAAGAAAACAATCTTTTTGAGATTCAACCAAATATTGGAAAAAAGGGTGATGAAGGTAAGTAAATGGAGTATTTATTGAGGATGTCTCGGAAATCTGAGAGAAAATGATTAGAAAAAAGTTAAAAAAAGAAGAAACTGACCTGATGTTCTGCAGTTGAATTAGCTTGAAGTTCCATAGGATTGGACTTAGCTGGAGATATTAATTAATTAAGAATTTTAAAACTAAGAAGACTTGAGAAATTTGTATTTTTATAATGATTATGATTTCATAGAAATCACGTCTGAGATGATTCAAATCATAATTGGAATTCAAACCGAAATTTGGATTTTAATTTAACCGAAATATTAAATTTATAAAAACATAAAACTATTATTGATTATTTCTTTCGAAGAAGCACTTTCTTCCCTTCGATTTGTTGGAACTCATCATTCTTTATCAAATTCACAATCGATAACTCCACTGCCTTGATGTTATTAAATCTCACAGACAATTCTTCCACTAACTTATCATAATTTATCTTGCTTCCAATTGCAACTCTTCTTTTGATAGAGTCTTCAATTTTTAAGACAAGTGAAGCAATTTCTGAAGGAACATTGAGACCTACATCAAGACCACTGGAAATTGCATTGAGTGTTGAAACTTGGAATAATCTATGAGCTTCATCCACATGTTCTATTGTAACTTGACTAGAAAGACTTAATTTAGCTCGGGCCTCCGATAATCTGATGATGGCTTCCAATTGTCTCACAGTAATTGGAATGTGGCTTTCTTAAATTTTAATATATTTATTAAAAATCATAATATTTTGTTAATTTACTTTTGGTTTGTTTAGCTTCTTGGACTTTTCTTCTATCATCAACATACATATTTTGAAGTGATTTAGCGGCTTCCTATTAATTTTTGATAAAAATATGAACAAAATATTAAGAAAAACCTCTGTTAATCTTGGTGAGAACTTGGTTCTGGCATAATAAATGTATTTCTTCAGGAAATTCAAATCAATTTCAGTTTCCTCAATTTCCATCATTCCAGTGCCTCCACCCATATGCAAATTCAAAATGTGATTAGCCAAGGTTTTATCATGTTCAGCATTCCGAATATCTCGCACAATGAAAATGCAATCAAATCTTGACAAAATGGTGGTTTGTAAATCGATTTGATCGCTGATGACCTTCATATCATCATATCTTCCGAAAATCGGATTCGCAGCAGCCAAAACTGATGTTCTTGAATTTAAAATAGTGGTGATTCCAGCCTTTGCAACACTGATGGTTTGTTGTTCCATAGCCTCATGAATGGCTATTCTATCTTGAGATCTCATCTATTTAAAAGTTAAATAAACAAATTTTAACATATTTTATTACTTTGTCAAATTCGTCTATGCAAACAATGCCTCCATCAGCCAAAACCATTGCTCCACCTTCCAATTGAAACTCTCCTGTATGGAAATCTTTCAGAATAGAGGCGGTCAACCCAGCTGCACTAGATCCTTTTCCTGAAGTGTAAATTGCAATAGGTGCCACTCTTTCTATAAACTTGAGGAATTGGGATTTAGCAGTGGAAGGGTCTCCAATCAACAAGATGTTGATATCTCCTCTTAATTTGGTTTTATCTGGAAGGACCTTTCTTGAGCCTCCGAACAACAGCAAAGATAAAGCTTTTTTGATATCTTGAGAGCCATAAATTGCACTTGCAATGCTTTTTGAAATTTTCTCATAAATTTCAGGATCTCTGGACAGGGTTCGGATCTTCTCTTCCTCTTCATTGGTGAACAATTTATTGAACCCTCTTCCTGAATTGGTTTCTGGCTTATATCCCAGGACTTGAATATAAGGGATTTTTAATGAAGCAGCATTGGATTTTGCAGAAAGGACCTTCTGTTCAACAACTGAATATACACCAGTTAAAGTGACTCTGGTGCCAGGAACGATTTTATTGACGAGGGCTCTATCAAGGCAAATTTGGAAGGTTCTTGGAATTTCTCCAGTCGGAACAGTTTCAGGCAGTTCCTGCAATTTCAAGTTCTGTTGATCCATCAGGGTTGATTCTTCTGGAATGATGACATAACAGTCGACTGGACATTTGTCAGCTGGATCACGGAGTGCTGAGTTGTCTCGAGGAGCCTGGCAAGTTCTGGGAATGTTTAAAAAGCTGAATCCTGGATTGACATCAATGATTCTTCTATCGTTGCATTGTCTGCATTTGACCGTGAGTTTCTTGGCTCTGATTTGTGCTTTGTTGGCGTTGACAATGATCCCAGACACTGTGATCAATTGGTTCAAACAGCTTGATTTGAGTTCTCTCAAAGGTTTTGGATTCTCAAAGGAGAAAATCTGGACTTGGAAATCTGGGATGGATTCAATAGGAATATTGGCCAATGAAGCATAGACTTCTTTGACAGCTTTTTCAAAGATCGGATGGAAATCAGCTGGGTTGTTTCGAAGCTGATGAGAAAGAATGGTATCATAGTTGCTGATATCATCAAAATCAACTTCTAAGATGTAGGTGTTGTTGGCAACATTATCTTTCATTTGGTCTCGATAGATGTAGCTTTGATTGGTTTGCCATTCACGTAAGAACTTCTTAAAACGACTCAAACCTTCAGTCAACACTTGCAGAGGATTCACGATGGCAGGGTTGATTGATGCTTGATTTTGATCAGCGTAAAATATTTCTTGACCGTCGTAGCCGGACATTGTGGAATTTCACGGTATTTTTGAAAAGTGCGGATAATTTTTTTTTATTATTTTTGAAAATGGCAAAGAAATGAAATAAATAGGCAAGATTTTGGAAAAATTTGCGGTTTTCCCGGGAAAAAATGTGTTATTAAATATTAAAAACATTAAAAATTCATACTTAATTAAAAAAAAATAAAAAAAGTTTTTTTTATAGATTCAAAAAACTAACCAAATCAAAAATTTAATTTAATTTTCATTCGGATTTTTTCTTATTTAATGCTTGTGTTCGCATCCTTCGTCACACTTCTTCTCCTCATCATGTTCATGTTCCTTTTTGACTTCTGCGCCACCAGCTACCGGGAGTTCTTCCTCTTTATCTAGATCTGGCAATTTATCTCCTGCTTTTTCTTTAGTATAAATATGAGATTATATGCATTCAACAATCTTTCTTACCATCTTCATCATCAGAGTCTCCTTCTTCAGGCATGCCAGGCATTCCAGGCATTCCACCACCACCGAATTCTTTTAAAGCTTAAAAAAAATCTTAATTTAAATTCATGTACTATTCATCATTTCAGGGTCCCAGTCTCCACCACCAAGTCCTTTGTTGCCATCTGTTTCCTCTTCATCTTCATCGATGTACTTCGACCAATCAACTTGAATATTCGCGTTTTTTTGGTCTTCTGCAACGATTCTTGTCCAAAACCCAGCTGACTTGTCCTTTTTCATTAAGATGAACTGAATATGGAGGTCGTTTTTGCTCCATTTAGACTCCTAAAATTTTGTGAAAAAAAAAATATGAGAATTTAAAGGTTTTAAGGAAAATCACTTGAGTGTCGACATCAGCGAACAAATTCAATTTGGCCTCATAGGTCATGTTATCTGAAGTCCCAAGGAAATGCAATTCTTTTTCCTTGAGCTCAATTTTGTCATTTTTCACATCTCTTAACTCGATTGTTAAGAAAATACGGTCCTTTCTTTGTGCCCATTTCAGAGGAGGATGTCTTAGGGAAAAAAGGGGTTAGACAAATGAAAAAACAAAAATTTGCATTACAAACTGGCCATGGTTTCTGATGCGAACTTTTTTTAGATTTATTTTTTAGAGATATAGATATAATTCCGGCTTGACTGAATTTTAAATTTCGAAGTTTTTGTTCTAGAAGGACTTTTATTAATTTCCATGTTCCAATTTTCTATAACCAAATTAAGAAAAAATCAATAATTTATCATCTATCTCCCATTCCATTTTCTTCCCTTCTTCCTTTTCTGGTGTCTGGTCCATTTTTTCCCCTTTGTTTTTCTGTTCTTCAATGTTTGTTCCTTTAATTTCTTCATCTTTTTTCATATCTTCATTCAAAGGTTTCAGAATTTCATTGGGGTCCTCGAAAATATTGCCAGAAAATTTTTCTTCTTCTTCTCTTTGCTTAATTTTTTCGCTGATTTCATTGTTGGTTTCCTGTTCGAAGTTGGCGGTGTATACCTCATAGATGATGAAGTAAAAATAACGAAGGATATATTTTTTTCTTTCATCCTTTTGTTCAAATGACAATTCTTTCAATAACGGGTTAAATTCAGAGAATTTCTCTAGAAGAAAGTCGTTGTTTTGATATTCGTCAAAAAAAACCAAGTAATTTGTGAAATCGTTACGTTCGATCATTACCAAATCATTCGGGTCTCTTTTGAAATTGTTGTTTTTTTCAATTTTTTCAACTATGACTTCTAATTTTTCTGGGCTTTTTTTTAATGGGGAATTAACAAAAACAGATAAAATATGTATAAACTTTAAATTTGAAAGCGTTGATGAGGGAATAAAGTCAATGAGAAGTTTCATTAATGTCAAAAAGTTCTTCTTCTTCTTAACAATCATTAACTCTTGTTCTGCGCTTTTAGTTTTAGGTTTTTCATCCGTTGAATTATCTGCTATTGAAAATTCATCTAAAAATAGCACCCTTGAATATATACAATCGTACTATTCTTCATAGAAGCAAGATCACTAGTTAATGAACTGACAAAATCCTTGAATTCGCTTTTATATTCTCCCAATATGTTGAATGACTGGAAAGAAATGTTAAGGTTTTTTTAAGAAGAAAGAATAACTTTGTTTTTGAGACTTTTAATCCAATACATATTTTCGAAAGAAAAAAAAGTAGGTCTTGTTTTGAAAAAAACTCTTCAAAATTATTTATTTTAATTTGAAATAATTTAGTCTCTCGCCTATTTTACAGCAAATTTGAGAAATCAAAATTGGAACATTCTTATTCACATACATAGTTTTCAGCTCTTTTTTTAAGTTTTCTTCAGTTTTTTTGAGATCTTTGAGGTCACTGATTGCTACAGACGCCAAGGAAATATGAGGGTTATATCCTTCTGTCAAAAGGGAAGAAAAATTATAACTTTGGACAATTTTATCGATTTCTTTAATCATTAATAAAATTTCATCATTCTCCTTTATTTTCAAAACCACATAAGCTTGGTCTCGGTTTCTCCCCAAAAATAAATCAACATTCTCCAAAATCAAGTTCAGGTAAAATGGTTTTATATAAGCAATATTTTCTTTGAAAATTGACTTTTATAAAATTGACAATTTTTTTTTACTTTTGATTTTTTTCAGGAAACCTTCAATTTGATAAAGAGTCAACGCGAGAGTTTGTGATAAGCTGATATGGAGGCTTGTTTGAGGAATGAATTCATAAGAATTTTTCATTATTTTTATAATATCACCCTGCATTTTTTCTAAGAAAGTATTCGTCCCGATTTCAATGTAAATAAAACTGGGGAAGTTCCCATCTAAATTAATGGGGTATTTAAAATCTGTCTCTTCAGAAATTTTTATTTTTTTTTTGACTTTTTTTTCATCTTCATTAGAAAAATCTGAATCAGAATAATCGACCAAATTTTTTTTTCTTTTCATTTAATAATATTTTATAATTATCCTTTTTTGAAAATTATAAAAAGCAAAGATATCTATCTAAAAATTAAAAAATGATTTCAACAGCAAGGACATCCAAGGTATTTCTTTTGAATTTCCTTAAAAAAATTACTTTGCATTCTTAGGCTCTGCTCAAATTAATCCCCAAAAACAATTTTTCATTTCATGTAATATTATTTTGTTTAAAGAAAGACATTTAACTTAAAATTTGCTAGAAATACAAAAATTTCATTAATGGTGAGTTCGTGGAATCAAAAGCAACAGAGTTCTTCGATGTCAAAAATCCGGTTTGTTTTTTTTAAACAAAGCATGATTATTTATTTGAAAAAAAACTGATTTCAGGCGACCCAAGAATTAATTGGAAAATGTCCTCAATCAACCAAGGAAGAATTCAACCTTGCTCTGAAATCTGCTTCCGATGCTTATAAAACTTGGAAAGATGTTCCTGTTATGTCAAGACAGCGTTATATCTTCGAATTGCAAGCAAAGATCCGAGCAGCTTCTGAGGAGTTGGCTGAAACGTTGACCAAAGAACATGGTAAAACTCTTCCTGATGCTCGAGGAGAAGTTCAAAGAGGATTAGAAGTAGTAGAACATGCCTGTTCAATCGCTTCTTTGACAATGGGTGAAACTGTGCAAAATGTGGCAAAAGGAATCGATACATATAGTTATAGATCGCCTCTTGGTGTTGTAGCCGGAATCACACCATTCAACTTTCCAACTATGATTCCATTATGGATGATCCCAATTCCACTTACAACAGGAAACACCGTAATTTTAAAACCAAGCGAAAGGAACCCTGGATGCTCAATGATTATCGCAAGATTGTTGAATGAAATCAATCTGCCAAAAGGAGTGTGCAACATTATTAATGGAGGATTTGAAACTGTGAAATCAATGTGCGAAAAGAACAGCATTCGTGCTATTTCTTTCGTTGGTGGGAATAGAGCTGGTGAATATATCCATGAAACTGCAAGCAAAAACGGAAAAAGATGCCAAATCAACATGGCAGCCAAAAACCACGCCGTGATCATGCCTGATGCGGATAGAGAAGAAACATTGAATGCTTTGGTTGGAGCAGCTTTTGGAGCAACGGGACAAAGATGCATGGCAATTTCAGTTGCTGTTTTTGTCGGGGAAAGCAAAAGTTGGATTCCGAGCTTGGTGGAAAAAACGAAGCAATTGGTTATCGGAGCAGGAAATGAAAAAGGAGTGGATGTCAGCCCATTGTGCTATAGTGAAGTAACTTTATGACAATTTTTTTTAATATATGTCTTCTGTATTTAGTTGAAAGATCGAGTTTTGTCATTGTTGGGAACCTTGGAAAAAGAAGGAGGAAAATTCTTATTAGATGGGAGAACTTGCAAAGTTTCGAAGTATCCAAAAGGGAATTTCGTGGGACCAACAATTATGGAAGTCGATAAAAATATGACTTGTTACAAAGAGGAAATTTTCGGTCCTGCATTATGTATAATTTGTGTTGATTCTTTACAAGAAAGCATTGATCTTATCAACAGGTTTTCTTTACTCTGATCCATAATTAAATAAATTTCATCTTTAAAGTAATCATTGGGGAAATGGCACTTCAATATTCACGAGAAGTGGCTCTAATGCACGTAAATTCCAATATGAGATTGAACCTGGTCAAATTGGAATCAATGTCCCAATTCCTGTGCCATTACCCATGTTTTCCTTCACAGGAAACAAAGATTCTTTCAGAGGAGATTTGAACTTTTATGGTAAAGCAAGTCTTCATTTCTATACACAAATGAAGACAATCACGGCGAGATGGAAGGAAGACCATGAAGCCACCAGCAAAATTACAACAGCTTTTCCCACATTAAAATAATAAACCAAAAATTAAGAAAATTAATGAGTTAAATTTTTGAATTTATCAGTTTTATTTAGAATTCAATAATTTTTCAGCCATACATTGAAAAGGCTGCTCGATATCGATATTTCTAGCCTAAATTATATATAAAAAGGTATTAATAAATATTCAATTTTTATAAATTTACAGCAGCTGTTTCAAAATAATCAAGCCCCAGTTTTTTTCCTGCCTCAACTGCGTCGACCATCTCCACTTGCCTCAAAGATTTCAAATCATTTTTCGTAGAAACAATTATTCCTATAAAAATCAATTATTCCAAACAAAATGATGCAATTTTTACCTGGCAAAGCTTTGTTTGGATTCGCTTTCTTAACGATTCCATACCATTCTCCCAAATTTTGGAAACTTTCCAAATTTGTGTTGTCGAATACCAACATAATTAAATTAGCATCTTTGACCTTAATAATAATGAAAGAGTAGTTATGGTTTAGGAACAAATAAATAATATTACTAATTCTGGCACAAAACTTTTATATAACTCCTGCCCCCCAATATCAAAAAAGAACAACTCTACATCTTTATTTTTGTTTTCATAAGAAATGATTTTTGAAGACATTTCTGCTCCTTGAGTCTATCCAAGCAAGGATAAAGAATTTAAAAAGTATTAAAATATTTGAAACCATAATATAATCTTTGGCAAAATTTTGTCCATTTGTGACATACATTTGAAGAAGTGCTGTTTTCCCAGTCGCTTGATCACCTGGTAAATTTGACTTAAATGAATATATATGAATTTCTCACCAACGACGACGACTTTCCCTTTTACTTTTTTCATGAAATTATTGTTTTTTGTTTAAAATTTCTAAAAAATTAAATGATTTTTTAATTCAAATAAACCCGACTTGAAAAAATAACAAAAAATACAAAACTATGAGTCAAGTTTGATCAACAGAAAAGAAAATGAGACAATTTTATTTAGAAACTATTGTTTTTCTTTTTGCATTTTCAAAAAAAAAAAAAAATGATTTTTTAATTTAAATAAACTCGACTTGAAAAAAGAAAAAAACAAATATAATTTTTTTTTTTTTATGAAAATAATAAAATAATTACGGTAATTTAA
>Ga0302140_10010613_pt1 | contig 11368 bp, 9 predicted proteins | sample I_Bog_E1_1_FD_202095 | JGI IMG/M metagenome (GOLD analysis project Ga0302140, IMG submission 202095) | Peat permafrost microbial communities from Stordalen Mire near Abisko, Sweden - I_Bog_E1_1 | ecosystem: Environmental > Terrestrial > Soil > Wetlands > Peat | place: Sweden: Abisko, Stordalen...
CAATGAAAAATGGCAAATGCAAGAGAAAAAAAAGAATATTAGTTTTGTTGCCTAAATTTGTAAATTAAAGGAGATGAAATCTGATAAATCAAATATTTTTTTATAAAAAGTCAAAGTATAATTTTATGATTTGACTTTTTTGAACGATTTTGAATTTTGAAATTTTATGTCTTAATTTCCAAAACCAAAGAAATTATTTATTTATTTAAATTAAAATATGGCACATGTTTCTTTCCAGGTCCCTGGTTTTCTTTCATTGATCTCGAAAGAAATCTCTCCCTCAAAATTATCCGGGGCATCAATTTCTGAGGCTTTCAACGCATCTTGAAAAAAATATCTTAAGAATAAAAATTTATTAATTATTTTCCCAAACCTTCCATTAATTGATTGCAAATTTTCATTCTTGCAAATGGATCATCAATCATCACATCTTCTTCCAAAATTTTCTCATTTATTGCATGATCAGTTGTCATCTGGAAGATCAAGCTCTCATAATCATCATAACCCGCAGCCATGAAATGTTGGGCCCATTCTTCCAAATCCAAAGATTTCAACCATTCATTTAAATCCAAAAATTTCAATTTTGCACTTGAATTTTTTAATTTGAAAAGACCAGACCTTTTACAAAGCCCCATGTCTTCTTTCAATTTTGTGATGATTCTCTTCCTATATCCAGGCTTGTCAATCCCCAAATGTGTGATGAGCATTTTATCCCAATTTTGAGTGTTGTTTTTCAAAAGATTTATCAATAAATTGTTGTTTTCAATGCCAAGATCTATAAAGTTTTGCAACAGAATTTCAAGATGAATTTCTTCGAGCCATTGGGAAATTGGTTTTGCGTTGTTAGGAACAATATTTAAACTAGTTTTGAGACTTATCGGAATGTTGGGTTCCATATTTGCTTGGATATTGGAATTTTTGAAAGACTCTTTTATCTCCAAAGGAACATTAGTTATTACTTCTTGGATCGATGCCTCTTCTTTTATGACACTTGGACTTTGAGCATTTTCTTTGAAAGACAATTTTTCTTTATACTCTTCAAAATTTATTGATTTTTTCTTGCTGATGTTCGACCTTTCGGAAATGCCAGAGCTTTGACTTGGCTCGAAGTTTTGAAATAGTTGCAAGGATTTTTCGATGTTTTGAGACACTTCCTTTATTTCTACCTTTTTTTTATCCAGAACCTCAATATTTTCGTCAATTTGACTCAAGTTTTGTTGGATTTTTTCTTTCATTTTGGTGTCTTGGTTCGTTTCATTTGATTCCATTGCCAGATTTAAACTTTTTTCCTTTAGAGCTTTTGGATCGTTTCTATATAATTTTGTTTTGAAATTTAATAAAAATATTAATTATAAGCTACTTTTCTAAAAATGATTCGACCATTTCTATAGTGACAGAAGAATTAGTCATTTGCAATGGTGAAATCTGACACTTTTTGCAAAAAATACGTTTTTTTTAAATTTGTTTCTATAGTGAATAAAAATACATTGTCTTTAATTTTGGGATCTCCACCAGCTTCCATTAGAATTCTAATGATTTCTGCAAAATCAGACTCAATTGCAAAATGCAGAGGAGTTTTGCCAACCTTATAAAATTTTATTGTTTTCTCAATATTTTCAAATTATGCTTTACTCCATCGAGAGAATTAACCGAAGCTCCAGATTTGATGAGAGTTTTCACGATATTTTCGTTTTTCTTTAGAACAGCTAAATGCAGAGGGGTCTGTCCATCCTAGATTATAAAATTTTTCACAAATTTTAGTTTTCATTTTACATTTCCACAAAAATCCACTTTAGCCTTATGCTCTATAAGTAAATTCACAATTTCTTCTAAATTATTTTCAACTGCCATAAGTAGCGAATTTTCCCCGATCTAATTTTCGGATTTTATCAATTTAATGATTTTAAAATATACTTGATTGCATTGATCTGGATCAGCACCGTTTTCTAATAAAAGCTTTGTTATTTCATAATCTCTGTAAAGAACTGCTTTATAAAGAGGGGTCCAGCCTAATATAGGGTCTGGAAGATTTATGTCACTGGCATCGTTTTCCAAGGCTGATTTAATCTCTTCATAGTTACATGAACGAATTGCATTATGAAGACTTAAACTCATGTTAAAATTTTTTTGAGGAAGCTGGAATTCAAATTTAAAAAATATTATGAAGTTTTGATTATATGATGGGTGAAAAATGGGAAATTTAATGTTATAACGAGTTTTTTATGAATTAACATTAATTGCCGCGATAGCTCAGTTGGGAGAGCATAAGACTGAAGATCTTAGGGTCGCTGGTTCAATCCCGGCTCGCGGCATTTTTTTTTTAACAATTTACAAAAACAAATTTTACTTCGAAAAATTCGAAAAAAAATTATTATGCCTTAGAAAATTTCATAATTTTTGTTTCAAAAATTGGGTGTTTGATTGTTTTAATTTTGGTTTTTGAAATTCGAAGCAAATAAACTTTATTTTTTAATCAAGTTTCATTTGAATCGGGCCAATATATTTAGTGCAGATTTATTTTTATTTATTATAATTTTCTGAAAAAATTTCCATCTCTTCTCATTCCTGCAGTACACATGAGTTCTCAATTTCTAACTGAAGACTCCCTTCACTCTGAGGAAACTTCACCATCAGTGAATAGCTCCCTTGAGGAGCGAATTAACCTTTGGTTAGATGAGCAACAAATTTTTATTTCTGACGGAAAGGCAAAATCAACGGCAAAATCGAACATTTCATTGATTATGATCAAAAGAAATAACTCTGAATTATTGGACAAACGAAAAATGTCCCATTTGAATTTGAAACTTCAATTGATCGAAAAGAATTAGGAAAGGAATGAACATTTATTTTGTTTTATTAAGCAACAGTTATATTAGGAGTATTTTTATTCCTCCCCTTTATATAATTTTTTAAAGTATGATAAGCCTATGAAAATTTTATTTACCATATCAGTAAACATTTTTAATATAAATTTCAAAAAAAAAGAAAAAAATTCTTCTTTCGTTTTTACTTAAAGGCAAAAATCAAAAGAAAGCATTAATAAAAATTGCTATTAATTTTAATTTCTGACTTCGTTATTTAATTAGTTGTTTTTTCCAGTTCAAAATTTCCTGATTTTTCAAATTTTTATTTTCCTTTATATTTTTCCCCAAATTCAGGGATATTTAGTTTTCAAAACATTTTAAATTCCAAATTAACAAAAGGCCGAACACCTGCTAAATCTTCTCCATGAAACCTCTATCAAGTTTCCTATTCCTCTTCTGTATTTTTCCTCAGATCACCCTCATTTTTGCCCAATCTACGCATAAATGTCGAGCTTTGGCCTTAGAAGGAGGCGGTGATGCTGGCTCATGGCAAGCTGGTGTGATATATGGTATGGTGCAAAAGCTGGACCCAAAAGAAGTGGAATATGATGTGGTTAGTGGGGTATCTGTTGGTTCGATTAATGGGTTATATGTGGCTACATTTGCGAAAGGTGATGAGAAAAAAATGGCTGAGGAGTTGTTATATCGGTGGGGAAATCTAACTCAATCACAAATTTATATCCCTTGGTATAATTCCTCATGGACTGAATGGGAGGCATTTTATGATATGCCCAGTGTTTATGATAATTCGCCATTGAAGCAACTGATGGATGATTATATGAAGGATAAGAAGGTGCTAAGAAAAGTCTCAATAGGGATATCTGATGCTACAAATGTAGATTCTGTCACCTATGATATTGAAAATTTACCAAATGAAAACATCACACAATTGGTTTTGGACTCAACAGCAATGCCCTTTTTCTTTCCTTATCAAGTTTTCGACAATAGTTCAATTTTCATTGATGGTGGAGTTTTATTAAACGTGAATGTGCAGAGTGCAGTTAGAAGATGTCAAGAACTAGGCATTGCTGAAGAGGATATCATTCTTGATGTGATTTTGCCAACTGGATTCCAAATTGAGAAATTTTTATCTAATGAAACTTACACTGGATATGATCTGTTGGAAAGATATGAACAAATTTTGAGTTATAAGGCTGCTTTGGATGACATTGTACATGCATACTACGATTTTAAAGCGGTAAATTTCAGATACATCATTATGCCTTCTGAGGATTTACCGAGTGGTGAAATTCCTTTGAATTTCGATCATGACCAGATGACTTATATGATTGAGTTAGGGAAGAAAGACGCAGAAAGTGGGATAAAAAAAAGCCAGGAAATTATGGATTATGTAAAAAGAAAAAAGATTGGTAGAGTTGTGAAATATAATGGGATACAAAATGAAGAGAAAGGAAAGTCATTTTTGGAGAAGTAGATAATTAACATTTTTTTTAATAAAATATTTTGAAATTACAAATTTATATTTGCTTTAGTAAAAAAACTAAATTATGACTTTTTTTCTTTAAAATTTTCCAAAAAAATTATTGCTATGTTTCAACCTCAATTCCCACTCACTTCATGGTGCGATTTTAAAAAAAATAATGAAAAAAAAAGAAAATAATTTTTGAATTTTTAAACAATTCCAAAAATGACTAATCAAAAAATTAATAACTGCATCAATCAGCAATATCAAAATTTTTCCCCAAAAAAAATATTTATCAAATTCTATAAATAATTTAAAAATGGATATTTTCTTAAAATTATATTTAAGTTGTAAATCCAGATGAAGTTTCTTCCTTAACTTTTTCTCTGACTCAATTTAGCATTAACCAATTAAAAACCCAGCTTTTCCCAACACTTTTCCAAAAATTATTATCTCTGGACCTCCCAAACATGCGAAAACAATATCGGCAATAACATTATCAAATTTGAAATTGAACCCAGATGCGATTGATGCTTCTAATCTGTTGATCAATTTGAATGAAGGAAAAATAAATGTGTCCTTTCATGATTTGGTTTTTGAATTAGAAGGAATGGGGAAAATAACCTGGGAAAATGGGAAAAGTTATGAAGGGGTGTTTGAAAATGACCAGGTCCTGGGATGATGAGACAAGGGATTTTAAACTCGAAGCGGCAAGCAGCGATTTGAAACTCAAGAAAAGGTTTATTCTCTAAGTTCCTCAGCAAAACAAAGTTTTGCGGCCCAATGTAGTAATCTCCCAAGAAAGGCCTCAGCAAATGGTTTTCCTGAACGATATCGTATTGGATAGTCTGATTTGATTTTGGATGAAGCCAATGATTAACGAATTTTATTAGTTTTGGGTTTTTGGAGCCGAAATGGATAATTCGTTGACTGTTGTTAACTGCTGCACCGAATTGGGCTCTTTTTCTTCTTCTTTTAGCTCGATCTTTTTCAGGTATTTGATTGGCTTTGATGGGCTGAGTGAGTTTTATTCTTTTCGAAGGGGCTTTTTCGTTGGCGGATTCACGAGAAAAAGGAGTTTTCGTTTTTTGAGGACGATAAGTTAGGTTTTGTTGCATGTTGTTTTTTTGCGTTTTTTATTTTTAAATTCGCTAATTCATTGTAAAATAAAATTTTTCCCTATAAATTTAAAATTCCTAAGATTTTTTTAATTTTCTTATTCATTTTTTGGTTTATTTCAAGTCTTTTTTGTTTTATTAATTAAGTTTTTTTTAATTAATTTTTCATTTAATTCTTTTTCTTCTATTTTTTTTAATTCTATATGTACCTTTTGTTCGTCATTTTTTGGATTTGAATTCCTGAGTTTATCCAAATTCTATAAATAATTTAAAAATGGATTTTTTCTTAAAATTATATTTCGTGCTTTTTCTTTTCCAATCCAGAATAAAATGTTCAGAAGTTGCAAATCCAGATGAAGTTTCTTCCTTAACTTTTTCTCTGACTCAATTTAGCATTAACCAATTAAAAACCCAGCTTTTCCCAACATTTTTCCAAAAATTATTATCTCTGGACCTCCCAAACATGCAAAAACAATATTGGCCATTTTCAATAACATTATCAAATTTGAAATTGAAGCCAGATGCAATTGATGCTTCTAATCTGTTGATCAATTTGAATGAAGGAAAAATAAATGTGTCCTTTCATGATGTGGGGTTTGAATTAGAAGGGGATCTCCTTATGGAAAGTTTGACTTCTTATCAGACAAAATTGTTTTTTTCTTTGAAGAAAACTAAATGTGATTTGTCATTTAAAATTTTGGTCAATGAATCCAGAAAATTCCAGATAGATGTCATTGATATTAATTTAAGCATCAGTGCATTAGTTTTAAAATTCCAAGGAGGACACTATTTTGATAGTTATGTGAATATCATCATATCCTTATTTCAGGATACCATTATAGAATTCATTAAGATAGCTATAAGGAAAAAGATTTCACCTGTTCTTGAGAAGGCCATGAATAAAATCCCTTATAAATTCATTTCAAAAAATCCGGATATTCCTTTAGCAATCGATTGGCAAGCTAATAGAAATCCTGAAATATTCCAGAATCACATTGAAATATTCATTGATGTTTTGTTTTTTAATAAAATTGAGTCTGAACCTTTTGAAATTAAAAATGAATGTGAGATAAAGGAACTAGACGAAAACCTATAATTATTTTGGAAGCATTTGTTTTTTTTTGTATTTTAAAAAAACATAAATATTTATTTTTTAAAAAACAAAGTACTTGAACATATTATAACATTATTAAAATTCTGAAAATTTAAAACAAAAAACAAAAAAAATTGATCAAATATATCTTGCCCTTCAGAAAATGGCCTCATACCCTCAAATTGTCATCTTTCTCCTGTTGCTTGCAACCATTATCCAAGCCAAAAATGCTTCCTTTTCTCTCAACCTCACTGAACGAGGCATTGACAACATTAAAACCCATGTACTTCCAGCTGCAATTTCTAAAATCCTAGCTCTACCCCTCCCCGACATAACTCAAAAGGTCTGGCCATTCACCATTACCATCTCAAAATTAACAGTGAAAGAACTTGACCTCAACGCTTCAGATATAGCCATTGACCTATTAAATAACAAAATCTCAATTTCAGTTCAACATGTAGCAGTCAAAGTCGAAGGGGATCTCGTGATGTCGGCTCTGGTTTCCCATGAAGGCACGTTATCAGTGGATTTAAGTGAAATCACTGTCAGTCTTTCAATAACGATTTCCCTTAATGATGCAAACAAATTCCAAGTCGACTTGTCTGATATCAATGTCAATATAGGAAACTTCCAATTATCCATGAGTGGCAGTTTCTTCATTGAATTCATTAATCTTTTCATCGGATTATTCAAAGGACTCATTCAAGGTCAAGTGCAAACCCAAATACAACAAGCTCTTCAAACTCAAGTTCCTACTCTCATCAACCAACTTCTTGCTACAATCCCGGAAGACATCAAATTACCAATTCCTCCAGTAGTACCATTATCTCTTCATATTGAACCGATTTCAGCACCTAATATCCAAGATTATAGCATTGAAATCAATTTTTATGGATATATTTATGATTATTTCATGAATAAAACAGAACCTCCGATCCCAGACCCCATCGCTTTCGTTCCAAGCCCCACTGAAAAACAGATCCAAATCACCATAAGTCAATATATCATAAATTCAGTTTTTTATGCTTTGATCGATGCTGATGTCCTATCATATGTCTTGATCAATATTCCAGGAACTAATTACACAGTGACCACTGATTATATTGATTATTTCCTGCCAGGACTAGTTGATCAATATGGCTCAAATCAAATGGTGATTTTCTTATGTAGTTTACCCATTGCACCAGAAATCGATTTCCTGCATCCTTTATATGATATAACATTAGAAGTGAATGCCACTTGCGAGATCCAACCAATTCACGAATCTAGACCAATTATGGTTGGGAAGTTGACTTTAAATTTGAACGTGAGTCTGGATGTTTTGATAACAAACGGATCCCTTTCAGTCAATTTCACAAGCGCCACATGCCAAAATCTTGATATTATTGATACAAATTTCACCACACAACATTTGGATTATTTGCAAGATACCATTAATTTAGGATTGGCTTTAGGAATGAAGGCGATTGAACCAACAATTGCAATTCCAGGGATTGAAGGCATTAGTTTCAATGATACAGAAATTTTGTTTGGAGATGGATTCATCAGGATCGAAACAAACCCCGATATGAGCAATTGGACTATGCCAAATGTGGACACATTTGAGAAATTCTATGACGGATTCACCTGGGTGAATTTCCTTGATGAAGATATGTTTAGAACATTTTTAAATAATAATACGAGCTATGCATATTAGAGAATTAAAAAATTAATTAACAATGAGGAATAAAATGAATTATGGTTGAAATAAATAATAATAAACCATTAAAAACTTAAAATGTTGCATAAAAGGAAATTTATTCAAAACTAACCTAAAAATTCTTTTTTAAAATAAGATTGGCTTTGCATACACAAAACCAATTAATATATATGAAATCATTATTCTAAATCATCTTTTCATTATAAAATGATTCAAAGTTGAGAATTATTAATATTTCCTGAACTTCCTTCTGAGCTCCGTTCTTTTTTCTGATACTCTTTATAGCATACTGCTCCCCAATAGAGCATTAATACCAAAGACAACCCACAAAACCCCATCATAAGCCAATCTAACATAAAATTCATTAAAAACACCATCAAGCCTATTATGGCATTCGCTAGAACATCAATACCCAAAGCACTTTTTCTAATTCCTTTCAATGTTATTAATAAATCTGCATCAATTATCAATCCCTCACATATTACATCTCCAATCGTAATATATAACATTCCTAAAAATCCTCCTATTATCAGAAAAACTATATAGTAGATTATATGGGTGGGATCTGTGATAAAAAGGAATAAAAGCCCAACTGCTGCAAAAAGAAAAGCCAAAGGATAAATCATTAACATTCTTTTGTATTCTAATCGTTTAATGGAAAGCAAAAACGCCATTATTATCTGTCCTGCCTCATATAAAATCATACTCATATCTCCCAACCATACTTCTCTCTTTGGATTTTTCAAATTCAAAAAATACGCACCCCAAAATAAGAGTCCCCAATAAAAAATTTTGACTCCTGCAAAACTTAAAGAATTTTTGACCACTTTTTTAAAAATCCAGGAACCTTCCTCCTGGCTTTTCTTCGATGAAAAAAATTGAAGGGGTTTTGTCATAACAGAAGATTCCCGAGAAAACCTGGAATAATTTGAGTTATCTAAGCAATCTTTCGCAGGCTTTTCAATACTCAGAAGACTGGAAATGTTTGGTGATAGATTCAAATTATTGGAGGCTGAACTTATATCTCGACTCCCATGGTTGAGAAAATCATTCGGTGGATGATATAGATTCAAATCGATGATTTTCTCACGATGGAAAAAAACCAAGAGGATCGCCATGAAAAATAAAAAGCCTGCTTCAATAAATAAATGTATAATATATTTATCAGTCCCATTTAAACTAAAAGCCCCTCGCGAAAGTAATAAACCCATTGAATATCCTATGATATGACCAAAACCAGCTATAGAATGCCATAAGGACATTAGAAAATTCAGAAACCTGAGACTTTTATTACATCCATCAAAAATGTTTTGCAGGTTTATCATGATGATCCCATAGCTTATGGCTTGACTAATCGGTAAAAGAATGAATACCAATGGTAGAATTGTAATCGCTGACAGGTTGATCAACATAATCAAAGCTAAAAGTATCATCAAAATACCTTGAATGATGAAATTTATGACCAACAAAAGCGTTCTATGAGTAAATTTGATGAGTCTAGGCGTACTGAACAACATTGAATAAGCGAAAAATACCAAAAACATCGCATCCAGGAAACCTAAATAGGAATCGTTGATATCTGGAACCATTGTTAAGAGTTGGCGTTTGGATGTCACCCAAACGATTCGACTCCAATGCATCAGACATAGACTTAACAATGAAAGAGTCAACATTACATAAAACCCCATTGAACTTTTGAAAAATGTATCAATTTTTGAGTATTAATAGAAAATGTCAAGAATTCTGAAATTTTTCTTAATTTTGAGTTTTTTTTGGGAAAATATGCTAATTATAAAGAAAAATTGTTTTATTTTTTTGAACTATTATTTTATTAAATTGGAAAGAAAAGATGCTAAAATTAAGAAAAATTAACGAGTGTATTTTTTTATAAAATGGGTGTCACTTGTTCAAATTGTTGCTCCTATTCAACTTCTCTTCCTCAGCCAAAGCTCATCAATCCTAAGGACATTGAGACAGTCCTCGCATCCCAATCCAATTCCCATCCAGAACTCGTCACAGCAAAACCTGGGGGGACGACATATTCCAAGAACGAAATCTTAAGCCAAAGTTTCTTTTCGGAAATGGGTTTCAACAAAACTGAAACCACGAACCAAACTCAAAAATCCAATCTCGACCTCGTTAAAACCACCCTTGGCCTTGAAATGCGAGTGTCTTTGCCTCAAATTCTATTTGAAAACGGGTCCATTTATAAGGGCGAATGGTTAAATGGTCAAAGGGATGGTAAAGGGGTTCTCACCTTCAAAGATGGATCGAGATATGAAGGAGATTGGAAAGATGATAAGGCTTCTGGATTTGGCCGTTTGGTTCATGCGGATGGGGATTATTATGAAGGTGAATGGCTTGAGGATAAGGCTAATGGTGAGGGAGTGTATTGTTATATAAATGGAGTGATATATAGAGGTTCATGGATGAATGACCAACAACATGGTAAAGGGTTGGAAATTTGGCCTGATGGAGGAAAATTTGAAGGGGATTTTGAAAACGGAAAGAAACATGGTATGGGAACCATTTGGTTCGCTGATGGGAGCTATTATAAAGGCGAATTCAAAGATAATGAGATTGAAGGATTAGGAGAACATGTCTCGAAAGAAAAAAAAAGCGTGGGATTTTGGAAAAATAACAAATTGGAAGGAATGGGGAAAATAACCTGGGAAAATGGGAAAAGTTATGAAGGGGAGTTTGAAAATGACCTTAAACATGGCTTTGGAATGTTTAAATGGAGAGATGGGAGGAAATATGTGGGGGAATGGAAAGAAGGAAGGCAAAATGGAAAAGGATTGTATATTGATGAAAAGGAGGAGAAAAAAATTGGGATTTGGGTGGATGGAAAAAGAATTGAATGGGTGAATGGGTATGAGGAAAACGAATTTTATAAAGATTTTCTGAAGAAATGTGAAGAGTTCGAAAGAAAAATTATTTCTCCTAAATAAATTATTATTTTCTTATAATATATTTAACTTCTTGCTTTATTTTGTTAATAGAAAATGATAAATTTGGTTGAAATGTTTAATTTAGTGGTTGTGTGGGATAATAAAAAATAAAAAACGAGTTTTCTCAATATTAAAAACGAGTTAAATAAAGAAAATTTTTTTTTTGAAAACTCAATAAAAAACATATTTAACAAATTTTTAAAATTTCTAGATTTTTGTT
>Ga0302140_10010616_pt1 | contig 11364 bp, 11 predicted proteins | sample I_Bog_E1_1_FD_202095 | JGI IMG/M metagenome (GOLD analysis project Ga0302140, IMG submission 202095) | Peat permafrost microbial communities from Stordalen Mire near Abisko, Sweden - I_Bog_E1_1 | ecosystem: Environmental > Terrestrial > Soil > Wetlands > Peat | place: Sweden: Abisko, Stordalen...
TTCGGGATTCTAATCCAACTCTGCATCTACCCCTCCCTCCAAGCCTGGCTCGGCACACTACGAAGCTACCGCGTGGCATTGGCTGTATTTCCAATCGCATACATCGTCGCTCCATATCTATGTCTCATCCCAGAGACGAACATCGCACTGCAATCTCTCGGCATAGTTTGCATCCTCTTCCTGCAAGTCACGGCACGAACCTTCGGGATCCCCTCCAGCGTCATCCTTCTCACGAACTCCGCGCCTACACCACTAGCACTCGGCGCCGTGCACGGGGTCGGTAACATGGTCAGCAGTCTCGCACGGGCAGTGGGCCCGCTGATCGGCGGCGTGATCTTCGGGTTCGGACATGATATTGGGATTGTAGGGACGGTTTGGTGGGGATACTTGATGGTTATCTCTGTTCTTGGGCTGGCGTGGAGCTGGATGTTGAAGGAGGGTGAGAGGCCGAGGGAGAAGGGTCCGGGTGCTATTGAACTTGGTCCTGCGGGACGGAAGGTGGATGTGGAGAAGGGAGAGGAGGGGGAGAAGGAAGCGTTGTGTCCGAAGTAGATTTGGTGTGATGTATAATGGGTTTGGCGTTTGGCGTAATTTAGATGATAAATATACATGAATATACAGAATATACACATCTGCAACTCACAAGTCTTTATTGTCTCTTCGCTTCCAGGTGTAGAGCTGTTCGAGAAACACTGAAAGTCCTTGAGCAAAGTCACGGGTCCGGACATCAGGAAAGGGAAGTTCAACTCCATTTCCAAGTTTTAACCCCCGCCAACTCAGTTTGAAAGTCCGCTCAATCTTCGTTTCGACCGCTGCAAGAACATTCAAACCTCCCGGCATTCAAAACGATACTCATGCGTTACTAAGCTAGCAGCGGGCATGAGCACAATTGCAAAAATTACCATCCACCTGCCCCTTCAAATTCTGTCACACCTGTCAGCCGAATAGGCTGGAAAGAAATCTAGAAAGCTCAATAGGCAATAGACCTGGTCAAGTGTGCGAAATATGTATTACAGCGCTTAAACGCTGATTACAGACCAGATTGTGAATATCGATCTGTAATACACTTGCCGACCAGCTTATTCGCACCGCTTGTGTGGTATACGACTTTCTGCTAGCCATCTCAGCCTTGCCCGAAACGTAACATCAAAGTTTCTTTCTCAGCTGCTTCGCAACCAAGAGACGGCCAACTCTAGCTTGGCTCCCACACAACTTCCTCACTCTCGAAACGGCAACCCGCTCAGCCTTACCCTTTTCCTCTCCGGGGAGCTGGATCCAGCAATCCGATCCCGAACGACAATATTATGGGGAGGGTAGAGGTGGCACGACATTGCCGTTCTCCCGCGCTCTTGCATGAATGCTGAATGGACATGTTTTGAGCAAGTAAAGCGCCGCGTTCGAGGCTCCGAGAACGGGGTTGGGGCTGGTGTGGGGTAGGGCTTGGCTTTGGGGTAGAATGGGGAAAATGAGGGGGAGGTTGGTAAAGAGCCGACGTAAAGATTCAGAATTGGTTGTGGGATTTAGATTAGTTTGCTTGCCGAACTACTTTCTGTTTTTATCCCAAGAAATCTATGACCTGTATTTACAGCACGATTCGTATTTTCTCTCATCACTGTTCTCTTCGATTCTTGACTCTTGGTTCTAGTCTGGACTGATGGAAGGATGAAGACTACTCACTCCCTATCCCCAGCCCGAGAAACGTAAGCGTGGCAACGTTGAATACCGTGACGATGAGCCAGAGGAGCCAGGCGCCGATGGTGGTCGCCCAGTTGTTCGCCATGCAGATTGTTCCTTCGAGTTCCGCGGAGCCGCCTGCTTCGACGTGTCGCACTGCATCGTAGTTCATGATTCCGTCTATGACGCCTAGTGGTGTCTGTTTTCCTTAATTTAGCATACGTCGCACTATTCTCATTCTACGGAAAGGCAAAAGGGACGGAGAAGGAGGGAAGAAAGGAGAGAGACAGAAAGCACACACCTCCGTGTCATTGACCTTAACCCTCATGTACTTCTTACAGCTCGTATACCAGATAAGCGGGAAAGTCAGGAATATCAACGCCACGCTCAAGACCACATTACACCCATTCAGCGCGGCTGCGAGTCCGGTCTGGCCTTCGCTCGCTGCGATGATGATAGCTGGGATCACGGAGACGGAACGTGTAAGCAGACGCCGGTAGAATGGCTTCATGCGCCAGTCCAACGCGCCTTCGCAAATGAGCTGGCCAGCCATGGTGCATACTATGCCTGCTGAGACGCCGGAGAAGAGGAGGGCGAGGGCGAAGATCGTTCCTTTGTTGTCTTATGTTAGCTTTCCTTGCTCACCTTACATCTTTTGGTTCGAGGATATGGATCGAAGAGTAAGGAGAAAAATGGAAAAGAGATATATAATTGGAACTAGGGGATACATACCGCTCGCCTGACCAATAGTCGACACAAAAAGCCGATATATACCTGGCAAATCCGCATTCGCCGCATTCTCACTTAGACTGCTGGCCGCCACAATCAGGATAGCGCTGTTGATAAAGAGCGTGATGACGAAGAGCGAGATGCACATCTCGGCGATGGAGTACTTCATGCAGTCTCGGATTGCGGACATGGTGGGTCGGTAGAGTGTGATGGAGTACTTAGTGTTAGAGGCTCGTGCTTCATGAAGTGTGCCTGATGCTTCGTCGAAGGTGCGCATGCGGTGTTGCACGAATCCTGAACCGAGGTAGAGGGAGTGTGGCATGAGGATTCCGCCAAGGATGGCACAGGATTGGAAGAGCCTGGGGATCTTAGATTGTTTTTCTGTTTTGAAGGGAGGTGGGATGGTAAGAGAGAGACTGAAAGACTAAAGGAGAAAAAAAGGGGATTCGGAGGAAGAAAATGAGAGAGCCAGAGTGAATCTGAATATGTGCTAATGAAAAGTAGGATGAAAATGGGAACTGCTTACCCGTTAGAGACGAATATCTCTTTCGACGGCAGAAAGCCCTTGAATACTTCTCCTGGGGTGGCTGTGACTAATGAAAGTTCGATACAGAAGCTGACGAAAACACCAATAATGAACAGTGCAACAAAAGCTTCAAAGATACGGAGACGGCGAAGTGTTCCATCCGCCTTGTAGAAAGCGAGGATGAAGAGCGTATCGCAGATTGAGATAGCACAACCGCCGACGAGAGGTATTTTAGGAATCAGGATGTTGATAGCAATTGCCGTTCCAATAACCTATCGGATGCTTAGCCATAATCAAACTGCTTCAAAAGGCTGACCTACCTGTCCAATATCTGTGCAGATGATTGCAGCTTCCGCAATGGAATAGAGGAAATAATTCAACCATCTAGGAAGATACGCTCGGTTCAGCTGTGCAAGATTTAATCCCGTAACACATCCCAACTTGGTTGCCAGTGCCTGCCGTCCATCAGCATCTCGCTTATTAGGAGTTTAGTGAAACCTACTTGTAAGAAGATTGCCATCAGCACACCAAGGAGTGTGATGAAAAGAAGCTTGTACTGGAATTGCGCCCCTGCGTCCAATGCAGTCTGGTAGTTATCCGGGTCGACATAAGCCACACTGATGAGAGCTCCAGGTCCCGTGAATCTGGCAAATTTCAAGAGCACAGCTCCAACTCTTTTGATCCTTGCACCGACGGTTTGCTGAGGAGATTGTTGATGTGCAGTTGTGACCGAGTCAGCAGGCCAAATCGTAGTTTCAATGACTTCGACATTGGAAGTCTTCTTCTCATCATTTGAGACATCCAGATCTTGACCACCGGCTCTCACCGACTTCTCAACGACATCCGATGGCGGCTGGTCCATGACATGCCCATTGGTATTCCTTTCTGAAACAAACATCGTTGTCAGGCTCCGTCAATCTAAGTTCCGTACTGCCCCCTCTTCAGAAGCTGATGGACATGCCAAGGCTTCAGGGTGGTAGCAACTTCGTGAATGGAAAATTCCAAGAGAAGAAACCTCTCATGTCGAGATGCTAGGCTGCGGGGCTTGCCTAACCCTGGTTACGCCTCAAGAGAAGCAAGGTCCCCGACCCGCCATGTCCCTCACCGTAGTCTGCCGTGCGAGACCATCATATGCGCCCATAACGCGGTGAAACATGTCTAATTGGCACGTCGAAGATGCGGTGTAGCTGTGATAAGGTGCTTCCAGGCACGTTCAAGGGTTTCGTTCAGCACATGCACGAAGATGTCGTTGCCGGGCCGTCATTGGTTGTGGCTTGAAGACGTTCTACCCCGTCAGGAGGAAAGGTCAGAACCTGATCACTGAGAAGAGAAGACATCTGCGAGGGTGTCTCTGCGAAGCAAGTAGGTCTTGTCCCACTTTTGAAGTCTCAAGATGTTGATGCCAAAGCTATACAGGAGGGTTCCCGGCGACTCGAGCAATAGCCACACAAGAGTGCAGTACTTAGGACTTTCGGTTCCAATATCGACAGCTGACTGCCAGTGGCTTTCAGCCGGTGCAAACGGGGGGTTGGCTTGGGGTTGATAAAAGGCTCTTCAAGATAGTATGGAGGTTTGACGTTGGGACAAGCGTACCGAGATCTTGCCGAAGCGAAGAGCGTGACTTGTGGGCATTCTTGGATTGAATTTCCTGTTTCTCTCCCATCCTTTGCTAATGTTACTTCCTACTAGAACGGGAATAGAGCAAGGTATTGTGAAACCCATATGCTTTGAAAGTCGACTCGCTCTCAAAAATTCTCACGTGACCAAGCCCCCCTGTTGAGCTCTCCAAGCAGTTTCAAACTCGTTATAGACTTTACACTTGTATTGTTACTGTCTGTCACTTATATTTACTTGAGAAATCATGTAAATGCAAATATTCTACAACGCAGGTGAACAAAGAACCCGGGCATAAATTTGTATTTGACGAATGAGTGTATGTAGATCTTAAAAGCATGGGCTTGTTGAAAGCCGAAAACGAGGAAAGGAAATTCGTCATATAAATGCTACTCAAAAGAATGATTGTTGTCCCCTTGATCCCTAGCTCCATTCATACCCAAAACGACTAACCCCTTCGCTACAGGCTGTAGCTGCCAGAGCAGCCTTCAATCTAGGCGATCTTCCAACGCCTATTGTGTAGGATGATAATTGTACCCCGGGAACTGATAGAAGGCGCTCTGGTCAAATGTATTGAGAGCGGGGCAGTTCAATTCTCCCAAGACTGGCGAGATGTATTGATTGACAAGGGCGATGACCGGTGCGAGATCAGATACTAGTCCCTTCAGGACAGAGGGAATGCCTTGCTGTGCAGCTTGAAAGAAGAAACATCCGAGGTTGTCTCCCTGCAGTAAGGTTTCGGCGTTGAAGACACCTCCAGTGATATCACCTGGGTTTACGCCAACAAATGAATTGACTTTCCCTGTGTTTCCGCCAAATTGAACCACTTGAGGGTATTTTGTGGCAAGGATCGCTACATCGGCCTGAGATACTGTCAGAAAAGAGTCTTAGAGAAATTTGTAGAAGCAAAGATAAGCTTACAAATGCTGGAACTGCCCCATACGGATTAGATGACGGTCGTCTGTACCAGTTTTGAGGGATCTGCTCCTGGCCAGGGAGCCAGACATGGGCATCATCTGGGCCGTCGATGGCAAAGAAGGTTTTGAGAATATCTTGATCAAGATAACCCTGGACGTATTCCTCGGAGTGCTGAAAGAGATTAGTTCCTCACTAAGTAACTCTGCGAGTGAGTGGGGTTTGACTACTTACATTGCTGAATAGATTGACTACGAAGGCATGGGCAATTGGGGGAACCAGTCCGGCAAAGGGCTAGGAAGCTTGATTAGCAGGGTTCTGCCACGTCAAAATTTTGAGTGTGACTTACTGCTGAGAAGTAATAAGGATTGTTCTGGACCGATAAATCATGCACATATAGGTTGAAGTCTCGGAGGACATCAAGGGTGTAGTTGGTTGCAGAGAAGTATAAGTGGTCGAATCGAGAAACGTTAACTGAATAGGCATCGCCATTGTTCAAGTATGCATCATTCTGGGATCGAAACGTAAGTATATATGTTCGAAATTAGGAGCCGGAGAGTTGATAAGGGAAAGGGCTGCAACGTACCCTCACTATTGATGCATCACTCTCATACTCGTTGTGCGAAAAGGAGATACCTTCTGGGTTGGTGAGCAGGCCATCCAGGATCGGGATTCCAGGAGAGAAGCCTTCGCCGATAGACCACGTTCCGGCTATAGGATCTCCAGTCAAAGCAATTGCAATCACGGCGAGGGCAGCACCAAACTCGGGGCCAAGACCGTAAGCTGCCTCGAGGCCTGCGACGGCTGCAATCCTTTAGCATAGGCACCATGTCTCAGGGGGGAAAATTCAATCCTCTTTGAGAGAACTTACTCTGGGGAATGTTAGGAATACCATTGTGAGGGAGAAACCCATGGTTTGCAGCTGCATTCAAGCCAGGGCAAGGGCCACGCTTGTCAGTACTTGTTGGCGGGACATATTGGTTGGCCGTGCCAGGTCTGACATCAACAAATTGGTCCACAGGGTCAAACAACAAACTTGGAATGGGTCCTGAATTGCCTTCCTCTGAGCTGAGTGGAAGATTGCTTGGTAGTGATTGGCGGGGGATGATATTGGGTCCCTTGGGGTGCTGCGCGAGGGCTGCCAGGCCAGGAAAGGCAGCAGCCGTGCTGGCGTGGTAAAGTGTGGCCAGGAACAGAGTCCGCATGATTTTGGTCGTGGTACGGAATGCTAACTGATGTCTTTCCAAAGTATGAAGATCAATGATTAAGCCCATCAGATAATCATTGCACTTCTTGCGTTTTATAGCACTCAAGCAAAGTCAGGACCACGAGAAAATGTTTCCATCCTCTGGCTTGAGCACGCCATGATTCTACATAAGCAAGGCTGTCTTGATATGCAACATTGTTGATCGCTACTACTTTAAGCAATACCTTTTACTTGGCTAAAGCTCAGCAGGTGGCACCCTGATAGAGGGAGGACGTAATTGTGGGGAGGGCGGAGTGGTAGTGTCCTCCCCAAAGTTACTAGGCCCTGTCAGAATTCATTACGCAACGCTGGCTTGTGATGTACTCTAACCTAAGGGGAATATAGAGCATGATTGCTATTTCACTTTATTTCATGTGCCCTGATCGAATGAGCATCGAGAGTGTTATAGTTCTTCGCTTTGGTGGATGTTCCGTGAGTGGTAAGATTACATCAGAAGCCAGCCTTGCACCATAATGTCCGGCAGTCCCTAGTGGAGTCAGTTTGCACTCAAGAAGTGAATATATGAGAGGAGTCCTTGATGCCAAGTTTACAGGTGGTGGGTGCTGTAATGCTTGCATTAAGACCAAGAGATGTCCACTTCTGGGAGTCTTGTTGGTCATTTGGCGTTATACGAAAATACCCGTGGACCCGGATCTTAAAAAAAAGATTAAGCTTAAGTTGTGCGGGTGAAACCCTGTTGCAGATCAAAGGTGCCAGCCTGGCTGTGGGTAAGCTTTACTTAAAGTGACAATGATCTTCAATTTGCTATCAACCGGAGTTGACTTTTGCTTGAATCCAGGGCGATGACGAATATGAGGCTACTAATCACGACTTGCAAACCGAATAGCTGCATTCACCCCACGCCATTAAGTTGCGAATACAACGTTGTGAGTAGCGGAGAATAGCTGAATATTATTTTCTTTTTCTCTCGGGACTTCGGCTTCCGAGATCTACCTTCCTTGGTTGGACACTCCACTTCTCAATCGTGGAGAAGTCAGCTCAGTGGTTATGGGTCGACGAGTCTAGCCAGATACTCGATACGTTGTATTCCTTCAGCTAGTTCCATTCGAGAAATTTATCCTCGCACGCCTGTAAAGAGTCATACAATGCGGTAAGTGATCTTTCGTGAGGCGGTGCAGGTGATGTAAAGATCGAAGAAATTCTGGAACCCTGCACTTCCTAGTCAACATCCAGGGCGGGAGCGGGTTTTACCGTCAGATTTAAGTTCTGAAGAAAGCAACGTGTTCAATTGAGCACTAGGAAGTGCTCCCTTTGACAGCGATCTACCCAGACCGGCAATCCCAGCTTGAATCTGAAAATATGTACTAGTCCAATAGCCGCCCCAACGACAAATGACACACCATCATCGGGGTCCCTGCCGTTGAGTCCCTGACATCGTTGAATATATAAAAATCCCAGTTTCACAGCATTTGCGGACGCTGATAACATATTTGTGGTTAGTACCTCAAAAGAGAAGAATGTTCTATGCTGGGGCTTAAGTTAAAAGTAAGAGAAAGCAAGGAAAATGACCTAGGGCTGCTATGAAGAAGCGAAGGGCATAGAGATAGTTACTGAGAGTGATTGGGCTTGAATTTTGCGGCAGTCTTCTGAATTTCCGCCTTTAAGCACTCTGCTTCAAGTACACTGCCACCACGGCAGTCTGAAAGATATCATGAACTGAACCTTGATTTGCCGCATGGGTAACAATCGCGCTCAATCCAGTACCCGCACTCTCAGAAACCAGATTTTTGACATTTATGCTGCCAATACCATACACAAAAAGCTTCGAGTTGCCTTGGTAAAGACCGCCGTTGTCCTGGCAGTCAATGGAGCAGAGCGTCCGTGCAGGGCCCATCACGAAGGTCCACCAGCCCTGGCTATATAGGTTAATGTTTGTTGAATTTCGGATGATTTGGTAGAGTCCCATACGGCACTGGAGAAAAAATCAACACCATTTTAAAGGAAGATAGCAAAGTATTAGGGTCATACTTGTGCACTGGTTGATGGACACCACTTGAAATCTGGATCGCTGGTCTGCAAGTTGTCTGTCCATGGATCAGGAGAATATATAGTAGTGCCGTTCCCTTGCCAATGCGAAGTCTCGGCCTCCATAAGACCAATGAAGACGTTCTTAGCATTGTTGATATTGACCTGATATAACACATGGTGCTCTGTCTTTGATCAGATACAAATCTTATGAAAATTTTGCAAGCAATGAATATTGACCGAGAGGCTACATACCAGATCCCATACCTAGCATCCACGTACCCTTTTGGGATTCGATTAGGAACCCCGATGCCGGACTCGCCAGCTCAGTGGCACTGCCATCCAAATCAAGATCAGCACTCCAGGCCCATGTGTGCTCCCAATACGAAGACGAAGTCGCAGTAAAATGAGCCGCAGTGCGGGCGGCCACACAATTCTTCGCATCTTTACAGTTAGCTTCGACCTTCGATCCCTTGGCTCCTCCGATGCGGAAGTTGCAGAACCAGAAACCCACATCCCCTGGCTTCTCTCCCGCCATGTTGACCTCGACCAGGATAGAACCAGGAAGGATGTCGGCCACTGTGAACATGAAGTCTTGCATTTGAGCAACGCCGATATCTCCTGCACTGCCGACCTTAATCATAGGTCTTGGGTTCTTGGCATCCTTGAACTTAGCTCCTGAAGCTGAGAGCTGAGTAAACGTTTCTCCCACCAGCCTGCTTCCAACCGGGATGAGGAGAGTGTCACTCAGAATATAGATACCGTAGGGAAAATAAACGACCTGTTTGCCAGCAGCGTCGTTGAGAATGGCTTGAATACTAGCAGTATCATCTGTTGACCCATCGCCAGCAACAGGATGAGCAGCCACACTTTTAACATTTACGATCTGTGAAACATCGTACTCGGAGTATGAAGGCTGAGTAAATGTATAGTAATGATAGGTACTGTTAACGAGTGTGTTAGGACGAGAGACCGTAACCTTCGAGCCGGAGAGACGAGTTGGAGCTGTTGCGTCGGCGCTGTAGGCATTCCCTCGAATCCAAGCCGACCTAGGCTCAATAGAGCCTGCGAGAGCAGCAGCTCCAGCGATCTTGACAGTCTGTTCTTCTAGTCAGCACACGTAAAACCGAGGATTTCCTCGATCGCAGAAGAGATGGAGCGTACCGCGATAACAGATGAATCAACGATCACATTTTCCAAGACTATAGAGCTTTGGACAGTAGTTGTTCCAGGTGCGTTGACTAGCGTACTTGTGTTCGAAGCAGACGAGTCGATCAGGTTCAGCATTCCATTTCCACCGCTCGTGGTATCGATTCCAACCGTGCAACCTTCGAATCTTAAGCCTTGGAATGTTCCATGCACCATACTCGACACTTTCACGCCCGTACCGACATCTACAATGAAGTCAGTCCTTATTCGCGACAGCGGACTTCGTTGAATGACATCAACGGGATGTGTGAGAGGAAGACTGACTTTTGAAATAGACATTCTTCAAATGAACCTGCGTAACACCCAAAGTAATTCCCACTCCACCCCCAGCAAACTGTAGATCATTATAAAGAAGCTGCGTACACTCTCCAGGTGTAGTCAACCCCACATGCCCCGTAGCTCCAACCGGCATATTAAAAATGACATTCGCCAGTTGGTTTGCCTGACTGACCCCCCATTCCAATATCGTAATGCTCTTCGTCGCCGGCATAGCTGTAGTGTCAAGAACCAGATTCTTGATACCATGGAAGAAAGCCACGAGTCCGGTGTACCGCGAATCATGTCCAACCAGAAGATAGGTGCCAGTGAACGTCGCAGCAGCTTTGATAGTTGGGCGGTTCGTTGGGTCACCTACCAGCATCGTGCCGACACGATTTGAGATTGTGCTCTTAATCATATACGTGCCAGTCGGGAAGTAGACGACTGCTGGCTGGCCCGTCATGCCAAATGACGTTCCTGTGGCTCGAGTGTCGCTGCTATCGCCTGTATCTATGGCTTTCTGGATTGATGCTGCGTCGTCTGTGACACCGTCCCCTTTGGCGCCATAGTCTTTGACGTTTCGAAAGACAGTCCAACTCCTGCCGTTTGCTATGGTAGCACTTATGCCATTGTGCGTGATTGTCTCGTACCAGTATCCTGTGCTATTTACCTGTGTCTCCTAAATCTCAACACCATTCGCGCAAATGAGTTCAGGCAGCGTGCTAGCAGCAAGACTAAAGATAAGTGGAGAAAATAACATCGTTGTTCTTGAGGGGGCAGAAGATAGGGAACTTGGTTGAAAAATGTCAAGTTCAAACAACTTCACACTACAGTGACGAGAATGGACTTACTAATACTCACAACCAAAATTAATACCGGAAGTACCTTTGACACTTGCCGATACATGACGCCACTGCAAATCTCCAAGTTTAGTGATTGAAAAGGTGGAAGTAAGGTTAATCCCCTCCAGCCGGACAGGACAAGGTTATAGAAGTCCACCCGCGGGAATGAAATCTAGAGTATTCGTCCACTTACCTGAGTAGATGATGGACCGAACTTCGGTCCGGAAAGGCCACATAAGTGGCCTCCATCACGGCTGATAAATCTTGAGAGAAGAGCGTGGAGCATCTGGTGAGCAAACGTCAATTTACAACAAGATGTGGACGGGCTTGAGTGTGGACGAGCGAATGGAGTTTCGATGTTGTTA
>Ga0302140_10010619_pt1 | contig 11360 bp, 8 predicted proteins | sample I_Bog_E1_1_FD_202095 | JGI IMG/M metagenome (GOLD analysis project Ga0302140, IMG submission 202095) | Peat permafrost microbial communities from Stordalen Mire near Abisko, Sweden - I_Bog_E1_1 | ecosystem: Environmental > Terrestrial > Soil > Wetlands > Peat | place: Sweden: Abisko, Stordalen...
TGCTTCGTCGTGCTCGGCATCATGTTTGGCTTGGTGGCCTATTCGCCAGAACTGTACCGGGCGTTCTGTGGCGCAACCGGATACGGAGGGACGACGCAGCGGGCGTATTCTGACCCGACTGCCGCCTCCGATGAGACGGTGACAGTTGCGTTCGACAGCAACGTCGCGCCGGACTTGCCTTGGCGGTTCGAGCCGGAGCAGCGTTCCGTGACCGTTCACCTCGGCGAACAAAAGCTCGTATTTTTCACGACCGAGAATCTCAGCAACGAGTCGATCGTCGGGCACGCAACGTTCAACGTCACGCCGGAGACGAGCGGTATCTATTTCAATAAGATTCAATGCTTTTGCTTCAATGAGGAGCGCCTCGATCCGCATCAGAAGGTCGACATGCCCGTCGTCTTTTTCGTGGATCCGGCGTTTGCGAAGGATTCCGACAACCTCCACGTAGATACGATCACGCTCAGCTATACGTTTCTTCGCTCGGCCAATCCGTCACAAAGCGAGAATCTTTCGCGGTTCCTCGCTGATGCCGCGCCAGATCCCGTCCACGGCCAACACCTCTTCACCGAACGCTGCACTGCATGTCACGCGCTGGACAGCAACAAGACCGGCCCCGAGCTCGGCGGGGTGGTCGGCCGCAGAGCCGGCTCGGCTCCCGGATACCGTTATTCGCCTGCATTAATGAGCGCCGGTTTCACCTGGTCCACGGATAATCTCGATCAATGGCTGGCCGATCCCCCGAAATTCATTCCCGGCGCACGCATGCCCGTTCGCGTGCTCGACGCTCCGTCTCGACTCGACATCGTCGTTTACTTGCAGAGGACAGGCCAGAAACACAACGACCGCGCCAATTCGAGCGAACATGTATCAGGCGGAGAGTATTAGATTCGCTCTCAGGAAAACGCGATGGGTACTCGCGCGCGGAGTCATTAGCACTCAGCCAAATAAGGCGCGGGGCCTTCTCGCCCTAAGCGAGCATTTGACGCCGTCGGCCTCTCGAAAAATATAATCCTTTCTGGTTTCTCAATCCATCGCTGGGCTCGTTCACTCTGTTACCGTTCGGGGTTGCTCCGGCCGCTTCCGCGAGATGCCACGCTTCAGGATCCAAACAAATCCCAATCGACTCAGTCGATCCCGCCGCTCCTCAGAAAGTCTATATTTCTTTGATCTCTGATGAATAACCCAACAAGCAAGCAATTCGTCAACGTGGCTTGGGCTAACATTGCAGTCGCCGTGTTTGCTTCTATAGTCTCGAAGCCTAGCGAACATTTCTTCCCAGCGGGCCTGACGAGGATCCCAGACAAATCCAATGCTGTCTAAACGTCGCTTTCGCTCGGTGCACAATTTCTTTTGGCGCTTCCGTTGTAAATTGACCCATTGACCGAGTCTGAAAGCTCTTTCGATGTGATGCTGGAGCACACAACTATGGCCTTCCCGCATCCTAAACTTCATTAATCTTGAATACCCTTTTTCCCAAGCAAGGTCGCGCAAATTCCAAATAAAGCCGATCGCATCCAAACGCCTTCTGCGGTTAGCAGACAATTTATCTTGGTTCGTGCGCTGGGCACGCGCCCACCGACCGAGCTTGACAGCTCCCTCGACTTTGTCTCTAGGCACATTGCAGTGACCTTCGCGCGCCTTGAATTGCTCAAGGGCAACGAAGCTCTCTTTCCAACTGCAGGCGACGCGTTTGGTAACCACAAGATCCCGATCTTGCGATTTCTGATTGGCATTACTGGTTTCAATTGCGGGCACTTAGAGAAGATCTTTCATGGTGGTGCATCTAGAGTTGCAACGGGACCAATGAGTGGTCAACCTCTCAAGGTTCCATAGTCCATTCAACCTTCAGCCTAGTAGCGAACGCTTGATGCAGCATGCCGGATCCTAGAGACGGTTTAAGCGGAGAGAATTGTGCGGCGCGCCTAAGGTTGAATTTGACGCCGAAGAGCATTCAACCGGAGCAAGGGCAAGCCATTCTTGCTAGCGCAACTACCAGGTGGAGACTGCGGCGTGGTTTGGCGGCTATTGTGCGTTGCGAATAACTACGACCTAAAGCACGCATTGTCGTCCAAAGTCTTATAGAGCGGGATTTGGCTGATGTTAATGTAGACTCTGGTTAGTCACGAATTCAAGCAGTGTTCCGCCGAAAGAGCGGTGCTGAAATTCACTTCTATTTAGACGCCGGTGGGGAGCGCTCAGCGATGGCCACAATTACTACGACTTCAGCAAGCTCGCGTTCGGGCGGAATGACGGCGGAGGAGCGGAAAGTCATTTTCGCCTCGTCGCTTGGGACCGTTTTCGAATGGTACGACTTCTACATTTACGGAACGCTAGGTGCGTTCCTCGCAAAATACTTCTTCTCCAACGTGCCGCCGAATGTCGGTTTTATCTTTGCGCTGCTGGCCTTCGCCGCCGGTTTCGCAGTCCGTCCGTTCGGCGCGCTGATCTTCGGCCGTCTCGGCGATATGATCGGGCGCAAATATACCTTCCTGATCACGATGACCCTGATGGGCATCGGCACCTTCTTCATCGGCCTGCTGCCGGGCTATGCGACTTGGGGCATCGCCGCACCAGTCGTTCTGATCGCACTGCGGTTGATCCAGGGGCTTGCGCTCGGAGGCGAATACGGCGGCGCGGCGATATACGTCGCCGAGCATGCGCCGGCAAACAAGCGCGGCTATTACACCTCGTGGATTCAGACCACCGCAACGCTGGGCCTCTTCTTGGCGCTGCTGCTCATTCTGGGCATCCGCACATGGATGGGCGAAGCTTCGTTCGGCGATTGGGGCTGGCGCATTCCGTTCCTGCTGTCGGGCGTCCTGCTCGCGGTCTCCATCTGGATCCGCTTGAGTCTGAGCGAGTCGCCGATTTTCGCGAAAATGAAGGCAGAGGGCAAAACCTCGAAGCGGCCGCTGAGCGAAGCCTTCGGCGAGTGGTCGAACGCCAAGATCGCGATCTTGGCATTGTTCGGCGCGACCGCGGGCGAAGCCGTGGTGTGGTACGGCGGCCAGTTCTACGCGCTGTTCTTCCTGACCCAGACCATCAAGGTGCCGGCGGTGACCGCGCAGATCATGATCGTGGTGGCGCTGGCGCTCGGCACGCCCGGCTTCGTGATCTTCGGCTGGCTGTCGGACAAGATCGGCCGCAAGCCGATCATTCTCGCCGGCTTCCTGCTGGCGGCGCTAACGTATTTCCCGATCTTCAAAGGGATTACCCACTTCGCCAATCCGAAGCTCGAAACGGCGCTTTCGTCGGCTCCGGTTACGGTAATCGCCGATCCCAGCGAGTGCTCGTTCCAGTTCAAGGCAACGGGAACGGAGAAATACACCACCGGTTGCGACGTGGCGAAATCGGCGCTGGTCAACCTGTCGGTGAACTACACCAACCAGGATGCGCCGAAGGGTACTCCGGCACAGGTGAAGATCGGTGACCAGACCTTGACGTCGACGTCGCCGGATTTTGCCAAGGCGTTGCCGGCGGCAATCAAGACCCATGGCTACCCGGCATCGGCTGATCCAGCCGATATCAATCATGTGATGACGGTGCTGCTGCTCTGGGTGCTGGTGGTGTATGTGACGCTGGTCTATGCCCCGATCGCGGCGTGGCTGGTCGAACTGTTCCCGAGCCGGATCCGCTACAGCGGTTTGTCATTGCCCTATCACATCGGCAACGGTTGGTTCGGCGGCTTCCTGCCGGCAACGGTGTTCGCGATCGTCGCGGCGACCGGAAACATCTACTCAGGTCTGTGGTACCCGGTCATTATCGCGGCCATGAGCCTGGTCGTCGGATTAATCTTCCTGCCGGAAACGAAGGACGTTGACATCAGAACGAACTGACCATCCTACCGGCGGCGGCAGCCGTTCGGACGGGATTCGTTCAGCAGCCGGCCGCGGATGATCCTGCGGCTGGTTCGTTGCTTTCCCACAACAAGCAAAACGTTGATTCTCTGATCATCTGGTCCTAGGGTTGAGGCCCAGAGAGGTCAGCGCACCAAAGCTTCGGGGGATCAACATTAGCGATACGCAGGTTTTACGCGCGCGCGGGGCCGACTTCGCACTGGTCTGGATTGTCGCGATCGCCGTTCCGCTCCTCTTGACCGCGCCGGCGCTGTGGAACGGCTACCCGCTGCTCCAATACGACACCGGCGGCTATCTTGCGCGCTGGTACGAGGGCTATCTGGTTCCAAGCCGCTCGACTGCTTACGGCATATACCTGCATCTGGGCGAAGCATCGCACTTCAGGGTCAATTTGGGAGTTCAGGCCCTCTCGGTCATGTGGATTGTTCAAGCCACGCTGCGCGTGTTCGGCATCATGCGCTCGCTTCGAATTGCCGCCGTTGTTCTGGCCTTGTGCGCCACGACGGCGCTGCCAGTTCTAACGAGCCTGCTGCTGACCGATATTTTCGCCGGTCTGTCCGTGCTGACGCTGTTTCTTCTCGTCTTTCACGGAGGCCGGTTCTCGAGGCTCGAAACTCTTTTTCTGTTCTTGTTTACCTCTTTTGCGGCATCGACCCACAGCGCGACGCTTGGTGTAATGTTCGGTCTTTGTTGCGCCGGCTGGATCCTGCGCCCACTGCTGCCGGAGCGGTTTAGCGTGCGGGGCCTCACGCGGGGTAGCCTGACGATCGTGGTAGGGGCTGGGATGCTGCTTGCGTCCAACTTCGGGCTATCGGGCCAACTGGCCTGGACGCCGGGAGGCTCAGGCGTCGCTTTTGGTCGCATGCTCCAGGATGGGCTCGTCAAGCGCTATCTCGACGATCATTGTTCCATAGAAAACCTCAAACTGTGTCCCTACCGGAGTGAATTGCCGCGAACAGGAGACGACTTTCTGTGGGGAAAGAGCATGTTCAATGACCTCGGCCGATTCAATGGGCTTGGCGACGAGATGGCCTATATCGCTTGGCATTCTCTTACTGCGTATCCTGGCGCACAATCAGAAGCGGCTATCGCGGCCACTGCGAAACAGCTTGTTTCGGTTGCGACCGGCGAAGGGTCCAACAACTATCTTGCCCACACTTACGGAATAATAGAGCGCTATCTGCCACAGGAAATAGCAGCAGTGAAAGAGGCTCACCAGCAGCGCTGGGAATTTGACTTCACGGCGATGAATCTGATTCATGTGCCTGTCGCGCTGCTTTCCGAGTTTTTGCTGGTTGGTATTCTCTTGGGGGCTGCGTTGCGCCGCAAGCTGGACGATATTGCGCTGCTGGCGGGTACGGTAGCACTTGCGCTTCTCGGCAATGCCTTTCTCTGTGGAGTTCTCTCAGGGCCGCATGATCGCTATGGCGCGAGGATGGTTTGGATTGCGACATTGACGGTGCTGATAGCCGCCGTCAGGCGTTTCGCTGGTCGTGAACCACCAGCGCCCAGCTAACAAATATAAGCACCCACAAGCGCGGCTTACGTCAAAGACGCGACCACGCTCATAAGGGCCACGATCAACAATTCCGCACAACGCCATTGCGAGCATTGGTCGTCGTTGGAATTGCCGACCTTCTCAGCCCGGCAATTTGTGTTCAAGCTCATCTAGAGCCTTACGCACTTCAAGCACGATTAGCTTGTCCGCAACAGCTTGATCGATATCCGGCAACAACCTTGCGCTTCCCCATGGCCCTCGAAAGCGATCGAATCGCAGTGAGCCTTGGCGGATGGCCGGTCCTGGCGCGCAGCGGTCGTTCATACGCAAACGGGATATCGTGGTCGATAACGAATGAGTCCAGACCGGCAAGGAGGTCGCAAGACCTTGTAGTCTGCTAAAGCGCGGGCAGGGCGCTCGCCAACGCCGACTATTCGCTCAAGCGCCGAGCCAGCGAAATGACTTTGCAAGAAAGGCATTCCCGTTCGTGCGCGGCCACTCGCCGTGAGCCACAATCACGTGTCGACAATTCCAGCTCAGCACCTTGTCGCGCGCCCGGCGCGCCGGTGCGCGGTTGACAAACGATAATCGCCATTCGAGCGGCGCGCAGGCTTGGTCCTTGGTGAGGCCATCGAGGCGCGCCAGGAAGCGCCACCAACCCCAATGTTCTCGGAGAAAGTGATCGTCGAACGTCTGGATCAGATCGGCGACGATTGCGGTGGCGGAGGGGCGGTGAAGAAAGACAATCTCGTCCATGGCGAACGAGCCTCGGAACCATGCCTGATCAATATCAGCAAGCCATTCGGGTGGCGGGCTGTCCAGCAGCGCTTCCCGGAACTTGATGTCGGGCCGTTTCTTGATTGTCGCTTGTGGCCCCCACAATTGCGCCTCGGGATAGGCCGCTTTCCACTCTTGCAGATGGAGGTGATGGAGCTTGTTGGGGCTCACCAGGTGACGGACAGGACCCCGACGATCCACTTCGGTACGCAGAGCGGCGGTCAGCTTGACTGGCGACCATACCCACAGATCGCCATTCTTCAATCGGGCGATGACCGAGCGCGTCGGATAGGGAAAGCCAAAGAAGCTGACAATCTCTCCCTCCGCGACCCAAAGTGCGTCATGTACTTGCTCGATCATTTTTTCACCCTCGGCTAACGCCATGGCCTTATCTCACGGCCCCCGAGGAGTCATGGGTAGATATGGCTTCGGATGTTCAATATTGCTCATCATGATGTGCGGTGACCGACTTTTTTTGTCGGGGCGGAACAATCGGGGAAGCAATCACTTCTTCATTCCTGTGCAAGGGGGCTGCGAGTGAGCGTTATAGCGTAGCGCTGCCTGTCGTCTTGATCGTCGAATATCACTTTCTGATTCGAATGAACGCGGCTGAGATGATCGCGGAAGCGGGCTTTAACGTTGTCGAAGCCGCAAACGCAGACGAAGTAATAGTGATCCTCGAAACCGTTTAGACATCACGATCGTCTTTACCGATATTCAAATGCCCGGTTCCATGGATGGCCTGAAATTGGCTGCGGCTTATTAGGGGGCGTACCGCCCATCAAGATCATAGCCACTTCCGGGTTTGTGGATGTTCGACAGGATGACCTTCCCGAGGGCGGACGCTTCCTGCTAATCTCCCAGTAGGTCCAACTAACGGTTCGTTTTGTGAAACAAGTTGCTCCCGAGATTAAGCCCGAGGGCTACCAGCAACAGCACCGGGCCTCCCCAAAATAGGAGGTCGGCCTTAAGTTGCTGAGCGTCGGTAAGGTAGACGGTCGTCCCGTGCCATTTGATCGCGTGGATCGCACCAAAAACCGGATTGCTCGGCGCGGTTTCAAGGAACCAATACTCAAGAATACCGAACGAAAGAAGCGACAAACAAGCTGTCAGCACCACCGCTTTTTCCGTCCACCTCCAAAAATTTCGCGTCATGACATCCTTGACCCACCTCAGTTGGTGGCCTGTTTATATCAGGCCAAGTCTACCAGGTTTTCTAAAAGGTCAAATTGAGAAGCTGTAGACGCCACCTAGACACGAGTGCCGTGTGAAAACGCGGCGACGCCGATCAAATGCAGCACGGCGGCCGGGCTCCCGACCTGGTGAGCGATGCGTACCAAAGTCCGATGGAGCATGAGCTATTGGACCAAGGCAGCTGCTGCCGTTCAACTGAGAACGCCGCAACGAAATCGCAACGAATTAGGTGAAACGACCGTGAACAAAACGTGGCGGAAACACCTGCCGCAGCAAGAAAAATCAACAGCTTAGAAGATATTCACTGCGTTCGGGACGCTGGGCGTGGGTTCAACACACCAAGTCACTGTAGGTCGTCACGAATCAATTCAACGATTGTCAGAATCACTGTGCTGACTCCTTAGAAAGAGCCGAGGTGGCATCCGCGATTGCATATGTCAGTTCGCCGGCCGATGAGAATCGTTGGCAAATAGATCCACTTCGGATGTTCGAAGGCTAGCGTGGTCGAATACCGGGCTTTCCAAGTTCGGGGAACGTGAACTCAACACCGGCCTGGATTAAGGTGCGTTCGATGGATTCCAAAGCCGGCTCGGAGGAATTTATTGGCCCATCAATCTGCTCGTAGCGACGGATCGTCGTTGGAGAAATCTCAGCCTTCGCGGAGAGTTCCTTTACAGACAATGCAAGCATCCCTCGCGCGGCCCGCACTTGGGCCCCGGTCAATTGCTTTGGTCTTGCGGAGTTCGGGGCGTAGCGCTTTTCAATTTCAATATCGGTAGAAAGGCCGATCAATTCCAGCGGTTCGCCCCGCCGGCTAAGGGCTTGAACAACAATTGTGCGCGCCCAACGATACGAATTGTCGCGCTGACGTATTCGATGTTCAAATTTATACGGGGTTCTGGAGAGAGCTGCCTGACGCCATAGCCCTTCGATCGAGGCTTGTTCGTCGGGGTGAAAAATGTCGGTCCAATGCTCGGATTGACGGCTAGAAAATGGTTCGGAAATCGGATCGTCTGACCTCAGTATCTTGGTGATTTTTCCGTTCTTGTCTCCGAACCATACGATTCCCTGGGTTGCTCGAACCAGCGCATCGTAGCGGCCGGTTGTGATGTCCAGGGACTGAAGCAACTCGTGTTGTTTGGTCACGTCGAACGAGACGCCAATCGAACGAACAGGATGGCCCTCCGAATCCAGAAGTAACTCGGAGCGCGTCGCTATCCAGCGAATGCGCCCGTTCGGTCGAATGATGCGAAATTCCCACTCCGCGGGCAGGCCTTCGTTGAGGGTGCGGCTGACGGCCTCCGACGGAGGACGGTCATCCGGATGGACCATCTGCGAAAGGATCGTGGATGAAGGCTTGATCGAATCCGGCTCAATGCCGAGCAGAGAAAAGAAACCGTGAGACCACTGCATATCGCCGCTAGCCAGGTCCCAGCTCCAGATGCCCGCGCCGAGTTTTTCCTCGATGAAACGAAGCGTTTCACGTGCGCCGAGATCGCCGTCGAACAATATGAGCATCGGATGTCCAAATTTTTCAGCAAAGTGACTTTTTTCGCATTCTCCCAACGCTTTCGCCGACCACGGGTCTTGAGAATATCGTTTCCGTTTCGTTCACGGCATCGCAATAAATGGACTACTTATTGGATGATCATGCACAGATGGAGGACCTGGTAATTGAGCTGGGTCAAAATGTGCTGCTGATCGCCTACGCAGCCCGAAATTCCCATGCTCGATCCGGCGATCCGAGGCCAAAACCGTCAAATTTCGTGTGGTCAGCGATCGCAACGCCCGTTATCGCTAAATTTTTAATCGAGCGGTCGGCGGCTCAGTTAATTTTTCATTAACGCCCGCGTAACCCGTCCGGCGCTAAGTTAGCCCGGGTAAAGTTTGAGCCGCTCGCAAACCATCGTTGGGGATCAACCGCACAGAAAGCCGGAGGATCGAGATCGTCGTCGTCGGTTTTGCGCAGATCGGGTCAAAGGCGGAAAATCGCGAGTGGATATTCTTCGAATTCTTCTGGGGGGCAAATACATGAGCGGTGAAAGCACGATCCTGGAGCGCCTTCGGTTCAACATGATCGATCATGAGGCGGTCACCACCTTGCGTGAGGCGAAGCCGTTCATCCTTGCCGAGCTTCCGCTCATCCTGGATGCCTTTTATGATCACGTCGGGAAGTTCGCCGAGACGGCGAAGTTCTTCAGAAGCCGCGACCATATGATGCATGCCAAGCAAATGCAGATGCAGCATTGGGCGATCATCATGGATGGCCGCTTTGACGAAGCGTACGAGACTTCGGTCACCAAGATAGGCGAAGTCCACAACAAGCTTGGCCTCGAGCCGCGCTGGTATATCGGCGGCTACAACGCGCTTCTCTCGGGGCTGGTCAACGCGATAGCGGACCGCATGCCCATCGGAAGGTTTGATCGCAGCGGGGCCAGAAAGAAAGCGAGCTTGCAAACAGCTGTCATCAAGGCAGGCATGCTGGATATGGATTTGGCGATCGCGGTTTATATCGAGGCGGGCCGCCGCGACCGGCGTTCGATTCTTGAGCGGCTAGCCGGCGATTTCGAAAAGACGATTGGTGGTGTTGTCAACATCGTGGCATCGGCGGCCACTGAATTGCAGGCCGCGGCACAGACCATGACCTCTTCTGCAAAGGATGCCGCGGCACAGTCCTTGGCGGTAGATATGGCGTCAAAAAACGCTTCGTCCAATGTTCAATCAGTTGCAGCTGCGACAGAACAATTGACCGGTTCAATTCAAGAGATATCGCGACAGGTCAATGAGTCTGCACGCACCTCGACCGAAGCAGCGCGCGACGCGGATCAGACCGCCGAAAAAATGCGGCGCCTCTCAGAGGGCGCACAAAAAATCGGAACAGTGATTGACCTCATCAATAGCATCGCTGGGCAGACCAATTTGCTGGCGCTCAATGCCACCATTGAAGCGGCACGCGCCGGCGAAGCTGGTCGGGGCTTTGCGGTGGTAGCATCGGAAGTGAAGTCGCTCGCCGAGCAAACCGCAAGGGCCACGGCGGAAATCGCGGGGCAGGTGGGAGACATCCAGAGTGCGACGACAGAATCGGTGGACGCTATTGGCGTGATTACCAACGTTATCAAGACTATGAACGATATTTCGACCGCGATCGCTGCCGCCGTCGAACAGCAAGGGTCTGCGACAAACGAGATTTCTCGCAGCGTTCAACTGGCCGCAAAGAGCACCGGAGATGTCTCCATCAACGTTTCCAGAATCACCGAGTCGGCGGGAGAAACCGGTGCTGCTGCCTCCCAGGTCCTGACGGCGGCCTCCGAGCTTTCATGTCAATCCGAACAGCTTCGCGCAGAGGTGGACAAGTTCCTAGTAACGGTAAGGGCCGCATAGGGCCGCAACCGCAGTCGATCGCTGGCTCGAACGAGGCTCGATATCGGTAAGAAATCGGTACCTCTTGACGTCCGGCCGCCTTTTTGGCGGACGGGAAGGATAAGACGTTCATCCGTGGACGCGAGCTCCCGGCGCAGGGCCAGGAACCAACGCAGCTTGCGGAGGACTCTTAATCGGCGGCTCCAGGAGCTGACTTGTGGCTTTTTGGACGCCCAAGTTTAACCGTCCGCGCGCCCGCTTCCAGTTCTAGCTCTCAGCCGCAAAGCGTTCGTACCGGCATTCTGCACCGGCTAATGGCGCGGCTCAGCTAAGCTAGGCAGTCTCTTATTGGCTTCGGCATCGCGTCGGCGGCGCGTGGGGGTAGGCCATGGTGGAGCGATTTTCGTCAATCGTGCCGAATCGAAGTGCCCCTATTGTGCCCCAGCTTTCGTGGGGCACGCCTCTAGGGAATCAGTCCGTTAAGTTATTGAGCAAAAGAGGTTAATGGTGGGCGCACAAGGGATCGAACCTTGGACCTCTCCCGTGTGAACCACAATCTGTAGACCATAGCTAACCAAATTCCGCCATAGTAAAGATGCAAAAGTCCTTGCAGTGCAGGGATTGTCGGCCATGTTGGCCCATAGGGGGCCATAGCCGGCCTTGCTACATTTTGT
>Ga0302140_10010629_pt1 | contig 11354 bp, 11 predicted proteins | sample I_Bog_E1_1_FD_202095 | JGI IMG/M metagenome (GOLD analysis project Ga0302140, IMG submission 202095) | Peat permafrost microbial communities from Stordalen Mire near Abisko, Sweden - I_Bog_E1_1 | ecosystem: Environmental > Terrestrial > Soil > Wetlands > Peat | place: Sweden: Abisko, Stordalen...
TCCCCAAACCGCGACACTGACCGTAACATTCGCATTCAATCCCCCAGCTCTAAGCTCCATCGTATCGAGCTCTCCCAGCGGGAAGAATGTCATCGTCGCACTGTTCCTCCCGCCATCCAAGAACACCTCGAGGATACTCCTATCCATCACGCCTTCTAACATGAATGTCCCGTTGGCATTGATCGTATTCCCGACGCTGAATTTATCGGTGAAGAAAGGATTCGTTTCCCCGAATCCTAGGACTTTTTGACGCGAGAGCCAGAAGGGGTTGTCGCCGCCGAAATAGAAGCCTCCCGACACGGATTCGCGGGTTGTGGAGGAGGAGAAGGTGAAATTGAGGGTGCCTTGGGAGTAGGTATTGTTTGGGATGCTGGAGACATTGCATTGGAAATATATTGCGCGGCTGGGAAGAGTGGAGTAGTCGAGCAGAACGGAGCCGTTGCCTAGGCTTGAGTTTGTGGCGAGCGGGGACGAGTAGATAGGTGAGAGGTCATAGGGTGCGCTGACCATGTCCCAGCCAGTTCTTGTTACATTGGCGAGGTGAGTTCGACGGGGAACACTCATGGAGCTGCGCCAGCCTTCGGTCTCTCCTGTTGGGACTTGCTGGCTGCAAGTCGGTCAGGATAATGTCTTCTAGGACAGCGAGTGTTGCTTACGAGTATTCCCAATTCGAAGCCCACGCTATGAAGACCTGCTCTTCGGTTTCGGGAAGACCGTAGAAAAATTGTCCGGCATAGTTGTCTTTGCCAAAGTCTGCAATACGTGCAGCGTCATCTACGGGTGTGAAATGCGTTCCGTTGAAATCTCCCGGGAAGTACTGGGTGATTGAGCCTCCTAGTGGCGCACCCGGATTTATCGAGATGGCGAGTACCCACATTGCATCGCTTCCCTCAACAGGCATTTGGACCAAATTCGGACACTCGTACTGCAGGCCCAGGAGACCGTGATGGGAGAAATTGGATGCATGAGTCCAATTCTTGAGATCTGGAGATGTGAAGATACCAATCACAAACTCTTGTGCGTATGAGACAACCATGGCCCAGCTGTCGCCATATCTGATCACTTTTGGATCTCGAAACTGTGTAGAAGTCGGGTCCAAGACTAGAACTGGGTTGTTTGCATACTTGATAAAAGTAAAGCCACCGTCGTAAGAGTAAGCTATTTCTTGAACTTGCGAATACTGAGTATTCAGGGTGTAGATTGCAATGACACCATTTGTTTGGTTCGGGAAGAAGCCTGATGTATTGTTGGTGTCAGTTACGGCACTGCCACTGAAGATCTGGCTGTTCTCCGTAGCGTAAATGGCAATTTGTTGGTTCTCCCAAGTGTAAAGATCTTGAGATGTTGCATGGCCCCAATGCTGATTTCCGGCAACCGTTGCTGTTGGGTTGTCTGTCACTGGGATGAGAAAGAAGATCCACCACGTGAACATTTACTTACACTGGTAATACAGATGCCATGTTCCATTGTCGTCTCGGAAACAACCGTTTGGATCATTCATGAAGTCCCGGGGAGGAGAGAAATGAACTTGGGGGCGCCACGTCCCATTGTAAAGTCCTGGGACAGGAGAATCAGTTGGAACTCCAGAATCAAACACAGCGGAAGTTGAAGTTGGCATAGAAGAATTCTGTGACGCTGCAAGAGCAGCGAAAAGAATAGTGAGAAGCAGCATCATCTTTGGTAGTGTAGAAGTTTCTCAGAGCTCCAAAATTCAGTATCTCCAAAGTAGGATAGAATACACCTTTAATAACGTTTTCGACACAAGCGACTTCACCTTATACAGAGCAAGATCGTCTTGCCCCGTCATGTCACGTCTGCCCAAGAATCAACGGCTTCGTCTGATTGCGGGGTACATTTCTTCGAAGCCAGTGAGGAACCTGGAACGTGACAAGCAAGCATGTAAAGTTCGAAGCGGTCTTCTTAAGACCATGCAACTTCGATCTTCGAGCGAGAGAAATGGCGAAGGAATGCGAGCCGCCCGTTAGTACCTTGGTTGTCACGAGATTCTGGAAGCCTGGAGGGGAAAGATCAACGTCATTCGGTTGAAATGCCGGATGATTTGAAAGATTTGACAGCGGAGACATCGCCGGCTCGATCTTAGATGCAAACCCATGTGTTTTGGTCTGGTGTCTAGAATCTCAACTTTGAAACTCGGACAGGAATCAAATTATGGATGACTTTGGCAATACAGCGATGCTGATCGCGATGTTGTTATGAAATGCAATAGAGGTCTCCACGGTCTTCCGTAGCGCCCTCTCGTGCTTGACGCGCTCTCGAGGCCCCTCAGCCAATCCAGCCCGGCACTCGCTCTCCTTGACTCACGGCCAGCGAATCGGGTGGTCCCCTTTCACCCTCAACTCCCACAACAAAGAAGCAAAGCGAGAGAGCGGATGAAACGTCTTCCTCCGCTTTAGGCAATTGTTTTGATGTGGCCTTGCATAGACCTTGGGCCTGAGATGAGAAGTCGCGATGGATGGGGTTGAGAACGCGACGTGTGGTCTCCATTTGGGCCTGAAGACTTGGACGCAGTCGAGAGCGAGAGCGTTGATCTCTTTCTTCCTCACCTTGAGTGTATACTATTGTGATACTTCATCTCTCCCTACAATTCCGTCTCGTCCTGAAATCGTGTGATCGTTCAAATTTGAACGCGAAGGTGCAGCTGGAAAAGGGACGGCTGGCTATCGCCAATTTCTGGGGTTCCGAACTCGGCTAGCGCCTGTGAGCCTCTTTTATCGACAAGCCATCCCTTACGAATTATCGAGCTTCTGCATAACAACAACAACATCCACCGCGAGCACAGGACCGAGGGCAAGAGACTGCTGCACGCAGTGGAGGAATATTGCTGGTACCGCTGGGAATAATGCGAGTGTAGGGAAGGCTGGGAGTCAACCACCGACGGATTGTCGGACCCTCACAAGCGATAGCAGGTGGCAGGGCAACAAAAGTCAACAATTCGATCAATCTACGACGACGATTGCGACAACCGAAAGTCTTGCTGGGCTTTGCAGATATCGGAAATTTGGAATTGCTGCGTCGAAAATTTAGGAGCTTTCGATCTCTGGCGGACCTGCGAAGAAGCTAGAATCGAGCTGAACGATAAAAAACAATCACCTTTCCAACCACCTCCGTTTGGCGGACATCTGCCATCATGGGTGCCACCGACGATATCTACAGCTCGACTATATCTCATTCGCATATTGCAAAAGCTGCAGCTGCCTTGAATACACCTCCTGTAGCTACGCCACCCCGCAGTACAACCCCTCCTCCCCAAGCAGAGAAGAGGAAATCCGATAGGAAAGCGACGGATGAGGGTGCGCGAAGCGATAGAGCAACCGTGGCTTCAGCTGCAGATCCGATAGACCCAAATGTATTGAGCAAAGCTTTGCTCAAGGAGTTTGAAGATGCTGGGAGACATCGGGATATCACGCCTGGGGGAAGCCCAAGCAGGAAGCGGCAAAGAGTGTATGGAGACAGGTGAGCACACATCTCGTTATGGAGATGAGAGCAGCTGGGAACACTTCCAGTGCTTCAAGAAGAAGAAGCTGTACTGCCAATATTTCCCTCGCGAAGGCAGACAGAGAGCTGCTGAGGCTCTTGAATTAGGCAGTGCCTCCTCACTTTCAACTCCAACTGCGTGAACGCAGCCTCAGACCGGACAATGTACTGACTACCTCAGGTTTATTCCAAATCGAGAAGGGCAAGATTTGCAAGCTAGCTTCAGCTTACTTCACGACGAAGGCTCGCCTGCCACTCCTTCGAAACAAAAGAAACGAACTCCTCATGGGGAGCTGCATTTTCAAAAGAGTAAGCAGAATTAATCCATCCAACATGAGATCTTCTACTGACTAAATTCACAGCCGAAGAGGCCAACCGGACATTCTCAACATTGCTTCGCTCTGAGATCTTCGATACAACGATTCCCCAACCAACACCTCCCAACCTTTCGCCTGACACGACACTACTACCCTCCTCGCATTCTACCACCATCAATGACCCAACACGATCACATACACCGCCCAATAATACCTCCAATCCTTCACTTCCGGCCTCGCTAACACCATCGACGCCACACAAGAACCTTTTTACATACATGTCCCCGAGACACCACACGAATATTCAAGGCCACCCCACTCCATCAAGGACGCCCCAGAGTAGACATGGACCGAACCTCAATGCTAGATCCGAGATTTACAGTCTATCCCCAGTCAGATTTGGAAGTCAGCAAATGCTTCTGAGCCCTCGGAAACCACCACGAGCGGTCAGCAAAGTACCTTACAAAGTCCTTGATGCACCGGACCTAGCAGACGATTTTTACCTGAATCTCGTAGATTGGGGTAGCAGCAATGTCCTCGGCGTTGGGCTCGGAAGTTGTGTCTACATGTGGAATTCACAGTCTGGCCGCGTCAACAAGCTTTGCGAACTACCAGATGATACTGTCACCAGTGTTTCATGGATCCAACGAGGCTCCCATATCGCCATTGGCACTGGGAAGGGGCTTGTCCAAATCTGGGATGCAGAACGAATACGGCGCCTCCGAACCATGACCGGGCACACAGCACGGGTTGGCTCTCTAGCCTGGAACGATCACATCCTCACCTCTGGCTCCCGCGATCGATTAATCTACCACCGTGACGTCCGAGCGCCAGATCAGTGGCTCCGCAAATTAGTAGGGCACAAGCAAGAAGTGTGTGGTCTTCGCTGGAATTGCGAAGATGGCCAACTAGCATCAGGAGGCAACGACAACAAGCTTATGGTCTGGGATAAGCTGAACGAGACGCCATTATTTAAGTTTAGTGACCATACTGCAGCTGTCAAGGCAATTGCTTGGTCGCCACATCAGAGGGGGCTTCTAGCTTCAGGTGGAGGAACCGCAGACAGGAGGATAATATTTCATAACACCCTGAATGGCACCGCCATCAACGAAATCGACACCGGCTCGCAAGTCTGCAACCTCGCCTGGTCTAAGAACTCGAATGAAATTGTTTCTACGCACGGTTATTCACAGAACCAAATTGTTGTTTGGAAATACCCCTCCATGACACAAGTAGCAAGTCTTACAGGCCACACTTACAGAGTCTTGTATCTGGCCATGAGTCCAGACGGGCGAGTCGTGGTGACCGGCGCCGGGGACGAGACTTTAAGATTCTGGAACGTGTTCGGGAGAAAGCCCGGACAAAGAGAAGAAGGCGATGCAGGCGGCGGCGGGAGATTGGGCGACTGGGGCGTAATTAGATGATCTTCTCCCCTCTTCACCGCACCTCACATTGCATTTGCACATTACAGAACTCGGCGCATGGGGAGAAAGGGGTGCATCACTGGCGTTACTTGGCTTTGCTTACGGAATATCATGGCATGGCGGAGCGGGATCAATCAGCGAGCGGGCAAGCGGAGTCGAATGTTATGGTCTGGGGTATGGATGGCGATTTTTGGCTGGCGTGGGGATCTATACTTCGGATCAAGGGTGCAATGGGGGAATGCATTGACGCTGATCTTCTCCGCTAGCTGTGTTTGTGTATTAGAGCATGTGCTTAGCTGGCTGCCTTCTGCATAGGGATTATGGGAGGGCAGTTGATAGCTAGGGATTTTAATCTCAACTACTTAGAGATGTGCACAGCACCTTACTTCCTATTTATGAGGTGACATGAACGTAGGAGAGGTAACGAATCTCGAATGGTATATATTAAGGTAGATGAAAGCAGACCGCCCGAACGCCTGGTATATCCGGTTCTCCCTATGCCAATTTGCCTTTGCCTGCCGTCCGAGCTGAATGTTCGAACTGAAAAGCACCTATCAAACTCCTTGTGAAAAAGACAAACTGTCTGAATGCTGTTATGAAACGTTGCCGCCCCAGTCTCTCTAGTCAATTTAATGCAACGATGAAAATCCACAGTGCTGAACGAAATCACGGGGGCAATTCTCCAATCTTCCGCTCCTTCGCTACATCCTTCGCTCCGCCGTCTATCCCACTACTCAACCCGCCTTCGCTGAGGAGTGGAATCTTGTCCACGCTTCTGCTTCTGCTGTGATTTTCTTGCTCCGCGTCAGATTCCAAGACAGCGCCTAGTTCCAAGCCACCGTCGACTTTAGGGGTCATTAATGGGCTAGTCATCATATCCGGGCTATTCTGCCACTTCTGCACTTCTCTTCGCATAGCCTCGAGCTCGTTCTGGAACCGCTTGCCGAAGACATCGATGTAATACGTTGCACCGTTGTACACCGACCAGCAGAAGACAGCGAGCAGGAAGGTGGCAGATGCATAGCGGTACCAGAACCAAAGTGGACAGGGCAGCATGGTCAATACAGCATAGGTGTACTGGATCAACATGAATGCCGTCTCCTGGAGAGGTTCGGGGAGCGAGAGGACGAGTTTGCCGATCCATGCTTTGGAGTAGGACTTTCGAAGCCAGGTGAAGGATGTTGGTCGTCCTGCGGCAATCTTCTCGCGGCGTCGGACAGTGATCATGAAGTGGTACGATAGTTGCCAGATTGCGTAGGGAATGGTAGACCAGAGTGTCATCGCCAGTAGGGAATAGTGTTCTTTTGAGCCAGGCGGAGAGTTCTTGATCGTCCAAATGGCGGAGAATCGCTGTTGCTGAAGCTCTTCGGGAATGAGATGCACCAAACAGTGGAGGGTGACGCAAGGCATTATGTGAATGAACAAACTGGTGACCTTGTCGAAGCTGTGGAACACCATCGAGTTCCTCCACATGGCAATGGCAATGGCGTTGTTTCCGAATGCGAGACAGTACGTGCTGATAAAGAGTCGCTTCGAATTGGGAAAGAACCAGATAGTACACATGCACAAGAAGTTGACGAAATAGCAGAGATCAGCTAGAAAGTAGTGATATCCGCGTTTGTGGTACGTGTACCATCGAATCGGCATGAAGTATAGGAGTTGCATGGTGTACCAGATGTGGAAGTATTCGGCATATCCTCCAATCAAGTATCCACTGATGAGCACATTCAAGACTCCACATATGAAGGATATCTTTTCCCGCGCGGTGACGGTCTTGGTATCATTCCAACGTCTGCCGATCCTGTCGACGCTCTCCCGCATTCGTTTTCTGTATTTCTCGAGTTGCTCGTCCGCAGGAGGCACGCGTCGCCGCCATTCCTCTACGACTCGTTCTTTCGCATGCGATCCTCTGGTTTTCAAGACATCGCGTTGTTTTCGTACCTTCTCTGTCTGCGCAGAAAGACTCCTCTGCAGCTTTTCCAGCTGTTGAGGCAGCGCGAAGTTGTCCAATAAATCAAAGACAGTGAGCCTGTCCAGCGGCGGAAAAGCCTCCCAGTCCTCTTGATATGAACTGCTCCCCGAAAATGAAGGATTTCTCGATAATCGAGGACTGCCTGGACTCGAGGGGGTAAGAACCGGTGTCTTGGTGACGTCCGGAGGCGTTGTGCCGGTAGAGGACGTTCCGGTTGTGGTTCGAGATAGTTCCGGCGACAAGCTGTTATGATCAAGTGCCTTCTCAGGCGTCGCGCCTGGTATTGGTATAGGTTCTGACATCTCAAATATCGTGCGGTTGTGAGCCTTAGAGGACGATACTCCGAAGGACACTCTTCTTAACAGGCTTCCACCACGTAAAACTAAACCGTCAGCCATGATCGTGATATGACGCAAGGAGAGAGAGGCAAGAGAAATGCAAAGTAGATATGAATGAGAACTAAGGACTACTCACAGAGGCTTGTGGCGGACTAAATCGTGGAGCAGCAAGCTTGTTCTTGTGATCAAAGTGGCATCTGCATGTGTCCAAATCTCGCAGTGACTCGACCCCACATGAGCTAAATTACTCAGTCTGATAAGAGGCGAAAAGGCTGCGAAAGTGTGTTGGAGATGGTGAAATGTGTTGGGATGCTGCGGATCTTTGGATGGTAAGTGGTCGATGAAGGGAGGAAGACATGCGTGGTTCAATAGCCACCAGTGATAGGCTAGATTCGTCTAATATATTTGCTTTAGCTGGTGATCGAAGCAAGACAAGACGCGAAACATTAGGGTTTTCTTGCGGCAAAAATATAGGCTGGAAGACGAGGCGCACTCACGAAGCTGACAGCACTGTCACGAGCCCAGAGGAAGGCAAAGCAGCTGGCGCCTGCAAAGTAGAATATCGAGCTGCGTGGTGACTTCACCTTCGATGGGCAGGCTCGATGTTGCCAACCTCGTCATACCGCGTCGCAGCCTCGCTGACCCCCTGGAAGCGTTATCAGGCGGGAGCCCACAAAATAATATGTCACGTGACACCATCTTTCAACTTCCTGTCGTTCGCGATACTATGGACGCGTTGCTCGCACCGAACTCTACCATCGATCCCAACACAACCACACTCCTTTATCCTCGGCGCAAACCCGACCCCTCCAATGACACTGCTAGTTCCATAAAGGCCCGAACCACCATCAATTTGACACTCCTCAACCACACTCAGTCCTCAAGCTTCCCGGCGCGTGCGCCCCCCTCTGGAATCACAACGCGTCGCACTCAGTATGGGGAAGCTTATTCGTCTTGAACTCTTCAGTAAGTTGGCCGCGCATCTGACAACTATCGAAAAGCTGACATTCTGCTAGATTTCAAGTCCTACAAGGGACATCACGTACTTCTCTTCGGCGATTCGTACTTTACTTCAATCATCGGGCCCAATGGCTCCGGCAAGTCTAATTCGTGAGTACTCTACATGGTGACAGGCCTGAGCATTACTGAACTTGCAAACAGTATGGACGCGATCTCCTTCGTCTTAGGTATCAAGTCGTCCCATCTACGTTCATCCCACCTGAAGGATCTCGTCTACCGTGGAAGAGTCTTGAAAACCTCCAAGATCAACGACGATGGATCTGCTGCCGCACCTACTACGAATGGACATGCAAATGGTGATGGTGAGGGCTCGGATGAGGAAACACAATCTCAAAGACCTGGACGCAATGACCCGAAGAGTGCATGGGTTATGGCTGTGTACGAGGACGATGCTGGTGATGAGCAGAAATGGAAGCGTACAATCACCAACCAGGGCGCAAGCGAGTACCGTATCAATGATCGCGTAGTCACGGCAGCACAGTACAACGAAGCTTTAGAGTCGGAGAACATCCTCATCAAAGCCCGAAACTTTCTCGTCTTTCAAGGAGATGTTGAAGCCATCGCGTCCCAATCGCCAAAGGATCTTACCCGTCTCATCGAGCAAATATCTGGCAGCTTGGAATACAAGGCGGAATACGAGAGGCTCCAAGAAGAAGCCGAGCAGGCTGCTGAGAATCAGAACTACAACCTGCACCGACGTCGAGGCATCAATTCAGAGATCAAGCAATACCAAGAGCAGAAGAAAGAAGCTGAGGCATTCCAAGCCAAGGCGGACCAACGAGACGATGCGATTGTTACTCACATTCTGTGGAAATTGTACCATTTCCAACGCGTGATGGAGGAGTCTACCGCGAGCATCCAAGAACATCAGGAGAATTTGAAGGAGTTCCGGCGAGGTATGGAGAAGTATGAGAAGACTCTTGAAGAAGCTCGTCAATCTCAGTCGAGAGTCAGCAAAGACGTTGCAAAAGTCGAGCGAAGTATCAAAAAGGCCGAGAAGGAAGTCGAGGGCAAAGAAAACGAATTGGTGCCCATTGATCAGAAGGTCGAAATTACCAACCAAGAAATCGAGAAATTTCGTAAGAAGGTTGAAAGCTTGAACGTGGAGCGAGATGGCAAAAATGCCGAGTATCAAAGCAACAAGAAACAGCTATCGACTGTCGAGAAGGCTCAGAAGCAATTCGAGAGCCAATGGCAAGAGACAATGAAGAAGCAAGGCAAGCAACTCAGTGAAGCTGATTTCAAGGAGTACAACACCCTCACATCTCAGGTCGTTGCCAAGACGTCTGACAATCAGTCCAAACTGGACAATCTCAGTCGTCAGATGAAGACAGACGAGGTGACCGTCAACAGCTTGAAGAGCAAAGTGGATGCACATCAAGCTGCCGTCGAAAAGCTCGAAATCGAATATAGTTCCATCAATGAGCGAAAAGAAAAGACTGAGCTCTCGGTGAAAGAGATCTCCAAGGACATCGATATCAAAAAGAAGGAGTACAATCACATTCAGTCCGAACGAGTTCGCATCAATCAAATCCATACGGAGAAGGAAGAGAAGTTACAAGCTCTTTTGCGGACTCTTGTCGATGCCGATGCTGGTCGAAGACAGAATAACAAGGAGCAGAAAACGAAAGAGACGATTATTGCGCTCAAGCGATTATATCCTGGCGTCCGTGGCCGCGTTGGTGATCTTTGCAAGCCCAAGCAGAAGAAGTATGATGAGGCCGTCATCACCGCTCTTGGTCGAGACTTTGACTCGGTGATTGTCGATACCGAGAAGACCGGCACAGATTGCGTTCAATACTTAAAGGACAACAGGTCCCCTCCCATGACATTCATCCCTCTCGATAATATCAAAGTCACAGCTCCCGATGCGAATTTGAAAAGTCTGCCCAAGGCGCGTTTGACTATCGACACTATAGATTTCGATTCTTCCCTGGAACGAGCAATGGCCTACGCTTGCGGAAGCTCGATTGTTTGTGATGATCTTGCAACTGCCAAGCATATCTGCTATGACAGAAAGATACAGGTAAAGGCGGTTACTTTGGAAGGTTTCGTCATCCACAAGGCTGGATTGATGACAGGAGGTCGTGGACCCGAGAAAGGCACCAAGCGCAAGTTTGAGGATCACGATATCGATCAACTCAGAAACCAGGCCGAGAAGTATCGTGAAGAGCTTGCATCCCTGCCCAAAGTCAACCGGAAAGGCTCTGACGAAGAAACATTGCAAGTTGATCTCGACGGCTTAGACCGGAGCCTGATTTTTGCCAAAAGTGAGCTGGCCGCGTTCAAGCAGAATCTTGCTAGCAAAAAGAAGGAACTCGATTTTGAGAAGAAACAGCTGAAAGAGATGCAGCCGCGATACGACGAAAAGCAGACCAGCCTCGAGAATATATCCGAGAGGGTCCAAGAATTCCAAATTGCTGTCGCCAAGGTGCAAGATAAGATATTCTCCGATTTCTGCAAAAGACTGGGATACTCAGATATTCGGGCTTACGAAGCACAACAAGGCAGTCTAGAACAAGAGGCTGCCGAGAAGCGCAATGCTTTTGAGGTGCACAAACAGAGACTGGGAAAACAGATCGAATGGGATGTCGCCGCTATCAAGGATACCGAATCACGTATGCAGAGAGTGCAAACCCGGTTGGAAGCCTTCGAATTGGATGTTGCAAACTTTACAAAGGAGAAGTCAGCTTTAGAGGACGCTATCGATATTGACAGAGCAAGAATCACAGAGCTGGAGGACGAAGTGCATAAGTTAAAGGAGAAGCTTGGCGCCAAAACCGAAAAA
>Ga0302140_10010631_pt1 | contig 11353 bp, 9 predicted proteins | sample I_Bog_E1_1_FD_202095 | JGI IMG/M metagenome (GOLD analysis project Ga0302140, IMG submission 202095) | Peat permafrost microbial communities from Stordalen Mire near Abisko, Sweden - I_Bog_E1_1 | ecosystem: Environmental > Terrestrial > Soil > Wetlands > Peat | place: Sweden: Abisko, Stordalen...
CGATGGCGAAAAGGATACGCTCTTCCAGCTCAGCTATAACTTGCCGATGACCGGCGGCAAATATACGTTCAAGACCCAGGTGACGATGCCGGCCGACAATCTGGCCGTCATTGTGCCCAAGAGCATGACGTTCGCGGCGGCCTCTGGAACGACTTTCAAGTCTGTGCCGGAAGACCCCAGCGTGCAGACCTTTGTGGCAAAGAATGCAACACCGGGCAAAGTGATCGAATTCACTCTCTCCGGCGAGGGATCGATTCCCCGCGAGCAGCAAGGCGCCGCGCCTGGCCAGCAGCCCGCAGCCGGCATGGGAGCGCAATCGCCGGATGCGAGCACAAGCGTGCCAGGCAATCAGCCCGGCGGCGGCATCGGCAATCCCATTGGTACACCCGATCCTTTGAGCAAATACAAGTGGTGGATTATCGGCGGCCTGGCGCTGCTGCTGGTTGCGGGCGCGGCCTTTCTGCTGCGCGCACCGGCGGGCACGCCTGCTGTGGCGTATGACGGCGGGGCAGGGAATTACCCGGCCTTTACTGCGCCCTCCTCAAAGCACACAGCTCTGCTCAACGCGCTGAAGGAAGAGTTGTTCGCCGTGGAGAGCGAAAAAATCTCTGGAACCATCACGCCCGGCGAATACGCTGAGGTGAAGGCGGCTTTGGAGACGGTGCTACGGCGGGCGTTGAAGAGAAGCTCCTAGCTTCTAGCCTCTAGCTTCCAGCTCTTTCTGTAGCTGCAATTTTGCTTCGCAACCTAGGGTGTAGATGTGAAACAAAGGGGGCTTTGCCCTTTCATTCGGGTTGCACTGAATGACGGGTTGCCTTCGCATAGCTAGCGGGTAGCAGCCAGAGGCTGATATGAAGACTCTTCTCCGCACTCTGCTTTATCTCGCGCTCATGGTCTGGCTGGGCGCGGAGATCTTCTTTCCGATCGTGGCTGCTGTCACCTTCACCACGCTGCGGCCTGACACGCACATGGCCGGTTCGATCGTGGGCCAGTTGCTGCGCATCATGCACGAGATGGGGCTGGTCTCGGGGATCTTAGCGCTGGCAATGCTTGCGCTGTCGCCGGTCGCGAGTGTTTATGAGCAGCGTAAGGTTTTCGCGCCGATGGCGCTACTCTTGCTGATGGTCGGCCTGACCCTCTACTCGCAGTTCTCGATCATTCCGGCCATGGAGCGCGACCGCATTGCCGCAGGCGGTGTGATCGATGCAGCCGACGCGGCTAATCCCAGCCGGATCGCCTTCGAAAAGCTGCACCGCCAATCCGAATATGTGGAAGAAGCCGTTCTGCTGTTGGGGCTTGCGACAGTAGCGCTCGCGGCCAGGGCGGAGACGGCAAAGCTGTAAGGATCGGAGCTCGCCAGTTCCGTTTCAGTGCAGGTGCATCCTCCATGCCGTGTAGCTCAGGATTTCATGCTCGATGCGCTCGAACTCCCGCGATCCGCCTTCGACGGGCTGTTGGGGGCGAGGCGAGGTGAGCACGTCGAGGCCTTCAGCAGCGCAAATCTCATGAATCCTGAAGAGATGTGTGCCGTCGCTGACGATGACCAGGCGGCTCAACCCGTTGGCGCGAGCGATGACGGCAATGCGGCGGGCGGATTCCTCGGTGTTCCGGCTCTGGGTCTCGGCGATGATGGCTTCTTCAGGGACGCCCATGGCCATCAAGTACTCGCGGCCGACGGCGCCCTCGTTGTATTGGTCGCCGCCGCTTCCGCCCAGCGTGATGATGAGCGGAGCGATGCCGTGATGATAGAGCTCCAGGGCGTGGTCAAGGCGGGCGCGGTAAACCGGGGAGGGCCGGCCGTCGTACTCGGCCGCGCCGAAGACGCCGATGGCAGCCGAGGGCGCGGCCTGATCCTGCGCGGCATAGCTTTCAATCTGCACATAGACCAAGCGGCACCAGCCGAGCGCACCCACTACCAGCGCCAGCAAAAGCAACAGCGCGGCGCGAAGGATCCAATTGCGACGTTTTGGTTTGGCGCGTCGTTTCATGCGCATCTTCCAGGGCAGGGACGTGGGGACTGAGGGACTAAGGACTAAGGGACCAAGACGGGCTTTTCTGCCGGCACTATTGTTTTGTACTACAGGCGAAAGGGAACAAGTTGGTGGACCGAATGCACAAAGCTCCCAATCGCGCGATTTTTCTATTCCCTTAGTCCTTAAGTCCCTAGTCCCTCAGTCCCTACGTCCCTGGTCTTTGTTACCTCTGCAAGACCATCACAATCTCGTGGGTGGGAATGGCGCCCTCGCGCAGAATCTCCCAGCGGCCGGGGCCCAGCGAGAGATCGACGATGGTGGTGGGCTGCGTGTGGCCAGTAGGTCCCCCGTCCACGATCAGCGGGATGCGATCGCCGATCTGGTCGCGGACGCAGCCTGCGTGCGTACACTCCGACGCCCCTTGCAGGTTGGCGGAGGTCGCCGTAATCGGCAGCCCAAAGCGTTCCACCACAGCGCGCGGAATGGCAGCATCCGGCACACGCAGGGCCACATTGCCCGTATTGGCCGTGGAGCGCAGGGGCAGCTTGCCGCCGGCGCGGACGATGACCGTGAGCGGACCGGGCCAGAAGCGCTCCGCCAGCCTGTCCAGCATGGGGTCGGTATCGCGCGCCAGCTCGTAGGCCTGGGAGACTGAAGCGATCAGCAGCGAGAGCGGCTTATGCTTCTGGCGACTCTTCAGCCGGTAAATCTGCTCGACCGCATTCAGATTGACGGGGTCAACCGCCAGCCCATAGAAAGTGTCGGTAGGCAGGGCAACGACATCGCCCTTGCGCAGACAGGCGACGATGTAGTCGATCCGGTCTGATTGTGGTTCATCGGGATGGACGCGCAAGATCTCCGCGGACAAGAAGGTCTACCTCAATTCCATGGATGATGGGGCCATTAATTCGGAAACTATCACGGCGCCAGCCGTGGCGCAACCCATACCGCTGCAAACACATGCCCCCGCTTGTGCTGACAACTGGCCAAACGGCTTAGAATCGGTTCAGCGTTCTAAGGTTTTCGACAAATGCCTCTTCGCATTGTACAGAGTAAACAGAATGCACGCCTTAAAGAACTGCGGCGCGTGCTGGCCCATCCCCCTCGCGACGGGCAGGGCCCGGCTGGAATCGAGGGGCCAAACCTCATTGAGGAGGCTCTGCGCGCGGGGCTGCGTGTCGATTGTGTCTTTGTGGCCGAGGGGGCAGAAAGCCTCCTGAACGGGCTGGGGCTGCCGCCGGAGACCGAGATTCTGCTGCTGCCCAGAGCCTTGCTGGACTCGGCGTTGACCACCGAAGCGCCGCAGCCCATTGCGGCCCTGATTCAGCCGCCTGCATGGAGCTGGATCGATCTGCTCCGCGGCCGGGAGAAAACTGCGCCGTTATTCGTGGTGCTGGCCGGACTGCAAGACCCTGGCAATCTGGGCGCCATCCTGCGTTCCGCCGAGGCATTTGGCGCCAGCGGCGTTCTCAGCCTGCCGGGAACCGTGAGCGCCTGGAACCCCAAGGCGGTGCGCGCCTCGGCCGGCAGCGTCTTCCGGGTTCCGCTGCTCGTTTCTGGCGCGGAAGAGTGCTTCGCGTGCCTGAGGGAGGCCAGTGTAACCATCTTGACGACTTCGACGAGCGCCGCGCATGGGGTGCAGTCTGCACATCGATTGGACCTGGCTGGGCCGGTGGCGCTCGTCATCGGCAATGAAGGCAACGGCGTGCCCGACGAATTGGCTGCGCAAGCCGATGGCGCGGTGACGATTCCTTGTCCCGGCCCGGTGGAGAGCCTGAACGCCGCGGTCGCCGCCAGCGTGTTGCTCTATGAGGCCTCCCGGCAACGAAGGGGGCCGCGATGAGTCTGTTTGACGGCGAGCCCGAAGGCCCCAAAGGCACGCTCCGCACCGCCCCGCTGGCAGAGCGAATGCGGCCGCGCAGCCTTGAAGAGTACAGCGGCCAGGAGCATCTGGTCGGTCCCGGCAAGCCGCTGCGCGTCCAGATCGAGCGCGAAGCGGCGGACTCGGCGAATGCGGGCTCCGCGAACACAGGCTCCATGATCCTCTGGGGTCCGCCGGGGGTGGGCAAAACTACTCTGGCCAAGATCATCGCCGAGACCACCCGCGCCAACTTCATCGAGTTCTCCGCCGTGATGAGCGGCATCAAGGAGATCAAGCAGGTGATGGCGGCGGCCGCTCAGGCATCGGAGATGCATTCCCGCACCATTCTCTTCGTCGATGAAATTCACCGCTTCAACAAGGCGCAGCAGGACGCCTTTCTGCCCTACGTGGAGCGGGGAACCATTCGGCTGATCGGCGCGACCACAGAGAATCCCTCTTTTGAGATCATTTCGGCGCTTCTTTCGCGCTGCCGCGTTTATGTACTGGAGCCGCTCAGCGACGATCGCATTGAGTTGCTGCTGCGCCGCGCACTCGAAGACAAAGAGCGCGGACTCGGCGCACTGGGGCTGACCGCGGACGACGATGCGCTGGCGCTGATCGCCGGCTACTCCAGCGGCGATTGCCGCAACGCTTACAACACGCTGGAGGTAGCCGCGCAACTGGCGCAAGAGGGAAAGAAGCACATCGACAAAGCGCTGGCCGGCGAAGCCGTACAACAGCGCGTATTGATGTACGACAAGGGCGGTGAAGAGCACTACAACCTGATCTCAGCCTTGCACAAGAGCGTGCGCAACAGCGATCCCGACGCCGCGCTCTACTGGCTGGCGCGCATGTTTGCCGCCGGAGAAGACCCGCTGTATCTGGCGCGTCGCGTCGTTCGCATGGCCGTCGAAGACATTGGCCTGGCCGCGCCAGAAGCACTCAATTTAACTCTTTCGGCCAAGGAGGCAATCGACTTTCTTGGCTCGCCAGAGGGCGATCTGGCGCTGGCTGAGGCGGTGGTTTATCTGGCGCTTGCGCCCAAGTCGAACTCGGTTTACACGGCCTACGGCGCAGTGCAGCGGGAGGTGGAAGAGACCCGCCAGGAATCGGTTCCACTGCACCTGCGCAACGCGCCCACGCGCCTGATGAAAGAGTTGGAGTACGGCAAGGGCTACCGCTATGCCCACGACGAAGAGGGGCGCGTGGCTGATATGGACTGCTTGCCTGATTCGCTGCGGGGGCGGAGCTACTACAAGCCCACCCAGGAAGGCCGCGAAAAACTGCTGGCGCAGCGCATGGAAGAGATTCGGCGGATACGAGCGGGGAAGCGCGGCGGGATGTGATCAGTTAGACATGGTGAGGGTTCCATCCCAAAAAAAGATTGCCCCAACTTAAATCTGTCTTCCCGAGCAGAGTTTGGCGCGTAGTTTGCGACAAACGCAGTCGAAGGCAGCGCTGAATCCCAAGTCCCAAGATCAGGACCTGTGACACCCGCCTAATGCACAGACCCCACATTGAGTTATGTCGATGAATCCAAGACCTCGCGGACCTTCCTAAGCAGTCCTTCTCGCGTGAATGGTTTTTCAAGGAAGGCGCAGCTGAGGTCGCCAGGTTCGCTGTCTTTTCCGCACGCACCCAACTGAAGAATCGAGCCGTCGTGGTACCCCGACGTCAAGAGTACTCTTGTCTCCGGTCTAACGGCTGCGAGCTTTTCAGCAAGGACAGGACCGCTGAACCCGGGCATGACCACATCGGTGATCATCAGGGGCAGCGGCCCAGGATACTTTTCTGCCATGAGAAGAGCTTCGGATGGGTCGCCTGAATCGAGCACAGTGTATCCAGAATCTTCGAGAAGCCGACGCGTAAGTCCCCGCAGAGGTGCGGCGTCATCAACAAGCAGGATTGTCTCTGTTCCCCCGCGCAATAGATTCACTTTCGCCCGTTGCCCAGCGGGGGAGATATCGTCGCATCGTGGAAAATGGATCTTGAAAGTAGCTCCAGCACCGGGCTCACTGTAAACCGCGATCGAGCCCCCACTTTGCCTGACAATGCCGAAAACCGTGGACAAGCCGAGTCCCGTGCCGTGGCCGGGAGGCTTAGTGCTGAAGAAAGGTTCAAAGAGGTGGGATTGGGTTTCCGGGCTCATGCCGGTTCCCGTATCGCTTACGGTGAGCAGCACATAGTGGCCAGGCACCGTAAAAGGGTGTTGCCGGGCATAGGCTTCATCGATCTCTACGTTTGCGGTCTTCACCACGATTTGTCCGCCCTTGGGCATGGCGTCACGGGCATTGATGGCCAGGTTCATCAACATCTGTTCAATCTGACTCGGGTCGGCGCTGATCTTTCCCAAGTCGGCATCGAGAACGCTTTTCAATCGGATGTCCTCGCCGATAAGCCGTCCTAACATCTTCTCGGTGCGGTTCACCGTTTCGTTCAAATCCATGACCACCGGTTGCATCACTTGCCGGCGGCTGAATGCGAGCAGGCGCTGGGTTAGCTTCTTGGCAGATTCACCCGCATTCTGAATCTCCAGGATCATCCCGCGGGTGGGTTCCGGCATGGCCGTCTGCGACTCCAACAGCTCGCAATACCCCAGAATGACCCCCAGGAGGTTGTTGAAGTCATGAGCGAGACCACCGGCAAGTTGGCCTATCGCCTCCATTTTCTGGGTTTGGCGCAGGCGCTGTTCTAAAAGTTCAGCATCCTTTCGCTGTCTGATGTCGCGAATGTTGCATTGGATGACCTCGCCTCCGTTGGCTTGATAGACGTTGCTTACCACCTCCACGCTAACGCATAACCCAGACTTCGTCTGAAGGGGCAGATCCTCATACCGGACATACCGGTTAGCGATTAACTCTCGAAATGCGAGCTTGGACGCGTCGATATCCCTGAACAGGCCTATGTCCCATAGCGCCTTTCCGAGCAATTCGGCACGGGAATAACCCAACAGTTCCGTCAGGAAGGGGTTCACATCTGTGATCCCTCCTGTCCCCACATCGAGAAGCAGTATCCCGTCGTGCGCGGCCTCAAAAAGTCGCCGGTACCTGATTTCAGAGTCCCTTAACCCCTCTGAAGACATTGTGTGAACTTTCGTGTCGCCTTTCACACTGCCTCGCTGTTCCGATGTTGAGGACATAGACCCAAGCTCGGTTGCCGAACAGATGCGCTCTGGGTCATTTGGCCGGAGTCCTTGGTGATTCATCTCTGTTATCGGGTCTGGCATAGGCACAGAATTCCTCCATCGAAGATGGCCGGTTCATTGTGCCGCCCCATTCTCCGCATCACAGCCGGCAGGATTTCCGAGTGTGTGGTATCGGCGATAAGCCTCAAATGGAAACAAATGACGCTCAATCCTGATCTGGAACTATACTTCCTGCAATCCTTCGCTCTTTCGCGCGGAATGGCTGAGCAGTTTTGGCCAATGAATTTGCATCATCTGCACCCGGCCTTCACCACTTGGGAGATTGAAAAATTCAGCGTTTCGTCTTCGGCAGGTTGCTCAATGCATTGGTGACAATGCCGGGCGTTAGTACTTCGGGCAGGAGCCGTGGGCTTGTTTCGCCGGGGACGTACAAGGCGTAGGCAGGCACCCCGCTGCGGCCAAGGGAGGTGAGGGCCTGCGTGATGGCCTCGTCGTGGCGGGTCCAGTCGGCCTTCATCAGAACCACGTTGCGAGCCTGAAAAGCCTGCTCTACCTCCGGCTGGCCTAGCGCCACGCGCTCGTTGACCTGGCAGCTCAGGCACCAGCTTGCGGTAAAGTCGACAAACACCGGCTGGCCCAATGCCAGCGAACGTTTGACTTCCGTATCCGACCACGGCTGCCAGAGGCCTTTCATCTCCGGAGGAGACAGGGCCTCCGCAGCGGTGGCCAGCTTTCTCGGAGCCATTACCGACAGAGCCACGACCCCCAGCAGAATCAGCCCGGCAACCGCCGTGGCCCAGCGCTGCGCCGGCCAGCGGCCCAGGAACCAACCGGCAATGGCCAGCAGCAGGAAGGCGGCCAGCAGGGCGGCCAATACGCCGGCCCCGTAGGCCTGCGCCAGCACCCATGCCAGCCAGATGACGGTGATGAAGATAGGAACCGAAATGGCCTGACGCAGAATTTCCATCCAGACGCCGGGGCGGGGCAGCAGGCGCGTCCAGGCGGGTTGCAGGGTGAGCGCCACGTAGGGCGCGGCCAGCCCCAGCGCCAGCGCGGTAAACACCGCAAAGGTGACCGCGGGCGACTGGGCCAGCGCGTAGCCGACGGCCGCCCCCATAAAGGGCGCGGTGCAGGGTGTGGCCACCACCACGGCCAGCACGCCGGTGAAGAAGCTGCCAGTGTAGCCGTGTTTCGACGCGAGCGAATCGCCCGCGCCGGTGAGCGTGAGGCCGATTTCAAACTGCCCGGCCAGCGACAAGCCCAGGAAGAAGAGCAGCCCTGCCATCAGCGCCAGAAAGACCGGCGACTGGAACTGGAATCCCCAGCCGAGAGTAGCCCCCGCCGCGCGCAGACCCAGCAGCACGGCCACCAGCACCCAGAACGAGACAAGAATGCCAGCGGTGTAGACGATTCCATGGGCGCGCAGCTTGTGCCGCTCTTCGCTGCCAGAGTTGACCAGCGCGAGGCCCTTGAGAAAGAGCACCGGAAAGACGCAAGGCATGAGGTTGAGGAGTAATCCGCCAAGAAATGCCAGCCCGGAGGTGCGCAGCAGCAGCGTCCAGGAGAGGGACGGGACGCTGGGCTTTGAACTGGAGGCTTGCAAGTTGGTCGCAGGTGCAGCGGAAGTTGCGGAGGGGGCCGTCGGCGGCACGGCCGGGGCTGAGGCGGACGTTTGAGCCGCAACCGTGCCGGGCAGCGCGGTAATTTCATAGGCGCGGCCGCCGGAAAGCTCCAAGACCCCTCGCAGTTGAGCGGGGCTGGCTGTGAGATTGGCGTCTTTTTTGAGGTCGAGAATCAGGCCTGTCGCTGTTGAGGTGAGCTTCTGCGAGGCTGGGTTGTCGAGGATGTCCTGGTCGGCGGGGAAGAACGCGGCTTCGGTTTCTTGCAGACCAGTAACAACGGAGAGGCGAAAACCTCCCGATGTGGGCTGAAATATAGCTTTGTCACCTTTCGGCAGTGAATCGGGCCACGCCTTGAACGCTTTCCAAACCTCGTAATCAGGCCCGCCCGGATGTAGCCCACCCATCGGTCCTTGAACAACATTTCTGCGAAGCTCAAGGTCGGCCTTGCCTGGGATGCAGCTTCCTCGGCAAACAAGCCAATCCACGTGGGCATGAAGAACTACGGGTCCAAGAGACGCGGAATCGGCTACATCTATATCTATGGGGAACAGAACCTCGCCCTCGTAGCCATAATCCATCAATGGCCCGAGGGGTAGCCGTTTCGGCGCGGGAAACCGCATCGTTCCGGCAGTAATCCCGATGGGCAGGGTCCATTGAATGTGTGGTGGCTCGCCGGCATCGCCGGGATTCTTCCAATAAATGTGCCAACCCGGCTCCAGCTTGAAATAGAGGGCCGCCCGATTGTCATACCCTCGATAAAGATCCGAGAGGATTGTAGTGAGCTGCACATGCACATGGTCCGCGTCGGCGGAACTCGACGCGGCCTGTGCGGGCAGACCGGCGGCCAGCAGAATGAAGAACGCGAAGATTAAGCGAGGAAGGCGCATTAGGGCGGAAGGCTGACTCCTGATGGTTGGACTCACTGTAAGGGAAGATAGTCGCAACAAGTCCCGACCTTCATATTCAGGGATGTACATTCGACAGCATGGCGTGACGCCGATAGATGCAATCGTTGAAAACGCACTTGACTCCAGCAGCGCGGGCGCGGGCCACGGCTTGGTCGTGGATCACTCCATCCTGGAGCCATAGATAGGGAATGCCCAGGTGGATCACTTCGTCCACAATGGACGGCACATGCTCCGAGGCACGGAAGACATTGACCAGATCGATGCCTGAGCCGGTCGACTGCTCCGCGGCGGTCTGGGCCGCATCGAGGTCCGGATAGCACTTGATGCCCTGCACCTCGGCCAGGGCCGGATTGACACCCGCCACGTAGTAGCCATGTGCTGCCAGATACTTGCCAATGAAGTGGCTGGCGCGGGTCGTTTTGTCGCTCATGCCCACTACGGCGATGGTTCGCGCCGTGCGCAGCATCTCGTCGATGATGGTTGGTTCGTTCATCGGATTCCTCCGCTTTGAAAGGGCATGGCTTTAGCCATGCCGTAGAAACACCCAACAGGAAGCGACTTCAGCCGCCGAGGGAATGTATGCCGTTCAAATCAGATTCCCTCAGGGGCTAAAGCCCACGTCCAATTTGCTCCATGTGCGGCACGGCTGAAGCCGTGCCCTTTCAAAACAGCAATACGTATGGAGATTGCCTAAACATCCAGATCATCGTCCACTTCGGCGGCCACTGCCGTCCCCCGCCGTTTGGCCAGCAGATAGCCGCGCAGGAACGGCTCCAGATAGCCATCGAGCACCTTGTCCACGTCGCCCACTTCCACTTTGGTGCGGTGATCCTTGGCGATGCGGTAGGGCTGCAACACATACGACCGAATCTGTGAGCCGAAGTTGATCTCCAGCTTCGAGTCTTCCAGCTTCCGGCTGATCGCCTTCTTCTTATCCAGCTCGTGTTCGTAGAGCCGTGAGCGCAGCATCTTCATGGCCTTCTCGCGGTTCTTGTGCTGCGAGCGCTCGTTCTGGCATTGCACCACAATTCCCGTGGGTAAATGCGTCATGCGCACAGCGGAATCGGTGGTGTTCACATGCTGACCGCCCTTGCCGCCAGAGCGGTAGGTATCGATGCGCAGGTCTTCGACCTTCAGATCCACCTGGATGGTGTCGTCGATTTCCGGCGAAACGTAGACCGAGGCAAACGATGTGTGGCGGCGCTTGGCCTGGTCGAAGGGCGAGATGCGCACCAGCCGGTGGACGCCGCTCTCGCCGGCCAGTTGCCCAAAGGCGTACTCGCCGAGGATAGTGAAGGTAGCGGACTTGATGCCCGCCTCTTCGCCATCCTGGTAGTCGTTGATCTCGGTTTTGAAGCCCTGCTGCTCGGCCCAGCGCAGATACATGCGCATGAGCATCTCGGCCCAGTCCTGGCTCTCCGTTCCGCCCGCGCCGGGATGCACGGTGACAATGGCGTTCAGCGGATCGGCCTCGCCATTGAGCATGGTGCGGGCCTCCAGTTCCTCGTTGAAGGCGGCCAGGGCCTTGATGTCACGCTCCAGATCGGCCAGCACGTCCTCGCCCTCGCGGGCCAGCTCGAAGTAGGCTTCGATGTCGCTGGTGCGGCGCACAAGCTCCTCATCGTCGGCGACAAGGTTTTCCAGGCGCTTTTTGTCGCGCATCAACGGCTTGGTAGCGTTGGGATTGGACCAGAGGGCCGGATCGGCCAGCTTGGTTTCTATTTCGGCGAGCTCCCTGCGGATGCGAGCCGGGTCAAAGATACTCCCGCAGGTCGCGGACTTGATCGCGCACGGGAGCAAAGGCGAATTCGAGATCGTTCAATGACATAGTTTGCTCTTATGAC
>Ga0302140_10010633_pt1 | contig 11351 bp, 9 predicted proteins | sample I_Bog_E1_1_FD_202095 | JGI IMG/M metagenome (GOLD analysis project Ga0302140, IMG submission 202095) | Peat permafrost microbial communities from Stordalen Mire near Abisko, Sweden - I_Bog_E1_1 | ecosystem: Environmental > Terrestrial > Soil > Wetlands > Peat | place: Sweden: Abisko, Stordalen...
GTAAACTGATAGCGTCTCGTCAGGATTCCCCATGAAGAAACTCGCCATCGGTCTCTACGCCGCCGTCACCATTGCCCTCATGGTCTGGGGCTTCTATCAAGCCATCTATGTTGCCCCCACAGACGCTATGCAGGGCGAAATCTTCCGCATCATCTTCTACCATGTGCCCTCGGCAAGCGTCGCGTTCCTCTTCTTTGCCGTCTCCCTCATTGGCTCCATCTGCTATCTCGCTTTCCGCCGCAATCGTGACGGATGGGCCCAGATCGCGGACGCCTGGGCCCTGGCCGGCGCGGAAGTTGGCGTCGTCTTCTGCACGGTCGTTCTGCTCACAGGCCCCATCTGGGGCCGCCGCGCCTGGGGCATCTGGTGGACGTGGGACGCCCGCCTCACCACCACACTCGTTCTCTGGCTCATCTACGTCAGCTACCTGCTGCTCCGCCGCTTTGCCGCCGGGCCGCAGATGCAAACTTACGCCGCGGTTCTCGGCATCTTCGGCGCTCTCGACGTTCCCATCGTCTATATGTCCAACCGATGGTGGCGTACTCAGCATCCCGCGCCGGTCTTCGGCGGTAGCGAAGGTTCCGGCATGGACCCATCCATGGTGCACCCCTTTCTTTGGAATATGCTGGCCTGGTTCTGCTGGGGCGTGTTCATCCTTGGGATTCGCTATTTTGTTGAACGCCAGCACCAGAAATTCGCCGCACTGGAAGCCCAGGCCGCATTGGAAGCCTGATTCCCGTCAGAAATCTAGCCCAAAAGGAAAAAGACTATGGATGAAAGAGCAATTCTCGACCACCAGTTCCTCGTAGCCGCCTACGCCATCACCTGGGCCGTTCAACTCGGCTATGTAGCCTGGCTCGCCCTCAAATGGCGCGCGCAGAAACGTAACGCTGCCCGCAACCCGAACAACCCGCGCTGATCCCGTCTAGGATCCGATGAATCGATTGTGATTAAAATACTTAGATTCTCTTGAACGATACAAGCCGTAACATGCGAGATCCCTGCTCCCCTTTCTTTGCAAACGCGAACGCTGCTGTATCCGCCGCTTACAATCACAAGTGAAGTGCGCGAAGCCCCCCATCGGCCGGAGAGACGGGGCGCACTTGGGAACTGTTTACCACAAAAGAAATACCCTCCCCTACCTCCCTTGGGGATATGCCGCAAGGCTGTGAACCGGTTGCGTTTCCGACTTCGTCTCAGCCGCAGTGCGCATATTGACGATTGCGGCACCTTTCAACCTTCCGATCTTGACGCACCGCTCCGCACCAGCCAGACTTGAGGCAAGCGTTACTGGCCAGCAGTTCCTGGCCGGAGGTGAATTCCCATGGGTACTTATCCTCCTAACGGTCCCGGACCCAGCAGCGTGGGCCGCCGGATTGACGAAGCCATCGAGTTAATCGAGATGGAGGTGCGCCATGCCGCCGCCTATGTGAACGAGGCCGTGATTCCGCAGGTCCGCACCGAATCCATCTCAGCCTTGCGGACGGTGGCCGATTCCCTGCGCCAATTTGCCGACCACCTGGAAAAGAAAACGCCCGCCCCGCCCAAGGACCCGAGCAGCTGATGAGCGGGATTTGGGTTGAAGTTGGCGGTGTCCTTTTGAACAAAGACGGTTGGGGTTCGAGGTATCCCACCCTAGCGGCAAAATCAAAGACGCCGCGAGGCTGGGGCAACCAGCTTTGGGCGGGCTTGTTTGTCTTGGGCGTGCTGACTGTGTCAGGCTGTGGCCATCGCCAGACTCAGGGGGCTCGGCTTCCCGCGCCGCAGGCCGCACCGCCTCCGGCGCAGAGTGTTTCCAGGACTGCGCAGAAGCCTTCGCCGGTTGCCCGCATTCCCATTACGCCTGCGCCGCCTGGCGGGGTGAGCGATGAAGACCTCGACTTTGTGAACACGCACAGGCCGATCCTCTCCGAGGAGGGGCTGGCTACTTGGTATACCGCGCCCTACAAGGGCCGCAAAGCCGCCAACGGGCAGGTCTTTGACGACTACGCCCTGACCGCTGCGCACCGCACCCTGCCCATGGGTTCGCTGATTGTGGTCACCAACCTCAAGACCAGGCAAATGAGCGCCATGCGCATCACCGACCGCGGGCCGTTTGTCGAGGGCCGGATCATCGATCTCACCATTGCCTCGGCCAGGGCCACGGGCGTATACCGAGCGGGGCTGGTCGAGGTGCGCGTCGACGTCTACCAGACCCCCAAGCCCATTGCGAGCGGGGGCCGGTGGTGCGTGCAGATCGGCGCATTCCGGTCCGAACACGCCGCCGACAAGCTGAAAGAGCAACTTCTGCGCAAATACCCCGACTCAAACGTGATCGAGTTTCCCGGCGAGGATAGTTATTGGGTCCGCATCCGCCCCCAGGGCGACAACCGCGAGCAGGCAGAGTTCATCGCCAGGAACCTGCGGCCCAGCGAGGGCGAGGCCTTTCTAACACGTCTGGACTGAGGCAGATGCAAGGATGCCGATCTAGTTCAGTAGTAATCCGAACAGCTCAGGTAGTAGCCGCACTGCGTACAGACCAGCTTGCAGTGGTGGCCCGTGAGCCGGTACCCGCAATTGGGACAAATCTGGCTGTGGTGGTCGACAGGCGGCTCGGGACGCGCGGGTTCGTCTACCTTCCCATCTTGTGAGAAATCGGGGGCATTTCCCCAATCCAGCGCCTTGGGCCGCTCCGGAAGCATGGGAGACAGATTAGCATAGGAGGGAAGGCATCCGGCGCCCCGGCATCTATCCCTGCGCACGATGCATCAACACTGGTAGCGTCGCGCGTGTTTCCCCTTGCGACGCCGCGCCGGTCGGTTTTAAGCCAACTTATCTCACAATCAACTCTGCAACATCCGGTATACGGAACCCCCAAGGAGGGACTATGGCAAGCAAGGCAAGTGCGGTTTGGACAGGTTCATTGAAGGAAGGCAAAGGCACCATCTCGACGGCGACGGGCGTGCTGAGCAACGCGAACTACTCTTTCGCCACACGGTTTGAAGGCGCCGACTCCGGCACCACCCCCGAGGAGCTGATTGCGGCTGCCCACGCCAGTTGCTTCTCCATGGCACTGGGCGCGCAATTGGGCGGCGCGGGCCTCACCCCGGAAAAGATTGAAACCCATGCGGCTGTCACTCTGGCAAAGACTGACGGCGGCTTCGCCATCACCAAGATCGCGCTCACCACCACCGCCAGCGTACCCGGCGCAACCAAGGAAGCTTTTGACAAGGCTGCTGCCGACGCCAAGGGCGGCTGCCCCATCTCAAAGCTCTTTGCCAACAACACAGAAATCACGCTCGACGCCAAGCTGGTGTAAGCGGACAGCGGCGCGCACTTACAGGATGGGGATGGGCGCAGGCTCGTCCCCGTCTGGAATCCGAGGTGGACCAGATCCCCAGCAAGGACCCGCGCGGCCGTGTTCGATGCCGATTACAGCCTTGTGGCCTCCACAACGCCGCTCGGCTGTGCATAAGCCTCGCCCGCGAAGCTTGGTGTATCACATCCGCTGTCGATTGTTCCATATTTAGTGAACCAATCCCGCGCCTTCCGCGCCCAAGCGTCCCGCCCCCAGGCCCGCCAAGGCTCCGGAATCCACCACGTAAACCACCTCCATTCCGCATGAAAAACGCCACCCCTATCCAGGAGTGCCGTTTTTCATGCGCCCGATCTGCCTGGTGGGGGGCGATTGGCCGCATCGGCTGGCGATGGCGACTGGGATACAATCGAGGCTAAGCGCCGAAGCGGCCCCGATTGTGTACGATGGGCCTGCAAGCGCAAATCAGACCGCCTGAAACGGGGAGTAAGACCCACAGCATGGCCCGCATTTATCCATTTCGCGCCTGGCGCTACAATCCCTCCGCAGTCCGCCTGGATGACGTCGTCACCCAGCCCTACGACAAGATTTCTCCGGCCATGCAGCAGGCCTACTACGAGCGCAGCCCCTACAATCTTGTGCGCATCATTCTGGGCAAGCCGGAGCTGTTTGACGCCGAACAGGGCGAGAATGTGTATTCGCGCGCTGCCCGCGATCTTCAGGCATGGCGGCAACAGGGCATTCTCATCCAAGAAAAGGAACCCTGCATCTTCGCCTATGCGCAGCGTTTCAAAGTTCCCGGCACCGATGTTGTCAAAGAACGGCGCGGATTTATCGCGCTGGGCAAGCTGCACGACTACGCCGAGAAGGTGGTCTTCCGTCACGAGCAGACGCTCTCTAAGCCCAAGAGTGACCGGCTCAACCTGCTCAAGGCCACACATGCGCATTTCGGCCAGATTTTCATGCTCTACTCTGACCCCGCGGGCAGTGTTGAGCAGATTCTCTACGACGGCAACGGCCCCGCCGAAGCCGAGGTCACCGACGAGTACGGCGTACTGCATCGGTTGTGGCGCGTCAGTGACCCAGCAGCGATTCGCCTGCTGACTGCTGCCATGGCGGATAAGAAGCTGATCATCGCCGACGGCCACCACCGCTACGAGACCGCGCTGAATTACTCGAAAGAACATGCGGACGCAGCGCAAGCAAAGGCTGAATATGGGGTGAATCAGTTACCCCAGCCGTCTTACCCTGAAGCCGCCGTGATGATGACCTTTGTCAACATGGACTCCGATGGGCTGGTGATTCTGCCTACCCATCGCGTGGTTCACAGTCTTGCAAACTTCGAACCAGTGGCTTTTGCCGCCGCCGCGCAGGAGTTTTTCACGGTGGAATCGCTGGGCAGCGCCGAAGCAGTGAATTATATGGATCTGCTCGGCCGCCAGCAGGGTACAGCCTTTATCGCCGTGACCAAAACTGGGGCGCTGCTACTGCGCTCCAAACCAGAAGCTGTTGCCGCCGCGCTCGCCGACTTGCCCGAGCGCCAGCGCCAGCTTGATCTCAGTCATTTGCACTCCCTCGTGCTCGACCGGCTGCTTGGCCTGGACGCGGAGAAGGTTCGCGAGCAGACCAATATCCGTTACCTGCGCGATGCAAGTGAAGCCGTGGATCTGGTTCGCCGCGGCGAAGCCGACGTCACCTTCCTCACCAACCCAGTCTCCATGGAGCAACTACGGGAAGTGGCCTTCGCCGGCGATGTCATGCCGCAAAAGTCCACCGATTTCTTCCCCAAGCTGCTCAGCGGTTTGACCATCTATGCGCTGGACTAGACGAGGGCTGAGACCGAAGCTCATTCTGACCGTAAACCAGGGCTGGTAGGTCGGGTTTCAACCCCAACCCGTAAGTCTGCGGAATCAACGGGGCTTTAGCCTCTGAGGTAAGCTTTTTGGCGGTTAGGCTCGCAATTCGGCCTCTGCTCACAGCCTGCGACCGGGTCCCTCGCAGTCATTGGCTAACCTGGGCGCTGTTGGCGATGGCCGGATCGGTCGCAGGCGCACAAGCCCCTCCCGTCCCGACGGCCCCGGCAGCTCCCGCGCCTACCCCTCTGCCCGCCCGATTTGTCGTCGTTCTGGATGCAGCGCACGGAGGCGACGACTTGGGCGGAAGCCTGGCAAACAATCAGCTTGAAAAGACGATCACTCTTGTCTTGAGCGCACGGCTGCGTTCACTGCTGGAGGCGCGTGGCATCCCGGTGGCCTTCACGCGCGATGCCGACGCAACGGTGGACTTGAACCGCCGCGCGGAAATCGCCAACCACGTCAACGCCCAGGCCTGCCTGAGCCTTCATGCCTCTGAGAGCGGCGGCGGGGTCCATTTGTTTGTCTCTTCTTTGGCCCCGGCTCCGCCCACGCGCTTTGCCGCCTGGAAGACCGCGCAGTCTGCCTGGGTTACGCGCAGCCTGGGTCTTGCCGGATCACTCAACTCCGCCCTGGTCCAGGCCGGTATGACTGTCACGCTGGGCCGCACCGCCCTGCCGGTGGTTGACAGCATGACCTGCCCCGCCGTTGCCATAGAAATAGCCCCCGAGCGTGGCCCGGGCAAGAAAATCACCGCAGAGCTGGACGATCCGGACTATCAGGCGCGTGTGGCTGCGGCTCTTGCGGCGGCGCTGCTCGATTGGCGATCGGAGGTCCGTCAGCCGTGATCCCCCGCTATCAGGCCGTGCTGCTTTCTCTCATGCTTCTGGCTTCCGTGGTCATGAGCGTCGTCCTCTGGCAGTTGCTTGAACGCGCTCACCAGCGCATGCTGGTTGGCCAGGACTCGGCACCCACGCAGGCACCCGAAGTGGCGCCCACCGTGCAGGCCACTCTGTTGGTCGCCAGCGATGCCGACAATACCTTGCTGGTCCAGGTTCAGTCCCTGCCCCTGCCGCAGGATCCCGGTTCCCGCGCGCGTGTGATTCTGGGCAAGCTGATGGACCTGTATGCCGCACCGGATGCCGACCATCCCGTACCTGGCGGCGCAAGTTCCATTGCTCAGGTCTTTCTTTTGCCGGTACCGAACTCTGACTCAAACCCGGCCAGCAGCTCCAGCACACCCGTCGCCGGCAAACCTGCGCGTGGCCAGCCGAAACCGGCCGAGTCCAAGGCCACTGCGCCGATGCCGGAACAAACGAGTCCCCCCCCGCCAGGTCCCCAACTCGCCGTTGTCAACCTGACCGGAGCCTTTGCCGCCAGCCACCCTTCCGGCCTCGAGACCGAGACCCTCACCGTACTCTCCATCTGCGGCACCCTCCACGCCAACCTGCCGCGCGTCACTCAGGTTCGTTTTCTTGTGGACGGACAGCCGCGCACTACCCTGGCCGGTCACGCCGATCTTTCCCGTACTTATCTTGCTGCTGAAGCCGTACCTCGCCCGTGATCGTTACGCCTGGCGGGATTGAATTTGACACAGCAACCCGCATTTGCGAGACTCAGAGATGCTGCCGGTTCAGCAAAAACCGCTGAACTTGTGTACGTGCCGAAGTGGCGGAATTGGCAGACGCGCGTGGTTCAGGTCCACGTACTCGCAAGGGTGTGGGGGTTCGAGTCCCTTCTTCGGCACCAAAAATTGAAAATAAAGCATATACGGCGGGTTTACCTGTCCGCTGTACTAGTCTCTGGACAAATTGACTCAGAAGTCTCAATTCAACTTCCCAAGAATCTTTCCGCCTGTAAACCACAGAAATTTATCATTTGCCTGAACGTCGAGTTATTGACCGTACCTATCGCGAAACGCCGTCACGGTGTCCACAAACTCGTCGTAGTACCAAAGGGATTCAAGGCTAGAGCGGCTCCACAATTCTCGTGTCCTGTTTGGTTTCGTGAAAGGTGGCTTTTTCTTGAGAAAAAAGCCACTTGAGGGTGGAGCTTCCGCGGTATAGCAATTGTGGAACCGCAATAGCGGGCGACCGAAAGCTCATTCAAATTTGCCTTGCTGTGTACCCTTTCGACGCCGGGATCCTCTGAAGAAGACTTTGGATTGGATCGCCACCAAATCAGTAGGGTCTTTTGCTTTCTGTCATTCCGGGCCAGTTGTCCGTGCGGAAGGGGCCGGCTGGCAGGCCGGCGCCGTTGAAGAGCGTTGCAGATGGATTGGACTGCCAGGCGTATCGGGCCTCCTTGGGGTCGGGAACCGATAAAGCCGAGAGCACGACGTCATCGCCATCAATACGAGCTTCCGCCCAGTACCACTTGTGGTCCTCGCCGGCGAGGGAGAACTCTCCGAGCTTGTCTCCCTTGATCACCAGGCCGCCGTCCGTATGCGCGAAATGCAGGCGGATCGCGCCCGGAAGCCGCTCCACAGACGTCAGAGTCGGGCCTGAATACACTACTTTTTCGCCGTAGTGATTCGCCAGCGCACACAGAGCGAGCCTGTCACCGACGGGCTTCTTCTCCTTGGAGTGAAGGTTGTCCGGATCGCCCGTATCGATAGTGACGGCCAGGCAGGAGTTGGGAACGCTGGCCGCGGTGAGAGCTTGAGACTCCCGCGTCTCGGCCCACTCATCGCCGTTGACAGGCGTTGCGCTGCGCGGCCCGAAGACCGGTAGGCTGACAATGTAGAAGGGAAAATCTCCCTGTGCGAAGAGCTTGCGCCAATCGGCGATCATCGCCGGGAGAATCTTACGATACTGGTAGCCCCGTGGCGAATTCTGCTCGCCCTGATACCAGATGGCGCCGGCTATTGAGAACGGCGCGACCGGGGCTAGCATGCCCTCATAAAGGACCGTTGGCATCACGGGCCAGTTCTCATAAGCGAGGGGCAGTGAATGCGGCGGGCGGGCATCCACGGCGATCTTGCCCTTCCACTGGCCAGCGAGCGGAATGCTGGTTTTGTCGCTCAGCACCAGGCGCAGATCTTCGGGCTTGCTCATGAATCCGCCATCCGGCTTGGTCTTGAACACGCGGATGGCGATAACATTGCGTCCGGGCTTCAGTATGCCATCGCTAATGGGATAAACTCGCGGGTTCTCAACCCAGGAACTGCCACCGACCTCCTTCCCGTTGACATACGCGGTGTCCATGCGCTCGATGACACCGAGGTACAACATGGAGCGGCCGGCGGGGAGCGGATCAGGCAGTACGATCTCCTTGCGGAACCAGGCCAACGCGGGTGTGTCGGGCACGCCCAGCTCGGTGAAGCCTCCGGGAATCTGCACCGCCTTCCAGGCAGAGTCGTCCATCTCCGGAGCAGCCCATTTGCCCTTCGTTCCGATATCGAACTCGTCGTACCAGTGCATCACGTAGTTGCCGTATTCGGGCGCGCCCTCGGCAGTGAGCCTGGCCAGTTCTGCCAGCGGCACATCGAAATCCTTCAGAGGACGCAATGTTTCAGCGCTTGTCCAGGCCTCCGCCGGCGTTCCGCCTACGTTATCCAGAAGCAGGCCGATAGGCACATGAACATCCTGCTGAACTCTGCGCGCAAAGTAGTACGCGACCGCGGAAACCCATTCCGCCGTTTGGGGAGTAACCTCGCTCCACTTGCCTCCGATAAGATCCGTGTGCCGGTAAGCGGGGTGGCCCGTCACGGAGAAGAAGCGAATGTCGGGATAGTTGGCAGCCTTGGCTTCATCCGCGCCATTGAGCGTAAAGCGCAGTGGCAGGCCCATATTCGACTGACCGCCGCACAGCCAGACGTCGCCCACCATTACATTGTGAAGCTCGACGGATTCGTGGCCAGAGATTTTGACGGTATACGGGCCACCCGCTGGAGGTGGCTGAATCTTCACCTGCCAGCGGCGATCGGCTCCGGCCACGCCGGTGGCCGAAGTATCTCCAATCTGGACCGTGACTTTGTCCCCGGGTTCTGACCAGCCCCAAACAGTGTTGAGCTTGCCGCGCTGCAAAACCATGTCGTCGCCGAAGAGCGTGCTGACAAAGGGCAGAGTCTTGGGCGGCTGTGGTGGCATTGGGGGCATGCCGGGTGTGTTCTGGGCTGAGGCAATGGGCGCGAGAGCAAGCAAAACAACGACTGTCCCAACGATACGAATCAATCTGATCATCGTCACTCTGAGTCCTCTTCAGCCCAATAACCGATCTATGCGGTGTATCGAAAATTCCCCGCCAATTCTACTCAGGAAGCGTCTTCGTGTCCACCATCTGGAACGTCCCCGTCACCGTCGGCGCTCCCGTGTTTGGCTGACCTCCACCGATCGACACGGTGTAGGCTCCTTCCGCGATGATCGGCTCGCCCGCTTCGCTCACCATGCTCAGGTCACGATCCTTCAAGTCGAAGCTCACCTTCTGCGACTCACCGGGCTTCAGGTGAACGCGCTTGAAGCTGCGCAGAGCCCGCTGCGGGGCTCCGGCCACATTCGGGAAGCTGAGGTAGAGTTCCGCGACTTCATCGCCCTCCCGATTTCCAGTATTTGTAACTGTCACTTCCGCAGTAAGCGAATCACCAGCGGCGATCGCGCTTTTCGGGAGCGTTAAATCGCTGTAGGAGAATGTTGTGTAACTCAAGCCATAGCCAAACGGATAGAGGGCCTTGCCCTTGAAGTAGCGATAGGTGCGATTCTGCATCGCATAGTCTTCAAAGGGCGGCAACTGATCCACGCCGGTGTAGAAAGTTACTGGCAAGCGGCCTGCGGGATTGTTCTTTCCCGAGAGTGTTTCAGCAATTGCCGAGCCGCCTTCCTCGCCCGCATACCAGGACTCAATGATTGCGTTCACGTGTTCGTTGGCCCAATTCACCGCGAGCGCACTGCCATTCGCCAGCACAAGAACCACAGGCTTCCCTGTCGCGGTCACAGCTTCAAGCAACGCTTCTTCGGGTTTTGGAAGATCGATGCTGATACGGTCTCCGCCTTTGAATCCCTCCTCGTTGACCGGCATCTCTTCCCCTTCTAGATCGCCAGTAATGCCGAGGACCGCAATGACAACATCTGCGCTCTTCGCTGCGGCAATCGACTCGGGACTCGGCTTGGGGTCGTATTTTGCCCAAAACGCCTGCGCCTCTACAGGTCCTTTCTCGTTCAGCTCATACCTGACCTTGAGGGACATTTTCTTGCCTTGCTCCAAGCGGATGTGACCGGCCTTTGCCGCGGCGTGTTCGGCGTCGAGATACTCCATGGCCAGCGGCTTGCCATCGATCATGATCATCGCGGAGTTGCCCTTCGCGCGCACGCCGATGCTGTACTCGCCGGATTCGGTTGCGGTGAGAAAACCCTCCCATGTGACCGTAAGGGGAAACTTGCCCGCGGCCTCCTGAGGAACACCCTCTCCCTTTAGATCGACGGTGTTCACCGTTTTCGTCGCAAGCAGTGTCCCTCCGTCCCGAAACCCGCCCCCTGACGAGAACTTGGCCGTCAATCCGGGCTGGCCCTCGGGCGTGGTAAGAGCCGACGCGGGAATTGTGTCTCCGTCGGTGCGCAGAAACTGGGTTCCTGGCACGAATGTAATCTGAGCTTCAGGAAATTCCGCTTTTAGGCCTTCCAACATTGAGACGGTGTGTGAAGGAGTGCCGTTATAGTTTCCAAGCAAATACTTTGTCTGATCCGCTAATGGCCCCACCACAGCGATCTTGATTGCGCCCTTTTTCAGCGGCAGAGTGCCATCGTTTTTAAGAAGCACCATGGACTCGTTGGCAAGAGTGTGAGCCAGTGCACGATGCTCCGCGCTTTCAAGTTCCTTTTCGTCGATCTTTGAATACGGCACCATCTCGGGCGGATCGAACATGCCCAGTTTCATTCGCGCGGTGTATAGCCGGACCAACGCCGTATCGATCTCGCTTTCCTTCAATAAGCCCTGCTTGTACGCGTCGAAGTACGCTTTGTAATCGTGATCGTCGCTAACCTTGGCGAAGTCGATGCACTCGTTATCCATGCCACGCTGAATGGCTAAGGCGGAAGCTTCTGGCTGCGTCTTGGTGAAATGATGATCGCGATATATGTTTACAACCGCATCGCAGTCGGAAACGACATAGCCCTGAAATTTCCACTTGCCCCTTAACTGATCTTGCAGCAGAAACTCATTTGTACATGCTGGCTGCCCATTGATGCTGTTGTAGGCGCACATCACTG
>Ga0302140_10010646_pt1 | contig 11344 bp, 8 predicted proteins | sample I_Bog_E1_1_FD_202095 | JGI IMG/M metagenome (GOLD analysis project Ga0302140, IMG submission 202095) | Peat permafrost microbial communities from Stordalen Mire near Abisko, Sweden - I_Bog_E1_1 | ecosystem: Environmental > Terrestrial > Soil > Wetlands > Peat | place: Sweden: Abisko, Stordalen...
CTGACTGAACTGGAGCAGAGCCGCGTGTTCGAAAAATTCTACCGCGCGCGCCGCGACCATGCCAGTGTGCAGGGAACCGGCATGGGCCTGGCCATCGCGCGCGAAATTGCCGAGGCCCATGGCGGCGCAATCCGCGTCGAGAGCGAGTTGGGCGTGGGTTGCCGGTTCACCGTGACATTGCCCGCCGCGCCTAAACTCGCGTTGGCTGAAAGCGAGGCCGCCACCCCATGAACACCGCCGAGCGCGTGCTGATTGTGGATGACGAGCCGCAGATCCGGCGCGTTATGAAAACGGCTTTGGCTTCAAACGGCTACGAGGCCTATGAAGCGCGCACTGGAGAAGAGGCGCTGGATTCGCTGCGTGCCAACAATCCGGACCTCATTCTGCTGGATATGAACATGCCCGGCATGGGCGGGATGGCCGCTTGCCGGGAGATTCGCGCGGTTTGCGAAGTGCCCATCATCGTGCTGTCGGTGCGTGACGGTGAGCAGGACAAAATCGCTGCGCTCGACGCCGGGGCCGACGATTACATGACGAAGCCTTTCAGCGTCAACGAACTGCTGGCGCGTATCCGCGCGAACCTGCGGCGCTTTGGCGGCCCGACTTCCGCTTCCGAGGAGCCGGTTGTTATTTCGGAAAATTTCTCGGTGGATATCGCCGCGCGCCAAGCCATAGTGAATGGCCAACCGGTACGGCTTACGCCAAAGGAGTTCGATTTGCTGCGCTACTTGCTGGCCAATGCCAACAAGTCGATTCCTCACCGCAAGCTTCTGCAGACAATTTGGGGACCCGATTATGGCGACGAAGTGGAATATCTGCGCGTTTTTGTAAGCCAATTGCGTAAGAAGGTTGAACCGGACCACGCCCATCCGCGCTACATTGTTACTGAACCCTGGGTTGGATATCGTTTCGTTTTACCTTCACAAAATGCCTAATATTTTCTTGAGCGGCCGTCATGAGTAGCCCCGGAAAACTGAAGATCTTCCTCGGCTATGCAGCCGGTGTGGGCAAAACCTACCAGATGTTGGACGAGGCGCAGACCCTGAAGTGCAAAGGCGTGGATGTGGTGATCGGCTACTTTGAGCCGCACGGCCGTAAGGACACCATCGCCAAAACAGAAGGCTTGGAGACAGTGCCGCGCAAAACGGTGGAGTATCGCGGCGCAAGCTTCGAGGAGATGGACACCGAATCGATCATTGCACGGCACCCGCAGGTAGCCGTGGTGGACGAATTTCCACACACCAATGTGCCGGGTTCGTGCCGCGAAAAGCGCTGGGAGGATGTGCTCTTTATTTTGGAGCATGGCATCGACGTTTTGACCACCATGAACGTGCAGCACCTGGAAAGCCTGAACGACCATATGGCGCAGATTACCGGCGTCAAGGTGCGCGAAACGATTCCCGACTGGGTGGTGAAAGAAGCCGGCGAAGTGGTGATGGTGGATTTAACGCCGCGCGCCCTGCTCAACAGGTTGGAGCGCGGCGTGGTCTATCCGCAGGATAAGGCCAAGCGCGCGATGGAGAATTTCTTTAAGGAATCGACTCTGGTGGCGCTCCGTGAAATGGCGTTGCGCCAGACCGCGCATGAAGTGGAAGAGCGCCTGGAACAAAGCGACGCCATTTTGCCACCGGTTTCGCAAAACGGCCGGCAGGCAACGCCGAATGTTCACGACGCCGTTGTTATTTATATCAGCGACGATCCGTCCACCGCGATGCTGATCCGGCGCGGCAAACGGGTGGCGGACGTGATCCATGCGGATTGCTTTGCGGTGTTTGTGGCAGAGCAGAGCGATCTGAAATCGCTGCCGGCTCTAAAACGGGAAGCGGTGGAGCGGCATTTGAATTTTGCGCGCAATCTGCATATTGAAACGCGCGTGCTGGTGGGCGCCGACCATGCCAAGACAATTGTCGAATTTGCCCGGCTGCATAACGCCCGGCAGATCTTTCTGCCCCGCGTGGTCGGTAAGGGGATGGACCGCATGTTGGGCAAGAGCTTTGTCAATCAGGTAGTCGGCATGGCGAACGATATGGAAGTGACGATTGTCGCCGACCGGCGGCAGGAGACCGCGGCCGGTTGAAAATTTAGCAAGTGCGCTAAAATGAAGAAGTTTCGGGCTGTGGCGCAGCCTGGCTAGCGCGCTTGCTTGGGGTGCAAGAGGTCCCGGGTTCAAATCCCGGCAGCCCGACCAGAAGAACTCAAAGACGTACAGATATGCGGGGTCGACGCCGAAGAAGTTAGACGGTCCATAGACCAGGTTAGGATCAGTGTTGCGCCCATCTCTGCTGGCAGTTGTTCTGTTCGGCATCTCGGGTATCGCTTTCCCGGCGCTCGCCGGGCCGAAAACCGAGATCAGCAGCCTTGAACAAGTGCTGAGACTGACGAATGCCGAGGCGGCGGCGCGGCATCCATTCCATCTACGGGCGCAGGTGACGCTTTATTCGCCCGAAGCCACCTGGCTTTTTCTGCAGGACGGCTTAAATGGAATTTACGCCGGTGACCCGAATCAGCGTTTTGCGGTCCGCTCGGGAGACTGGGTGGAAGTGGAAGGGTTCACGGCACGCGGCGGCTTTGCGCCCAACCTTGAATTGCGCAGTGTCCGCGTGGTTGGGAACGGTCCTCTGCCCGCTCCCGTGCGGCCGCGCGAGCCCGGGCAGAACATCCCGGAGTCGGCGAACGTATGGGCCACGGTGCGCGGTCACATCATTCGCGCCGAGACAGCCCGGACGGAAGCCGTCAAGCGCGTCAATTTTGATCTAAAGCTCGAGTCGGGTGGCACGATTCCGATCAAGATCGGGGCGGCGGATGGTTGTGATTTGACCCGCCTGGTGGACGCCGATGTAGAGATGCAGGGTGTTTATGGGGCAAATCCGGGTGGTGGCGAAAATCGCAAATCGGATCAAATGTTTGTCGTCGGCTGCGAGGATATTCTGGTCCTCCAGCCGCCCGAAGAATCGTGGGCAGCGCCGGCCGCGGATATCGACAAGCTGCTTACCTATCGGTCAGGATTGCATTTCTACGATATGGTGCGGGTTCGCGGCACGGTAACGCTGGCGCGAACGCCCAAATGGTTCTACATTCAACAAGGCCTGAGCGGCATACTGGTGGAGCCGGTCGTGCAGAAATCGGTGCTTACGGTAGGCGACCGCGTCGAGGTTCAAGGGCGAATCATGCAGGACGACGAAGGAAAGAGGCTATTGGCGGCAGCTCGTGTCCGGCCCGTTGCCAGCGCCGATCCGGTTGAGATCCGTCACCTGACTCATCGCGATCTGGGACAACCGAACTTCGGCGGCGCTTTCGTGAATGTGGAGAGCCAGCTTGTTTCGCGCGAAATTACCCCTGGACGCGCGGTATTCGGCTTGCAAACAGGCAATCGCACTCTGACCGCCGAACTGGCGCTAGCCAAGGGCCAGGATACCAGCAGCCTGCCGAATGTGGGCGACCGCATCAGCGTGACGGGCGTGGCGCGCGTGCATGATTCGGTGGCGGCCGGGCACTACGTAGTGGAAATTGAAACCCGCTCAGTCGACGACTTGCGGATTGTCAAGAGGCGTCCGTGGAGCGAGCGGATTGCGTGGGGTCGGGTGGCCGGAGTGGGCAGCACGCTGACGCTGGTACTGATTTTTTGGGTCGCCGCGCTGCGGCATCGTGTTAAAGCGCGGACCAGGGAACTGGAGGAAGCGAGAGGACGCGCCGAGCAAGCGCGCGAGCAGGCGGAACTGGCCAGCAAATCGAAGAGTGAATTTCTGGCAAACATGAGCCATGAGATCCGCACGCCGATGAACGGCATTCTGGGCATGACGGAATTGGCTTTGGAGACGGACTTGACCACCGAACAACGCGAATTCATTGAGACCGCGCGCTATTCGGCCGAAGGGCTGCTGACAATTATCAACGACATTCTGGACCTGTCTAAGATCGAGGCGGGAAAGCTCGAGCTCGAACAGACTGTCTTTTCGCTGCACCGGACGGTAGAGCGGGTGATGCAGACGCATAAGCTCGCAGCGGCTGTGCAAGAAAACGAACTGCGCTGGGATATCGCCGCGGATGTGCCGGATTGGGTTGAAAGCGATCCCACGCGGCTCGGCCAGGTGATCACCAACCTGGTTGGCAACGCGATTAAGTTTACCAAGGCAGGCGAAGTGGAACTGCGCGTAGGCATGCAGAATGAAGGGCTGTTTCACTTTTCGGTTCGCGACACGGGCATCGGCATTCCGGCCGAGAAACAGGCCCTTATATTCGAGGCCTTTTCGCAAGCCGATGCGTCAACCACGCGGCGGTTTGGCGGAACCGGTTTGGGCTTGACGATTTCCTCGAAGCTCGTGCGGATGCTGGGGGGCCGGCTGTGGTTGGAGAGTACGCCGGGAGAGGGAAGTTGCTTCCATTTCACTGTAAAGATGAGCGCAGTGGCGGGCCAGCCGGGTGTGGGTTTGGACGCGACCGCGCTGACGGCCAGCACGGCGGGGTATGAAGCTGTACCGGAATTGAATATTCTTCTCGCGGAAGACAATCCGGTGAATCAGAAGGTGGCGCTGCGCCTTTTAAAGAAGGAGGGCCACACGGTCACGATTGCAGTCAACGGAAGAGCGGCGCTCGATTGCTTGGAGCGGCAAGCCTTTGATCTGATTTTGATGGATGTGCAGATGCCGGAGATGGACGGCTTAGAAACGGCCGCCGCCATCCGGCGGGCGGAATCGGGAACTGGCCAGCATATTCCGATGATTGCCTTGACGGCGCATGCGATGGCGGGAGACCGCGAGAAATGCCTGGCTTCCGGCATGGACGGCTACGCGACCAAGCCGATCCGCCCTGAGGAGATTCGCAGCGAGATCCGCCGCCTATGGCGCGAGTCGCGGGTGCCTGAGGATCGCCAGTAGCAGTTACTTCACTTCGAGCAAAACTAGCGCATTCGGCCCTAATTCCAGCTTTAGTTCCCTGCCCTGTAGCCGTTCGATTTTGGGCGGCCCAAGCGCGGTCATGGCATTCAGCTGCTTTGCTTGCTCCTCGGTTGGATACTGTGGGCTGCCGATGCTGCGATAAGCGGCGAGCGTGTTGCTGTGTTCGTTGTCCACCCGGCTTTCACTCACGTCAGCGCCCGCAGGCATATCTCCAAACACCAGACGGTATGTTCTGCTTGTGCCTTTCTGATCCGGGTCAACGTAGTTCCATAGAGCGATCACGAGCTTGCCATCCTTACGTTTGGTAACGATGACGTTTTCGTTATCGTTCTTCAGCCGCTCGTCGCCGAGCTTGTGCAGCAAGGCGAAATCGTAATAGCTCGGTTTGTTGATGCCGCCTTCGGCGCGCAGCCCGAAGTGGCCTTCAAAGGGACGCGGTATCGGGCCGTCTTCTTCAAAAACGTCGGAGAACGTCCAGAACGAGAGAGCGTCGGCCAAGCCGTCACAGCCGCGAATTGTGTGGGCCAGCGCCGGCCCGACGAAATCCGTGTCCCGCACTTCGTTTTCGCCCGGTACATTCCATTCCGTCCAGAGCAGCGGTAGATCTCCCTTGCCCGCGGCACGCATTTGATTTTTCACCTTAGCCACCGCGCGGCACACGCGATCTTTCATTGGAATGTCTTCATTGGTGCCAAAGAGATTTTCCACAGTATCGTCGGCATAGCCATGGCTGGAGACGAAATCGACCGGCGCTTTGTGTTCCTTTGTGTACTTCAAAAAGTCGTCTACCCAGGCAGCGGCGGCAGTGGCCGGACCGCCAACGCGGATGCGCGGGCTCACGCTCTTCAGCGCGCGCGCCGTGTGCTCATACAAGTCGTAATAGCTTCTATCGCGAGGTATGCCGCCCCAGAAGTCGATGTTGGGCTCGTTCCACACTTCGAAATACCACTGGGCAATTTCGTTCTCCCCGTAACGGTCAACCAGGTTTTTGGCGAACGCCGTGACGAGCCCATCCCAGCGCTCCATGCTCTTGGGCGGTGAAACATTTTGCTTGTACCAGAAGGGATGCAGCGCGTCGGGGTTAAAGGCCAGCTTCTTCGGCATGAAGCTGATTTCCACCAGCGGCCGTATGCCGTTTTTCAGTAAGCCATCGTAGATTTCATCCACATAGGCAAAGTTATAAACCGGATTGCCGTGTTCGTCTTCGTTATAGACGCCCACTTCATCGTGAAAAATAGCGTGAAAGCGCACATAGCGAAAATCGGTAACTTCCTTCACCGCGCGCAGGTCTGCGCGATAGTTTTCGCGAAGAGACAAGATGGCGCGGCCGGAACCGAACATCTGTTCCCAGAAATGCGGGAACGGAGTGGCCGTGGCGTTGGCATCGATTCTAATTTCCTCCTGAGCGGCACACGCCGCGGCCAGGATCAAGACAAACAGGGAACAGCGAAATACACGTGTGACCATACTTCCTATTTATCCTCCACTGCTTTGAGCGCGGCCAGCACTTGCGGGTCGCGCTTCGCGAGAACTTCATCGCCTTTATCCACGCCGCGCGCTTGCGTTACGATCTCTTCAAGCAAACGCGATTTGATCCACAATTGCTCCGCGCTCCACTCTGCCGCGTTGGGCTGAATCGAGCGCGTGGCGAGTTGCACCTTCAATTCATCTATCAAATCGGGCGTTACTTCAAAATGATCGGGCAGAGGCGAATGCTTGGCCAGGTATTCGGTGGCAAATGCGGTTAGCGCGCCGCTGGCATCGAGCACGCTTTCCAGGCGCGTGAAAGGCGCTGGAGCAACCAGAATGTCGGGTTGAATGCCGCCGCCGCCCGTCACCGTGCGTCCTTTATCGGTCTTGTACGTCGGCAGCGCGACCGCGGGCTTCTCGGCAAAGGTGTCGGAAAGAGCGGAATTGCGCAAAGGCCGCTGGATGGTGCGCCCGCTGGGCGTGTAATAGAATGCAGTGGTAATAGCCAAGCCCGTTCCTTGCGAAAGCGGCATCACGCTTTGCACCAAACCTTTGCCATACGTAGGTACGCCCACGATAACGGCGCGATCATGATCCTGCAAGGCACCCGAGAGAATCTCAGACGCGCTGGCCGTCTTTTCATTCACGATCAACGCCATCGCGAAATGATAGGGCTGAGCGTTGCGGGGTACGTCGGCGCTATCCACTTCCTTGGAACGTCCGCGCGCCGTCAAAATCCGCTGTCCGGGTTCGAGGAACATGGAAGCGGCGTCGAGCGCCGCTTTGACGATGCCGCCCGGATTAGCGCGCAGATCTAATACCAGTCCTTTCAGTTTGTCCGGCCCGAGTTTTTCGATGGCATCGTGCAATTCTTTCGCCGTCTGCAAGTCCCAACTCGCCACGCGGATGTAGCCATAGCCCGGCTTCAAGAGGAACGCGCGGTCTACGCTGGGCTGATCCACCAGTTCCGGCGTGAGAGTAAATTGGAACGGGCGCGAGAAACCCTGCCGCCGGATAAAGGCGGTTATTTTTTGTTGGCGCGCTTCGGTGAGCAGTTCCACAATCTGCTGCGGATCGAGCGAACGAATGGCTACGTTGTTGATGGCGATCAGTTCATCGCCCGGTTGGATGCCCACTTTGTTTGAGGGCGTGCCCGGCAGCGTTTGAAGAAAGATGACCTGGCCGGGAAGCACCGAAACCACGCTGCCGAAACCTTTTTGCTCAGATTCCTGCATTTGTTTCAACTGCTGAAATTGCGCGGTGTCGAAGAATTGCGTGTGCGGATCGAGCTGGCGCAGCATCGACGGAATAGCGCCTCCAAAGACCATCCTGTCGGCGGACACGGCGTCTGATGAGTGAGCCTGAACTGCGCTCAGCACGTCGACAAATTGTTTCAAATATGGTTCCAGCTCTGGAGCGGGATTTTCCGGCGGCGCAACCTGCGCCAGCGCGAGAGTTGCCGCTAAAACGAAAAGACTCAGCGTCCTCATCGCGTGTACTGTGTCGCCTGACGGGTGCGCGCTCGTTCCAGGGCGAGTTCAATCAGCGTGTCGAGCAGTTGCGAATACGGTATGCCACCGTATTCGAACATTTTGGGATACATGCTAATAGACGTGAAGCCGGGGATTGTGTTTATCTCATTGATGTAAAATTGCCCGCTGGAGTTTTCCAGGAGGAAATCCACCCGCCCCATGCCTTCGCAGGAAACCGCCTCGAAGCAGGCCAAGGCGAGACGCTGCATCTCTTTGGTTTGCCCTTCGCTCAGTTTAGCCGGCAATTCAATGCGCGCTTTGTCGAGCAGATATTTGTCTTCGTAAGTGTAGAACTCCTGCGAGGGAATGATTTCGCAGGGCGTGGAGGCCCTGGGAGGATCGCCGCCCAGCACCGCACACTCAAATTCGCGCCCGGTTACACCCCGCTCCACCACCAGCTTGCGATCATACTGCGAAGCCATCTCCAAAGCCGCTGCCAATTGTTCGCCAGTCTTAGCCTTCGTGATGCCAACCGAGGAGCCAAGATTGGCCGGCTTGACGAAAACCGGAAAACCGAAAGGCAGGCGCAGCGTCTTAGGATCGAATTCGCCGCGTGTCAGGCTTAGATGCTCGACCACCGGCAAGCCCGCTTGCATGCAAAGCTTCTTGGTGACCGCTTTATCCATTGATACCGCGGAACCTAAAACTCCGGCGCCCACATAAGGCAGATCGGCAAGTTCAAGCAAACCCTGGACGGTGCCATCCTCGCCGAAGGTGCCGTGCAGCAGCGGGAAGACAACATCGATAGCGCCGTTTGCTCCAGGTTCCGGCAGTATTGCGTTTGGGTGCCACTTGCCGTTCCGGTCGATAAAGTATTCGATTACATTGTACTTTGTTGGATCGAGAGCCTTCTTGACGGATTCGGCGGAGCGAGCGGAAATTTCATGCTCGCCGGAGCGCCCGCCGAAGATCAGGGCGAGCTGGAGTTTTTGGGAGGTTTGAGCCAAAATCCATTGTCGCGCGTAGTCATTTGGGCGGCTTGGGAAGCACGCGGCCCGCCCAAGGGCTCGGTGGAAACGAATTGACTGAGAGCAGAATGGCGGTTGCGCGCAGACTTCTTCTCCAGGCGCTTCCGCTGGTTGATACACGTTTGCCGGTTTCGCTTTCCTTCAATCTGCGCATGTTCAGGTAACCTAAACATGTGTTCTTCTTATGAGCGAAACCGCAACTAAACACCTTCTGATTGTCGACGATGACCCGTCGATGCACGAGCTCGTTAACGCAATGCTCGCCCGTACCGAGTGGAGAACCGCCAGCGCTTCGAACGGCGAAGAAGCACTGAAGCTGTTAGAGACGCAAGCATGCGATCTGGTGCTAACGGACATTTTGATGCCCGGCATGGACGGGCTCACGCTGCTCACCAAGCTGCGCGCGCTGCACCCCCACACGCGAGTTGTTGCCATGACGATCAAGAACACGCCGGATCATGTGATGGGTTCGTTGCGCCACGAAGCGGCAGGATACGTCACGAAACCGTTCACTCGCGACGCATTACTCCTCGCTTTGAGAGAAGCTCTCGAAACATCGCTTGACCAAGGCGATATCAAGGTTTTATCGGACCACCCGCAGTGGGTTTCGCTGCAAATCCGCTGCAAACTGGCCACGGCGGAGCGTCTGACGCAGTTCATCCGGGAGTTGCCGAACGAACTTGGGCCGGACGAACGGGAAAATGTAGCCATCGCTTTCCGGGAATTGCTGGTTAACGCGATAGAGCACGGCGGGCATCTCGACCCGAAGCAAATTGTGGATATGAGTTATATCCGGACGGCGCGCACAATCGTCTACTACATTCGCGATCCTGGAGACGGCTTCTCTCGCGATAAATTGCAGCACGCCGCGGGTGCCGATTTCGCCGAGAAGCCTATGCGCCACATTGATCTGCGCGAGGAAATGGGGCTGCGGCCGGGCGGGTTCGGTATGCTTATGGCCAAGAAATTCGCCGACGAAGTGATCTATAGCGCCAAAGGAAACGAAGTGCTGTTGATCAAGTATTTGTAAGAAGCGTGGGAGCGTGAAGAAGAAGATCTGCATGATCGGCGCATTCGGCGTGGGCAAAACGAGTCTAGTGCGCCGTTTTGTGGATGGTTTCTTCGGCGAGAAATATCTGACTACGGTGGGCGTCAAGATTGATCGCAAGGATGTTTCGGCCGGCGGTGAGTCAGTCGCCTTGATGTTATGGGATTTGGCCGGAGAAGACGATCTCTCGCCGCTGCAGACAGCGCATCTCAGGGGCGCTTCCGCCTATATTTTGGTGGCCGATGGATGCCGTGCAGAGACATTGGCTAAAGCCATTGAACTGCAAGGGCGGATAGAGGAACAATTTGGCGAGCTGCCGTTTGTATTGGCGATCAACAAAGCCGACTTACGAGAGACCTGGGAGGTTAAAACCTCGGACGTTGAAAGCCGAGGCTGGACTACTTTCGAAACGAGTGCGATGGTGGGCCTGGGAGTCGAAGAGATCTTCCTGACGCTCGCGGAGATACTCATCAGTAAAACTACTGCTACCGAGGAGTCCGACGAGTGAGACAGATTGCGGAGCTTAATATTCTGGCCGCCCTCGGATATGTGGTGTTTGAACGAGTGAGCGAGGGATTATTCAAACTCTCAGGAGAAAGGCCGAATTGGCTGAAAGCGGATGACTGCTGCCGGATTCCACTGGCTGATTTGTTTCCATTCCTTGAACTCTTCCTACTCGATGCGGAAGAGTTTTGGACAGATTCAGGTGGGCGTGCTACTTTGCGATCCGACTATTGGACACAGACTTTCGCCCAGGAAGGGGAGTTGCATCTTTCCGCAACGGCGATAGCGCTGGCAGATGGCGGCCAAAAGAAGTGCATTCTTCTAATTGAGTCTGCTGAAGGCAAATTCAAACAAGCGCAGGGTCCGATTCATTACGCACATGAGGCTTCGCTCGCCGCCGGGCAAATCGCCAAGCTGAATCGCGAACTCGAGCGTGCGACCGAAGCAAAGAGCGAGTTTCTAGCGCGCATGAGCCACGAAATCCGCACTCCTCTGAATGCCCTGTTAGGGATGGCGGAGTTGCTGGTGGAGACGCCGCTGAGCCCCGAACAAAGCGAGTATGTGCGGATCTTCCAAAGAAGCGGCGAAAACCTTCTCCGGGTAGTGAACGAGGTTCTTGACTTCTCTAAGATTGAGGCCGGCCAAGTGGAGATGGAGAGCGTTGCCTTTGAACTGCCCGTGATTATCAAAGAGGCACTCGAAGTGATGTCGGTTCGGGCAAACACTAAAGGGCTCAAGCTGACCTTGGAGATCGAAGACGGGGTTGCGGCTGAGTTGATCGGAGATCCCGGCCGGCTTCGGCAAGTGCTCTTGAACTTATTGGGAAACGCCATCAAGTTCACAGAGCACGGCGAGATCAGGGTGCGTGTGAGTGCGGAAACCCCTGAGGTTGGATCACTTCACTTTGTCGTCTCCGACACGGGGATC
>Ga0302140_10010651_pt1 | contig 11341 bp, 12 predicted proteins | sample I_Bog_E1_1_FD_202095 | JGI IMG/M metagenome (GOLD analysis project Ga0302140, IMG submission 202095) | Peat permafrost microbial communities from Stordalen Mire near Abisko, Sweden - I_Bog_E1_1 | ecosystem: Environmental > Terrestrial > Soil > Wetlands > Peat | place: Sweden: Abisko, Stordalen...
TATAACAAATTTGAGTCTCATTTTCTATATTTTTTTATCACTTTTTAGGTGAAAGTTTAATATTTATAGAATTTAGTATTTTAGCCATGCAACGCATGGCTTTTTAATGTGTCATGAATAATCCGGGGTTATTCATTGTAATAGTAGAAATACTTGGAAATATAGTAGCTGGAAGTATTCCTTTTAATGTTCAAAATGCAGTGGGGAACTGGTTACAACTAGTTGCCAAGCAATTTTAACATATAATGCTCAACAGCAATACTTTCAAGGAGGTCCAGGAAGATATTTCAATACTAGATATTATAATGTAACCAATCCATTTTGAAACATCACTTCCACAAATGCTACTCAAAATGCTAGCTGGAGCAATGATAATAAAAATTCAAGCAAAAATAAAGAAAAAAACTCAAATTCTGATCATAATAAAAAATTTAGAAAAGCTTCTTCACCATATCTACATGTTAACTATAACTTTATTCTCATAGACACTTTCCACTAACTGTAAATATGCTCAATAAAGGCCCTCAGTGTAATTAACTACATTGAGAACCTGAAATCATGATATTACTTATTTTAATACAACTTTAAGTTTCCAATAACTTATATATACTGTTGCAAGTGCTGCTGTATATGATTCTAATGTATTTATCGTAAGTTTATTTATATAACTACTCCCATCCTTGCTATACAGCCTTGTGCTTTTTGATTTTTACAAACCTCTTTACAACTTTAGTAAAGGGTTGGAACCGGGGAACACGCAACCTGATCAATATATTCTGGATCAAATCCATAGAATGTCCATTTCTTTCCATTCCATCTATAACCCGAAACTTCGCCATACTCTATTCTTGTAGGATAAAACCAGAATGGTTTTCCTTTCTTTGGCCATACATACGTATATGAGTGCAAGCAGTCAATGATATATGAAGTTCTTGGTTTTTTGGGGATAGTTTTTGATGGTGGGGAAACTGGTGGTTCATACTGTCTCATATATTTAATTCCTTTTCAAAGTCTTCTTAACTATAGTATGATGGAAGTCATATTATAGTTCATATATACGACAATAGCTTAAACAAAGGAGTTTATCTTTGACTGCTATATAGTAATAACGAAAGCTCCGCTTTCATTATCTTTTACGCCCTTGCTTGGCGTACATTGTTATACTATATATTTATCTTATACTGCAGAATTTCCTCTTTCACCAGTTCTAATTCTTACGCATTCTGCAATGTCAACAATAAATATCTTTCCGTCACCAACTTCTCCAGTTCTAGCAATTAATTTGATTAATTGAATAACATCTTCTACTTTGTCATCTTCAACGGCTATCTTAACTTCTATCTTAGGTAATACATTAGTTGTTATTTCAGTACCTCTATGATATTCTTTCCAGCCACGTTGTTGTCCACAACCCATAACTTGACTTATAGTTACTCCATTTATATTAGTATTTTTTAATGCTTCTTTAATATCTTCAATATTTGAAGGTCTTATAATTGCTTCTATTCTTTTCATAATATACTCCTCCCTAATCATACATTCACTTTATACTAATCTAAACCATTAAATGCAGGATAAGCTGTTTCACCATGTTCAGCTACATCAAGTCCATCAGCTTCTTATTAATTTAAATAATAACTGCACCACGTTACCTTTGAAAAACAATTTTGTAAAATCTCTTTTTAGTAATTATAATATTATGATTAAACCACAAAAAGGTATGAAACAATTTATAGTACACAATATGATGTATGAATAGCTTGAGTGAATACCTATATACTGTGGATTAGAGAGTTCATTTGACCTTTTTGTGGCATAATCATATTATAATTTTAAAAAATAAAAAGGTGTTTGAAAACATACCTTTAAGTATGTTTTTCAAACACCTTTGTTCTAATAGTATTAGTATATGATCTTAAAATAATTTTGTCAATATATTTCCCAAAATAAATTTAAGTTTTTCCAAAATAATTTTAAGTTTGTTTTCACTTAAAATTAACCTTACTGTATAATCTATTACAAAAATAATCCATATAATATTATCTGAAACATCTAATATATAAACAATTCCATTTGGTAAATATAGTGTTGATATAAATACCTTTAAGTAATTCTTTAAATTTTAAAATACAGAGCTCAACTTCATTAATGCTATAATAATCATTCAAAGTGATAAACTTCCTGTTATAAATGAAAGAAATAAAGATAAAATATATTTGTTAGGCAAATTAATCATGTCTAAATTTTTAGTAATTAAAGATTGTGAAAAGTGAAAGGAGAACATAATTATGGTTAGAAGCGCTAAAGATGTACCAGGTTTAAAGATACTAAATTCACCCCCTTCAGAACAAAACTCCTCTAATAACGTTTTGGATAGCAATACTCAGAAAGCTAAGCAAGATGTAACTTCAGGAAAAGGAAAAAAGTAGTACATTCATTTTAATGAAATTCTAGTGATTCTAATTAGTATGTTCAGCGATATGTACCACAAGATTACCCAATACACGATGCTGAGTGTTGATAAAGAATCTGCAAGTCCATTTTTGCATTTTAGTCTATTAAATTTTATACATGATATTGAAGAGACCCTTGATAATGGAGAATTTGATGAAATAGTTAATGACAAAGGTGCTGACGGTCCTATAGCTGCAGAAATATATAGAATGCTTGTCATTCTTAATAACAACTTAGTGGAGCTTTATCAGATTGAAAAAAACATTAAAAAACTTAGAGCTAAAGAAAATCGAATGCCCTATTTGTCACACCCTGTTCGAAGAGAAATTTACCCAAAAAACAATTGATGGTCACCATTACTGTGAAGAATGCTGCGATGATGTGAAATATTACGGTGGCTTTAACAGAAGGCAGGATTTTTAGGTTCCCCTATAAAAAGTCAATCATAAATATGATCTATGCCATTCTGCTATTATTATCTCACTTGTATTTCCACTAAAAAGTGCATACCCAATAAAAAAATGCACACCCCTAATTCAAAAAACATTAGGGGTGTGCATGTCCAATATAAAAATCTATAAATTTAATCTCTAATAACCAATTACGTCCTATCACAAAAGGCTTGGTAGCTCTATTTTAAATATACTGCCTTCACCAACTTTACTCTCAACACTTATTTTACCGTCATGCGTTTCAACAATTGATTTTATCAAGGATAATCCAATGCCACTTCCTTCAGCATTACGTGAAAGAGACTTGTCTACCTGTTCAAATCTTCCAAAAATATTATTTAGGTATTTTTCTTCAATTCCCATACCAGTATCTTTTACATCTATTTCAACAGTATCACCTTTATCAATTAAATTTACAACTATACCTCCATCTTTATTTGTAAATGTGCTATGTCTATTTTCCTCATAACGCAAAAAATCCCCGACAATACTACATTAGTATTGTCGAGGATATGCTTGGTGGATGCGAAGCACGATATTCGTATTCTCGACTAGAACAATTTCTCAAATTAATGTATATGTCAAATTAATGTATATGTCAAATTAATAACTATGATTTTACTTTGAAGCATCTGCTATAGCCTTTAAGTCATAAAGCTTTTCAGAGTTATTACCTCCAAACCCTCCTGCATTTTGTTTTCTTAAATTTGAGTTTTGGTCATCATTTTCATCTGCAGTTTGTAAATTGGTGTTGTTTTGTTCGCTACTTGCTGTAGTGTTCTTATATTCACTTTCTGGAACCACTGTACCATTTTCAGTAACCCAATTCATGATTTCACTGCTTCCACCCATACCTCCAGTGAGTACATATCTGACTTCTCCATCTTTAACCATCCCTTTAAACTCATCTAAAGTAAGTATATTATCATTTGAGAAACCGCCAAGAGCCATTACTGGTTCACCTGTTTGAATTATTATACTATCAGCACTTTGTGACGAAGATACTACGAGTAAATACTTCTCAGTTGTTTTATTACTTTTTAAGAAATCAACTAGCTTTGAATTTCCACTGCTGTTTCCTTCTCCACCAAAACCAAAGCCGCCTCCTTGACTATTTGAAAGGAGTTCTAATCCAGCAGTAGGAATACCACTACTTACACTATGAGTTATTGCTGCACTTGCTCCAATAAATGGTGTTACTAAAATAGACATAGTGGCAATTACGGTTAATGTTTTCTTTAATTTTATATTATCATTATTTGAAGCTATAGTATCTTTTCTCTTAATAAAAGTTAATATATTTAGAATACTTAGTATTGCTGATGCTACAAAACATACTGCTAATGATGCTAAAATTATATTTCTTATAACAGTTGATAAATTACTTGCAAAATATGATAACATCATCATATGGGTTATACCTTCCATAGCGAAAGCTATTGGTAAAAGCCATGCTTTCCACTTACCCTCTTTATAGAATTCCCACATTGTAGCAATTCCAATTCCTGATAAAGCCGCTGCTGGAGGTGCCATCATTGTTAAGTAATATGGATGGAATAATCCTGTTGTATAACTAAAGTATATAAACTCAGGAGCCAACCATACAAACCATAATACTAGTGATGCTTTTCTTTTATTATCTAATTTTAATCCTAATTTTTCTTTTATTGCACCTGCTATAAATCCTAATAATGCAAGTGGTAAAAACCAAACTATTTGATCTGATAACATACTTTTAATGAATAATCTTGTAAGACCGGCTTTTACTTGTGCTCCAAATGTACCTTGAAGACCGCCTTGACCTCCTGGCCCACCACCTTGCATTCCTCCATTAGGTGGTTGCATGTTACCGTGTCCTTGATTATTTCCATCACCTTGGCTTGTTCCATCAGTAGTCGCACCTAGTCCCCCTTGTTGATTTTCGTTTGACCCACCGCTTTGAATTCCTCCTTGTTTATTCCCATCGGGAGCACCTTGAGGCATTTGCTGATTTTTATTATCATTACTATTATCGCTTACATCTGTTGTATTTTGTGATTGTCTATTTCCATCATCTTTATTAGAATTTCCACCAGGGCCTCCACCTGAATTACCACTAAGACCAAGTCTTTCTAAACCATTATGTCCAATTATTAATTCCATTTCGCTATTATTAGTACTGCTACCTACGTAAGGTCTATTTTGCGCTGGTACTAAGTCTACAATTACAGCCCAAGAAAAAGATACTGCAATTAACATAACTGATCCTATTACAAGATGACCTATTTTCTTCTTAAATGATATTGTTGAAGAAAGAAGATATGTTATATATATAGCTGGACCAATCATATACGCTTCTAACATTTTTATATTAAAGCCAATGCCTACAAGTAGTAAGCTTATATAAAGATATTTAGCCTTTCCTACTTCTGCTGCTTTGGTAAGAGCTAAACAAGCAAATAGTAATGTTACAACAAGTAAATTATCTATTGTATTATTTCTGCTTGCAGCTACAAAAACAGGCGTTACAGCAAGACATAATGCTGAAATAAGTCCAGCTACTGTTCCAAAAGATCTTTTAACGATATAATATATAAGATAAACTGAAATTACTCCAGCTAGTGCTTGTGGCAAAAGTATACTCCATCCACTAAAACCAAATATTTTAGCAGATATTGCTTGTATCCAAAATCCCATTGGTGGCTTATCGATTGTCACAAAGCTCCCCGGATCAAAAGATACAAAAAAGAAATTTTTAAGACTCAGTGTCATACTCTTTACACCGGCTGCATAATAAGCATTTCCATCTCCTTCAATACCTATGTTTGCAAAATTCAGTATTGCAGATAACATTAAAATTAATGTTATACATATGTTTTCTTTAGTTAATTTTAATTTTCTCATAATTTATCCCCCTCTATAAAGTCTTTTTCTCTAAATTAATAATGTTAAACTTTTTATCACTTCTACTATAATTTTTTGTACTATCAATTATATAAATTGGTCTTCCTTTGCTTTCATCAAAAATCCTTCCAATATATTGCCCCATTATACCAATACATCCTAAAATCACACCAAACATCATCATGTTAATTCCCATCATCATTGTAAAATTAATTAAGCTGCTTTTGTTAATGACAGAATAAACTACTTTATCATTCATTTTTATCACCTCAAATATTATTCTTGAATCAAACCTTGATCTTTGTGCTCCACTGAATCTACATTTGCATTCTAACCATTAATTTTCAAAGCTTTGTTATAGCTTAATCACAAATTATTTAAAATTTAAATATGCTACAAAAATTAATTAAATGCACTTTTAGTTGTCTAATGTTCTACATATGATTGCCTAAGACTATTTTAAATTGGTTTAATTTATCTAATGTATATAGTTTAATATATTAATCTGTACATTTCCTTAACAAACAACAAATTAGTAAGCTACTTAAAGAAATAGAAAATCTGATTAATTGTAACCGTTCGTGTTTAAAAACGGTTTGTTTGCTATGCTCTTTTTTCAGAAAAATATTTTTTTAGAATTTACTTTACTATTATTAGCTGGTCTAAAAACAAAATTCCTCAAAACCATTTGGTCTTGAGGAATATAAAACACACTTCAATATTAACTTAAAATCCTCTAAAGCCTTTGATATCAGCCTATTTTCTCTCTATCAATGTGTATGTAGACAAGCATTATGGCACTAATACACATTAATATGATTTTTCATAAAAATGTACCCCTAGTTTTTGGACTATCCCCTCTTAAGGTTTAAATATCATAAATATCAGAAAACTCTATATTAGTTATCTCAACCTTGTCCTGACATATGAAAGATTCTTTCATTCCTTTTTCCTCAACTAATTTTACAGGTAAATTTATTATAAATTCGCTACCTACACCATGCTCACTCTTAACATTTATTGTTCCAGAATGCATGCTAGCAAGTGATTTTACAAGGGATAAACCTATTCCACTTCCCTCATGATTTCTCGATAGAGTTTTATCAACTTGTCCAAAGCGTTCAAATATTAATTGCATTTTATCATCTGGAATTCCTATACCTGTATCCTTCACAGAAATAAGTACATTTTCAATGGAATCTTTAATATTTACAATTATTTGTCCATCTCTTGGAGTAAACTTTATTGCATTTGATAATAAGTTTAATATAATTCTTTCAATCTTTTCATCGTCAACAGCCATTATCTTTTCTTCCGTATCAGTATCAAATATAAGTTCTATACCTCTATTTTCTGCATAGTCTACTACCGACAAAGTAACATTTTCAACTATGTTTATAATATTATAATTTCTCATATTAGGCTTTAAATATCCTGAATCAGCTTTAGACAAATCAATTAAATTATTTACTAATCTCAATAGCCTATAGCAATTTTGTTTTATTAATCTTAAATATTTATTAAGCTTCACTTCGAAAGAAGTAGGTAAATCTACATTCTTCGTTAATCCTAGAATTTGAATGGCCGAAAAAATAACATTTAAAGGTGCCTTAAATTCATGAGAAACATTAGATAAAAATTCTCCCATTTTCTTATTGAATTCTCTTGCTTCATCTAGATTTTTTTCACTTTCTTTCATCTTATTTTCAAGACTGTGAATCTGCTTTTGTGAACTTATATCTCTAAACATAGTCATAGTTGCAGGCTTACCTTCATATGACAAAAAACTACTAGATAGTTCTACATCTAATTCTTTTCCATCCAAGCTAATAATCTTTGACTCCCAAAAGGTTTCACTAGTCTCTATTGAATACATATTATCAATTTTCTTATTCACCAAAAACCTTTGATCTTCAGGTATAACTTTTATTATTTCAACTCCTAATAAATCATCCGATTTATTTACACCAAAAATATCTGCTGCTTGTTCATTAGCAAAAATAAATTTACCTTCATAATGTACAGTAATTGCATTGCTAGTTTTACTCAATATAATTTGGTTCATTATATTAAGTTTATGATTTTGTTTTATAAGTAGTAGCTCCCGTTCTATTGCATCAACTACAGTAGTTAATATAGTTAAGAAATATGGATTATGGAGAATTACCCCAGTCATAATACATATACTTCCTAGAAGATTATTAGAATCTGTATAATGAAATGGAACTCCATAGCAAGCACTATTATGTAAAAATGTATGAAAATGATTAGTTCCTATTAATTGTACTGGATGATTTTGCTTTAAAGTTAAACTAACTACATTTGTCCCCATATCATCGTGAGTAAATTGAACACCAGGCCTAATATTTAACTGAATCATGGTAGATTTTATTGTTTCATCTCCAATTGTATCCAATAAATAACCATATTCATCTGATATAGCTATTAATATAGGAGTACCTTCTAATGATTTTATTATTTTTTTACTAAAGAACTCTACAACCTCTAAAATTTCTTTGTAAACTTCTTTTTTTTCAGCTAATTCTAATTCTGACATAATATTTTGGGGTGTCGCAGGTTTATTGGGATTCATACCCAATTCTATACATCTTTTTTTTGATTCTATTATATAACTTGGTTCTTGTTTATCTTCTTGCTGCACCATAAACTAAATTCCTCCTGAAATACAAAAGTAACTAAACTTGAGTAAGTTACTCAAATTGTAACATATCATTCTTTCTCATACAATGCAGATATAAAATAAAGCACTACCATTACATCTATAATGATAATGCTTTATAGAGTGCTCTGAGTAAAATACACATATAGAAGTACGAGCCTATTTCTTATATATCTTCACCACGGTCTCAACGTGTGGTGGGACAGTGGCAATCACACATCATCCATGCTAAATACATCTAAAAAGCCGACATCCCATCAACTTAATGGATATCGACTTTTAATTTTTCTAGTACAACTTTCTTAACTTATAAATTTTTTACGAACCTCTTCTAAGTTCACAGTTGTTTACGGTGCACTACTTGCAGTTCCACCTGTACAACAACTCATTCCACTGCTTGGCGCTGGAATTGATGAATCTGCTTTAGATGTATCTACAGAATTAAGATTATCTGTAACTTTTATTACCCCTCTTATCATTCCCATCCAACAACTAAAGTTTATATCTTTGTCTCCTGGCGTAAATTCTATTATATTTTCACCAGACTTTAAAGTTTTCTGAATGTTCAAGGATGGTACTACTACTGCATTATTACAGGAATTAATCTGACTTCCTGTAATTATCCACTTAACAGGCATACCTTTTTGAACATAAAAGGCATTGGGTGTATAACCGTTGCTATCTGCAGTCATCTTTATTATTTGCACTCCATTTTCTATGGTTGGTTTAGATATGTTAAATTTTGCAGCCTGAGCTGCATTCCCTGAAGCACTTTGTGTTAAAGTATTAATACTAGGAACTCCAACCCCTGCAAGGGCAAGACCTCTGTTTCCCATTATTATTCCAAGTATTATTACTAAAAATCCACTAAACTTTAAAAGTTGTTTTGTATAACCTTTGCTTAAAAAGCCTGATATAGCTCCAAATACTAGCATTAATGGCACTGTTCCTAAAGAAAATATAAACATTGATAAAGCTCCAGTTAAAGCACTGCCAGTACCTAATGCATAAAGTTGCATTGTTTGCAAAGGACCACAAGGCATTACTCCATTTAACATCCCAACCAAGAAAGGAGCTTTAGGTTTATTTTTTATTTTACATGAAGACCATGGTAATTTAATATTAAACTTTCTAAATATAGATAAGCCAGCCATATTTAGTCCCATTATTACCATAAATATTCCTGCAAATATCTGAAGTCCTGCTTTCACATTAAGCGACAATGATAATACAGACCCTAAAGCCCCTACGATACCACCAATAATAGTATAAGAAGTTATTCTTCCAGCATTATATAAAATTGAAGGCATTAAAGTCTTAAATTTATTCTGCCTTTCATTTAAAATACTATTTTTAGATAAACTTTGTGTAAGCATTATTCCACCACACATACCAACACAATGAATAGACGTAAGCATACCAACAACAAATAACACCATATAAGATGCATTATTTAACTTAGCACTCATATCAAAACCTTACGTAGAGTTACCAATTAATAAAATAGCTGCAACTACAACAAAAAAGCCTGCAAATTTAATGTTATTTGAACTTTTTATACTGTAACCAGCTTTCTTAATAGCTTCATTTAATTTTTCCTTAGTACAAAGCTCACTATCATATTCAACAGTTACTTGCTCCGCACTATAACTAGCCATTACATTTACAACTCCTGGAACCTTCTTTAATGCTCTTTCTACTCTTCCTTCACATGAAGTACATGTCATGTCATAAACTTTAATAATTTCTCTTTTAATGCTCATATTTTCCTCCACTAAATTACTTCATTTTATTTTAGTAATATATTTTAATCATAATCATCTTTACATATTTTAATTATAATAAAAAGTTATGAAGATTTTATGTGGATATAAAGTGATTCTTAGTTTCAGACGAAATTTTCTTAATATGAATACAATTTTCTCCACCTGAAGCTTAGAAGAACTTATACCCTCAAGGGGTACCTAGTCCAGGAGCGTGCAGCCGTTATATCCAACTTGAAGAAGTAGGAGTGTTACGGATGCTAGCTATCGGATAAAAAAGTTTAAAAAATAGCACTGAAAATTTCCGTGCTATTTTATTAGGTATTAATATAATTTTTAAATAACAGCTACATAATAATTATCGTCTTCACTATATAATTTCACTATTTTTACTTAAACATACTGTAAATGTAGTTCCCTTGCTTTCTTTACTTTCTACATAAATAGTTCCAGAGTGTAGTGTTAATATTTTCTTTACGATAGTAAGCCCGATTCCACTACCTTCAATTTTTTGTCTGCTTTTATCTCCACGATACATTCTTTCAAAAATAAATGATAAGTCTTCTTTTTTAATACCTATACCATTATCTTTAATTTGAACTTTAACACAGTTTAAGTCACTACTTATATTAATCCACACTGTTCCATTAGCATTAGTAAATTTAATTCCATTGGATATGAGATTTATAAACACTTGTTTTAACTTATCATAATCACCAAGTACTATAAACTTCTTTTTGTCTTTTTTGTCTTCTTTATCCATAACCAAATTTATATTCTTTTCAGTAGCTTCAATACTGGACAGTCAAAAGTTCTATAAAAAAGTTAACCCTTTTAGGTGAATTTATAGTATCCTTTTAATTGCTTAATAAAAAAGGAGATACACTCTACCAAAAGAATTAACTAAAATTAGTTTATCACAATATTGGTAGAGTAACTATAAATTTATGTGGACTTTATTAAATAAAATTTTAGCCAACTCTAAAGAATGTTTTTCAAGGCAAGCTTCATTTAACTGGTTTGTCATTATTATAATTGGTCTTATGCTGCGTTCAGATTCATTAGGATTAACTTCAATAATTCGAGATTTGAACCTTTCGCATAGTAGC
>Ga0302140_10010656_pt1 | contig 11339 bp, 5 predicted proteins | sample I_Bog_E1_1_FD_202095 | JGI IMG/M metagenome (GOLD analysis project Ga0302140, IMG submission 202095) | Peat permafrost microbial communities from Stordalen Mire near Abisko, Sweden - I_Bog_E1_1 | ecosystem: Environmental > Terrestrial > Soil > Wetlands > Peat | place: Sweden: Abisko, Stordalen...
CGTCGCCATTGTTGTGATAGAGGGTGCTGCGGCCGTATCCGGCCACATATAAATCTTCGAATCCGTCGTTGTCGTAATCGCCGACGGCAACACCGGTGGAATAGCCAAGGCCAGTGAGGCCTGCACGTTCGGTGACATCTTCGAAGGTTCCATCCGATTTCTGGTGATAGAGCCGATTCCAGAACTTCGGGCTGTCCTTCTTCGGAATCGAGCCTTTTGGGGTCGGATCGTCGAGCCGCGCACCGTTGGCGAAAAAGATATCGAGGCGGCCGTCGTTGTCGTAATCGAACAGAGCTACGCCTGAGCCCATCGCCTCCAGAAGGTATTTCTTGCTGGTCAGAGAAGCCTGCTGGCGGAAGTGAATTCCAAGTTTTTCCGTGACATCGACGAAACGTCCCGGGGTGGGGGCGCTCGGTGCAGCCGCAAAACCACGCCAAGTTCCGAAAATCAAAGCCACTCCCGTGAACATTGCGAGCGAGGGAAACTTGAAAAAGCTTTTCATCCTATCGGACCAGATTTTGCTGGAGCAGTGGCTTCGATTCGACCAGTGTAGCGCCTTCGGCAGCTTCCGCCGGGCATCGTTGAGCAGTGCCGATTGCGAAAATCATGACGATCTTGGAAGTGGATACCCGACATCTGATTGAGGGTTAATCTGCAAAAAGAACAAAGTTTAGAGCGTTTCGATCAAAAAAGAAACAAAATGATTGACTGTTGCTTAGGAACCGCATTACGATTTCGGGTGATTAAGTTTGCATAAGCGTTAAGTCCAAGTGAACTTGACCGACGCCGAGGGGGAATTGCCATGACGCAAGACGCGCAGTTATCAGGAGTGACGTGGTTCAGAACCACCTTTTATGCGATCGCATTGCTGGCGGTCGTTGTATTCAGCGCGCTTCCGATGCTTGCCCAATTCGATACAGGCACGATCACTGGCAGAGTGACGGATCCGTCTGGAGCGGTTGTCGCACATGCGGCGATCACAGCGACAAACGTGGGCACCGGCATTCAAAAGAGCTTGGTCACGGATCAGAATGGCAATTTCGTCGCTTCTGCATTGCCTTATGGAACGTACGTCGTCGAGACCCGCGCCAGCGGATTCGCCGATAGCAAGAGTCAACCGGTCGAACTCAGCGTAGGCGCGACGGTGCAAGTGAATCTGACGCTTGGGGTGGCGGCGTCGCAGGAGAGTGTCCAGGTCAACGGAACGTCCACGACGGTTGACACCTCATCAAGCCTTTCTGGCACAACGTTGGACACGAAGCAGGTCGCCAACATGCCAATCAACGGACGCGATGTGAGCCAATTTCTGGAAGTCTCTCCCGGATCGGTGGACTCCACGGGATTCTTCCAGGGTAGCGTCAACGGGATGGAAAATATCTTCAGCGGCCTGAATATCACGCTCGACGGCCAGAGCGCCTCGCGCGGCGACATCAATGGCTTCCTCGATACGGAAGGCCAGGAGGGCGCGCGTATCACCCGCGCCAGCATTGACAGCATTCAGGAAATTGACTACGCGAATAGCGGTTACACGGCGGAAACCGGCCACTCGCTTGGCCCGCAGATGAACCTGATCACCAAATCCGGCACGAACGATTTCCATGGGGGTCTGTTTGAGTATTTCCGCAACGACGGTATCGATGCCAAGGACTATTTTGCGACTGCGCCTGAGCCTTTAAGGATGAACCAGTATGGCGGCAATTTAGGCGGACCCATCATCAGGGGCAAAGTCTTCTTTTTTGTGAATTATGAAGGCGATCGGACCCACATCACAAGCAACAACGCGCTGAACCACACTCTGAGCGCGGCCGCTCGATCGCAATTCGTCGCGTCCATGCAGCCTGTATTGGCCCAGTTCGCGCCGCTCCCGGCCGGCTGTACCGCCATACCGGCCCCAGCATCGTGTGTGTACCCTGGGTTCCCAGACGCCAATCCAGCCTTGGGGTCAGATATGGTTTATGACCCTACAGCTCTTTCTAGTAGGGTTCGCGAAGATACAGGGTCGGTCAAAATCGATTACAACGTTTCCGAGAAGGACAGAATTTTCTTCCGCTATAACATCAACGATTCACTGACCAACTATACCTACGGCCCGAATGTAGGCCAGCTAGCACCTCAGAAGCTTAGAACGCAGTTGGCTAAGGTCGATGAGACTCACACTTTCACTCCGACCCTGCTGAATCAATTCGGCGTCGCAATTAATCGGTTCTATTCCGACACGAATTCGAATACTTCTCAACCGCTAGTTGCCTTTTCTGGGTTCTTTACCGACTTGGGGTCCCTGCCAGGGGCAAATAGTTTTAATCAGGTCACCCCGTTTGCCGACCTTGAGATTCTTGACAATGTTAGCAAGACGATTGGGCCACACACACTTAAATTTGGTACGCAAATTCGCGTCAACCGGAATAACGAGTGGCTGCGTCCGCAGCAAACGTATGATTACGCCAGCATTTCCGACCTCTTAACCAATAATGTTTTTGTCCTGCAAAAAAATGGATTCCCTGGATTCGTTGGTAACCGTAACTCCAACTGGGATTTCTATCTTCAGGACGACTGGAAGGTAAATCGGAGACTAACTTTAAACCTCGGTCTTCGATACGACTACAACACGGTTTGGGCCACAGGAGCGAATCAGGGACAAAACTTCGATGTCGCTAGTCAGAGTCTCCTTCCGCTCAATCAAGCGGCATACCACGCGCCGAAAGGCGACTGGGCGCCGCGGGTCGGCTTCGCATGGGACCCGAAAGGGCAGGGTAAGACCGTCGTCCACGGGTATGTCGGCCTTTTCTACAATCCGATGCACTTCAACTTTGCCACCACGACCAATGTGCCCGCGCTGGCGAGCTATAACGTAAATGTCTTTCAGGCGATCTTCGCCAATCCTCCATTTTCGATCAACTATCCTTCTCCCAATCCTCCGCTCATTACGGGAATTCAAAACGTAAATGCGTTCCCGCAACATCCCAAAGATCCGGTGGCTACAAACTGGCTGTTCGACGTTCAGCAGGAAGTAGCGCGTGACACCATTCTTACCCTGAGTTATGTGGGCAATAACGCGCATCACATGCAGGCTGGTGTTGACTTCGCCGCTTTGAACGCCAACCCGGGTAATACTTTCACCCAAGCGCGACAGTTTTCGGGATTCGCGAACGAAAATGTCCTCTCCGACGGACTCGGCTCTAATTACAACTCCCTGCAAGCGAAGTTGCTCCGCAAGATCGGAAGGCTGGATCTACAGGCGAACTATACATGGTCCCATGAAATCGACGACATGATCAACGTTTTTAGTCCGGGCTTCGAGAGTCCGTACGATCCCAAGTTCGATCATGGGAGCGGAGACTGGGACGTTCGGAGCAACTTCACTGCCAGCGCGCTCTACAACTTGCCCGAACTGAAGGGTTCTAACCCCTTGATCCGGACAGCGCTCGGAGGGTGGCAGACGTCCGGCATTATCCAGACACGATCGGGACTTCCAGTGAACGTTTCGCTGATCGGTGGATTCTTTGGCAATGGTGTGCGGCCAGACTACGTACCCGGCGAACCCTTATCGGTTCCGGGCCACAGTTGGCCAATTTCGAGCTATAACATCAACGCCTATGCGGTCGAACCGACGTACGATGGGACCCCGGGTGCAACAATCGGAACTGTCGGTCGCAACTCTTTGCGAGGCCCGGGATATTTCCAGCTCGACCTCTCTGAAATGAAGAACTTCGCCATTACTGAAAGGGTGACCATGCAGTTCCGGGCGGACATTTTCAACATCTTTAATCATCCGAATTTCGAAAATCCAGGCGCCGGCATATGCAACGGTCTGGTGTCCGTCTCATCAAGTGGTCCGGCAAGTTGCACGACACCTAACAGCCTTTTCGGTATCATCGGCCAAACCGTTGCCGATGCCGACGGATCGCAAATCGGGAACGGCACTGCGCGGCAAGCCCAACTCTCATTACGGTTCATCTTCTAATCACTCAACCGCGCTTTCTACGGCAGCGACAATCGATCGTTTGATCGTCGCTGCCGTATCTTCAAGACAAGTCTGCCTTCGAGGATAAATGTCTAAGCCTTACATCTCGACTTACGATAAGCATCCCTCGGTCCGCGTGTCGGACTCGCGGGATGGCTGCGAAACGGGGTGGGATGCGATCGGCCAGCGTCTGAAAGCTAGCGTCCAGCCCGGGCGCTTCGTGATTTGCGTGGAGTGCTATCCCGGCTGCTTTGAAAAGGAAATTCAAAAACAACTGGCGAGCGCGCTGCTGCCCCAGATCGTGCTGCGCGCGGAAGAATGTTACTTGCCCGAGAGCGCCATCCAATCGCTCTGCGCTCGCGATCTGGGCGATGATCCGGTGTTTGCCTTCATGGGCAAATACGAACTCGCAGAATTCCTAGACGAGCGCGAACTCGCGAAACAAAGAAGCCGCTTGCAGCAGGCATCGGGCACTGTGCTCGTCATCGGCACAGGCGCAACCCTTCTTGCCGAGCAATGGGACCTGCTCGTCTATTGCGACATGGCGAGGTGGGAGATCCAGCAGCGCCAGCGCACTGGTGAAGTGGCGAACCTCGGTTTGCAGAATTTCACGGAACGCGCGCAGGCAAAGTATAAACGGGCTTACTTTGTCGACTGGCGCGTCGCCGACCGCTTAAAAAAGAACCTGATTCCAAAAATTGATTTTCTGCTGGACACAAATCAGCGCGCTCAGCCCAAGTTGATCACCGGGGCTCAGCATCTGGAGGGATTGAAGAATGCGGCGCACAGGCCGTTTCGCGTTGTGCCGTTCTTCGATCCCGGACCGTGGGGTGGTCAATGGATGAGAGAAGTTTGCGACTTGCCGCGGGAGGCCGAGAACTACGCATGGTGCTTTGATTGCGTTCCGGAAGAGAACAGCCTACTGCTTGGCTTTGGCGATGTGCAGGTAGAGATCCCTTCCATTAACCTGGTATTTCATCATCCTCGTGAGTTACTCGGCGAGGCGGTGCATGCGCGTTTTGGAACGGAGTTTCCTATCCGCTTCGATTTTCTCGACACAATGGAAGGCGGCAATCTCTCCTTTCAGGTGCATCCGCTGACCGAGTACATTCAACAGCAGTTTGGGATCAACTATACCCAGGATGAGAGTTACTACATGCTGGATGCGGGGGAGGGAGCATGTGTATATCTGGGCCTGAAAGAGAACATCGACAGCAAACAGATGATGGCCGACTTGCTGCAGGCGCAGGAGGGCACAATTCAATTTGACGCGGACAAATACGTCAATCGGTTTCCCGCCAAGAAGCACGACCACTTTCTGATTCCCGCCGGAACTCCGCATTGCTCGGGAAAGAACAGCATGGTCCTTGAAATCAGCGCGACCCCGTATATCTTCACCTTCAAAATGTGGGACTGGGGACGGCTTGGGCTGGACGGCACGCCCCGCCCAATCCATCTCCAACATGGGTTTCGAAACATCCAGTGGGACCGCACAACACGATGGGTCGAGAAAAATCTGATCAACGCTGTTGAACCCGTCGCCGAGGGCTCCGGCTGGCGCGAAGAGCGCACCGGGCTTCACGAACGTGAATTCATCGAGACACGGCGGCATTGGTTCACCAGCCCGGTCCAGCACTCCACGAACGGGGGGGTGAATGTCCTAAACCTTTGCGAGGGGCAAGAGGCGGTGGTTGAGAGCCCGACAGGGCAGTTTCCTCCGTTTGTTGTTCACTACGCGGAAACTTTCATTGTTCCTGCTGCGGTGAGCGATTATGTGATTCGTCCACATGGCCCTTCCGAAGGGCAAGAATGCGCCACGATCAAGGCCTTTGTGCGCACAAACGCGTAACAAAAGTTTTTATTCTTAACCGGGTGGCGACCTGCTCCTGAAATCAGCGCTTAGGTTCTTTGTCATTCTGCTGTTGTGCGGATTGTGCTCCCTTCCGGCTTTTTCTCAAGAGAAAACGAAGGCGCTTTCGTCAACTGCGCGCTGAGTTCATTGGACGCTACCTTGCCTGATTCGCGGTGTGGCGTGAAGTCTGAGAGTGAGCACTTGGAACGGTTTGATCGGAACGCTGAGATCTCCGTCTTGAATTTTAATTTCGGCCTGGTTGTCTTCAAGCAAATTGCACAGCCAAGCTTGCTCGAACGTGAGGAACGAGCTGCGGATCTTGATGTTCGATGCCTCACCTGCTGTGTCCTGTAAACGAAGAATTGTTCCATCGCCATCTTCCGCGCGCTTCCACGTCAACAAGGTCACTCCGGGCTTTCCGACTTCTAGCAAGCTCGCTCCTTGATTTGGCAGCGATGAGGAATCCTGTGTACCCGGCACATCATCCCGTTCGAGTGGGGTGAGCGCTTCCAATCCGAAGCGTGTCAGCGACGGAGCGTTGAACTGTGCATTGCTTGTGATCGCGTAGCGAAAAGTGAAATCGCCGCCTTGCCACGCAGGAAAGTTAGTACCCCAATAGTTGTTCATGAGCCAGGAAAAAATCGCGCTGCTCTTGGGCTTGAACTCCGCCGGCCATTCGCCGCGAACAATGTCTCCAAAGGCAACCAGAGGAGCGTCGAGCGGAACGACGGTCGCAGCCACTTGCGGATTGTATACAGAAGCCCAGGTTGTGGGCAGGTACCATTCGCGGCTTCCTCCAGCCAGCTCATCTTTAGCTGGATTGACCCACGCCGCCTGAGAACCATACGTGAACGCCGGCGTGGTCACGGCGAAAGGAAACGCCACATAGGCGGACTCTCTCGTGAGCACGCGGTCTTTGTGTAAGTGATAAGTAATCAAGAGTTCTTTTGTAGAGTCCAGTAGCAGAATCTCCGTCCGAATCGATGGGGTATTTGGCGCGGACGAGCTAAGAGTTGCGACGGTCCCAAGAGGGGTTTTCGTCGTCGATATGAGCATTCCCGAAGTCGCTGCATGAACAGTCAACGTCGGAGGTTTCAAGCCAGCTCCAAACCGATAGAGTGAGTTTTCAGGATAGTTGTCCCCACCGGTGACATAGAGATACTGGCCAAATTTGTATGGGCTTGACGAGTCAACGAGTTCGCGCCCCAGCTCTTTGTCAAACACGCTGATTATCGCTCCCGAGGACGGATCCAGCGTAACTCGATAGAACTCGTTCTCGAGAATGTTCCCCGGAATGTCCACCGGCGCAGCGCGTTCTTTCGCAATGGGTTTAATAGTAAATAGTTTGTATCCCACCGCGGGCACGGCCGCAGCCAGGAAGCGCACGCGAACACTGCCCGGGCCGAATCCCGGCAATGAGATTCCTTTACCTTTGTAGAGTATTTCCACGGGAGCCTCAGCGCCGGTTGAGGAGTCGACAAGCGTGGTGCCGTCGGGTAAGTCGGTCTCCACAATGCCGGAACGTAGCCAGTTCAACGAGTTGAAAACAGCGATGGAATTGTCCTTGGTTCTCACCAGCGCTTCGAGCTGAGCCCACCCGCGCTGAATCGATTCGTCGATATCATCGCGCGCCCGCGTTACGCGAGATCCTTTGAGCGCGATTTGGTCCTCGGTCTGGTGGTGCTGCGCCTGGGTAGTCGCGCTAACGTATGTCCACGTGTGCTCGTCATAGAGAAGTTCATTGCGCCAGCCATCATCGAGCATGGCCTTGTCGGGGCGCACGCGGGTATCGATCGAGGAAACCGCGGTGCCCATGATCTCGGCCGTTGCGATGCGATGTTGGTTTTCGCGGTGAATCGCGGTGTGCAGCGCATCGGAGCCGTATCCGTCCTCCCAATAAGGACCGAAGTCGCCTCGAACCACGGGAATCTGGCCCTTCCACTCATGCTCGATCCGTTGCATTGCGGAGTGCACAGTAGAGAACTCAAATTTGGGCCACGCATATTCACCACTGAAACTCGCGACAATTTCACTCTGTTCCCTGGTGAGCGGCGTGTTCTCGAGCTGTGTGCCGAAGATGATCGCGGTACTGGCCGTATAGTCCGGACGCGTATATGCCTGCAGAAAAACCGGCAGCGAATCGCGGATCGACTCCATTCGCCATGGACCGCCAAACAGCGTGTGGGCTTGCAGATAGGCACGCGAGTACCACATGAGCACGCGGCCGCCATCGGGACCTTCCCAATAGAAAGGAGACTTCTCGTTCCATCGCCCAAGCAGCATCACCGGAGCTCGCCAACTGTTGCTGGCTGCTACCAAATACTTAATGCCTGCATCATGCAGAACCGAAGCATAGCCCCACGTGTAAGCCGGGACATCGACAATTTGCGCGGCATCGGCAATTGGCAATTCGTGTTCGCGTGCCAGATTGTGCTGGCCATAGAGAGAACGAGCCAGAGCTTCAAAGGATGCATTCCCGGTATGCTGATTGGCAAACTCCGGCGGAATGACGATACTGCCGGCACGAACATGTTCGAAAAACTGTTCCTGCGCCTCCGGACTGCGCCCGTTCAGATATTGATTGGCGACCCAACTCCCATCGAGCGTCCAACGAAAATCCGGCGTCTTCCTGATCAGCTCCATGGCCTGGTCGATGGATTGGGAATGAAGCTCCGCGACTTTCGCGGGGTAGTCCGTGAAACCAACATCGAGATGCTCGTGCGGTATGAGCGCAATGTTCCACTGTTTCGCCGGCTCGACCGTCGCGGACGCGGAAAGCTTCCCGATGCTCACTGCGGCTTCGGCGGCACCGGTCCACTCCGGCACATCAAAAACGAGTCGCGCCTCGCCGAATTCGTTGGTCGTCGCGAATGGTCTGCTGAAAGAATGGCCGCCGACCCGAAGGTCCACATTGTCGTTCTTGGGAAGCGCGGAGGCGCTCATGAAAACATCCACTACCTCCACTATCCCCGCTTTAGTTTCACGATAAAAGATTGTTGGCTCAATTCGAGCGCTGAAGGCATTTCCGTTGTATTGCTCGGCGCTATCCTGAACCAGTTCGAGCGCGTCGTAGATGAGGCCGCTGTGTCCTGGCGCAATGGCACCGAGCGAATTTTGTGCCGCGGCCGGATCGTCCATGGCGGTGAGAACGAACGCGTTCTCTCCTTTTCGAAACCAGGCAGCGGGGATCGAAACTGTTTTTTCGTCGATGGAGGTCTGGGGAACAAATGTCCCTTCCCAATCGCCGGCTCGGAAGTCGAGTTTGGGATGGAAGTAGAAAAATCCGGAGTGCCCGTTAACACTAAGCTTTAAGAACGAGAGACGCGGCGTCTCGTACAGGATGGCGAGTTTCAGCCGATAAACACCGAGAGGGGCATCGTTCAGCACAAATTTCACCGTGAACGGGTGCAGGCGCCCACCGGCGATCCCGTTGGCCGGCCCAGGCTGAAAGCGGTACCAATCCTTATCGCTATTTTGGCCGACCACGAACACGGGGTCGCTCTTGGCATCGGCATAGTTGATGTCTTGACTCTTAAATTCGCCCGAAGATCCGTCGAAGGTTCCGATCTTCCAGAGCGTTTTTTCGGTTGCGTGCGCGGCGGTAGTCAGAGTCACCGCCATCAGGAGAGCGGCCATCGTTACTTTGCGAATTGTTTTCGTGGTTACCATTTCGGCTGCGTGATCACAGTGCCCCGCCGGCGCGGGTCGTCAGTCTAAGGCTCCCATCTCATGTTGTTTGGAAAATTCGTGATAGCGGGCAAGCTTGTCGCGGTCGACTTCCGGCCCACTGGACTTTGACATAACCATCCCTTTGTCTTGTTTCATTTCATCTGGCTAACACTGGTGTTGTCAGCCCATGGTGATAAATCCGAGGTTTGACTTGTTTGGCTGATCTTTGAACCTATATAGTGATTTCGATTCCGGGTCAAGCATTGGGTGAAGCAGGATTGATGGGACTCTGGATGGCCGAGCAGCGGACGGATTATGATTCAAGAGTCCCTCCAAAACTCTGGGAGCACCGATGAGAAAATCGTTGAATTGCGCCTTTTTACTCTTTCTGCTTTTTTCCGCGGGTGTCATGCTCGCCGAAAACACGCACCTTAATTGCGTCCCCTCATTTCCTTTTCAACAGGAGTGGCAAGGAGCCGACGCTGCATATTCAATTCCGCTACAAGATGGCCGCGTGGCTTGGATCTTCGGCGATACACTCTATGGCGATCAACGCCTGGTCACCGGCGAAGAGCCTCGCATGGTGCATAACACGATCGGTATTTCTACGTGTAAGGACGGGAAGTGGAAGATCGACTACACGATCAAGAAAGACGCGAAAGGTAATCCCGATAGTTTTTTCAAACCACAGCAGGACAACGGTACCTATTATTGGGCGCTCGATGGAGTCGAACATAACGTTGAACATAACGACGAACTCTGGATCACGCTGGTCTGCGTGCGCAACGTACCGCACTCAAACGCTTTTGCGCTAGGCTTCGAGATCTGCGGAACCGATCTCGCACACGTGACGGGGCTGGAAAGCGATCCCCAGAACTGGAAGGTTGCGTATTTCCCGCTCGTGGCGGAAGCCGTGCACGCGAATCCCTCGGCTTCCGCGTTGATCGAGGACGACTATCTTTACCTCTACACGTTGTACGAACTGGGAACCAGGCCGCAAATTCTCACTCGAATTCCGTTGCGAGGTCTAGGCGACCCCAGGAAGAACCTGCAGTACCTCGGCAGCGACGACAAGTGGCACGACGGGATTGAGCCGGCCAAGGCAAAAATCATCATGAAGACCGGGGCCTCGGAAATGTCGGTGCGCTATCACCCGGAGCTGAAGAAGTGGATCGCCGTGATGGTCGATCCTCAGATCTTTTCCGACAAAGTGATCCTTCGAACCTCGCCGAGTTTGATTGGCCCCTGGACCGATGGCGAAGTGATCTATCGCATCCCGATCCTGCAGAAGAGCGATCCGAAATACGATGCTGACACTTTCTGCTACGCGGGCAAGGAGCACCCCGAGTTCGAGCAACCGGGCGAATTGCTGTTCACCTATGTGTGCAACACGATGAAGCCAAGAAAGCTGTTGGCCGAGCCGAACATTTACTTCCCGCAGGTGGTGCGCATGCCAATGCCGGACTCCGCGAAGAAATAGTTAGTCGATAGTTAGTCTGCGAGAACACGTTTGCAAAAAGCGAGAGTGCGCCGGACCTGTTGCGTCCAATACCGCCAGTCATGGCCTCCGGGAAATTCTTCATAGACATGAGGCACGTGCAATTCGGTGAGTTCCCTGTGCAGCGCACGGTTCGGCTCGATGAGCGAATCCTCGGTCCCGCAATCGAAGCGGATCGGCGGAAGCGTGTCATGATTCACCTTTGCCCAGTGCAGCAAGTCAGTGTCGACATAGCCCGCGTACTGAAATGCCTGTGCGGGATACGGAATGAACTGCGACAACTGCTCAAGCTTGGTGATCGAGGAATGCGCAGAAATTCCCTGAACCTGCGACGCATATTTCATGCCTAAGCGCAAAGC
>Ga0302140_10010657_pt1 | contig 11339 bp, 6 predicted proteins | sample I_Bog_E1_1_FD_202095 | JGI IMG/M metagenome (GOLD analysis project Ga0302140, IMG submission 202095) | Peat permafrost microbial communities from Stordalen Mire near Abisko, Sweden - I_Bog_E1_1 | ecosystem: Environmental > Terrestrial > Soil > Wetlands > Peat | place: Sweden: Abisko, Stordalen...
CTGTGGCCGCAACCCACTCCAGCCCGTGCGACAGCTCCCACATGGCCAGCTCGGGGCCGGCGTATTCGGTCATGGGCCCGGAGTAGATTTCCTGCTCGGCGTTGGGCAGCGAGAAGGGATTGATATGCAGCTTGGCGGGCAGGCAGACAAGGATGGCCAGCACACCCAGCCAGCGCAAAGGCGAGGCAGGAAGCTGCGCCAGAGCCTCAAGCCGGAAGGTATGCTGCGAGGCGGCGATGGAAACGATGGCCAGCAGGAAGACCACGTTGTAGGCGACGCTGAGGACAGCTTCGCGGGCAGAGCCGATCTCGCCAAAGATGGAGCGCGAAGAGAAGCCCGCGGCGATGATGCACATCGAGGGGAGCTCCAGCAGCGCCAGCAGCAGGATCAGATCGCCCTCGAATCCGCCAGAGGAGGGCAGCACGGGCAACAGGCCCACCGCGCCTGCCGCAGCGGAAACGGCGATCAGCGGCCACAGCTTCATCAACATGCCGGCTACGCCGCTACGTGGGGGCGTGCTTTTGCCGAGCAGCTTGATGAAGTCGTAGAACGGCTGCATGAAGGGCGGGCCGATGCGGCCCTGCATGAGAGCAACGGCTTTGCGTTCGGCCCAGAGAAAGAACCACGCGAAAGGCACGGCGAAGAGAAGTCCCGGAAAGATGAGCAAGCGGGCGAGTGCGGTGGTCAGGTTCATAGCTTCACCTCTGCCGCAGCGGACTCGGTTTTGCCCGAGCACGCGCAAGCGCCGCCGCATCCCGGACCGACCAACGGCATGACGACCGGCTCGATGGGCTGCTTTTTCGCGGCTCTCTCGGCAAGAATCTCAGCGGCCTTGGCCACACCCTGGATAATGGCGTCGGGACGGGGCGGGCAACCGGGGACAAACACATCCACCGGCAGATGCTTGCTGAGCGGCCCGGCGAGGGTGCGGCTGTCGATGAAGACGTTGGTCGTGGCGGGGCAGGAGCCGATGGCAATCACGGCCTTGGGCCCGCACACTTGGCCGTAAACGGTCTTGATGGCGTTCACCGCGTTGTGGGTAATGGGGCCTGTGACGCAGAGAATGTCGGCGTGGCGCGGACTGCCTTCCAGGCGCACGCCCAACTGCTCGGCATCGTAACGTGGGGTGAGGCTGGCGATCAGCTCGATATCGCAGCCGTTGCAACTGCCCCCGTTCATGTGGAAGAGCCAGGGGCTGCGACGCCGGGAGTAGCACATCAATTTGGTCCAGAGGTTCATGGTCTCCCCCCAACGAGCATTCCGATCAGGCTGGGCCAAAGACCACCAACCACCAACAATCCGGCGAGCACTACGATCACGCCTTGCAGAACCAGCGGCTCACTGATTGGATGCGCGGCTGGCTGTGGCGGACTCGTGAGCGGCGGATCGGAGTCCTGCGCCGGACCCCACCAAACACGGGTCAGCGCAAGCACATAGGCGATCAGCGCGAGGATAGAAGAGAGGACAAAAATGCTCAGAAGAAGTGGGCTGATTTGCAGCGCGGTTTCATAGAGCCGCCAGCGGCCGATGAATCCAAGCGTGGGCGGAATGCCGAGCATGGCAAGCATTCCGAAGAGGAATCCGAAGGCGCTGACCGGGTAGCGTATGGCGAGGCCTGTCGCTTCGTTGGTGAGCGCGCCGTCTGCTTCGGGGCCGCTTAGGCAGATGAAGAGCAGTGCTTTGGCGAGAGCGTGAGTGGCAGCCGCAATCAACCCGCCTTCAACACCGAGTGTGAAGTTCATGGAAAAGACTGCAAGCAGCAAAAAGCCGACGTCTTCAATGGTTGAAAGAACCAGCAAGCGTTTCAGGCTGCGCTGCGTAAGCATTAAGAGGGCCGCGAAAAACGACGTCGCAGCGGCCATGCAAAGCAAGACTCCGTGGGGTGCGAACCAGTGGTCGGGTAAATATCCAACAGAAATCCAGAACTCGCCGAAGGCTGCCATATCGACGACCGCGATAATCAGGCCAAGCACCAGGGCAGGAACTTCGTCAGCTAGACTGAGCAGCCAAAAGAAGAGCGGAATGGCGGCCAGCTTGACGCCAACGCCAGTAATGAGCATCGTCCATGCCCAATCAATCTGACCACGCTCCCGCAACAAGTCGCTACTGACAAGAGACAGTGCCGAGATGAGAACCACTGCAAGGTACGTTAGCTTCGCAGAGAGTGTCCGTGCGGTCTGCCAGACCAGAGCCACAGTCACGAGCGCGCTCAACTCCAGAAGTCCGAGACGAAACCAGCGATCAGGCACGATCAATCCCGCGACGGTGGCTGCGCATGCGAACGCCATGAGAGGCGCAAGCCGACGGCTCTTTGCATGACTCAGAGCTGCCACGATCAATGCGATCCCGGCTACAGCGCAGAAGACGGAGAATTCAGGCGCATTCGCCGGAACAGCGATATCCCAGTTTTTATTTGGGGTAAATCCCGAAGCAAACCGGCGAACGCAAGCCATCACGGCCGCCGCCCCTACGACGACCAGGGCAGCCGCGTAACGCTCCATCCAGCCGACCGCGATGCCCAGCACGCGCGAAACGGCTTGCAAGCCGCGCCAAACGCCGAGATAAACGCGATCCACATTGGACCAGCGGAAGAATTCATGCCAGTTTTGCAGGAAGATGTCGGAAAAATCGCCGGCCGTGAGCCGCCCCTGGTCAGACAACGGCTCTCCGCCTGTAAAGATTCCGCCACCGGATAGCGCAGCGCCGCCGCCAGCCGTCGCCGTTACCTGTATCGGGCGGGCGACATAGGCGATGAGATAGATAAGCCCGCCGAGAACCAGCGAAACCACCGCCAGCACCAGGCCGCCCATCGTCGAGAAACTGCCCGCATCGGCTGACAGTCCAAGCCATGTGACATGCACACCCGCGCCCAGCCCCAACGTTGCGAGAATCGGATTGAGCAGATAGTTGACAGCCAACTGCGGAGCTACGCCCAAAACGACGCTGCCCGCGGCCATGAAGCCCATGCCCCAGACCATGGTCGGCGGGGACTCGTGCGCGTCTTTGGTAGCCTCAGTCAACGGACCCAGAAAGACCGCACTGGTAGCCTTGGCGCACAGGAAAACCGTGCCGAGGCTTACAGCCCACGCAACCATGGCAGGAACCGCCCATCCGGCCTGCAAGGCCGCCGCGTAGAGCATCCACTTGCTGGCGAAGCCGCTCATCAGCGGAATGCCCATCATGCTGCCCGCGCCGATCAGCCATGACAGCGTGGTCTGCGGCATGCGCTGCGCCAGGCCGCCCAGCTTGTTCATATCGCGGGTTCCGGCAGCGTGCTGCACCGAGCCTGCGGTCAGGAACATGCCGCCCTTGAAAAATCCGTGGTTGAGACAATGCAGCAGGCCGGCTGTGATGGCCAGCGGCGTGCCGATGCCGATGCCCATCATCATGTAGCCGATCTGGCTCACTGTGGAGAAGGCCAACATGCGCTTCAAATCGGTCTGCACCATGGCATACATCACGCCCACGGCCATGGTGATGGTGCCGATCCAGACCAGCGTTGTGCCGCCCCAGGGCACCGATCCCGCGCCAAAGCTGTACATGCGGGCCGCGAGGTAAACGCCGGCCTTGACGTAGCAGGCCGCGTGCAACAGGGCGCTTACCGGTGTCGGCGCGGCCATGGCTTCGGGAATCCAGGTATGCAAAGGCACCTGAACGCTCTTGGCCACCAGCGCCACCAGCATCAGAACAAAGATTCCGCCTGTGAAGCTATGCGCCACGGCCGGGTCGGTCCACAGGGCGCTGCCGGTGCGGAAATAGATGGTCAGGATGCCCGCCAACAACCCGTAGCCGGCGATGTGGGTCATCAGCAGCACCTTGCGCGCGCCCGCAACCGCCTCGCGGTTGCTATACCAGAAGCCCACCAAACTGAAGGAGCAGAGGCCAATCACTTCCCAGCAGAGGTAGAAGACAAACAGATTGGCGCTATAGACCAGCCCGACGAAGCCGGCGATGAAGATCAGCATTGAGGCATAGAAACGGGTCGCGGACTTGTCGTGGGCCATGTAGCCGATGGAATAGAGCAAAACAAAGCCGCCCAGGCCCGTCCCCATCAGCGCAAAAAGGACGCTGAGCGCGTCGACGTGGAGAACCAGGGCCAGCGGCCCATCCCATTGCAGCAGATTGAGATCGAAGGATTGTCCTGCCCGAACCAATGGAACCATGCCCACTACGGCAAGCAATGCGGGCAGACAGGAAAGCGCGGCTAGAATCCCCTTCATGCGGGCGGAATAGACCCGCGCAACGAGAATCTGTAGCACTGCACCCAGCAGAAGCGAAGATGGCGCAACCAGGATGAGGGTCGCAGCGTTCATGCTTGAAATACTAGGTTGCCGAATGCCCTCAAGATGTGATGCTGCTCACGCGCAAGATAATATGTCGCAATGTGGGATGGCAAAGACCCGCCTTGAAACCCATTTCTTCCATGGGATTGGATCAACCTGCCGTCATCTCCTGGCCTTTGGCCTCGCGGCCCAGCGACGCCAAGCCCGCCAGTGTCAGCGCAACCACGATCACCGTAACCGCCAGCACGGCTGGATAATTGCCCCAGCGCTCGGCAGCCAGAGCCTGGGCCTTGCCATTCCATGAGGTCACAAGCCCACCCAACTGGTAGGCAAGCCCTGGAGCCGTGGCCCGCACCGGAGCCGGCGAAAGCTCGGTGAGATAAGCAGGCACCACTCCCCACGCCCCCTGCACCATGAACTGCATGAGCACCGCGCCGACGCCCAGCGTGAAGGCCGAATGCCCATAGGCGTAGAGCGGAATCACAGGAATCGCCAGCAGCGCCGCGGTCACAATGGCGCGCTTGCGCCCCCACTTCTCCGACAGCGATCCAAACACAATGCCGCCGCCAATGGAGCCAAACCCGTACAGAACGCCGATTAGCCCGACTGTGCCCGGTTTCAGCTTGGCGAAGACGGTGAGGAAGGTCGGATATAGGTCCTGCGTACCGTGCGAGAAGCTCATGAAAGCGGTCATGAGCAGCACCAGGAAGAGGAACGTGGGGAGAAACTCCAGCAGTCTTGCGGGCGTCTTTTCTGCCACAAGGCCGACCTCCGTTGCCGTCCTCGCCAACCGTTTCTTTGCCCCCGCAAGCCAGACCGGCGATTCCTCCACCTGTGCCTGCACATAGAAGACCAGCAAAGCCGGCGTCGCCCCCAGAATGAACAGGCCTCGCCAGCCGATCCAATGAAAGAAAAGCGCAAACGCGGCCGAGGCCAGAATCGACCCCATCGCGTAGCCCTCCTGCAAGATGCCGGAAAATGTTCCGCGGCCCTCCTTCGGCAGCGTCTCAAAGGCCAGCGCCGCGCCCACACCCCACTCCCCGCCCATGGCCAGCCCGAACAGCGCACGCAATACCAGAAGCACAGTCAACGACGGCGCGAAGGCGCAGGCCAGCTCAATCATGGAGAAACTGAGAATATTCGCCATCAAGACCGGCCGCCGGCCATAACGATCGGCCAGCATCCCAAATAGAATTGCGCCCACCGGCCGGAAGGCCTGGGTCATGAAGACCGCGCCCAGCACCGCAGACGGCTTGGCGTGGAACTCCCCCGCAATCGCTGGAACACAGAAGATGAGGATGAAGAAATCGAGCGAATCGAGCGTCCAGCCCAGGAAGGCAGCCACAAATGTGTGGCGCTGGGGGCGGGTCAGGCGTCGGAAAGGTTCAAACACAGACATTGGCCGGAGAATAACAGACCTCATCTGGCGATGGCCCGGATGATGCCTGGCAGCGCTCTTGGATGTTTCAATTTGCTCAACTCGTAGGAACCGAGGAGAGGCCCAGGCAGTCTAAATCCCGGAATTTTCTATATGTAGGGATTGTGCCGGGAGGGGGCATTGAGCCTCTCTGGCCTTGCGGCCGGTGGGGTTTGAGTGCGCCAATTGCGGATTGTCTTAACTGGCGTTATGTATCCCCCCATCCGATAGAATGGTGAACTGAACAGGAATGCGGACCATGCGGCTGTCAATGATGGATTTATCGGTGCTTCTGGCTCCGGCCTTGCTGGCCGTGACGGGTTGCTCCGTGAATCACCTGGCCGCCACACCCGCAAACTCGACCTTCTCCATCTCGCCTGGCATCGGCTCTATTGATACCAATTGCACCGGCTGCAATGCAGCCAGCGCCCAGGGAGCATCGGTTGAGCGATTCACCGCGACGCTCGCCAGCGGAGGCGCTGCAAAGGTCACCTGGTCAGTCTCTGGCGGGGATGCCAATACAGGCCCCGGCACAATCACATCCGAAGGCCAGTACACACCGCCTCCCTATCTCACCGCTGACCGCGTACCGGTTCTAGTGACCGCTACGCTCGAGTCGAACACCACGGCCACCGCACTACTTACCGTGACGCCAGGTTTTCTACAGCCGCTTACGCCGGAGAATGCTGCTCTTGGCGCGAACGGGCAAGTGACCATTACCGGCTATCTGGCCCTCGCCAGTGGCAACTCTGGAATCAACTTCGCCCTCTCAAACACCGCAACGGGTTTGACCGGCGGCCAGGGTTCGCTTGGCTTGACTACCTGCCAGCGTAGCACCCAAGCCTTCGTCTCTTGTTCGGTGGCCTACACGGCGCCCGCTTCGATCGCAGTCACTAGCGCAACGTGGATTGTGGCCACTACTGGAAGTTCGTCTTCAAGGGCCGTGGTTGAAATCCTGCTGAACACCGCTGGCGTGTCGAGCAATCCTTCCAGCCATCAGGCGCAGTCCATGTCACCGGTTGCTCTGGGCAGCTCGGGAGGCAACAACAACGACTATGACACGAAGGGAAATCAGATTGTCGATTGCTGTAGCGGCACCCTGGGCTCTCTCATTCAAGACAACGCCAACCACCAATATCTGCTGAGCAGCAACCACGTGCTGGCGCGCAGCGACCATGCCAGCGTGAGCGACGCTATCATCCAACCTGGACTGATCGACAACGACTGCACGCCTAGCGGAGATGGACCGGGTACAACACCCGTTGCATCGCTTTCCGGCTGGCTTCCGCTCAGTTCCGCGGCCACCAATGCGGATGCAGCCATCGCTCAAGTCGATTCAGGGGCAGTCAATCCCACGGGCAGTATTTTAGAGCTGGGCGCCAAACAGGCTGACGGTTCGCTGGCCGCCGCTCCCCCCGGCATCTCTTCCAGCGGCGGCAAGGGCGAGGCGGCGACTCTCGATCTGCTGGTGGCCAAGAGCGGACGGACAACGGGGCTGACCTGCGGCAGCATCTCTGCTGTCGCGTTGGACGTAACCGTCGATTACTACCTGGATTGCGCTGAGACCAAGCCCTATCTGACCAAGACCTTCACCAACCAGCTCGCCATCAGCGGCAACCAGTTCAGCGATGCGGGGGACTCCGGCTCGCTGGTGGTGGATGCCGCCAATGCCGAGCCGGTCGGCCTTTACTTTGCAGGTGGAATGGACTCAGCCGGCGTCAGCCAGGCTGTAGCTAATCCAGCAACCGACGTATTGAACGAGCTCAGCGCCCAGGCTGTAGAGGGAACAAGCTATGCCTTTGTGGGCGGCGCCGATCATCCGGTCAGTTGCCTCAACTATGGCGACAGCACGGCCGCCGCAGCACAGGCCCGCACGCTCACCGAAGTGGAGGCTGCGCGCGCCCAGCAGACCCTCGCGCAGGCTCGCATGATAGTTAACCCGGCCGCGGGGATTTTGGGCGTAGCCACCGGCAAAAGCAGCGACCACCCCGGCGAGGCTGCCATCCTGCTGTATGTGGATGAAAGCATGACCGTAAACGCGCCGGCGACGGTGGACGGCGTGCGTACCGTAGCGATTCCAACGACCGCCCACGCGGTAGCCTTCGGCTCTGCGCCGCCAACTGCGCTTGAAGCCCGCATAGTCTCCGCGCTGCCGACTCAAACCCTCGGGGCAGCCATCACCATCAAGCAGCAGATCGCGCACAGCCTGATGCGGAAGAATCCTGCATTTTTCGCCGTCGGCGTGGGCCAGAGCCTGGACAACCCCAGAGAAGCCGCGCTGGTTGTTTATGTGGACCGCAAGCGGCTTCCTGCTCAATTGCCCCCGACCATTAACGGCCTCCGCGCGCGCTACGTTGTGATGGACCGCTTGCACGTCACCCGATCCTACGCGATGCCGTCACCGTCCAAACTGCACTGCATGCCCCACCCGGCGGCAGGCCAGCCAGCCGCATTCCCCGTTGACAATCTGTTCCGGCCCCGGACCCTGAAGCTCAACTAAACAGATGCCACAGCCGCATGGCTTGCTGAAGCTGTCAGACTCGCATCGTCCGGAATGAAAATCTGAAAGACGGCGCCGGACGCCTTTCCCTGGGCATGAGTGCGGCTGCGGACATGCACCAGCCCTCGGTGCTTCACAATAATCTCGTGGCTCACCCACAGGCCCAGCCCTGTTCCCGTCACTTCCTTGGTGGTAAAAAAGGCTTCGAAGATGCGCTCGCGCACTGCCGGTTCCATGCCTGCGCCTGTGTCGGCCAGCGTGAATCGGACCCCCGTCTCCTCGGGAGCATGCCAGTTCCGCGAACGCCGCGCGCGCACCCGCAGGCTGCCGCCGCCGCTGGTGGCGTCGATGGCATTACCCACCAGGTTGGCGAAGACCTGGCGCAGCTCGCCGGCAAAGCAAAACAGGTCCATCTCCGGATCGTATTCCCGCTTGATTTCGATGCTCAGGCTGTTCATCCGGCTTTGATAAAGGCTGAGTACCGAATCCAGGAGTTCAGACATCTTGGCGCGCGTGGGCAGCGTGGATTGGCGATAGAAGCGCAGCGTTTGCTGAGTAATCTCCGTAATGCGCTGAGCCTCGTGCATGGCCATTGCTACGTAATTCAACGCTGGATCCTCTAGCTGGCAGAAATTGCGCAGCAGGAAAAGCAGATTGGTGATGGCCTCCAGCGGATTGTTGATCTCGTGCGCAATCGAGGCGGCTAAGCGTCCTGTCGCTGCCAGCTTTTCGGTCCTTCGCAGCGCCTCTTCGCTGCGCTTGCGGTCGCTGGCGTCCAGCACAATGACGCCCACCCAGCGTATCTGCTGGGGCGTGGTCCGCACCGGGTAAGCGCTCACCAGCCAAGTCCACGGCAGGCTGGGAGTGCCGCTCAGGCCGCCGAGTTCCAGGTTGTTCACCGGCTCCTCGCTGGCAAAAACCTTGCGCACAGCGTTCTCCAGCTCCTGCGCCACTTGTTGCGGCAGCAGCTCCGGCGGAGTCCGGCCCAGGTGACGGCTCAGCGGTACTCCGGTCATCTCCGCGAATACCTGATTCACGCGCACAAACCGGCAGTTGCGGTCAAAGAAAGCCAGGCCAATGGGCGCGTTGGCCAACATCGAATCCAGCAGCGACAGCGTATCATTCAGGCCCGAGCGCTGCTCTTGAATCGAAGCAACCATACGATTGAACGCCTCAATCAGGTCGCCGATCTCGTTTTGCACGGTCACCGGCAACGGGAAGTTGCCGCCCATCTCCGGCGATCTCATCAACGCTCCCGTGCCGCGATGCAGAATCGCCAAGGGCCGGGAGATCGAGCTGGCCATAATCAACACCAGCAGTGCCGACGCCAAAACCCAAATGACGCCGAAAATGATCGTATCGCGCAGGATCGCCTTCAGCGCTTCATCGTCCCAGGCTCGCTCCCTTTCGACCCAGGCAAATCCGCGCAGATCTTTGCCGGTATAGATGGGCTTTACGCACTCCCAATGGCCCTCTCCCAGGTCGAAGACCCTGGGCGCGTCTGTAATTATCAGCGGAATCTGCGCACGCTCAACCTGATTGAGAGCAACGTGATCCGCTTCCCCTTCACTGACAAAGAGCACGACACCTGCCGGATCGGTGACTTTGGCAAGGGCCACGCTCGGCGATTCGCCCACCATCTTCACAGACAGGCCTACCCAGCCGGGCCGGTTCTGCAGCAGGGCCTCTTTGGCATCAAGCGACATGAGGGTGACTTGATGAGCCAGGCCCTGTAGCATGCGCTGATGCACCTCTTGTGCCTGTTGGTGGATCAGCAGAGCCGCAAAAAGCGCAAGCGAAAGCGCCTCCAGCAGCACGAGGCCCGCCAGCATCTGCCATCGAATCGTCCGTGGCCACCAGCGCATGCGCAAGCCTAGAACCTCCGCTCCATTCTGCAATTAAGCTATTCTCTTCTCAATCTCTATTTGGATGCCAGCGCCGCGGCAATCTGCCGCCCGTGAAACCGCCCGTTCTCAATGAAAATCTCGTTGGTGCGCGAGCCGGCCACAATCACGCCTGCAAGATAAATACCCGGCACATTGCTCTCGAGTGTCTCCGCGTCGCACACCGGCAGCCTGTCCGGACCCTCAAAGCGCACGCCCAGTCCCTCCAGAAAGTCGAAGTCGGGATGGTATCCGGTCAGGGCAAAGACGAAATCGTTCTTGAGCGTCACGCGGCCCTCCGGCGTTCTGACGACGACGTTGTCCGGGGTAATCTCAACCGGCTGCGAGTCAAAGTACGCCCTGATCTCGCCGTTCTTGATGCGGTTCTCAATATCCGGCTTGATCCAGTACTTCACGTGCGGCTGAATTCCTGGCCCGCGGTAAACCAGCGTCACCCGCGCCCCGCTCCGCCACAGCTCCAGCGCCGCAATGGCCGCCGAATTCTTGCCGCCGATGACCATCACGTCCGTCTCGAAATAAGGATGCGGATCGACGTAATAGTGATGGACTTTGCTCAGCTTCTCGCCGGGGATGCCTATGAGGTTGGGCAGATCGTAATACCCTGTCGACAACGCCAGCTTGCGCGTCTGGATCGCCCCCGTCCGCCCAAAGCGGTCTTCGGTATGCACGGTGAACGCACCGTCAGCGCCCGTTACCCGCTCCACGCGATGGTACTGGCGCACGTCCAGCCGGTAGTAGGCGGCCACCAGCCGGTAGTATTGCAACGCCTCATTGCGCGTTGGTTTGGGGTTGGGACTGGGAAATGGAATGCCGCCAATCTCCAGCAACTCCGGCGTCGTGAAAAACGTCATGTGCGATGGGTAGTGGAAGAGCGAGTTGCACAGGCAGCCCTTGTCCACCACCACCGGTCGCAGCCCCACCTTTTGCGCCTCAATTGCGCATGCCAGCCCCGTAGGCCCAGCGCCCACCACCAATAAATCGAAGATTTCGTCCCGTGCTGCTGCCGTTTCCAATGTAGGGTCGTTCATGCCTCTAGCTTAGGACATCCGGGGGCGAGAAGCGGAAATTGGGCGGGCTTCCCCTGTGTGAAATGTCAAATGATGGTAGAATTGTAGAATAGAATGGTGGAAAGGTAGACCTCGATGGCCCTGAACATCAAAGACGAGGAAACATATCGGCTAACCAGCAAATTGGCGAAACTCACCGGCGAGAGCCTGACGCTGGCTGTCAAGCCA
>Ga0302140_10010664_pt1 | contig 11334 bp, 10 predicted proteins | sample I_Bog_E1_1_FD_202095 | JGI IMG/M metagenome (GOLD analysis project Ga0302140, IMG submission 202095) | Peat permafrost microbial communities from Stordalen Mire near Abisko, Sweden - I_Bog_E1_1 | ecosystem: Environmental > Terrestrial > Soil > Wetlands > Peat | place: Sweden: Abisko, Stordalen...
AGATGTATGGAGTTTCGGTCTCGCCATTATGGAGCTGGCTATCGGCAAATTCCCCTTCGATGCCAGCGAGCACCTGTCCGACGGTGATGGAGCCCCGTCTGGCATTCTGGATCTACTGCAGCAAATTGTGTATGAGCCTGCACCAAAGCTTCCCAAAAGCGAAGCCTTTCCACAGATTCTAGAGGATATGATACAAAAATGTATGGCGAAGGCACCAGAGGAACGACCTACGCCGCAAGAGCTTTATGTGAGTATTAGCCGTGTGATTCTAGAAGGCTATTCTGACGTCCTCACAGGAACGTGAACCTTTCGTACAAGCTGCTAAGCGAACGCCTGTTGATCTAAAGGAGTGGGCCGTGGGCTTGATCGAGCGAGATAATCGAAAGTCGCATCTTGCACCACAGCTATCCCCATCCACTCAACAACTCCTTCGCTCTGGAGATTCGCCGACAGGACCATATGTTACAAACTCTCCAGACTACTCTCTACCAACACCAACGTCTGGCGATATTCCAATTGGTGGAGGCGACGTTCGGTCAGCAATCACATCACCACAATATAATGAACCTCTCGGTAATACTCGATCGCCTACAAAGAATGGATCCAGCAGCGTTGGGCGTGCAACAGGCGCTCCTTTCCATCCTGGACTTCCTCCAAGAGTCTCAACTACCAATTCTGTCCCTAAAGTCACAACTCTTAACGCACCGGATCAAGCTTCGAACGGACCTTCAAGTGCTGGCGCTGCCACCTTCTCAACGACATCACTTCCAATACGGCCAGCACCTCCCGCAGGGCCATTGCCTCCGCCTCCTGTGCCTCGAAAGGAGGATTCGGATTTGAAGAAGGAAAGTCGGCGACAAGCAACCTTTGGAAATGGTCTGTATGGATCTGGCTATGCAGCGAATGGCCAAGGTCAATGAGCTCGCCAACCTCGCATCTGCATATTCTTATCAGCCTCTTCATCTCGACATCGCTAGCACCCATGAAGCATATCTCGGCGCACCATATATTCGATTCAATGTTTTCTTTGTATCATGCATGTCACTTCTGAAATTCGAGTGGAACAATCTGAACCTCTGAAAAGGACGAAGTATGGAAATCTCAAATCAAAGTGCGGCGGTGCTTTAGGCGTATTTAGACGAACAAACTGTTTACGATCGAACTTTTAGTTACTTTTGTAACCCCTTCATCGATGCTGATGATATATCAAGTAAATTTAATGAACATAGCGTCTGAATTTTCTGGTATAGGTACAGTATCACTAACTTATTCTCAACCTCTATGCAGCAGCGCTCTCTCCCTTCTCATCCCTTAACACCCCTTCCGTCCTTCCCTTCGTATCACTCTCCTCATCCCCCTTCCCAATCTGTCCCACAAATCCTTCCTCTAGAATACCCACCAGCTCATCTAATTTCCAAATCACCAGATCAGTATGCTCGTGCTGTGCCAGATGCACATTGACTTCATTCGCAAGCAGCACAGTCGCCGCACCGGCCCGGAACCCAGCCATCATGTCGTCTATCGAATCCCTGCGGTGGCGTCAGCGCTTGCCCATATCCATAGTTATAGCATTATCATTATTGATAATGGGCTGGGATATCAAGAGCGGTAATGTTTGTCATTCTTCACCGCTATATGCAACAGGAGGGGTCGAGAAGGGACGGGACGGGACGAGAATGTCATATGAACGCTCAACTTACCCTACCATGATGAAGTTCCCAGCATCTCCTACAACCTCGCCGTTCTCCTCCTTTGTAAAGCCCCAGGATTTGGCAATGTGAAGGATTCCTGCTGGAGATGGTTTGGGTGGCTTAAAATCTCTTGTCACAACTTTGAAAGTTAGATCACTTTCATGTGTCTGAAAGGCTGAGGAAAACGAACCAGGAGAAAACTCAAACGAGGGCAAGAACTTTGTTAACAGGTGATTTACGGGGGCGTCGAAATTTCTTGTGCAAATACCGCGTGGGATCTCTCGGGATTCAAGGTACTCCATTAGAGGCACAATGCCGGGTTGCGGTTGCTGAGATACCATTGCTTCTCGTTCTATGGAACGGATCTTCTCCAGAGCAGCTGCTTCCTCATCTGGCGGTAGCGAATGGCAGTGGTCAAGAATATCCACAGATTTGTCTATGCCCAGAGCCTGTCTCATCAATCTAGAGTACATCGAGTCAGCAAATTTTCCTTTCGAGCGTGACAGTCGAGCCGTATGGATGAAGAATTCCCGTTGGGCATTTCTGCTTACTGAAACATGTAATTTTGCGGTAGGCTGGAAATACAAGTTAGCTCCAAGTTCCATAAAGAAGCAATGTATTACACGTGGTCTTGATAGGGCTCGGTGGGACTTGTGGGGCCAAACTGGAGGGGGGAAAAGTCATTTGGTGAGGAAGAAGAGGGGTAAGACTTTCAGCACTGCTTCATCTAGATGAAAGTCGGAATGAAACAAAATACTCGAAACAAGTTTGGAATCAAAGACAACGGGTAAACACTTGTGAAGAGCCTGTCAGGTGAGATTCTAGTCATGGGCCTTGGGCGGGGCAAAGCCAACTTCAGTACTTGAAGTCTGATGCTGGGAGAATTGTGATAACAGGTAGCCATTGAACAAGCGCTGGCGCGCGGAAAATGAAGTAATCAGGTTTGCTAAGTTTTCATGTCGCAAACATGATCAGACGTAGATGTAAACAGATTCTGAAATGGCTTTGAATTACAAGTGTGAATTCAGACAAGTTATGCATTCAACGCATAGTTTCCAGATAGCACACTCTGCACGTTACCCAATGACCAACAATTCGAAGTGAACGGCAAATCTGAAGCCCAGCATGACGTGCTAGCTCTATGTTCGAATTTCAAGAGGATAAGATCAAAGCGTGAAGATTCTTCTGATGCCCAGTTTAAAGAATTGCTCACGCTGACCCCGTAGCTCAAATTGAGACCAGAGTGTACATGGTTTAGTACAACAGCACTGGCAGGGCACTTGTTCCCATTACCCTAGAGATCACACAACCATCTCTTAGAAATTCCCGAGCTCCGTGATAGCTCCGCTGAAGGCTTTCATGGAGCTTCAGGGCACTAGCCAGAATTTCAAGATCACCTTCCAAACTGCACGGAAGCACCCGCCACAATCTCTCCATAAACACAACTCTCCAAACGCGATTCCAAAAGTAAATGGAAAGAAGTCCAGGCTCACCATAGAGTCCCATCGACATCGAAAACAATCCCCTTCAACCTCGGCAGCCCGTCAACCACTCTTCCAACTCCTGCCCCGAGCGGAGCGAATCGTCTCGGCTCCTTGGACAATCTCGTCGTCATCACAAACGTTCTTTTCGAACGCAGTAATTGAAAATCTGGAAGTGTCGAGGTTCTGAGGGTTTTCGAGAATGATTGGTAGGTCTTCATGTACTTTTATGCTTTGGGAATCAAGCAGTTTGTTTCAATGTCTGGTTAGTCCCTTGAGCTGGGTAGCAGTTGCTTTTTGTACGCGTCGAGAGTGGGCAAGTGATTGGCTTCCAGTACGTTACTCGTTACAGCACTGTATTAGTCACCCATCAGCCTACGTTCAGTGTGATGTTTCATCAAGACCTAAAAATGGTCAACGATGGGCAAGGAAAATGATAAGAGATAACAAAGAAAATGGGTGTATTCATAGAGACATTTTGCCACCAACATGTTGACAATTCATTATGAAAGACATGGCATTTTTCTTCGCAATTCTTCTCATGAGGAATACAATTGTAATTCAGTCAATCCTCTGTCTGTAGTCCCATATCAACGAGTCCACCCCCATAACCTCTAATACGCCATACAATGATGCCAGAAATTCTTCTTTGCGCCCCTTTCCCACCATTTTGCCAATACATGGAGAAGAAAACGGTCATAAATAAGCACACATTCTCCTTTACTTCTTTTTACCCTTTGTTTTGCCCTTCGAAACAGGCGCTGGGCTCGAAGCCGTCGACATGACGCTTGAAGCTCTTGAAGAAGGCGCCGCAGAAGTGGCCTTGCTGCCCGCGCCAGACTTGATGTTATCGAGCGCCTTATTCTAGGAGAAGTTAGCAACGAATTCACGATCACCATAACGTTATTCTTCTTACCTTCACGCCGTTCTTAGACTTCTTCTTTGCAGGCGCCATGCCGAGGACGCTGTCTTCGTCGTTCTCATCATCATCTGGCTCTCTCTTGCCCTTGCCGTTGGTAGTGCCATTAGCACCCTTTGGCGCAGACGCATCCTCAAACTCTCGTGCAACAGTTGTAAGCAACGTGGTGCATCTTCTGCTGATCTCAATTGGGGTTCGGCTAAGGAAAAACCAATCGAAGCGGAAGAGTGGGCTGTCGCGAATGTCATCACGAATTCGTTCGAAAATTCCTTCGCTATCGACGCCATACTTATCCAGCAAGACAAGCAAGAATCGGTCTTCCTCTTCGGTATAGACCTTCTTGTTTGTTGTGGAAACAGAATAGTTGATCTTCAACTGCTGAAGTGGAACGCGGTACTGCTGCATCTTCTTTCGCAGCATCTTTCGCTGATGCTCCATCTTCCTGGTCTTCTCTTCACCTGCCTCAATCAAACTGATGTATTTACTGTAATCGGCAATTTCGGTGTATCGCTGCCAGAATACTTTCGCATATGCCTTGATCTCTTCAGGGGTCTTGCTGTCAACTTCATCGGCAATCTGCTCATAGTCCTTTCGGCCATATTTTGCAGAACCATTGACAAATTGCTGAAAATCTCTGCGATTCCAATCCGCAAATCCTTGCAGAGAGAGTTGCTGCTTCTCCTCCTGCTCCTCTTCAGTAAGTGGCGTAGCATTGTCGATTTCTGCTTGGTCTAAAGCACGTTCGGCTTCACGATCTGAAAGTTCGTCATCAGGTCCTTCGGGAAGCGGAACCTTGTAGCCAATTTCCTTGCGATGAAAGGCAGTTTCGCGGTCCTGGAGATCTCGCAACATGCCGGGGAAGAACTGATAATCGTGGACAGTGATTTGCTTTGGCGCTCGGGGAGCCTTGGGCTTTGTATCAGCGGTTCGACCACCGGTGGACAGAGCTTGCTTGTAGTATTTATCCATGGAATAGGACTGCTCTTTCCGCTCACGCTTGGCAGGGTTGATCCAATTGATGCCTATCTCCTTCTTTTTGTTGGTGAAATCTTGACCATTCCACTCGTAGGCAGATTCGGAGGTAAACTTCTGCAAGTCATCAATACCGAGTTTCTCGTAACGAGCGTTGAGCTCGGCAGTACGCTGCTCTCCATGTTTAAGAATCTCATCGATATCATCATCGTTAAGCTCAGCGCCTTTCTCGGCAAGCGCCCCAGTTGCACCTTTCGAATTGAAGACCTTCTCGGCACCATGTTGAATCATGTTGAGCAGCTCATCCTTGTTGGCAGCAGCCTTCGCAGCAATTTGGGCACGGCCTTGCTGAATGACGAGCTGGTCAAGGCGAAGCTTTTGGGCAGCACGTTCTAAGACCTTTTCCTCAATGGCATTTTCGGTGACAAATCGGTAAACAACGACTTGCTTGGTCTGACCAATTCTATGAGCACGATCCATGGCTTGTAAATCTGCCTGCGGGTTCCAATCGCTGTCATACAGGACAACAATGTCAGCGCTGGTCAAATTGATACCGAGACCACCAGCTCGAGTTGTCAAGAGAAAGATGAACTTCTCGGAGTCGGGTTTGTTGTAATCGTCGATTGCGGAGATGCGGTCCTCATGAGCTGTGCCACCATCAATTCGACAGTACTTGAATTCCCTAAAGACACAATAATCCTCAAGGATGTCCAGCAATCTGCTCATTTGAGAGAAGATCAAAACTCTGCTGCCTTGCGTCTTCAAGCGGACAAGGAGCCTATCAAGCATAACCATCTTGCCTGCGTTGACGACGAGGTGCTCATCGGTTGTGTATGGAGGTCCTGGTTCAGCGCCTTCGAAAAGGTAAGGATGATTGCAGCACTTTCGAAGCTGCATGACGATATTGAGGAGTCGAGTCTTCGACTCACGCTTTCCGCCGGCTCCGTTGACGGCGTCGATGTCCTTCTCCAAAATCTTCTTGTACCATCTGACCTGCATCTCAGACATACCGATATACAGGTTGATCTCTTTTTTGGGAAGCAGACTCTTTTCAACATCACTCTTGACACGCCGGAGTAAAAACGGTCGGAGCACACGATGCAACTGCTTGACAACAGTATCCTGATCTTCTCCTTGACCTGAGAACCATTGGTCAAAAGCCTCGGCATCACCAAAGACGTCCGGAAGGAGGAAATTGAGCAAGGCCCAGAGTTCGTGGAGGTTGTTCTGCAGAGGTGTGCCAGTGATCAAGAGGCGGTTCCTGGAATTGAACAAGCGGATGACTTGCGCAAGGGACGATTCTTCATTCTTGATACGATGAGCCTAGGAGAAGTTAGCATAATTGGGGCTATTGGCCTCACTAATAAATAGAACTTACCTCGTCAATTATGATGTACTCCCAAGCAAACTTCTTCAAATGTGCTTTTTCTCGCAGGATCATTTCATAACTCGTAATGCACACATCGAACTTTTCGTCAATAAGCCGCTCGTTTATCAGATTGTGACGCTCATCCTTAGCACCTTGGAGGACCAGGACATTAACCTCCGGGGTCCATTTCGCAAATTCTCTCTTCCAATTGTCGAGTGTCGATTTTGGGACGGTGATGAGATGCGGGCCGGTGATACCCATGATATGTCGCAAGTATCCCAGAAAGGCGATTGTCTGCAGAGTCTTGCCCAAACCCATTTCATCCGCAAGGATTCCAGAAATACCATTCTCATGCAAAGAAATGAGCCAGTTGAGACCAGCGACCTGGTAGTCGCGCATCTCTCCACCTTTGATAAATCCAGGGGAATCTCGAAATACTGTCTCAGCAGAGCCACCGGCTTTCTCGTCCTTCAACAACTCTGCATCCTCCTCAGCCTCGGTTCTACGACGTCTCTCGTTCGCAGCTCCTCCTTGTCTGTCACGGCCTTTCTTGGCCTTTTCGGCCTCTGCATTTTGGCGATCAATCTCAATCATGATTTCCTTGATACGTGGGTTGGGATTTGTCTCAATGAAATGTCGAAAGAGGTCGGTCAAGCCAAGAAGATATCGAAAACGTCTAATGGAGTCATCTTCCTAGAACGAAGTTAGAGAATTTTCCAGCACGGGATGTTGAATAGTCCAGAACATGCCTTAGACTCCCCCAGAATGTCATGTTTCTTTCCAAACACACTTCTACGGAGTTGGGTTGCCTCGGAACGTCGCTTGCGCCCGTCGGTATTGAGGGGCTCACCAACGACACTGCTAGCGGTAGTGTTGGGATTCGTATCAGAATCTTCTGTGTAGTCTGGAGTCTCGTCGACATCCTGAATATAGAAGTCAGCAGGTACGCACGCATGTGGAACATGATATAATAAATTTTGCCTGTGGTTTCGGGATTTTTGGACCGCCCCCGGCTGGAAGTATTGCTCTACTCACCATTGGATCAACTGGAAGTTGTCGAATGGGTTCGTCTGCCATAGATGTGTCGGTGTCGGCGCCACTTGCGCGAGAAGAGCGCGGAGCCATCCTGTCAACTTCAACCCTGAGCAGGGCAGTAAGAGCACCAGAGAGTTTCTTTAGCTGCCTCTAGAAAGTCCCCAGTGGCCAGGCGCAATGTTCCGATCGCGTTGTTGATGGAATGCTGTCGGGCGGGTGCCGTTGTAGACGGGTGTTGAAGAAGTGAAAAGGTAGAAGTTCTTTTGGAACTACGCGTCGAGATAAATGTCAGGAAGGAGGGTTCGTCGCCTAATGGGGTTAGCGCATTTAGCGCAGCAATACGTTGTGCAAGCATAGCGGCGAGGGGTCATTCTACTCACTTCACAGTCAGATTCAACACAACGATACCACGTACTTGGTTCTTCAACTTCGATATCCACGGCATCTGGGCTTTCTGGCTCCTTTGTATCACTCTATTGTACCTAATCTCTTCAGGGCCATCGCAATACTGCCCCGACCCGACCTTTGACCTGCAGGCTTCCGAACAGCCCTGCGGAAGAGATTGCCTTGGCCACGGTCGATCTCCGCCATCACAACAAATATGGATTCCATGAGGAGCCTCAATACCTCTCTCCCTGGGGCCACTCCAGTCAAGCAGCAGATGGGAGAACCGTCCGAGCAACTCCTCACGGCATTCAAAGCCGCTGCCTTGTCCGTCACGAACCTCTACAAAAGCGCGGCAGCGGACCAGGGAAGGGCGCGAGCAGAAGGCTACCAAGATGCTTTGGATGAACTACTGGCATTTCTGGACAAAGAAGACATCGGCTTGAGCGATGGAGAGGGATGGAGGATCCGGCGATGGGCCACAGAGAGACTTGACGGTCGGGACTCGGTGTCCCAACACATGGAGAGCGACGATGAGAATTCCGAAAAACCAGAGCGGGGATCCTCCCCCATTCTTCAGAGATCACAAAGTGCCACTCGATTATCCTCCGTGTCAAGGCAGGCAAGAACAGCATCTCCCACACGAACAGAATCTGCGCCACCCACAACCATCACACCAATAACCGAAGAAGCACCTGTCAACATCACTCCTCCGCAGAGTAATTTCACATTCCGATCCTCCCATTCATATCCCCAGGATGCAGACATCATTCTGGCCGATCTCGAAGGTGCAGATAATGCTCGTGCTCAAAGTCATGACGGCTCTGTCACGTCACATGCTTCAAATACTACGTCCTCGGGCATCACAATTACCAGGCCCTCACGACGACACAACAACCACTCCGCCCGGGTCAATTCCAGAAACTCGACTTCAATAGGCAGAGGCGCAGGGCAGAAACGTAAGATCAACTTTGGAGATTTTTTTGACATTGGAAATTTGGGCAAGGATGGCTTTGGTGGGGGAGGAAAGCGAGGAAGATTTGCATAGCGATCCACTATTTCGCCTCCCATTCTTCGATACCCTGTGGTGCATCACCACTGCGCTGTTTTTATTGGGAGACTTATTGTCACATCCGGAAAGCATTTTAGGAGCATCAGCGATATTTTACACCTGACGAGGATTCACGATGCATTTGCGGGCTTGGGATCGGTTGCTGGTTATGGGTGGAGCGTTAGACGGCATTGCAAGGCGTTACCCATTTAGTGGTTAGAGGATTAGTCAAGTCCATCCAAGTATGTAGATGTCTGGATCTCATAATAAACGGGTTCTTTGAGCCCTTGAACAATCTTCCAATGTTTCGATCACTTACTTCGAATTCTATTTTCGTCTCATATTTTCGTGTCATCAGATCTGTCGGCTAAACGTTCAAGAAAGCCAAAGGGTTAATAAGATGCAGTGATTCTCAACAGCCTCCGGCCCTGAATCACCAATGAAGTTAATGTACATAGCTACGGAGAAGAATACGATATCCATTCAAACATTCCTGGCTTTTCATGCTATTTACGTCTGCCTCAAAAATGATCAAGAATTCTCTCTAGACAGTGAAACCCCCAAAAAACGCCACTCTCCTCGCATTACTAATTCATAAAGAAAAAAGATGGACTATTACCTAGTCACACCTTGCAGACGTTACGGCAAGTGCCATGGCGAACCATTTTTGAGAAGAAGAGGCACCGACGAGCCTGTAGATGTGAGTTCTCATCTATCGGTGAAAGCAGTTGTTCTAACATCGTCAATAGACTCCTAGGAGGTATTACGAAACGGAGAATCAGTATCTAGAAGGTCAGCGTAAGATGGCTGTTGCATGGGAGGAGTGGAAGACAGAAAATCCGGAACACGCACGTAGGGGCAGGTCTCCATGGTTTGAGTTAGTCGACCGAGAGCTGTTGGATATCAATAGCCTCATTCAGAGCAAGAATGACAGAGAATATCGTCTCGGATTGCAGAAGCTTCGAAGTCGAATATCTGCGTCGGAACAAGCCAGATCGAATATCAAAAGCATACGCACAGGCAAGGCTACCTCAAAGCAGGAACGTATAATATTGGTAGGGCTTGTCAGGCGCGGCCCACCCTTTCTGCGGGAAGTATTGGAGGACTTGGAGTCGGACCAGCGACGAGATGAAGGAAAGCAAAAGTTGTCCATCCTTTGCCAGAACGTGGCTGCTCCCCAGACGACCATACGACCACCACCATCCTATCAAACTCGAGTTCCGGCTCCAGAAGCTCAGTCGCAGGACCGAAATTCTTCCACGAATAATGCTAGAAATGAAACTCAAGTCGCACTTGATTTGTTGAGAAATCTTAACCCACCATCTCAAATAGTAGCAGTATCAGCTCCACCATCGAACATGACGGGGAGATTGGATACCAATGCTCAGGAAAGACAATCTTCGAGCTTACGCGTTAATCCACAAGCAAAATCCATCCAAAGACCTCCAACTGGAGTGATCGTTCGAGACTTTGCAGTCGAAGCGGCAAATGGCCACTCTACGCCGGCCCCAAGGCGACAATCACGACAGTTCGTTGCGGCTCCCGCAGCTGCATCACCACAGACAGCGCTCTACATGAATGGAGGAGGTACAAAAGCACCAACTTACATCAGCCCTTCCAAGTTCTTCGCCGAGCATGGAGAAGAGCATGGTGTGGAACGGCCTCCAGCATATGCAACTGTCGCTCCTTCGGTTCCAGCTGCTGCTCAGTTCATGCCAAAGGACAAAATGGATGAAGATGCATACGAAATGCAGATGGAGGGTAGACGAGAACAGTTTGGTCCTCGACAGACTCGGATTCCATCCAGTATCCCAGAGGCGTCAAATGGTGTAGGTGGAAGGAGCCTTGATGAAGGGGGCCTTCGTGGTCGTGTTCGTGGCAACAGAAATAGGCAGAGATAATCTGAATCTTCTTTGGGATAAGATGGGATATGTACACTCGTTGTACTTCTGCAGATTTTGTAGAAGCTAAATATATTTCACCATCATGATTGTCTTGGCAGGCCTGCAAAATATGGTTCTCTCACAAACTCCCACCGACCAGAACGATCCTGGCTCTAGAGTGGTCGAGTTGTTCTACCATCCAAATGTGCTTCAAATAACTCATGTTGTTTCCTCTGGTTCCCCTTCAAAATTAAACTTGAAGCAATCCATTTAATTCATATTTCTGTCAATTGCGGTTCTTCCCTTTCTCATACGTGGTAGCTGCAGAAACCGATGACGGCCCAAGATTCAGGTATCGAACACGCAGCTTTTATGTTGAACAATGTCTTCCACAACACGAATTGTGGGAAAAGCTGTTTGTAAATAATGATGGTTTGTTGACGAAATTTTCGAGGTTCAGGGATGCTAAGCGAGCCCCTTTTCCAGAAGTCCTTGGCCGAGGGAAGAAACGAGTTACTTTGTTGAATGGATAAGAAAAGCCTCATCACT
>Ga0302140_10010665_pt1 | contig 11334 bp, 11 predicted proteins | sample I_Bog_E1_1_FD_202095 | JGI IMG/M metagenome (GOLD analysis project Ga0302140, IMG submission 202095) | Peat permafrost microbial communities from Stordalen Mire near Abisko, Sweden - I_Bog_E1_1 | ecosystem: Environmental > Terrestrial > Soil > Wetlands > Peat | place: Sweden: Abisko, Stordalen...
ACCAACCTCGATTACTCGGAATACTTTGGCCGCATTGCTATCTGCCGCGTCTTCCAGGGCACGCTGCACGCCGGCGACGACGTAACCATCTCAAAGCGCGACGGCTCGCTGATGAAGACCCGCATCACCAAGCTATTCACGTTCAGCGGCCTCAAGCGGATTGAGACCACCGAGACCACGATGGGAGACATTGTGGCCGTGGCCGGCGTGGAAGGCATCACCATCGGCGAGACCATCACCAGCGTCGAAAACCCATCGCCGCTGCCGCTGATCATCATCGATGAGCCGACCATTGCCATTCAATTCAGCGTGAATAACTCGCCGTTTGCCGGGCGCGAAGGCCAGTATGTGACCAGCCGCAACCTGCGGGAAAGGCTGGAAAAAGAGCTGCTGACCAACGTCAGCATTCGCGTGGAAGACACAGGTTCGCCGGATAGCTTCAAGGTGCTGGGCCGCGGAGAATTGCAGTTGGCGATTCTCATCGAAATGATGCGGCGGGAGAGCTTCGAGCTCATGGCCGGAAGGCCGGAGATCGTGACCAAGACTGTGGATGGCGTGCGCATGGAGCCGGTTGAGCACCTCACCGTGGACGTGCCCGAGGCCTACACCGGCGTGGTGATTGAGAAGCTGGGGCCGCGCAAGGGCGAGATGACCAAAATGCACAATCACGGCTCAGGCCGCGTGAGGATGGAGTTTCGCGTGCCCAGCCGCGGGCTGATTGGCCTGCGCAGCGAGATGCTGACCGAGACGCGCGGGACGATTGTCATGAATGCGCTATTTGATGGCTACATGCCGTACCAGGGCGAGATTCCGCAGCGGCCCACCGGCGCGTTGATTTCCGATCGCCAGGGACTGACGACCACCTATTCGCTGAATGGATTGCAGGAGCGCGGAATCTTATTTGTGGGCGCGGGCGTCGAGGTCTACGAAGGCATGATCGTCGGCGAGCACAACCGCGACAATGACCTCGACGTGAATGTGGTGCGCGAAAAGAAGATGACCAACATGCGCGCATCGAGCGCGGATGAGGCTATTCGGCTGGTGCCTGTGAGAACGCTCAACCTGGAACAGGCTATTGAGTTTATTGCAGAGGATGAGATGGTGGAAGTTACTCCCAAGTCGTTGCGGCTGCGGAAGAAGATTCTGCAGCAGAATCGGCGGCCTAAGCGGTGGGATAAGGGCGAATAGTAGGGGTGCTACCGAAGGCTTAGCTGTGTGCGTATCCGATGTGGCTCAGTTCGATGATTTTTGTTTCCCACGGATATAGGTCGTGGATGCCCTCAGTCGCATTTTCTGAACAGATTATCGACTCCTTCAATTGAAGTTTAGCCCGTTCTTTGTCAGGGAATCTCAACCACTCGCCCCTCATTCCGCGCCAATAGAATTCATAGTCGAAGACTCCGGTAGCCAAGTTATCGATGACGGGGAAAATCTTCGGAAAAATGAAATGGCACATTTTGCATGCGAAAACAGGAGAGCCGGATCTTCTGTTGCCGCATTTGATCTCAAATGAGAGCCCAAAAAGCTCTGCTATGTCTTCCCATTCAACGTCCTCAATCCCTGGCTCCGACGGGACCGTCGACCGGATATGTTGGATTTGCAGCGCAATCCTGTCGAGTCGTGCAAGGCCTGCATCTTTGATTGCCTCTTTTGTGTTTGGGGGTTTTCGCGCGCGTATGGCCTTCCAATCCCAAAGCCGCTTCACTGAGGCATCCCACCACGTCCTGGTGATTCCATCATCTCTAGCGTCGTAAATTCCGCGGTACTCGGAGTTGATTATGTCCATGCCCCAATTGGCCTGCTTCCACCAGTCGATACCCGCTTTCAGGTTTTCAAGAGTGACGATCATCGCCTTCCTCCCTGGCCGGGTGCCCCACCGTCGCCGCGTCCTTGTTCTTGCAACTAGGGGAGTCGCTCACCCCGGCAGCTTCGACTCCGGCACTTCCTGGACCCGCGCTGCGCGCGACGAAGACAGCCGTTCCTATCTGGGCGTTGGCGGATTAGTTTGTGCGCAGTATTTGGCTTGCAACTCTGTCGACAGCTTGCCCGATGCACACATGGCAGCAACATTATCCGGAGCGGTCGGGGCTGTTTCTTTGGGTTTGATCTTTGGCAGCTTAATTGGGGTGTACCTCCCCTCCTTGGTGGGCTCCGCTGGGTCAGGAATCATCACATATGTGACGCCTGGTTTGTGTTCGATGCGGTACAAAACCTTGCTTGTGGTTTCTAGCCCCTTCGAGCTGTCGCGGCTCCCCCAAACTTTATCAAGAAAGATGAATGTGTTGTCTTCCTCCGTTAAGGCTAGAATAAAAGGCTTGTCACAAGGTAGAAGCAAAGCCGCTAGCGAAGTTCCTCCAGCGCACGTTTCGATCACAGTTTCGGTGCCATCCGGCATATCGGCTACGAGCCATCCACTGTAGTCGTCGACAATGCCGCCCGTACAATGCACGCCCAACAACCCGCTGTTACAGGAGGTCGTGTCCGTGAATCCTTCCGACACCTTACCTCCAACATGCAACGGCACCTTGGTCAGAGTTCCCATCTTGTAGTCGTTGCTATGGTCTTTCGCATGGCCAAGCGGCGATAGAATCAAAAGCAATGTCAGAGCTGCAATCTCGTAACGATTCATACAGCCCTCCTGGCCCATCAGTTTAGCAGGGTGCCTCATTGTTACAATGCTTTTGTTTTCGTCGCGAAGTTGGATCGCCCTAGGATGCTACAGCCGCCGTTTCGCATCCAACACGCGCTCCAGTGCCTCTTCCGCCGTAGCGCCTGTCGACGATAGGTGCCCCATCTTCCGCCCCTTTCGCGGAGTGTGCTTCTCATAGAGATGCAGGCGCACACTGGGCACGGCTAACGCCGCGGCAAAATTCGGCTCGCCCTCAAGCCAAACCTCGCCCAGCAAGTTCACAATCGCGCACGGAGTAATCAGCGCCGTATCGCCCAGTGGAAGATTGCACACCGCGCGCACATGCTGCTCAAACTGGCTTGTTACGCAGCCGCGCTCGCTTTGGTGATAGCTGTTGTGAGGCCGTGGCGCAAGCTCGTTTACCAGTAACTCGCCTTGCTTAGTTACAAATAACTCCACGCACAGCAGTCCTTCCAAATCAAGCCGCGCAATGATAGCGGCAGCCAGCGCTTCCGCGCGCGATTCAAGCTCTACGGGCACGCCAGCCGGCAGCACGCTCCATGCCAGTATCTGATTCTCATGATGATTGCGCGCTGCCGGATAACTACGCACTTCGCCTGCGGGGTTGCGCGCGGCCATCACGCTGATTTCGCAATCGAGATCCAGAGCCAGCTCTGCCACCGCGGGCCGTGCTCCAATGCTCTGCCATGCGGCGGCAATGGTTTCTTCGGTCGCAGGCACATCCATGCCGATTCGCGCCTGTCCCCGACCGTCGTATCCGCCGCGCCCGATCTTCAGAAATACGCGTCCGCCCAAAGCAGGAACCGCGTCCTGTAACTCGGCTTCGCTATGCACAACGCGAAAGGCGCCGACAGGAAAGCCCTCATCCGCGAGCCATGTCTTCTGCAGGATCTTGTCCTGGATGATGCGGATGGGTTCCACGCCGGGGCGCAGAGGAGCAATGCGCGCCACCTCGGAGAGAGCATCCACGCCTATCTGCTCAATCTCCAGCGTCACCACGTCCGCGCCAGTCGCTAGCCGTCGCGCCGCGGCCACGTCATCCCAGCTCCCCGTAATGGCTTCATCGGCAACGAAGCTTGCAGGGCAGCTTGGCTCAGGGTCCATCACGCGCACTTTATAACCCATTGCCCGCGCGGCCATCGCCGTCATGCGTCCCAATTGCCCGCCGCCAAGAATCGCCAACAGCCCGCCTGGCCGCACGATTAAGCTCTTCTCGTTGAGTGAAGAATCGGGATTGCCGCTCACCCTGGCAACTCCTGCTCCAGCACTTCCTCTGTGCGAGCAGCGCGCCACGCGGCCAGCCGTTCGTAAAGCGCCGGATCGGTCGCAGCCAGAATCTCAGCCGCCAGCAGCGCTGCATTGGCTGCGCCCGGCTTGCCGATGGCCAAAGTGCCCACAGGCACGCCCTTCGGCATTTGCACAATCGAAAGCAGCGCATCCAGGCCGTTCAGTTGCGTCGCCGCCACCGGCACTCCCAGCACCGGAACCAGCGTCTTGGCCGCCAGCATCCCCGGCAAATGAGCCGCTCCGCCTGCGCCGGCAATAATCACGCGCACCCCGCGCTCACGGGCCGTTTCAGCATATTTAAAGAGCCGATCGGGTGTGCGATGCGCGCTCACCACCCGCGCCTCGAAAGGGATCTCCAACGTGCGAAGAATCTCCACCGCGGCCGCAAGCACGTCATAGTCGCTCTTGCTGCCCATCAAAACGCCAACCAGGGGCTTGTCGCTCATAGGCCCGATTATACGAGGGTTCAGACTGCAAGCTAAAGCCAAATGAGAATGCCGTTGGCTCAAGGTCCGGAGCGAGCGCTGCGCTCAGTGCCGGTGCCAAGCTTCCACGGCTACTTCGATCACAGCGAACAGGACGCTGACAGCGGCCAGAAAGCCCTTGGCGCGCTGCCAGTTCTGCTCGTGACGCTCCATGCGCCGCTCCAACTCGGCGATTCGCCCGCCGTTGCCGTCGCCCATCAGGTTGTTGATTTGCGTCTTCACCACGCTCAAATCACTTAGCACCTGCGCTTCGAATTCATTCATCATCCGCATCCGCCGGACTCCATCTTCCCTCTAATCGATCCGCTCACGAGCCCAACGGCAGGTTGATGAACAATGCCGTTGAGAACTCCGAATAATTCGGCGGAGTCGCACCGTCGAACATCCGAATAAAGAACCTGTCATTCGCTGTCTCGCGAGAAAAAGTCATGTTGGGTAAACCTGCACGCACCACAAGGCCAGGATCCTCTCCCGGCATAAATGCAAAATCCCGTCGCCGTATCTCAAGCCCGCCGCCCACGGGAGGAGTTATGCCTGCACTAATCGAAACCGTACTTCCGTTCAGAGTGGTAACTGCAAGACTGGTGAGATTCGCGGCATAACTGGGAGCGACTCCTGCCGGAAGCCATGCATCCTCCGGCACCGTTGTACTGGTCTTGATCGCCAGGTCGTCGGCCCAGTCGTTCGCAAAAGCAATAGCATATTCCACGTAATCCGGGTAACTCGCGCGATAACTCACTTTTACCGTGCGCACCACCACCTCTGCGTTCAGGTTAGCCGACGCCGCATTCAGGTCGAGCGCGTCGCCCGGCCAAACGTCGGTGGCAAAGTTTGTCCTGTTGCCGACATAGGTCCCGCTCCAAAGCGCACTAACGCTAGCTGCTGCTTGCTCAATAACCGTCGCCGCATTCAGGCAATCCGCGGAACTGCGTGCTTGAGGATTCGTTACCGTCCCGATCCAGCTAGACACGGCAGGCGTTCCGGCCTGTGTAAGCGACAGTTGGCTGGCAGTATTCACCGCGCGTCCCACCGCTCGGCCAACCGTGCGATAACTCACCGCGAGCTCCTCGCCGGCCACCGGTGCAAAGCCTATATAAAACACCACCTTGCCGGTGCGTTCTACATGACACTCGGCCGACTCGGCTGTCGTGCCCATCCTCCGCGTATAAGGACCGCCGCTCGGAGGCGTGCTCACCACCCAACCGGAACCCAGATTGGTAAGGCTGATCGCTCGCATGGTTCCAATAAGGTTGATACTGCTCGCCGCCACCACCAAGCACGCGGGGGGCAGACTGGCGATGGCCCCGTCATACAGCGTCACCGGCATCCCGGCAACTCCATTCACAAACTCCTGAATCTCCAGTTGCAACTGCGCCGGAGCTGCATTCGTCTGTCCTCCTAAGGTAATTGCCCCACTATCTCCGAAGGACCGGTAGATCGCCAGTGCTCGTTCGTTCTCCGCGCAATGCACTCTTGCCCTGAGCGTATATTGATTGGCCGGATTCACCGCATAAGTCGTTCCCGCCGCTGTTCCTTGAATGATCGGCTGCAATGTAACTGCCCCTGTACCTTGCTGCGCCGTCGCCTGGAACCCCGCAATGCAGGCCGCCTGCGTTTCCAGGCCAACAAAAAAGCCGGCGAGAATTCCACTGCTGCCCGGCGAAAGAGTTACACCAACAGCTTCCAGTAACTGCGTACCGCCCATCTCCACCGGGTCGAGCCAGGTCAGCAGAGTTTCCCCGTCGATGCCGTTGCCTCCATCCATAACCAGACCACCAGCGCCCAGCTTGAGATATCCATTGCCCCCCGGATTCCCCCATACTTGGAGGTTGATTGCGCTCTCGTTAAACAACTCGCTGAGGATAGTGGACTTTGACGCTGGAGGAAAAAATGGGCCTTCGGCCAGATAGAACTGTGTCGTAACTCCGTCACCCAGAAAATACTCCGTAACATAGGCAACCGGCTCGTGCTCCCCGCAAACCGTAACATCGTTCGTCAGTGCTCGCTTGACACTGGCCGTGAATGCCATCGCGGCCAGGTTCAGGCTGCCGTCAGTCTCGGCCAAAGTATGCACGATGCCGGGCACGCTGGAGACAGTCAATGCTCCATTCACCGCGCGATATGCGGCCCGCGCCTGGCTCGCTACTTGCCCGGCGCTTTCACTCCACGACGCGCCCGGGTCCGGAACAAAGATACTCACAGGCACGCTTAGCGAGAGCCCCTGCGTAGAGAGCGCCGCCGACCCAGCATGAGTCACCAGGGCGGTTATCAGCGATCCGGCAGTCTCGCCCGTCGCGCCCGTGCTGGGCGGCATTAGCAATTGATCCAGCAGCAGTTCATCGCTCAATGCCTCGATGGCGATCCGGTACCGCGGGCCTTCAATACCCATTCCCGCATATTCCGGCAGCGGATTTACTGCAACGTACCCAGTGAAATAAGCTGTGCCGTCGTCGCCTGTCACCGTTATATATTGGTTGCGAGTCGGCGTCGCAAGAATCCCGCTGGACGGCAAACTCAGCCACAACTGGCAAATGGAGGGCTCGTTCAGCTTGCGCTCAATCGTCAACGGCCGAGCTTCATCGAGCGCGGCCGTGTAGTCTTGCCCTTGGATCGCTATCTTCATAGTGACTCGCTAACTCCATAAGTGGATGAATCGCCAGGTGACTTACACCAAGGCATTCGCTGCCGGCAGAAAACTCCGATAACACACTACTTGTTCCCCATCCAGCGAATCGGTTATAGGTAGCGCAAGAAACTGTCCCTTGAGTTGCACCCGCGCATGCCCCCCTTGATGTTTGCTGTCCAGAGGAATTACTGCCTCTTCTGCCCCGGACATGCTTTGCAAACGCGGATAGTGGAAGAAGATTCTTTCCCCCTGGCTGCCTTGCATGACAAACAGCGCCGACCACTCCTGATAGAAGCTCCCGCCCTCGCGGTCCACAAATCCAGTTACCGCTTGAAGCTTTGCTCCGGCAGCGGGCGCGCCGCCAATTAGCGGTTCGGCGAGTGTAAGCCCAGTGGAGTTTATCTGAGACACCAACGCGACATTGAAGGTCACCCGCCGGATATAGTCCACGTCGGTCAACGCCTGCCGCAGATACGCGCCGGAAATCGGCGCACCCACAAAACCCGTTTGTCCCGTGTAGTCCATATCCAAAGCGATCATGCTGCCTGGCGCAAACTTTGCCGCGTCTGTGGATGCCAGCACCACCGATGCCGCCGTCGAGCCGCTCTGCAATACCACTGCGGCAGAGGCTTGCGCTCCATCCGCCTCCGCAACCGCCCCGCTGGCCGGTGCCAGCAAGTTCATATGCTGCGAGCCAGTCGCCAGAGCCATGGTCAGCTTTGTCCAACTCAGGAATTGGAAGCTCACCTGCGCCCCAACCGTCTCGCGAACCTGCTCCAGGGTTCCGGCCGGAATACCCGCCATTACCGAAGATGTCTTGCTCCCGGACCTGCGTGTGAATTCTTGAATCCAACCCAGGCTTATCCATGGAGCGGGCGGAGCGTCCAGACTGAACCGGCCTTGTTCCGCCGCGTCGAAGAGAACCGGCATGTGCGCCACACGATTCACTGGTGCAAAATACCCCCGTACCCGCCGTGCCACCGGCGCGGGAGCCGAAAACCAATTTGCCGCCATTTACTCCCCCTGCTCCTGGTAGCTGTAGATCATCACCCTGGCCGACCGGCTCAACTGGTCTCGCTGAATCGCGATGGGTGTAAACCCTGGCTCGTCCCAAAACACCTGCGTTAACATCGCTGCCGGCGGCGTTGCCGTGTAGTTTAGTTTGGGAGTGTAGAACGGTCGAAGCATCGCCACCAACTCCTCGTCCATCTCACTCAGTGAGCGGCCGCGGTCCAACCCGCCAAAGCTCTGCGTCCCGCAAGTCTGATAGACGATCTCGCACTCTTCCCCCGCCATCGCAGACCCAAGATCCAATTCCACCCCCAGGCCTAGCCAGCGCAGAACAAATACGTCATTCGGAAACTGGCTGAATGGCGCCTCCGCTTCTTCAACCAGAATCCCCGGCCGCATCGCTCCTCGGAGCAGAACAGTTCGCTCCGGGTTAATAGCGGCCAGCCGCGTTCGCAGCGCCATATAGAACGAGTCTTTCGCATTTTGCATGGAAATAAACTCCGACAGTTATGAGTTATCAGTTGCCAGTTGTCATTAAACCTTCGTCATCGCTAACCAATGGCAACCGTCCTTACAACGCCTGCTGCCGCGCCTCGCGCAACAACAGCCGGTAAAGATACACCTGGCCGAATGCTTCATTTGCAGCTATCGACTCGATCAAGTAATCTTGCCCCGACACCGTAACTGTCAACGTCATCGCAAACAGCGATTCCGCCGAAGCCAGGCTCAACGCGCTTACCTGCTGCTCTACTCCCGTGGCGGATACCATAAGCTCCCACTTCGATTGCCCTCCCTCTTGCCATGTCGGCCTCAACTTCCGCATGACTACCGGGCTAACCACCACATCGGCGAAGGTCGTTGCTACCAGTCCCAGCTCTGATTGGTTGGTGTCCGTATTCGTGCCCGTTACCCGCAGAAGGGCCGACGTTCCTGTCATGCTCCGAAGCAGGGCATCGGCCAGCATCTGTGGCGCTCCAACTGGGTTTCGCGGCGCCGTATCGCTCATTGCTCACCCCAGCCTGTTCGCGATGTAGGGACGCAGCCAGGCCTGCACCGTTTCGTCCACCAGCGAACTTGAGAAATACTGCATCTGCATCGTGTCGATCTTGGTCTTGCTCGCATTCAGCGCCGGCGTCGACTGCGCATTCCTAACAATCTGCGCGCACGCCGTCTTCACGTCGTCGCCGATCGTCGCGAGGCCGGCGGTATAGTTCACCGCCACCTCGTTGTAGGGCAATCCCAGGACATTCCACGGCAGGGTCAGCTCGCCGCTATTGGGGTCATAGTCCACTGAGTTTGGATCGATCGATGCCCACTGCCCAGGCAACGAAAAAGCCCACACAGCCTCGAACATCGGCTCGTTCGCTATCTCTCCGCGCCTCGGTCTCGCGTATCGGCCTTCAACGCTTACAATCGCCGTCGTCGCCGCACCCAACGGCGCCAGTGGCAAATAGCTCAGATTCACCGTTTGCGCCCCGCTGGTTAGCCGCAAGCGCTCCGTGTACGAAATCACGTTCAGGTCCGGCCGCCTGCAGTAGCTGTTAATTAATGCCGTTGCGGCCGTTATCCAGTCCGCCGTCGTTCCAGCCGGCAATCCATAGTTCGGGTAATCCGCTGCCTGCAGATATGCCATGTTTTCCTCGCAGTTCTCTGTTCGTAGTTCGCAGTTCACAGTTCACAGCTCGAAGCCCTCACTGCCAGCCCGACGAAGCGCCGGCGCCCGAGGACTACGAACTGCGAACTGTGAACTTGCCCGCTACCGGTCTACCAGCACCTGGTAGTGCGCGTAGTTCGCGCCCTTTACCACTGGAGCGCCGAATTTCACCGCCACGTACTGGTAAGCCATCGAGCTCGGCAGCCCAAGCTGGAAGATCCGCGGAGTCGGATCGCCAAGCCAGTGATACTCGATCAGGTCCTCGGTCACGATGTAGGCCGGCAGAACCGCCGATCCCGATCCCGGTACACCCGTGTAGCCCAGGCTCCAATCCGGAATAAGAGGCAGATCGCCCGCCTGCGTCGAGAGCATCTTCACCCGGATTCCGCCCGTGATGTTGTCCGTATTCAACACCACGTTGAACTCAGTCTTCATCTCCCGGTCAATCAGATCCAGCAGCACCGGGTTGGCGTAGATCGCCGTGGGCCGCACATAGTAGCCGTTGTTGGCCACCATCTGCGCCACCGCCGACTTGATCCCATCCACGATCGAAGCCGTTGTCCCAATCGTCGTCGTAAGACCGCCGGCCACTATCTGCGGAATCACACCCATGTACTGCGTGGTCACCGGTGCGCTCAGGCTGGTGTCGTTGCCGTTCCACAATGCCACGTCGTGAGCCACCATCACCCCGCTCACCGTATCCACAAGATCCTTGGCCTGCAGATAGGCGAATTGCTTCTGCTGATCGCCCAGCTCAATGTCGAACAGGTTGTAGTTGATCTGTGAAACGATCGCTTTCAGTGGAACGCTGCGCTCCACGCGCGTCGGACTTACAACCGGCGCCACAATGCTGCGCGGATTCACAAAGCCCGCCGTGCCCGGGTTGGGAATCGCCGTCTCCTCAAAAAAACGCGACGGATGACCGGTCGCGGGAACCTGCTTGATACGCTGCCCGAAGGGGCTCGAACGCCGGCAGATGTCGAAGATCTCGGTCTGGTAAAGTGGAACTTCGATAGCGCCCGGCCCGATATAATCCGCTGCCGCGTGAATGTCTGCAAAGGTTGCGTTCATAGGCTTTTTCCGCCCCTCCTTAGGGCCGTATTAGCTGCTAGCTGCTAGCCGCTAGCTTGTTGCTGCCGGTATCCGGCTTTGGTTACATCTCTCCTCGCGGGGCATGGTCCCGGTAACTCTCTACAAGGGCCGATTTCCAACCGCTACTTAACCGCGTTCCCAAATGAGCTTTGAGCTGGAAGCTAGTGGCTAGAAGCTAAGAGCTGCATTTACGCAATCGCGCCCGCCCGCAGCAATTGTGTCTTCACCGCGATGCGCTGCTCCAGGCTCAGTCCGGATAAAGCTGCGTCCAGTGTGCGCACATCCACGGGCCCGTCGCCGATGCCATGTTTCGTCAGCATCTCCGAAGTAGCCGCCGGCAGCGTTCTGCGCAGCGGGTTCAACGCCGATGGAGCGCCCGCCGCCCTCAGTTCCTTGAGTTCCAGTTCGGCTGCAGCCAGCTTCTCGCTTAGCTCAGTCTCCCGCCGGCTCTGTTCCACGGTTGCTGAAATCCTTTCCACTTCGCCGGTCAAGTTCACTTGCCGCTCCTCCAGCCAGTTCAGCGTTCTCT